>WNFL01430788.1_pt2 | contig 23179 bp, 20 predicted proteins | sample 5400361 | NCBI WGS metagenome assembly WNFL01 (sample SAMN13153351, study PRJNA577476) | soil metagenome | isolation source: 40 cm soil on Douglas fir-dominated hillslope | place: USA:California | collected 2013-09-17
CTCGTGCACGAATTCGATCGGGTCCTCCACCGTGAGGATGTGCCCGTATTCAGTCGCGTTCACGTGGTCGACCATCGCCGCGAGCGTGGTCGACTTGCCCGAGCCCGTCGGGCCCGTGACGAGCACCAGGCCGCGCGGCTGGTTCGCGATGTCGATGAACACCTTCGGTGCGTTGAGGTCCTCGAGCGAGAGCACCTTGGAGGGAATCGTCCGGAAGACGGCGCCGGCGCCGCGGTTCTGGTTGAACGCGTTGACGCGAAAGCGCGCGAGGTTCGGGATCTCGAAGGAGAAGTCGCACTCGAGCGTCTCCTCGTAAACCTTGCGCTGCGAGTCGTTCATGATGTCGTACGTCATGCCGTGCACGTCCTTGTGTTCGAGCGGCGCGACGTTGATGCGGCGCACGTCGCCGTGCACGCGGATCATCGGTGGCAGTCCGGCCGAGAGGTGCAGGTCGGAGGCCTTGTTCTTGACTGAGAAGGCGAGGAGCTCGGCGATATCCATATGTTTGGGTCCCTGATGGGCTGAGGCGGCGCGGAAGGGATTCCGCGATTGTGGATGTAGAATGCGCCTCGGAAAGTCGACTCGATTATGTCCCCAATCGCCGCCAACCTGCAAGCCGTGCGACGACGCATTTCCGAGGCGTTACAAGAGGATAGGCGAACCGTCAAATTGGTCGCCGTGAGCAAATCGCAATCCCCCGAAGCAATTCGCGCGGCCTTCGCCGCCGGCTGCCGGGATTTCGGCGAAAACTATGTCCAGGATGCGCTTCCCAAGCTCGCGGCGGTGGCCGACCTCCCCATCACCTGGCATTTCATCGGGCACCTCCAGAGTAACAAGGCGCGCGACGTCGCGGAGCACTTCGACTGGGTCCACGCCGTCGACCGGTTGCGCATCGCGCAGGCGTTGTCGCGCGCGCGGCTGGCGGATCGGGGACCCCTCAATGTCTGCATCCAGGTGAACATCAGCCGCGAGGCGACGAAAGGCGGGGTCACGCCGGGCGACGCGGGCACGCTGGCGCGCGAGGTGGCCGCGCTTCCCAATCTCGCGCTGCGCGGCCTCATGGGGATGGCGAGCCCGACGGAGGATGGGGCGCGGCAGCGCGCCGAATTCGGCGAGCTCCGCGGCGTATTCGAGGCGCTCGTCGCCGAAGGCCATGCGCTCGACACGCTGTCCATGGGCATGAGCCAGGACCTCGAGAGCGCGCTCGCCGAGGGCGCGACGATGGTGCGCGTCGGAACGGCGATCTTCGGCGAACGTGACAGGAAGAGGGCCGCTTGAAGGTCGCCTTCATCGGTGGCGGGCACATGGCGAGCGCGATCGTCGGCGGCCTCGTCGCCAAGGGATTCAACCGCGCGGACCTCCTGGTGGTCGATGTCGATTCGAATGCGCGTACCCGGCTGATGTCGGCGTTCGGCGTGAAGGCCATCGAGGGTCCGGGAGAAGCGCTCGGCGAGGCCGATGTCGTCGTCATGGCCGTCAAGCCCCAACACATGCGCGAGGCCGCGGAAAAGCTGGCGCATTTCATCGCGGCGCCCCTCGTCGTCACGATCGCCGCCGGGATTCGCCTCGCGGACCTCTCCCGCTGGCTGGGCGGGCGCGACCGCCTGGTCCGCGCGATGCCCAATACTCCGGCGCTCGTTCACGCAGGCATCACGGGCCTCTTCGCGTTGCCCCCGGTTTCCGAGGCCGACCGGCAGTCCGCGGAAACGCTGCTCGCGGCGGTGGGCGCGACACTCTGGTTCGAGCACGAGACCGATCTCGACGCGGTGACCGCGGTCTCCGGGAGCGGTCCGGCCTATGTCTTCTATGCCATCGAAGCGCTCGAGACGGCGGCGCGCGAGCTGGGCCTCAACCCCGGCGCTTCGCGCTCGCTCGCGCTGTGGACCTTCGTCGGCGCGGCGAAGCTCGCGATCGAGCGCGAGGAGAGCCCGGCCGTCTTGCGCGCGCAGGTCACCTCGAAGGGCGGCACGACGGAGCGCGCGCTCGAGTTGCTCGAGGCGGCGGAGGTGAAGGCGCGCTTCATCGAGGCGGTGAAGGCCGCGTGCCAGCGGTCGCGCGAGCTGGGCGCCGCCTACGGAAAGGAATGACGTGATCTCGCAAGCGATCGCCTTCGTTCTCGACGCGCTCTTCAACCTCTTCATTCTCGCCGTGCTGGTGCGTTTCTGGATGCAAGTGGTGCGCGCGCCGATGCGCAACCCGATCGCGCACTTCACCATCGCGCTCACGGACTTCGCCGTAAAACCGCTGCGCCGCGTGATTCCCGGCATGTTCAAGCTCGACATGGCGTCGCTCCTGGTCGCCTGGGCGGCGGAATTCATCCTGCAGGCGCTGCTCCTGCTCGTGCTGGGGGCGCCGCTGGCGGACAACCCGGGGGTGTTGTCGATGGTCCTCTTCCTCGCCCTGGTGAAGCTGGTGCGGCTTTCGATCTATGTGTTCATGGGAGCGATCATCATCCAGGCGGTGCTTTCCTGGGTGGCGAGCTATCACCCGGTCGCGCCCTTCTTCGATGCGCTTTCGCGCCCCTTCCTGAAGCCGATACAGCGCACGGTCCCTCCCATCGGGGGGGTGGATATCTCGCCGGTGCTCGCCCTCATCGTCCTGCAGTTGATCCTCATGCTCCCGGTCACGTGGCTCGAAGCCCAGACCGGGCGGATGGTCGCCCGCGCTTTCCTGTAGTCACACCCGGAAATCCGAGAAAAGCAGAGTTCGCTCCACGAATTCCGCATTTCGTCGCAAACCGGTCGCGGCCGGCTTCCCGGCTGCCTAAAGTGGCTTCAGAACCAACCGCAAACAAGGAAAAGCCATGGAAACGACCCTCAATACGCTCATCACCTTCACCTTCTTCGCGCCGGTGGCGCTCATGGTGGCGATCAACCTCCTCACGCACCGCACCAGTGGTCCCGCGGCGCAATCGGCACCGCTGCGCAGGTCGGCCTGGATCCCGATGCCGCCGACGCGGGCGCGCGCCTCCGTCGCCAACGATTCGCGCTACCTCGAGGCAGCCTGACCCCGGAGTGTGATTGGTGACACAGCAATTCGTCGAATCGTCAGGTGCGCCGGTGCGCAATGCGCAGCGGAGCTTCACGCCCGGCGCGCCTAGGCTACGAATCATGAAAGCCCGTTTCCCCTCCGACCACCGAGCCACTTGGCGCGAGCGCTTCGTCGCGATCGCCCGGCAGGCCGATGTCGCCGGCAAGCCGCCCTTCGTGGAGCTGGACCTGCCCCGGCCACGCCGGCGGAGCCTCGCCTCCAAGGTCGCGGTCCGGGTGCGTTTTGCGGCGATCTGCATTCACTGACCCGGACGACGGATGTAGCGGGGAAGCCCCTCATAATTCTCGGGAAACTCGGATAAACTGGGCCTCCGACTCCCGCTAGACCCAGCTGCATGGACCCAGCCGCCTCGTCGACACGTTTCGAAGCCGAAATCGCCCGCTTCCACCGCTGGCGCGACGAGCTCACGCGGTCCGTCCACGCCTACCACGACTGGCTCGAGGCCTCCGGCCAGCTCGACGTCCAGCAATCCATCCGCTTCTACGACCTGCTCGAGAACCTGAACCGCGGGCGGCTGATGCTCGCGTTTCTCGCCGAGTATTCGCGCGGCAAGTCGGAGCTCATCAACGCGCTCTTCTTCTCGAGCTTCAAGGAGCGGCTCCTGCCCTCCGACGTCGGCCGCACCACGATGTGCCCGACGGAAATCTTCCACGATCCGAGCGAAGAGCCGTATCTCAAGCTCCTTTCGGTCGAAACGCGCTACCGCGACGAGTCGATCTCGCAGCTGAAGAACATGCCGGTGGAGTGGAGCAAGGTCCGGCTGAACATCAACTCGGCGAAGGACATGAAGCAGGCGCTGAAGGCGCTCGCCGACACGAAGAAGGTCTACGCGCTCGAGGCCCGCATGCTCGGGCTCTCGCCGATGATGAACGAGAAAGGCGAGCTTCCCAGCGAGGAGGAGCTCGTCGACGTGCCGGCGTGGCGCTACGCGATGGTCAACTATCCGCACCCGCTGCTCACCAACGGCCTGTCGATCCTCGACACGCCGGGCCTCAACGCCCTCGGCATGGAGCCGGAGCTCACGGTGAGCACCGTGCCGAACGCGCACGCGATCCTTTTCCTGCTATCGATCGACACCGGCGTCACCAAGAGCGACATGGAGATCTGGGAGCGGTACGTCCGCCCGGGCCTGCCGCAGAAGATCGCGGTGCTCAACAAGATCGACCTGATGTGGGACGAGCTGAAGAGCGACGAGGAGATCGAGCGCGCGATCGCGCGCATGGTGGACGAGACCTCGGGGCATTTGAACCTGCCGCGCGAGCGCATCTTCTGCCTGTCGGCGCAGAAGGCTCTTCTGGGCAAGATCCGCGAGGACGAGGCGCTGGTCGACAAGAGCGGAATCCTCGGGCTCGAGCGCTTCCTCGCCGACGAGATCGTGCCGATGAAGCGCCAGATCCTGTGCAAGGCGGTGGTGAGCGATATCGGCGGCATGATGGCCTCGTCGCGCGCCTCGATCGCGAAGAAGCAGGAAGCCAACACCGCCGATATCGCGCAGATCCAGGGGCTGGTGGGAAAAAGCCGTGACGTCGTCACCAAGCTCTGGACGAAGATCACGGCCGAGAAGAACGCCTACAACGCGGCGCTCGCCGAGTACAAGGTGAACCACGTGCAATTCACCGCCAAGCGCACGGTGCTCGCCGATCTGCTGAACATTTCGCGGCTCGACGTGCTGCTCGCGAAGAGCACGCAGGCGATCGAGGACTCGTGGACCACGGTCGGGCTGCAGCGCGGCATGAAGGAGCTGGTGCGCCTCATGAGCGACGACTTCCACGCGGTCTTCGTTGCGAGCGAGGACATCAAGAAGCTCATGCAGCGCGTCTACGACCACTTCATCGAGAAGTTCGGCTTCCAGAGGATGCGCCTGCCGAAGCTCGACCTCGATCCGCACCGCACGAAGCTGCAGCTGCTCGTCCACCAGACCGAGGCCTTCGCGAACGACCCGGTGAACGTGCTCGCGAAGGAGAAGCACTTCGTCGTCAAGAACTTCCATCGCACGCTGGTGAACCAGGCGCGCGCGACCTTCACCGACGCGAAGACCCAATCCGAGCGCTGGCTGCAGGGCGTGGTGCTGCCGCTCGAGATCCAGATGAAAGACCACAAGGCGCAACTCCAGTCGCGCCTGGACAGCCTCGCCAAGATCAACGAGAAGACCACCTCGATCAACGAGCAGATGGCGATGCTGCGGGCCGCGGAGCAGGACCTCAAGCGCCAGCGTGAAATGATCGAAGGACTGATCGCCCGCGTGGCGGAGTATGGCGCGCACCCCGTGCTTTCCGAGACGCCGCCGATCCATCGGCCCGAACAGGAACTGCCGGTCGACTTCATGCAGACGGCGCGCGTGCCCGTCTTCGAGCCCGCGCGGACGATGGCCAAGCCGACGCCGGCAGCGGGGCCCGCAGGGCCGTCCGCGGGTGCCGTCCCCGCGCCGGCGGGGACCCAATCATCGGCGCCCCTCGTCCCGGACGATGCCTTCGCGTTCCTCAACGAACGGCAGAAGACCGAGCCCGCAGTCGAGACGCAGGACACGCAGCGCCTGCCCGATCCCGCCGATACGCAACGCATTCCCGACGCGGAACGCACGCAGCAGATCGCGCCGCTCGATCCCAACTTCCGCCCCGACGCCCCGAAGATTCCCGCCGAGGCCAATCCCGGCTCGATCCCCGGCGCGGAGACCACCCAGCGCCTCGACCTGTCGATCCAGCGCCTGCAGGAAGCCAAGCGCCTGCTCCAGAAACTGTAGGCCGCTAGACCAGGATCACGTCGTACTGCTCCTGCATGTAGGCGGTCTCGACCTGCATCGAGATCGGCTTGCCGATGAAGTCCCCGAGCTGCGTGAGGCTTCCGGATTCCTCGTCGAGGAAGAGGTCGATCACCTTCTGCGAGGCGAGGATGCGGTATTCCTTGGCGCTGAACTGCCGGTCCGCGCGCAGGATCTCTCGCAAGATCTCGTAGCAGATCGTCTGCGGGGTCTTCAGTGCTCCGCGGCCGGTGCAGACCGGGCAGGGCTCGCACAGGACATGGGCGAGGGATTCGCGGGTGCGCTTGCGCGTCATCTCCACGAGTCCCAGCTGCGAAAACCCGTTGACCGTGACCCGCGTCCGGTCGCGCGACAACGTCTTCCTGAACTCCGCGAGCACCGCGTCGCGGTGCTCCGCGGTGTCCATGTCGATGAAGTCGACGATGATGATGCCGCCGAGGTTGCGCAGCCTCAGCTGCCTCGCGATCGCCTGAGAGGCCTCGAGATTGGTCTTGAAGATCGTATCGTCGAACGAGCGCCCGGAGACGAATCCGCCGGTGTTCACGTCGATGGTCGTGAGCGCCTCGGTCTGGTCGATGATGACGTAGCCGCCGCTCTTGAGGTCGACGCGCCGCGCGAGCGCCTTCTCGATCTCTTCCTCCACCGCGAAGAGGTCGAAGAGCGGCCGCTCGCCGGAATAGTGCTCGAGGATCGGCAACGCCCGCGGCGTGTAGCGCTCGGCGAAGTCGCGCAGCTTCTCGAAAGTCTCGCGGGAGTCGACGATGATGCGCTCCGTCGACTCGGTGACGAGGTCGCGCAGCACGCGCGCGGCGAGCGACAGGTCCTGATAGAGCAGCGCCTGCGGCGCGGCGGTGGCCGCGGTCTGCTGGATCTGTTTCCAGAAGGTCGCGAGGTATTCGATGTCGGCGGTGAGCTCGGCGTCGCTGGCCTGCTCGGCGACGGTGCGCACGATGAAGCCGCCGGTCTCGCCGGGCGGGATCAGCGACTGGACCTTTTCGCGCAGGTGCTCGCGCTCGGCTTCGTCTTCGATGCGCTGCGAGATGCCGATGTGCGGGTCCTGCGGCAGGTAGACGAGGAGCCGCCCGGCAATCGAGACCTGGGTGGACAGGCGCGCTCCTTTGCTGCCGATCGGATCCTTCACCACCTGCACGAGGAGCGTCTGGCCCTCGCTCAAGATCCGCTCGATGGGTTTCTCGACGTCGTCGCCGTTGCGCGCGGACCAGATGTCGGCCACGTGCAGGAAGGCGGCGCGCGGCAGGCCGATCTCGACGAACGCCGATTGCATTCCCGGTAGGACGCGGCAGACGCGCCCCAGGTAGACGTTGCCCACGAGCCCGCGGCTCGTGTCGCGCTCGATGTGCAGCTCCTGCACCGCTCCCTGCTCGGTGACCGCGACCCGCGTTTCCTGCGGGGTGACGTTGATCAGGATCTGCTCGTTCACCTCAAGGGACCGCTATCCCGAATTGCCGCAGCAACCCGGCGGTTTCGAAAAGCGGCAGTCCCATGACGCCCGTGTAGCTGCCCTCGATGCGCTCGACGAAGGCGCCGGCGCGCCCCTGGATCGCGTATCCGCCCGCCTTGTCGTAGGGCTCGCCCGAATCGGCGTAGGCGCGGATTCTCTCTTCGTCGAGCGGCGAAAAGGTGACGCGCGATACGTTGACGGCCAGCTCGATGCGCTCGTCCATCGTCACCGCGACCGCGGTGAGCACCTGGTGCTGCGTTCCGGCGAGCGCGGCGAGCATGCGCATCGCGTCGTCGCGATCGGCCGGCTTTCCGAAGATCTCGCCGGCGTGCGCGACGGTGGTGTCGGCGGCGAGGACCGGCATACGGCGGATGCCGCGGCGCATCACGACCCGCTCCCATGCCGCGCGCGCTTTCTGCCGCGTCACGCGCACGACGTAATCCTCGGGCGTCTCTCCCGGCAGCACCGCCTCGTCGGTGTCCGGATCCTTGCGCGCGCCATCGCGAAAGAGCAGCGGCTCGAAGCGCACGCCGATCTGCGCGAGGAGCTCGCGCCTTCGCGGGCTGCGGGAGGCGAGGTAAATGACGCTCATGGAGCGCAGTTTAGAGTCATTCCCGGTGATACGGATGGCGGGCGAGGATCGACCACGCGCGATACAGTTGCTCGGCGAGCAGCACGCGAACGAGGCCGTGCGGAAGCGTGAGCGCGGAAAGGGTGAGGAGCTTGTCGGCGCGCTCCTTGACCGCGGCATCCAGGCCGTCCGCGCCGCCGATCACGAATAGCGGGTGGCTGCCGTCGCGCATCCACCCGGAGAGCATGACCGAGAGGCCTTGCGTGGAGACCGCCTTTCCGCGCTCGTCGAGAGCGAGCAGCGTGGCGCCCGAAGGCACTGCGGCGAGAATGCGCACGCCTTCGGCCGCCTTGGCCTTGTCGGCGCTCTTCGCCGCGCCGCGCTCCTCGGGCTTCAGCTCGATGAGCTCCACGCGGATCTCGGGAGGCATGCGCCGCGCATACTCATGGAAACCTTCCTGGATCCACGCCGGCATCTTGTGGCCGACCGAGACGATGGTGACGCGCAAGTGTCAGGAAGCCTTGCGGCGCGCGGGAGCCGCGCGCCGCTTCTTCGCCTTCACCGGCAAGCTGGAATTCACCACCTTGTCGAACCGGCCCTCGCCCCAGAGCTCCTCGAGGTTGTAGTACGAGCGCGTGTCGGGCTGCATCACGTGCGCCACGACGTCGCCCGCATCGACGAGGACCCAGTCGCCCGTCTCCTCGCCCTCGACGCCGACGATCGCGGAGCCCTGCTCCCGCAGGCGGTCGCGAACGTGGCGCGCGAGCGAGCGCGTCTGGCGCGCCGACTCCGCGCTCGCGACGACGATCCAGTCGAACATCGACGTCACCTTGCGCACGTCGATCGCCTGGATATCGCGCGCCTTGATGTCGTCGAGGGCCTCGATCACGAGCTTCTTCTTCGCGAGCGTTGTGAGGGATTTCTTCTTCAAGCGCTGGATCCGTCCTCTGCGTGTTGGGTGCCGGCCCCGGATGCGCCAGCGTAGAGACGATGCGAGCGGATGTACTCGACGACGGGGTCGGGCGTGAGGTAGCGGATCGACGCCCCCTCGGCGGTGAGCGCGCGGATCGCGGTGGAGGAAATCGAAAGCGGCGTCATCGAGAAGGTCATCACCTTGCCCGCGGCCGACCCGCGGAGCTCGCGCAGGTTGAGCGTGATGCGTGGCCACACCTCCATGGGAAAGGAGCCGGGGCCTTTCGTGAACCATTGCCGGTCGTCGGCGCGAATCGCAACGGCGAAATGCGCGAGGTCGAAGAGGTCCGTCCAGCGATGCCAGGTGTGGATGCGCGAAAAGGCGTCCGACCCCAGGAGGAACACCAGGGACGTATCGGGGCGCTCCTTGCGCATCTCGACGAGGGTGTCATAGGTATACGTCGGACCGTCGCGCTTGAGCTCGCGTTCGTCGATGTCGAAGCGCGGGTCGCGCCCGGTCGCGAGCTTGAGCATCGTGAGGCGCTGCTCGTCGGAGGCGTGCGCCGCGCGGCCGCGGTGATAGGGAAGGCCGGCGGGCACGAAGAGCACCCGGTCGAGATGGAAGGCCTCCGCGAGCTCGGTCGCCAGACGCAAGTGCCCGAAATGGATCGGGTCGAAGGTGCCGCCGAAGATCCCAGTGGTCGAGGTCAATTCAGGTGCGCACGTGCCCGTCGCCCAGCACGATCCACTTCTGCGACGTGAGCCCCTCGAGTCCGACGGGTCCGCGCGCGTGCAGCTTGTTGGTCGAGATGCCGATCTCCGCGCCCAGGCCGTATTCGTACCCGTCGGCGAATCGCGTGGAGGCGTTCACCATCACGGAGCTCGAATCCACTTCGCGCAGGAAGCGCTGCGCGCGCGACCAGTCCTCGGTGACGATCGCGTCGGTGTGCTGCGAGCCGTACTTGGCGATATGCTCGATCGCTTCGTCGAGACCCGCGACCACGCGGATCGAGACGATCGGCGCGAGGTATTCGGTGAAGAAGTCTTCCTCCGTCGCATCCTGCAGGCCGGGAATCGCGGCCTCGTCGAGGATCGCCTTCGATTCAGGGTCGCAGCGCATCGCGACGTCTTTGTTGGCGTAGATGCGCCCGATGGCGGGCAGCACTTGCCCGGCGATCGCTTTCGCCACGAGCAGCGTTTCCATCGTGTTGCACGTGCCGTAGCGCTGCGTCTTGGCGTTGTCGGCGATGGCGACGGCCTTGTCCGGGTCCGCGCTCTCGTCGACGTAGACATGGCACACGCCGTCGAGGTGCTTGATGACCGGCACGCGCGCTTCCCTCGCGACGCGCTCGATCAAGCTCTTGCCGCCGCGCGGCACGATCGCGTCGACGAACTTCTCCATCGCGACGAGCTCGCCCACCGCCGCGCGATCGGTGGTGGCGACGAGCTGGATCGCCTGTTCCGGCAATCCCGCAGCCTTCAACCCCACCGCGAGGCATGCGGCGATGGCCTGGTTGGAATTGAGCGCCTCGGCTCCGCCGCGCAGGATGCACGCGTTGGCCGACTTGAGGCACAGGCTCCCCGCATCCGCCGTCACGTTCGGGCGCGACTCGTAGATGATGGCGATCACGCCGAGCGGCATGCGCATGCGCCCGACCTGGATGCCCGAAGGGCGATAGCGCAAGTCGGTGACTTCGCCGACGGGGTCGGCGAGCTTCGCGATCTCGCGCACGCCCTCGGCCATCGCCTCGATCGCCTTCGCGGTGAGGGCCAGGCGGTCGATGAACGCGTCGTCGTTGCCCTCGGAGCGCGCCGCCTTCACGTCCTTCGCGTTGGCCGCGAGGATCGCCTTCTCGCGATCGACGAGCTCCTCGGCGGCGGCTTCCAGCGCGCGGTTGCGCTCGCCCGTGGTCGAGCGCGCGAGCGCGCGGCTCGCGTCACGCGCGGAGGCGCCCATCGCGGCGATGCTCGCGCGAAGTTCGTCGTTGGGGTTCAGGTCGTTGGGCATGTGATGACGGGCTTAGCAGCGATTCCGAGCGCCAGGTCGAGCAGGTTGTCCCACGGATCGCCGGTCTCGACCCCTTTAATCATGCGGTCGATCCGGTGGGCTCGCAAGAGCTCCCGGGGCGATCGGGCGGAAGGAAGCGCCGGGGACGCTCGCCCGCGACGATCGCCATCAGGACGCGCAATTCGTCCGCGAGCGTCCAGAGGAGAAGCGGCAGCGGCTCGCCCTCGGCCTTGAGCGAAGCGAGCGCGCGCGCCACGCGCGCCGTGTCGTCGGCATGGATCGCCTCGAGCAGCGTGTCGCGCTCGAAACGCGACACGTCGGTGACCGCCTCGCGAATCGCCGCGAGCGTGATCTCGCCTTCCGGCAGCAGCAAAGCGAGCTTCTCCACTTCCTGCCTGGCGGCGAGGAGGTTGCCCTCGACGCGGTCCGCGAGCCATTCGAGCGTCTCCACCGAGGCGCGCTGCTTGTTGCGCGCGAGCCGCTCGGCGAGCCAGTCGGGAAGCTCGTCGCGCGTGACCGGCTTCGCCTCGACGACCACGCCTGTCCTTTCGAGCGCGGCGAACCAATTCGTCTTGAGCGCTTGCCAATCGAGCTCGGGGAGCGTCACCAGGGTGATCGCGTCCTCCGGCAAGCGTGCGCACCATGCGTCGATCGCGCGGCCGCCTTCCGCACCCGGCTTGCCGGTCGGAATGCGAATCTCCAGCAGGCGTTTCGAAGCGAAGAGCGAAAGATTCGCGGCGGAAGCCCCGAGGCGGTTCCAGTCGCATCCGGGCTCGGCGAAAAAGATCTCGCGCTCGGTCGCTCCGTCCTTGCGGGCGGCTTCGCGAATCCGGTCTGCCGCCTCGAGCGCGAGCAGCGTCTCGGCGCCGTGCACCGTGTAGAGAGGTGCGAGGCCCTTCCCGACGCTCGCTGCAAGCTGCCGCGTCGAGATCCTCATATCTCGCGCTTGACGGCGGCGATATGGCGCAGGATCTGGCGCGCGAGATCGGCCTGCATGTCCTTGTACAGGAGCTGCTCCTCCGCCTCCTTCGCGATCGGCGCGCTTTCCACGTACGTGATCAGGCGCCGCGCCTCGATGTCCGTCGGCGCGATGACCGGCTCCTCGCGTCCCGGCACAGTGAGCTGGTAGCGCACGACGAGGCGCAGCTGGAATTCATAAACGCGGCCCGCGCCGGTGAGGGTGAACACATTCTTCTCTCGCGCTTCACCGAGGATGCGCAGGTGCGCCTCGGCTTCCCCGGGAATGGGGACGACGCGCGTGGGTCCGGTCGAGAGCGTGCGGCGGATCTCGGCGGCGATCTGCGAGGCGCCGACTTGCGAAACCGACATCGTCTTGATGCCGACCGCGGGATCGCCGCGGAGCTGGAAGCCGCACGATGCGACGAGCAGCGACATTCCCGTGAACACGGCAATCCATCGAAGGTGCCTAGATAACGACATTCACGAGGCGTCCTGGCACCACCACGACCTTCTTCGCCTTCTGTCCATTCGCGAACTTCAGCACCGCCTCGTGGTTGATCGCGGCGAGCTCGATCTCCTCGCGGCTGGCGGTGGCGGGCACCTGGAGGTGGCCGCGCAGCTTGCCGTTCACCTGGATCACGAGCTCGATCGCGTCCTGCACGAGCGCCTTTGGATCCACCGTGGGCCATGGCTGGTCGATGAGGCGCGTTCCGGGCCTCAACGCCGACCAGAGCTCGGTGCAGATGTGCGGCACGATCGGTGAAAGCATGAGGATCGAGTCCTCGAGCGTTTCCTGGGCGATGGCGCGCGCAGCCGGGTCGCGGTCCTCGAGGTCGCCGTAGAGGTTCAGCAGCTCGCGCACGGCGGCGATGGCCGTGTTGAACTGCATCCGCCGGCCGTAATCGTCGGCGACCTTCTCGATGGTCTTGTGAAGCTTGAAGCGCAGCTCCTTCAGCTCGGCGGAGATCTCGCCGTGCGCGCCGCGCGCCACGACGCCGGCCTCGACGTGGCCGTGCACCATCGTCCAAAGGCGCCGAAGGAAACGAAAGGAGCCGTCCACGCTTTCGTCGGACCACAGCACCGTGTCCGTGGGAGCGCTCGCCTGCATCACGTAGAAGCGCGCCGTATCCGCGCCATAGCGATCGATCATGTCCTGCGGATCGACGCCGTTGCGCTTGGATTTGGACATCGTGCCGATGCCGTCGTAGACCACGGGCTTGCCGTCCGCCTTGAGCGTCGCCCCCGCGACCTTTCCTTCGGCGTCGAGCGTGATGTCGAGCTCCTCGGGCGCGTAGTACACCTCGCGGCCCGCTTCGGGCTTGCGAACGAAGATGTGGTTCAGCACCATGCCCTGCGTCAGCAAATTGGTGAACGGCTCGTCGATCGAGACCAACCCGAGATCGCGCATCGCCTTGGTCCAGAAGCGCGCGTAGAGCAGGTGAAGGATCGCGTGCTCGATGCCGCCGATGTATTGGTCCATCGGCATCCAATACTGCGCGCGAGCGTCCACCATAGTGGCCGCGTCCGGGCAGGCGTAGCGCATGTAGTACCAGCACGAATCGATGAAGCAATCCATGGTGTCGGTGTCGCGCTTCGCCGCGCCGCCGCACTTCGGGCAATGGCACTCATAGAAGGACGGCGTCTTCGCGAGCGGATTGCCGCTGCCGTCGGGCACCAGGTCCTCCGGAAGGACAACGGGGAGCTCGTCGTCGGGGACGGCAACGTCACCGCATTTCACGCACTGGATCATCGGAATCGGCGTGCCCCAATAGCGCTGGCGCGAAAATCCCCAGTCGCGCAGGCGGTACTGCACGCGCTTCGTGCCGAGGCCCATCGCCTCGAGGTCGCGCGCCACCGCGTCGATGGCCGCCTTCTGCTCGAGGCCGTCATACTTGCCGGAGCCTACGTTGCGGCCGGGCGCGTCGTACCACGGCTGCCAGGCATCGGTCGAATAGGGCTCGCCGTCGACGTCGATCACCTGCTTGATCGCGAGGCCATACTTCTTCGCGAACGCGAAATCGCGCTCGTCGTGGCCGGGCACCGCCATCACGGCGCCCTCGCCATAGCCCATGAGCACGTAGTTGCCGACCCACACCTCGATCTTCTCTTTCGTGAAGGGGTGCAGCACGTGAAGGCCGGTCGGCATGCCCTTCTTTTCCATGGTCGCGATGACGGCTTCCGCGACCGCGCCCTTCTTGCATTCCTCGACGAACGCGGCGAGGGCGGAATTTTCCTTCGACGCTTCCGCCGCGAGCGGATGCTCGGCAGCGACCGCGGCGAACGTGATCCCCATGATGGTGTCGGCGCGCGTCGTGAAGACCTTCAGGCCCTTCTTTTCGTCGTTCATGCGGCGCGCGGTCTCGGCGTCGTAGGGCAGGACGAATTCGATGCCTTCGCTTCGGCCGATCCAGTTGCGCTGCATCTGCTTCACCGACTCGGGCCAGCCGAGCCCGTCGAGCGCATCGAGGAGCTCGTCCGCGTAATGCGTCATCTTCATGTACCACATCGGGATCTCGCGCTTCTCGACCTCCGCGCCGGTGCGCCAGCCGCGGCCGTCGATGACCTGCTCGTTCGCGAGCACGGTCATGTCGACGGGATCCCAGTTCACGATCCCCGACTTCCTGTAGACGATGCCCTTCTCCAGCATCCGCAGGAAGAACCACTGGTTCCAGCGGTAGTAGCCCGGGGAGCACGTCGCGATCTCGCGCGTCCAGTCGATCGCCCACCCCATCGACTGGCATTGCTTCTTCATGTACGCGATGTTCTCCCACGTCCATTTCGCCGGTGGAACCTTGTTGGCAATGGCCGCGTTTTCCGCGGGCAGGCCGAAGGCGTCCCACCCCATCGGCATGAGCACGTTCCATCCCTTCATGCGCATGAAGTGATAGAGAGCGTCGGTGATCGTGTAATTGCGCACGTGCCCCATGTGCAGCTTCCCCGACGGGTAGGGCAGCATCGACACGCAGTAGTACTTGGGCTTGGGAGAGGCGTCAGGCGCGACAAAAGCGCGGCTTTCATCCCACTCTTTCTGGACGCGCGGCTCGATCGTCTTGGGCTGGTAGTGGGAATCCATGCCCAAAATTATATCAGGCGAAGATGCCGAATCCCCTCGCAACGGCGCTTCGCGATCACGCCAAACCCTTGATTTGTCGTGAAGTCTGGCGCACCTTTGGGGATGCGCATCCAAGCAGTGGCGGCGAGCGTAATGACCGCTGCAAGGCGACAATTTCCGGAGAAAACGAATGACAAAAGCAAAGCTTTATCTCGCCCTCATGGCGGGCCTGCTATCCACGGCGCTGCAGGCGCAGACTTCCGCGGTGGTCGAGGCCGTGCAGTACCCCGCGTGGCTCGAGCGCGGGGGCAACACGGTGCCGCTCACGCCGGGCACGGTGTTGCAGTCCCAGGACCGCCTGCGCACCGGCGGCAATGCGCGCGTGCAGCTCAAGCTGGCTGAAGGCAGCGCGGTGAAGCTCGGCGAGAACGCGAAATTCACGATCGAGCGCGTGGAGAACCGCGGCATCTTTCGCGCCACGCTCAACGTGCTGACGGGTGCCTTCCGGTTCACCACCGACGCGCTCAAGAAGTCGCAACCGCGCGACGTCACGATAAAGGTCAAGAACGTGACCGCGGGCATTCGCGGCACGGACCTCTGGGGAAAGTCGACCGACGACCGCGATCTCGTGTGCCTGCTCGAAGGCAAGATCAGCGTGGGAAGCGAGGGCCATCCGACGGTCACGCTCGACAACCCGCTCGACTTCTATCAGAAGCCGCGCGAGGGCACGCCGCAAGTTGCGAAAGTGGACCCGAAGCAAATCGACGAATGGGCTGCCGAGACGGAAATCGCGAAGAACGGGGCCGCCGCGCGCGCCGGCGGGCGGTGGCGCGTGGTCGCCGCGGTCTACGCGCAGCGCGACCAGGCGCTTGCGCTGAACCGGAGGCTGCGGGCCGGCGGTTATCCCGCGGAAATCGTGAGCCAGGACCAGGGTTTCGCGGTCCAGGTCGCGGCTCTCGCGGGCGAGGCGGAAGCGCGCGCGCTCATGGCCAACCTGCGCCAGGAAAAAGGGGTCTCGCTGCCGACCGTGAGCGAGACGCCGGCGAAGCGTTGATTTCCGCGCGGGGAACTCGATTCGCGTAGGCGCTGTCTTTTCTTTTGTCTCGCCTCGGTTCGGCGGGGCACGTGGTAGGGCAGACAGTTAGGGCGCCGCCTGGGCGCCCTTTTTTTCGGTGCGGCGGCCGTGCGCCGCCCTAACGCAGCAACGCCGCGATCGCGGCCGCCTCTTCGTGGAGCAGGTGAACGCTCGCGACAGCCGGGCGCGCGATGCCACGGACGAATATCGAGCGTAGCGCCGTCTCGTCGATGCGAGCGTCGTCGGCAACCCGCACGACGATGCGGCTTGCCACGGCGTCGACCTCGCGCACGTTCGACCGTCCGCCAAGGGCCGCGAAGAGGGCATCGCTCGACAATCCCGGCGACGGCGCCGGCGCGGCTGAGACGCACGCGCGCATTTCGCCGGCAAGCTGATCGGCCTCGGGGCCCACGACCACCTGCACTCCCTTTTCGCCCACGTTGACGACGCCGCGTGCACCGAGCCGGCGTAGCTGCGCCTCGTCGATGGCGCCCCGGTCGGCGAGCGTCAGCCGCAACCTGGTCGTGCAGGCGTCGATCGATTTCAGGTTGGCCGCTCCGCCGAGTGCGGCGATATAGCCCAAGGCAAGCGCCGCATCGCCGCCCGCTGCCGAATCCACCGGTGCGAACCACGGCGCGGTCTCCTCGAGCTCGCGTCCGGGCGTCTTCAGGCCGAAGCGAACGATGAAGTAGCGGAAGAGGCCGTAGTAAAGCGCGAAGTAGAACGCGCCCACGGGCAGCAGGTAATACGGATGCGTCGATCGGTTGAAGTTCAGGACGTAGTCGAACAACCCCGCCGAGAAGCTGAATCCCAGCTTGCTGTTCAACAGGTCCATCGTCACCAGCGCGGCTCCCGTGAGCAAGGCGTGCACGGCATAGAGCGCCGGCGCAAGGAACATGAACGTGAACTCGATCGGCTCGGTCACGCCGGTGAGGAACGAAGTGAGCGCCATCGACGCGAGAAGCCCGCCCACTGCCGCGCGACGCTCGGGAAGCGCGGGGTGATACATCGCGAGGCACGCCGCGGGCAAGCCGAACATCATCACCGGGAAGAAGCCCGCCATGAATGCGCCCGCCGAGGGGTCGCCGGCGAAAAAGCGCTTGAGGTCGCCGGTGACGCCGTTGAAGTCGCCCACCAGGAACCACGCGACGTTGTTGAGGATGTGGTGCAGCCCGGTGACGATGAGGAGGCGGTTGAGCACGCCATAGATGAACAAGCCAACCTCGCCCGATGCGAGCACGCCCTGCGTGAGCGCATCCATGCCGCGCGAAAGGCATCCCGACGCGATGGGGACGAATCGCCGCCCGCCGAAGAACGCGAGGTAGCTGGGCAGCTTGATGTTGGCGTAGCGGTTGTAGAGGAAGCCGGCGATGAGCCCGGAAAGGATGCCCAGCGGAACGCTCAGCTTGGAGAGCTCGCGCGCCTTGTAGGCGGCGAGCGCGAGCTCGCTGCGCACGCCCGCGGTCGCGGCGATCACCTCGGGGGGAACCTGGATCAGTACTTCCGCGCCTTTGGACGCGACGACGAATCCGACCACGCCGGCAAGGCCCGCCGCGCCGTGATTCTCGCGCGCGATGCCGACCGCCACGCCGATGGCGAAGAGCAGGCCCAGGTTGGAAAAGATCGCGTCACCGGCCGCGGCGACGAACGCCATGTCGAGGAGGTCGGGCTGCCCGAGGCGAAGCAGCAGCCCCGCGACCGGCAATACCGCGATCGGCAGCATCAGCGCGCGTCCGAGGCTCTGCGTCGACTCGACGAAGCTCGTCATGACTGTCTCCCTTCGATTCGAAAGTTTGCGGCGAGCTCGCGCACCGCCTGCGCGCTCGTCTGCTCGAGCGCCGCGCGCGCGAGGTCCGCGCACGCCTGAGCGTCGAGCGCGCGAACGATCCGCTTGATGCGCGGAATGCTCGCGGGGACCGCGGAGATTTCCGCGATGCCCAGTCCCAACAGAATGGGGATCGCATCGGGATCGGCGCCGAGCGCGCCGCAAACCGCGACCTCACGGTGCGCCTGCCGTCCGGCGTCCGCGACGTGCGCGACGAGGCGCAGCACCGCCGGATGCAACGCGTCCAGGCGCGCGCCGAGATCCGGATGCCCGCGGTCCATCGCGAGCGCATATTGCGACAGGTCGTTCGTGCCGATCGAAAGAAAGTCCGCTTCGCGCACGAGCTGGTCGGCGAGGAGCGCCGAGGCGGGGGTCTCGATCATCACGCCGAGCGCCGGCATCGAGGCGGCGCCGAGCGCGCGGCGCTCGTCTTCGAGAAGGGCGCGGACGCTCGCGATTTCAGAGAGCTCGGTGACCATCGGCAGCAGGATCCGGCACTGGCCGGCGGGGGCGACACGCAGGACCGCGCGCAGCTGCGTGCGCAACAGGTCCGGATGGCGAAGGCTCGTGCGCAACCCGCGCAGGCCGAGCGCGGGATTGGCCTCGTGCGGCAGGGGCAGGTAGGCGAGCGGCTTGTCGCCGCCGAAATCGAGCGTGCGAATCGTGAGCGTGCGTCCGTCCAACGCGTCGGCGATTCCTTGGTAAATGCGCGCCTGCTCGGATTCGTCCGGCGCTTCGCGCCGGTCGGTGAAGAGGAATTCGGTGCGCAGGAGCCCACAGCCCTCGGCACCCTGCTTGAGTGCTGGGGCGGTTTCCGCCAGTGCGCCCAGGTTCGCATAGACGCGTATCGCCACGCCGTCCGATGTGGAGCAAGGCGCGCCCGCGTGCTCGCGCTCGAGGGCTTCCTCGGCCGCGCGCTCAGCAAAGACGCGCCGCGACGCGGCGAGCTCGTCGACGGTCGCATCGACGAGCAGATATCCGCGGTTCGCATCGACGACGAGCGCGGTGCCTTCGGGAATCGCGAGGAGCGCATCGCCCGCGGCGACCAGCGCGGGGATTCCCATCGCCGAGGCCATGAGGGCCACGTGCGAGGTCGCGCCACCGCGCGCGGTGCAAACGGCGGCAAGGCGAGCACGATCGAGCCCGAGGAGCTGGGAGGGCAGCAACTCGTCGGCGAGCACGATCGCATCCACCGGCAGCTCGCGCACGGCGGCGGCACTCTCGCCGGCGAGCACGCGCAGCACCTGCCCTTCGAGGTCGCGGAGGTCCGCGGCGCGCTCGCGCATCCGCTCGTCGGCAAGCGCATCGAGCGATTCGATCGTCGCTTGCGTGGCCGCGCGCCAAGCGGCCCCGGCGCTACGTCCGTGCCCGATGGCTTCGTCGGCGCGGCCGAGGATGTCGGGATCGCGGACCAGCTCGCCGTGCGCGACGAGAATCGCGCGCTCTTCGCCCTCCAGCTTCGCGGCGGCGGCCTCGAGGTGCGCCGCGACATCGGCGATCGCGCCGCGAAGACTGCGCATCTCTTCCGTCGCGCCGGCCGATTTCTCGCTCACCACGACGTCGCTTCGCCTCCATTGCACCGCGGTGCCGACGGCAATTCCCGGGCAGGCGATGCTGGCGAGGAGGCGCCGCGCATCTTCGGGCGCGCGCCGGCTGGACGGTGCCCGCGCGTGAGGCGCCGGCGCGCTCTCACCGGGCTGCATCATCTGCGCGAGGATCTCGAGCGCTCGCGGCGCGTCGCGGCCCGCGGCACGCGCTTCGACGACGTCGCCGGAACGCACCCCGAGCGACATCAGCGCCGCGGGGCTGCGCGCGTTCGCCCGCCTGCCATGCGCCACGATCGCGACCTCGGCCTCGAGCGGACGCAGCGCCGCGGCGACCTGCGCCGCGGGACGCGCGTGAAAGCCGTGGTCGAAGACCACGCGGAGCGATCGGGTGATTTCACGATCCGCCGGTTGCGGTGTGCGCTCATCGCGCGCGCCGCCGTGTGATACCTCCATGAGAAAGTCGCCCGCCGCGATGCGCTGGGCGCCCACGCGGCGCGTCACCACGAAGCCTTCCGCGATCACGATGACCGGGCTTGCGGTCGCGGGCGCGCGCCGCGCGACCAGATCGAGGTCGAAGCGCAGCAGGGGATCCCCGGCCTTCACCGCCTGGCCGGTGGCCGCGAGCAGCTCGAATCCCGCGCCCGCGAAATTCACCGTGTCGATACCGATGTGGACGAGGATGTCGGCGCCGTTGGGCGCGCGCACCGTGACCGCGTGGCGGCCGGCGGGAATCGCGACGACTTCGCCGTCGCAAGGCGCGTGCAGCACGCCCGCGGTCGGGTCGATCGCCACGCCGTCGCCGGCCAATCCCTGCGCGAAAACCGGGTCCGGAACCTGCGCGAGCGGGACGACCCAACCGTCCAGCGGCGAGCGAACCACGATCGGCGCGCGGCTCATGGCTTCGACGCGGGCGCGCGCGGAGTGAGCTCGACCCAGTCGATGGCCCACATCGGATCGACCCCGCGCTGCGCGAAGCGCAAGCACAGGTCGTGACGGCCCGGCCGCGGCGCGATCGCCACAGGCGCGAGAGTCGTCACCGCGTTGGAGCGCGACGCCGGCGCGAGCGGCAAGCGGGCGAGCACTTCGCCGTCGCAGCCGCCGAGCCGCACGACGAGCTCGCCCTCGGCGGTGGTGGGCTCCGGGAACGTGATCTTCTTCACGTCCTCGCCGATCTGGAAGTTGAACGGAAGCTGGCCCACCGCGGCCGCGAGGCCCGCGACATCGGTGAGGTCCGCCTGCGGAAAGATCCAGCATGGATGCTGGATGTCGATGGAGAAGACGGCGCGCGCGCCGCGAAGCGGCGCATCGTCTTCGAGCGCGAGGGCGATCGCGTTGCCGCACAAGCGCAGCTCCTGGCTCGAGCGCCGCTCGGTGCCGTCGCCGCGAAGCGTGGCAGCGCGCGCCCTGGAGATCATTCGCTCGCCGTCGAACGCGGCCGCGCGCACCTCGATCGATTCGCCGCGGCGTGACTCGAGCGCGATCGGCCCGTCGTAGCGCGGCGAACGCACGGTGGGGGCGTTGCCGTCGATGCTGTAGCGGATGTCGCCGTATCCGGCCTGCGTCGACAGCTCGACCTGGATATGGGAGCCCGCTGGACGCGCGCGGATCTGAACGGCGAACGCGCTGTCCGCGTAGGGCATCCCGAGCGCTTCGTAGAACGGCAGGTTCGCCGACACGCGCCGCACGAAATCGCGCCAGTCGCGCCGCGGGGGCGGGGACCATCCTAGCTCGGCGATCGCCGCGGCGCGCGGAAACGTCATCCAGCCGGCACGCTCTTCGGTGCGGATGTGTTCGGTCCACACGTTGCCCTGGAGCCCGAGGACATGCTTGCGTTCGCGCTCGGCGAGCTTCGCCGGCATCGGCTCGAAGCGATAGACGCTCTCGAGGGACGCGAGCACGCGAAGCCGGCCCGGAGGCTCGTCGGGACCTCCTCCCTGGCGGTTGTCGAAATAGAGAATCGGATCCGGCGCGAGCACGGTGTCGTGGCCCTTTGCCGCAGCTGTGAGTGCGCCGTCGACGCCGCGCCACGACATGACCACCGCGGAGCGCGGGAGGTCGCCCTCGAGGATCTCGTCCCAACCGACGAGGCGCCGGCCGCGCTTGTCGAGGAAGCGTCCGATGCGATTCGTGAAATAGGGTTGCAAGCCCGCAGGATCGACGATGCCGAGCTCACGCATGCGCTCGCGCGCACGCGGCGAGCCCAACCATTGTTGCTTCTGCACCTCGTCGCCGCCGACGTGGATGTAAGGCCCCGGAAAGAGCGCGATCACTTCCCCGAGCACGTCCTCGAGGAAAGCGAACGTGGACTCCTCGAGGCTGTACACATTCGGGTAGACGCCCCAATCGGCCGGCACCGTCGCGGAAGCCTGCCGGCTTGCGGCGAGCGAGGGGTACGCCGCGTGAGCCGCGGTCGCGTGCCCGGGCATGTCGATCTCGGGGACGATCGTGATGCCGAGGTTGGCCGCGTGGGCCACGAGAGAGCGCACTTGCTGCTGCGTATAGAAACCGCCATACAGGCGCGGCTTTCCGGTGGCCGGGTCGATATCGGCGCGCGCCGCGGCGCCCGCGGGCACGCGCCACGCACCGACGGAAGTAAGGCGTGGGTACTTGCGAATTTCCAGGCGCCAGGCCTGGTCGTCGGTGAGGTGCCAATGCAGCACGTTCAGCTTGTGCAGCGCCATCGCGTCGAGATAGCGGCGGATGAACTCGGGCGACTGGTAATGGCGCGCGGAATCGAGCATCACCCCGCGCCAGGCGAAAGCCGGCGCATCCGCGATCACTACCGCGGGAATGGTCCAATCGTCTTTCGCTTCGCGGCACGCGAGCTGGCCCAGCGTCGTGGCCGCGTGGCGCAGGCCTGCGGTCGCACGCGCCTCGAGATCGATGCGGTCGGGTCGAACCTCGAGGCGGTAGGCTTCGTCGCCGCCGGCGGCTCGGGCGTTGCGCCGTATGTTGATCGCTCCGTCGCGCGCTTCGCCGGCCATCACCCGCAGTTGCGGGACGCCCGCGCGGCCCAGGCGCTCGGCCAGCGACTGCGCGACGCGAAGCGCCTCGGGGTCCGCGGCCGGCACGATGATCGCCGTACCTTTGGCGAGCGCGAACGCGCCCGTGCCGCGCTCGAGCGATGCGGGATTGGGAATGATCGCGGGCTCGCAGGCCCACGCACCGTGAATGAAGAGGGTCAGGGCCGTCAACGTCCCCGCCGCAACCTGGGTTGCCATGGCCTACCCTACGTGAAAAAAGGCGGGGCGGAACGCCCCGCCCCAAGCCTCACTCAACGAACTACAGCTTCACCCGCAGGGTGAGATAGTACTGACGGCCGCTCGCGTAGAACGCGCGCGGCTGGTCCCGATTGGCCCCGTAATACTTGAGGATCGGATCGTTCAGGTTCAGCGCATCGAGCGTGACCGACATTTTTTCGCTCACCTTGTAGCCCAGCGATGCCGCGAGCACTCCGGTGTCGTCCTGGTACTGCAGTGTGCTGCGGTCGAGGCCGACGAGGAAGCTCGAGCGATAGGTGTAGGCCACTCGAGCGCTGAAGCGGTTGTCCTCGTAGTACGCCGAGAGGTTGTACGTATTCTTCGAAGCACCCACCAGGTCTCCGCCGCTGTAGCCGCCGCCCGTGTTGCCTTCCTTCGCGCTGGCGTAGGTGTAGTTGGCCGCGGCCCCGAAGCCCATCGCAAGCGGCGCCTGCCACGACAGCTCCAGGCCCTTCACCTTGCCGCTGCTGTTGGTGGGCGCCGAGATCGTGTAGTTGTCGAAGGTGCGGGTGCGGATGTTGAGCAGCTGTGTCTGGTAGGTGCCGAAGCCGACGTAGTTCTTGAGATCGAGGTAGAAGACGCCCGCCGACAGCAGTGATCGCGGCGCGTAATACCACTCGAGGGCGCCTTCGAGGTTGTTCGAGCGGATCGGCTTCAGGTTCGGATTGCCGCCGTTGCCGGTGTGCGTCGTGTCGTCG
>WNFL01449697.1_pt1 | contig 23179 bp, 18 predicted proteins | sample 5400361 | NCBI WGS metagenome assembly WNFL01 (sample SAMN13153351, study PRJNA577476) | soil metagenome | isolation source: 40 cm soil on Douglas fir-dominated hillslope | place: USA:California | collected 2013-09-17
CAGGACCGCGCCGATGACGAGGAGGTTGCGCACGACGCCCGGGGCGTCGATGCCGTAGTCCGGCTTCTTCATTGTCGAGGCAGTCTACGGCGCGCGCTTACGCCGCAAGATCGCGATGCCGAAGCGCTCGTCTCGCAGCGGGGCGGCGCCGAGGCGCGCGACGCCCTCGTAGCGCTCCTCGAGGAACGCGCCGAGGCGCTGCGCGTAGTGCGTGCCGAAGAGCGGCAGGCCGTACTCGGCGGTGCTCTTCTGCACGACGGCGACGAGGTCGGGCGGGTGCGCTTCGAATGCGGCGAGGATCGCGTCCTCGCCGAAGCTGGTCACTTCGGTCGGCATCAGGTTCGTGTAAGGCGTCGGATTCGGAAGGCGCGCGAGGTAATTGAGCATCGAGCCCTCCGGCACCGCCGCGAACGTCTCGCCGGGCCGGCGTATGCGGGCGAGCTCGGCGAGCGTCGCGTCGACGAAGAGGCCGCGGACGTCCGCCAGGAATACGTCGCGTCCGGTCCCGACGCGGACGGTCTTCGCGGCGAATCGAGCCGACGAGAGCGCGAGGAGGGAGAGCGAGACGGCCGCGAGCGCCACGAAGACGACCGCGCGGAAGACCGCCGGCGTCCCGCCGCGCGCGGCGAGGAGGCCGGGCACGAGGCTGACGCCGGCGTCGGCGGCGAGGAGCGTCACCGGCATCGCGAGGACGAATCCGTACTGCACGACGACGCAGGTGAGGAGGATCTTCGGGAGGAGCGCGAGCGCGAAGAGCGCGAGGACGAGGCGGAGGCGCTCGCGGCGCACGTCGTCGGGGTCGGGTGAGCGAGCGAGCCGGCGCGCCGCGTACGCGGCGACCGCGAGCGCGGCGAGCGGGAACGGGAGCGAGAAGGCGAGCCACGGGATGCGCGGGAAGAGGTACGCGAGGACCGTGGCGGCGAGCGCTGCCGCGAGGAGCGCCGCGAGCCGCCCGCGCCGCGCCGGCACGAACCGCGCGATGAGAAATGCAGGGACGAGGAGGAGCGCCCACGCCGCGGCCGTGAGAGCGGTCGCGACGAGGCTCGCGTCAGGCTGCGTCAGGCCCATCTTCTCGAGGAAGAAGACGTTCTCGCCCGCGCCCCCGAGGAGGACGCGCGGCCGGAACGGTCCGAGCGTCGCGAGCAGCGCGTCACGCATCGGCAACGCCGTCGCGAAGAGCGCGAAGGATGCGACCGGTGGCCCGAGCGCGGCGGCCGCGAAGACCGGTAACGCAGGGTGCGGAAGGCGCGAACGGAGGAGGACGAGAAAGACTCCATCGGCGACGACGGCGGCGGCGAACGTCTCCGCCTTCGTCAGGAACGCGAGCCCGAGGAGGAGGCCCGCCGCGCCCGCCCACGCGGCGCGCCCCGTCTCGTCGAGCCGCGCGAGCGCCCAGATCCCGGCGAGCGTGAGGACGATGCCGTGCGTGATCTCGTGGACGTACGGCGTCACGTAGTTGTAGTTGCCGACCGCGAGCGGCTGCCCGAACGCGAAGACGGCGAGGAACAGAAGCGACGCCGTGGTGGCGGACAGGATGCCGCCGAGACGCGCGAAGAGCCGGTAGAGAAGGACGACGAGGAGAGCCGTCGTCGCCAGGTTGAACGTCGCGAGCGTCCAGAAGCCGGCGCCGAAGAGGCGGAAGAGGGTCGCGTTCACGTACTGCGAGAGCGGCCCGTGCAGGTACGCGACGTCGCGGTAGAGGACGTCGCCCTGAGAGAGCCGCCACGGCACGTAGAGCTGCTGTCCGAAGTCGACGAGGACGTCGGGCCACTTCCCCCAGCTCTGCGGGAGGACCGCGAGCGCGAACGACGCGACGAGCGCCGGAGGCATCCAGCGCGGCAGCGCGCGCGCCCGACCGCTCAGCGCTCGTCCCTGTACCAGTAGCGAGTCGCCAGGGCGTCCATGCTTCGCCCCGATCCCACGCCGGGGGTCTGGGGCCGCCGAAGACGGCCCCAGCGCCTCTGCGACAGGAAAGCCAGGGCGGCCTTCGCCATCAGCGGGAAGTAGTGCCAGTCCCCGAACCGGTCGAACTTGCGCGTCGAGGCGATCGCCTTCGCCGAAGTCACGCGCGCGAGGCGCTGGCGGCGGGTCTGCCCGAGGCGCCGCAGTTCGAGGAGCAGGCGGACGTCCTCGGCGAAGCGGAGCGATTCGTCGTACCCACCTATTGAGAGAAAGTCCTCGCGCCTGCAGAACGTGACGCCGGTGTCCATCCGGGTCGCCCAGACCATCGGCACGAGCGCGGCGTACGTCAGCGCGAGCCCGAGCGAGAGGCGCTCGAGCCTCACGCCGGACGCGCCGCCGACGACGCGCCCGGTCGCGAGCGCGTCCGCGATGGAGTTGAACGTCTCGGGGTGGATCCGGGCGTCGGCGTCGACGAAGGCGAGGACTTCCCCGGTCGCCGCCCGCGCGCCCGCGTTCCTGACGGCCGCGATCACGCGCTTCTCCTCGTTGACGACGCGCCAGCCGGCGGCGGCTCCGAGGGACGCGGTCGCGTCCGTCGAGGCGTTGTCGGCCAGGATCCGCTCGACGCTCGATGGTCCGCAGCGGTAGCGGCGCGCGGCCTCCTCCACGGTCGGGATGAGACGCGGCAGATACCGCTCCTCGTTGCGTGCGGGCACGACGAGAGAGAATTCCACTTTTCGGCCAGCTTACCGCGTGCGGGCACGCGTCTTGCGCTGAGGGCCCGCGGCTCATAGTTCTTGTCATGGAGGAAAACGCGTGTCGCTCCGGGTCCGGCTCTTCGTTCTCTTCGGCGCTCTGCTCGTCCTCCTCGGGGGCGCGGAGCTTCTCCTCGTCGGGTCTCTGACGCAGCGGCTTTCCGCGGACGTCGGCGAGGTGGCGGGCGCGGTGGGCAAGCGGCTCGTCCGCTTCATCGGAAACGGGCTGCCGCCGCTTCCCCCGAACGGCCCGAAGAAGGTGGACGAGCACGTCTTCGTCTACACGACCGAGTCGCACTCCACGACGGCATCCGGAAAGGAGCACGTCGAAACATCGGTGCGCGTCGAGACGGACGACACGACCAAGCTGCCCTCGGGCAAGGTGATGCGCGTCCTCCGTCTGCGCGGTCCGAAGGTCGACACGACGATCCCGATCCCCGAGGCGGGGCTCGGCAGCACGCTCGGGTCGTTCCGGCAGCAGCTCCTCCTCGGATCGCTCGGCATCCTCGGCCTCGGGCTCCTCGCCGCCGCGGTCGTCGCCGACCGCGTCTCCTCCCCGCTCCACGAGCTCGCGCGCGCGGCGCGCCGCGTCGGCGAGGGCGACCTCGGCGCGCGCGTGCCGGTTTCCGCCGGAGGCGAGGTGGGGGAGGCGATCGAATCCTTCAACCGGATGTCGGAGCGGCTCGCCGAGCTCGAGAAGGAGGCGCTCCACTCGAGGGACACGCAGCACCTCGGCGAGCTGGGGGACGTCGCCCGCGGGCTCGCGCACGCGCTCCGCAACCCGCTCCACGCGATCGGGCTCTCGGTCGACGAGCTGGCGGATAGGGCGGGCGCAGAGTCGGCGACCGAGCTGGCCGAGCCGGCGCGGCGGCAGATCCGCCGCCTCGACGAATCGATCCGCTCGTTCCTCGCGCTCGCGAGCGGTGGCACCGGCGCGGTCGAGGCGCTCGACGCCGGCTCGCTCGTCGAGGACGTCGTCCTCTCCGCACTCCAGGACGCGCGCGGCAGGGTGAGGCTCGAAGTGGAGAAACCGCCCGCGCCGTGCGCGCTCCGCGGCATCGCGGCGGAAGTGCGCGCGGTCGTACAGGCGCTCGTCGACAACGCGGCCGAGGCCTCGCCCGACGGCGGGCTGGTGCGTGTGCGCGTCGCCTCGCGGGACAGCGGCTGCGCCGTCGTCGTCGAGGACCAGGGGCCGGGCCTCTCGCCCGACGTGCGCGCTCATCTCTTCGAGCCGCACGTCACGACGAAGGCGAACGGCTCCGGGATGGGCCTCTTCCTCGCGCAGAGGATCGCCTCGACGCGCTACGGCGGCTCGGTGATGCTCGAGCCCCTCGAGCCGCACGGCACGCGCGCGACGCTGACGCTCGCCGGGAGAGAGGAGCCACATGGCTGAGGGGCGCGTCCTCGTCGTGGAGGACGACCTCGACCAGCGGCGGCTCGTCGCGAGCCTCCTCCGCGCGGAGGGCTACGCGACGGCGGAGGCGGGCTCCCTCGAGGCCGCGCTCGAGGAGCTTTCGCGAGCGCGGGTCGACGTCGTCGTCTCCGACTGGAAGCTGCCGGGCCGGGACGGGATGGAGCTCCTCCACGAGGTGAAGGTGCGCGCTCCCGACACGGCCTTCGTCATGGTCACGGCGTACGGCACGATCGCGAGCGCGGTGAAGGCCGTCCGCGAGGGAGCGGATGACTACCTGACGAAGCCGTTCGAGAGGCCCGCGCTCCTCCTCGCGCTCGAGCGGACGCTCCGCTCGCGCCGCCTCGCGGACGAGAACAAGCGGCTCGTGGAGGAGATCTCCGACCGCGACCGCCTCGTCGACCTGATCGGGCGATCACCGTCGATGCAGGACCTCTACCGGCGCGTCCAGAAGCTCGCGGGGACGGACGCCACCGTGCTCCTGACGGGGGAGAGCGGCACCGGGAAGGAGCTCGCCGCGCGCGCGCTCCACGCGCTCTCGGCGCGGCGCGCGGGGCCGTTCGTGGCCGTCAACTGCGCGGCGATTCCCGACACGCTCCTCGAGTCGGAGTTCTTCGGCGCCGAGAAGGGCGCGTACACCGGTTCCGAGCGGAGCCGCGCGGGGCGCTTCGAGGCGGCGCACGCGGGGACGCTCTTCCTCGACGAGGTGGGCGAGCTGCCGCTCGCTCTCCAGCCGAAGCTCCTCCGCGTCCTCCAGGAAGGGACGGTGACGCGCATCGGCGGCTCGCACGAGATCCGCACGGACGCGCGGATCGTGGCGGCGACGAACCGCGAGCTCGGCGCGGAGGTCGCGGCCGGCCGCTTTCGCGAGGACCTCTTCTACCGCCTCGACGTCGTCGCCGTGCGGATGCCGCCGCTCCGCGAGAGGCGCGAGGACGTGCCGCTCCTGGCGGCCCATTTCATCGCACGGGCGGAGAGGCGGCACGGCCTGCGCGTCGAGCCGTTCCCGCCGGCGCTGACGCGCCGCCTCGTCGATTACGTGTGGCCCGGTAACGTGCGCGAGCTCGCGAACGTCGTCGAGCGCCTCGTGCTCCTCGCCGAGGGCGGCGCCGTGCGCGCCGAGGACCTCCCCGACTCGCTCTCCGCGCGCCCGGCGGGCGCCGGCAGCTTCACGCTCCCGCCCGGCGGGCTCTCGTGGGAGATGCACGAGCGGGAGGCGCGCCGCCCGGCTCCTCGATCTGCCCTACAAGGCGTTCCTCTACCGCCTCGAGAAGCACGGGCTCGACGGCGAGAACGCCTCCTCCTGATTTCGGGACGGGTTTCCCGATCTCGGGAGATCGCGCCCGGCGCCCCGACATCGACGCATGGCGCGCCGCTTGCGCTTCCCGGACGAGGAGGCACCACGATGAAGAAGATCTCGAAGACGAGGGGCGCCACGGCCGCGCTCTGCCTGCTCGCGCTCGGCGCGTTCGCGGCGCTCGCCGCGCCGGTCCTCACGTCCGAGCCGCTCGGCGGCGGGCGGGAGACGGGGGACACCACCATCAGCATCCGGGCCGGGAAGGACGCGTCGCCCACCGTCGTGCACGTCCCGGACCTCGCGGTCGGCGAGTCGAGGACGCTCCGGTCGGAGTCGGGCAAGGACGTCGTCGTTACGCGGACCGAGGACGGCGTGATGCTCGCGGTCGAAGGGCGCGAGTTCCACGTGCGGATGCCGGGCGATGGAGAGCACGTCCTCGTGATGCCGGCGAACACCGAGGACGTCAAGGCGGTCGTGAGCGGCGACGGCGTGAGGAAGGTGATCGTCACGCGCCACGGCTACGGGTTCACGTCCGGCGACGGCGAGGCTCCAGCGCTCTCCGCCGCGGACTTCCTGGCGAAGCAGAAGCTGGCCGCGCTCGACGGCGCGGACGCGCGGACGCGCGAGACCGTCGCGAAGGTGCTCGACGAGCTGGTGAAGAAGGGCGCCGTCATCGCGCCGGGGCTCGAGGGCCTGCCGGGCGGCGGCGACGGAGACAGAGTCGAGATCAAGGTGACCAAGACCCGCGAGAAGTAGACGGCGGACGGCAGTCGGGGCTTCCGACTCTTCTATACGTGCGACGCGTGCCGGGCGTCGCGCGTAGACCCCCCAGACCCCGAGCGGGTCAGGAGGTTTCGCGAAGATGAAAGTCCCTGCCGTCACCACAGTGCTCCTCGCGCTGACGCTCGGAGCGGGCGGGCTCGAAGCGGCGTCGAGCTCCGTACCGCTCCTCTACCTCTCCGACCCGACCGACGGCGCGGCCGCCCCGCGGGTCCTCGCCGCGCGCGATCGGACCTCGGGCGAGCTCCCCGCGCGCCTCTCCTCGGCGCCGGGCGGGCGCCTCGTCGTCTCGTTCGAAAGAGGCGCCCAAGCGCCGGGCCGCTACGTCTTCCTCGGGTTCTCCTTCGCCGCCTCGAGCGCGTTCTCGGTCGGCGTCGTGGCGGAGAAGCCGCTGGCGTCGGTCGCTGTCACGGCGAACGGCCAGGAGCTCCGCTCCGTCTCCGGCCGCCCGGACGTGTATGCCACGCCGCTCGGGCAGAACGGTCCGTTCTCCGTCGTCATCCGTCTCGAGCGCGCCGACGCGTCGCGGGTGCCGGTGAAGGTCGACCTCTATGGCTTCCGCGCGTGCGCCTCGCTCCTTCCGAATCCGTGCGGCGAGATCTCCGCCGCGCCGCCCGACGGCCTCACGTACGACCTGACGCTCGGCGGCGACGCGGGCCCCGCGGACGTCCTGATCCCGGCGGTGGTGCGCGCGGCGGGCCTCCACGGTCCGGTCAAGAGCGACGTCACGCTCGTCAACGAGAGCGACGCGAAGGTGATCGCGACGCTCGCGCTCGTCACGACCGACCGCGGGACCACGGCGCCGAAGCCGGTCGAGCTCGCGCCGCGCTCGCGCCGCGCGGTGAAGGACGTCGTCGGCTTCCTCCTCGGGGACGGCAGCGAGGCGCAGGGCGCCCTCGCCGTGCGCGGCTTCGTGCCGGCGAGTCCGGGCGGCCTGACGGCCGAGACGTACTACGACGAGGGCGCGAAGGGGAAGATCGGCTCCACGCTGCCGCTGTTCTTCGACCGCGGCCGCGAGCCGTCCTCGATCCTCGCGACGTCGAGCGACGGCGATCCGCGCCTCATCCTCTTCTCCTCCGCCGCGAAAACGGGCGGCCTCGCCGCGCACGTGGCGAGGATCCGCGTCGAGCTGGGCGGCGGCGCGCCGCTCTCCGTTCCGATCGAGGTGCCGGCCGGCGCCTACGCGTCCGCGCGCCTCGCGGACCTGATCGGCCGGAGCGCGAGCGACGGCATCCTCAGCATCGAGACCGACGACCCGGCGATCCACGCCGTCCTCGTCCGCTCCGACCCCGGGAGCGGCACACCGTACCTGACCGCGTCGAACTGACCCGTTTTCCTCCTCCCCACGCCGCCCCGTCCCGGAGTCCGGAGAGCCGAGGAACGGCCTCCGGCCTTCCCGGGCCGAGGGCGGCGATTTTTCTTCAGTCCCGGCGAACGCTAGCGGTCGGCGACGGTGATGCCGCGGGCCTCGAGCGTTGCGCGCACGCGTGGGACGTCGGTCTCCTTCACCAGCACGTAGTCGGTGTCGAACGTGGCGATCGCGAGGATGCTGACGCGGGCCTCCGCGAGCGGGCCGGCGACGGCGGCGAGGATGCCGACCGCGTCGAAAGCGAACGGGCCCTCGAAGCGGAGCACGCGGAAGCCGCGCTGGACACGCACCTCCTCGGGCACGCAAGCGTGCGGCGCGACGACCGAGAGCTCCAGGCCGGTGCGTGTCACCGAGGTGAAGGGACCCGTCACCCAGCCGGGCACGGGCGCGTCGGGATCGAGGCGCGCGACGGCGTAGAGGTCGGGGAGGAGCGTCAGCGTTAGCGGCATGTCCCCATCGTAGCCGCGCTATGGTTGCTTCCGATGCGCGTCGAGGTCACGGCGGACGGCCTCTTCCTCCCGGGTCCCGGCATCCACTTCGACCCGGCGCGGCCGGTGCCCGTCGCGATCGTCTCTCACGGGCACTCGGACCACGCGCGCGCTCTCTCCGGAGTCGTGCACGCGACGCCGGAGACGATCGCCGTGGCGCGAGCACGCCTCGGCGAGACGGAATACGTCGCGCATCCGTACCGCGAGACCTTCGACGTCCACCTCTCGGGGCGTGACCCGTGCAGGGTCACGCTCCTCCCCGCCGGGCACGTGCTCGGCTCCGCGATGGTGCTCGTGGAGTCGCGCGAGGGGACACTCCTCTACACGGGCGACGTGAAGCTGCGCCCGTCCGCGACGTGCCCGCCGGCCGATGTGCCGCGCGCCGAGACGCTGATCGTAGAGGCGACGTTCGGGCTGCCCGTCTTCCGCTTTCCGCCGCTCGAGGAGCTGCGCGCCGCGCTGATTGCCGAGACGCTCGCCGCGCTCGACGCGGGCGAGGTGCCGGTGATCCTCGCGTACGCGTTCGGAAAGGGGCCCGAGGTCGCGAAGCTTCTCGGCGACGCCGGCATCCCCGTCGCGCTCCACGGCGCGGTCTACAAGATGGCCGAGATCTACCGCTCGTTCGGCGTCGAGCTGCCGGGGATCGAGCCGTACGAGAAGGGCGGCGTCGCCGGGAAGGCGCTCGTCGTCCCGCCCTCCTTCCGCGCGCACGCGATGGTCACCGCGATCAAGGCGCGCCGCCTGATCCTCGTCTCCGGCTGGGCGGTCCTCGACGCCTCGTACGACCGCTACGGCGCGGACCGGCTGCTGCCTCTCTCCGACCACGCGGACTGGAACGAGCTCCTCCGCATCGTGGAGCTTTCCGGCGCGCGCCGCGTGCTGACGACACACGGCTTCGCGCCGACGCTCGCGCGCGTCCTCGCGCAGAAGGGTCTCGACGCCGCTCCGCTCCCGCTCTTCGAGGGCGAGGAGGAGGCGTGATGCGGGAGCTCGCGCTCCTCTGCGCGCGGCTCCGCGGCACGCGGAAGACGTCCGAGAAGGTCGCGCTCGTGGCCGACTACTTCGCGTCGATCGACGACGCGAGCCTCGAGGTCGCGGCGCGCTTCCTGACCGGCGGCGCGTTCGCGGCGAAGGAGGAGCGGACGCTCTCCGTCGGCTGGGCGACGCTGCATCGCGCCGCGGAGGCGCTCTTCCCGGAGCTCGACGGCGAGACGCTCGGCGACTGCTATCGCGCGGTCGGCGAGATGGGCGAGGCGATGGGTCTCCTCCAGCGCGGCCGCGGACGCGACGCCGAGCCGCCCGTGACCGCGGTCGAAGAGCTCCTCTTCCGCCTCGCGGGGATGCGGAAGGCGGAGGAGAAGGCGCGCCTCCTCGTCGAATGGCTCCTTCCGCTCGAGCCGCTCGTCCTGAAGGAGACGGTGAAGCTCCTCGTCGGCAGCCAGCGCATCGGCCTCTCGCTCCTCCTCGTCGAGCAGGCGATCGCGAAGGCGTCGGGCGTTCCGATCGAGGAAGTGAAGCGCGCGAACCTCCTCTCGGGCGACATCGGCGACGTGGCCGTGCGCGCGCGCCGCGGCGCGCTCTCGGGTACTGCGCTTCGCCTCTTCCACCCGATGGGCTTCCAGCTCGCGTCCGTTTATGAGCCGACCGGTGGTGCTCCCCCCGGTGATGCGCGTCAGCGCAATCGGGACGAATGGGACCGGATCGTCGTCGAGGAGAAGTTCGACGGCGTGAGGTGCCAGGCGCACGTCGAGCCCGCGTCGGAGGGCTCCATGGGCCGCGTCGCCCTCTTCTCGCGGAGCCTCGACGAGATGACGCGCTCGTTCCCGGAGGTGGCGGCGCGGCTCGCGCGGCTTCCGGTACCGCTCGTGGCGGACGGCGAGGTCCTCGCGTATGCGAACGGGCGCGCGCTCCCGTTCGGGCGGCTTCAGAGGCGGCTCGGGCGGAAGGTGGTCGCCGCGTCACTCGCCGAGGAAGTCCCGCTCGTCTTCGTCTTCTACGACCTCCTCGCGTTCGGCGGGGAGCTCGTCATCGATCGGCCGTTCGCGGAGCGGCGGCGGCTCCTCGAATCGCTCGAGCCGCTTCCCGAGGGAACGATGCTGTCGCGCTTCTCCCGCGTCGCGAGCGTGGCCGAGCTGGAGGTCCTCTTCGACCGCGCGATCGAGAACGGGAACGAGGGGCTCGTCCTGAAGGACGACACGGCGCCGTACACGCCGGGGAAGCGCGGCCGCTCGTGGCTGAAGTACAAGAAGGGGCACGGGCGGCGCGCCGGCCTCCTCTCCGATGTCACGTTCGCGGTGCGCGGCACGAATGGCGAGCTCCTCAACGTCGGCAAGGCGTACTCGGGCCTCTCCGACCAGGAGATCGAGGAGACGACGCGCCTCTTCAAGAGGATCACCGAGAAGTCGTTCGGCCGCGTGCGCCTCGTCAGGCCGGAGGTCGTCCTCGAGGTGGCGTTCGACGGCATCCAGAAGTCCGCGCGGCACAAATCGGGATACGCCCTGCGGTTTCCGCGCATCCTGCGTCTTCGGACGGACAAGCCGGCGGGCGAAATAGATACGGTGGAGCGTGTAGCGAAGCTGCACGACGAGCTGCTCGGCTCGCCTGGCGCGGGATGAGAGCCGCCGCGTAACTGCTTGGACGCGCTGCGCGCGCGGCTCGAACTACGTTACGCGGACGGCCGACGGGGGCTCGGCGTAATCGCCAGAGCGTGACGTTGCGGTCCTCGCTGCCGCAGGCGAGCCATTTTCCGTCGGGGCTGAAGGCGACCGAGGCGACGTCGTCCCAGCTCTCGGCGAGCACCTGCTGGAGCGCGCCGTCGGCGACGCGCCAGAGACGCACCGTGCCGCGCCGCCGGCCGCGCAGACGGTTGCCGGTGATCTGCTTCCAGAGCGTGCCGAGCGCGCCCTTTTCGCGCCCGCCGCTCGCGAGCCACCGGCCGTCCGGGCTGAACGCGACGGAGTAGACGTGCTCCGATCGGCCGGTCAGCACGCGGATGAGGCGGCCGTCCCGAGCGCTCCAGAGCCGGATCGCCGAGTCGTCGCCGCCGCTCGCGAGCGTGTCGCCGTCGGGCGAGAAGGCGACGGCGACGACGGCCTGCGTGTGCCCGCGGAGCGTCCGCACGAGCGCGCCCGTCTCGATGCGCCAGACCTTCACCGCGTGGTCGAAGCTCCCGCTCGCCAGCGCCGCCCCGTCCGGGCTGAACGAGACCGACCAGACGTTCAAGGAGTGGCCTTGGAGCTTGCGAAGCGTCGCGCCGTCGCTCGGATTCCAGATCCTGATCGTCTTGTCCTCGCCTCCGCTCGCGAGGCGCCCGTCCTTGGCGAAGGCCACCGTCCAGACCGTTCCGGTGTGGCCTTTCAACGTCCGCGCCGGCGACTTCTCGGCGAGCGGCCAGAGCACGACGGTCCCGTCGTAGCCGCCGCCCGCGAGCAGGCTCCCGTCGGGAGCGAACGCGAGGGACGTGAGGCCGCTGTCGTGCGACAGGCTCCGCACCAGCTTGCCGTCGGGCAGGCGCCAGATCTTCACCGCGCCGTCGACGCTCGCGGTCGCGAGGAAGCGCGAGTCGGGGCTGAAGGCGACGGCCCTCGTCATCGCCGCGTGGGCGAGGAACGTGTGATCCAGGTCGGCTCTCAGCGCCGCTGGCGGCGCGGCGGCGGAGGCCACAGAGACAAAAAGAGCCGCCACCCAGGCGGCGCGGAGGAGGAGCATGGAACAAAGTACGTAAACGGCGGCGCGAAGTTCGGCTCAGTCGTAGACGCCGTCGAGGAACCAGCGCTCCGTCGCGCGATCGCGGAAGACGCGGTAGAGCCCGCCGTCGGCGAGCTCGACGTCCCAGTAGTCGCGCGCGACCGGCTCCTCCGACCACCAGCCTTCTTCCAGGGTCCACGGCCCCGACGCCACGCGCACGTTTCCCGCGATGCCTGGCGTGAGACCGGGAAGAGTCTTCAGCGAGCGCATCTCGCCGCTCTTCTCGTCGTGCCGCAATTCCATTTCGAGCGGCGGGCGGAGGACCCGCACCGCGAGGAGGCCGCGCCCCCCGCGCGCCGCGCCGCGGAAGAGGGGCGGCGGAGGCGGCGCGTACGGCTGGAGCGCGAAGCGCTCGGGGCGGCGGCCGTCGACGGCGCCGGGCGCGCCGACGCGGTCCTCGCCGAGCATCGCGAAGAGCTTCGCGAGGACCGCCGCGAGGCGGTCGGGCGAGACCTCGGCGGGCCCGAAGAGCGAGAGCTGCCCCGCGCGCGGGCGGTCGGGCGCGGCGGAGAACGCGAAGCCGACGACGGGCGCGCCGGGCGGGTTCTGCTCCACGTCGAGGCGGACGAGCGTGAGGAGCGTCTTGGTGTCGCGCGTCGGCGCCGGGAGCGTGATCGAGCGGGCGACGGTGCCGTCGGGATCGAGGTCGAGCGCGACGTCGAGGCGCGCGCAGCCGAGGCCCTGCATCGCGAGACGGCGCGTGAGCCGCTCGAGCGCCGACTCGGCCATCGCGAGGAACGGCTCGAGCGTGACGAGCGGCCACTCGAGCTGCATCCCCTCCGTCAGCTCCGGAGGCGGATGGCGCGGCACGAACGGATGCGGGTCGGCGCCCCGCGCCGTCTGGTGGAGCGCGTAGCCCGCGTCGCCGAGCCGGCTCGCCACGTCGCCGGGCGCGAGGCGCGCGAGCTCGCCGATCGTCGAGATGCCCCAGCGCGCGAGCGTCGCGGCGGTCTCGAGCTCCGGGCTGAGGCGCGCGAGCGGGAGCGGCGCGAGGAACGCGGCCTCCTCGCCGGGCGCCACGCGCGTGGGCGAGCCGGAGAGCGCCGCCGCGACGCGCGCCGCCAGCTTGCTCGACGCGACGCCGACGCGCGCCGGCAGCCGCTCGCGCCCCGCGGCCGCCACGAGCGCCTGCGCGATCGCGAGCTCGGTGTCCGCGTCGAGGTCGTTCGACGACTGCAATCTCTGCAGCCCGCAAAAGTCGACGTACGCCACGCCGTCGCCCGCGTCCTCCACGCGAGGCGAGAGGCTCTCGGCCGCCTCCAGCAGCGCCTCCTGCGCGGCGCGCTCGGTGACGGGATCGCGCCCGCGCGTGACGAGCCCGGGGACGAGCGTGCGCGCCTGCGGGAGCGTCAGCCCCGCGCGCACGCCGACCTGCCGCGCCGAGCGCGTGGCCGCGACGATGCGCGCAGCGTTGCCGTTCCCCTCGAGGACCGCCGCGGCCTCGCGCGCGAGCTCCGGCTCGCTCCGGATGCGCGCGGCGAGCGGGAAGAGGGGCACGACGACGCACGCGAGGCGCGCCGGTGCGGCGCGCCCGTGGCGGTTCTCCTCGCCGCGGGACGCGCGGCTCATGCGTGGCCGACCCTCCGTTCGTCGAGAAGCGAGGCGCCGGGCGCTCCGGACGCATCGATTCCAGCGGCGCGAAGCGCCTGCGTAACCGGAGGGGGTTGCGCGGATGCAGAACCGCGCAAGGGGGACCGACATGTGTCGGCCCCACCCGGTACAAATTCCGAAACGGCGCGAAGCGCCTGCGTAACCGGAGGGGGGTTCCGGGGGGACCGACATGTGTCGGTCCCGCCCGGTACAAATTCCGAAACGAGAGACGGCACCTTCAGCGTGAGGCTCTGCCGCGCGCCGGGGCTCTCGCCGCGCGCCTTGTCGACGAAGAGGCGCGTCTCGAGGCCGGCGAGGAGCGGCCGCGTGCGGGCGTGTACGTCGTCGGCTTCGGCGGCGGACGTCCAGAGCGCGCGCGCCGCGCGCACGGTGAGGACGGCGCCCGCCGCGGTGCCGCTCGCGCGATAGGGCGTCAGCACGAGGAGGGCGGCCTCGTGCGCCTTCGCGCGGCGCGCGAGGCGGATCCATGCCGCCTCGACGCGGACCCGGCGGATTTTCGAGCGGCGCGAAGCGCCTGCGTATCCGGAGGGGCCGGGGTTCGGGCCGCCGGAGTCGGCCCGATCATGGACAGCCGGGGGAACCGACATGTGTCGGTTTCCCCCGGTTCGAAATGCAACCCCGAGGTCGACGACCACCAGCGCGAAGCCGGCGCCGAGAAGGAGCTCGGCGCTGGCGAGCGCCTCCTTCAATGTCTGCGGGCGCACCCAGAGGAGCCGCGCCAGCTCCACCCCCTCGGCCGCCGCGCCCTGCGGGTCGAGGTGATCGCCCAGGTCGACGAGCGCCGCGGATTCCCCCGCCGAAGTCGCGGCCGCGAGCGCCGCGAGCGCGAGAGCGAAGCGCCCGCTCGAGCGGCGCCCCACGACCTCGACGAGGGTCCCGCGCGGCAGGGCCTTGCCGGAAAGCGGGAGCCGGCCGCCGCCGGGAGAGATCTGAAGGGGGTGGAGCGTGCGCGCAAGCTCTTGCGGCAGAGAAGCTTCGGCGATGGCCCGACGGGCGGCTAGGTCAGGACTCCCCATGGGCGTAATATGGGCGTAAGTTCCTCGCGAGTCAAGCCAAGTTATGGCGACGCGCGGAGCGCGTTGGCCATGACTTGCGCTCGTTGCAGCGGACAACGCCTTGCGTTGCCGCTGAACTCGCTCGGGCCCGGTTCACGAAACATCTTGGAAACCCAAGGCAGTCGTGGTCGTATATGTCGATATGAAACATGTCGCACCGCAAGTGGGCCGCGAGCTGAAGAAGGGGAGCGCCGAGCTCCTCGTCCTGTCCCTCCTCGCCGGCCGTCCGCGGCACGGCTACGAGATCGGAAAGCTGATCGAGGAGCGCTCGGACGGCGTCCTCCGCTACAACGTCGCGTCCCTCTACCCGCTCCTCTATCGGCTGGAGAAGAAGGGCCTCGTGGACGGGCGCTGGGTGGAGAAGGCCGGGCAGCGGCGGCGCCGGTACTACCGGCTCACGCCACGCGGGAAGTCGATGCTGAAGGAGCGGCGGAGCCTCTTCGCGGAGTTCGTCCTCGCGATGAACCGCGTCACGGGAGGCGAGCATGCCTGAATGGAAGGACGAGGTCCGGGCGTCCCTCGTCGGCCTCGAGCTCGAGCCGGCGCGCGAGGCGGAGATCGTGGAGGAGCTGGCGCAGCACCTCGACGAGCGCTTCGGCGACCTCGTCACGCGCGGCGTCGCGCCGGAGGAGGCGCGCCGCACGCTCGTCGGCGAGCTGCGCGGCGGCGGACTGGCCGCACAGCTCGCGCGCGTGACGCCTCGCGCGCGTCCGGCGATCGCGCCGGGCGAGGAGCGGCGCGGCGTCCTCCTCTCGGGCGTCCTCGGGGACCTGAAGTACGCCGCGCGCCAGCTCCGGCTCAACCCGGGCTTCGCGGCCGTCGCGATCCTCTCGCTCGCGCTCGGGACCGGCGCGAATACGGCGATCTTCCAGATCCTCGACGCGGTGCGGCTGCGCGCGCTTCCAGTGGCGAAGCCGCAGGAGCTGGCGGGCGTGAAGATCGCAGGCAAGGCCTCGCGCACCGGCTGGTTCTCGGGCCGGAACCCCGATCTGACGAACGCCGTCTGGGAGGCGCTGCGCGACCGGCAGCAGGCCTTCTCGCAGATCGCGGCGTGGGGCACCGACCGTCTCGACCTGAGCAAGGGCGGCGAGGCCCGCTACGCGGACACTCTCTTCGTGAGCGGCTCCTTCTTCGAGACCCTCGACGTCCGGCCCGTGCTCGGGCGGCTCTTGACGCCGGCCGACGACCGGCGCGGTTGCGGCTCCGCGGGCGTCGTCCTGAGCGACGCGTTCTTCCGGCGCGAGCTCGGGGGCGACGCGTCGATCCTCGGCCGCACGGTCTCGCTCGAAGGCCACCCGTTCGAGGTGATCGGCGTGACGCCACCGGCCTTCTTCGGTGTGGAGGTGGGCCGCCGGTTCGACGTGGCGCTTCCGATCTGCGCGGACGCGCTGATCTACGTGGAGACGCGGCGGTCCACGAGCCCGAGCGCGTGGTGGCTCGGCTCGATCGGACGCCTCGCGCCCGGCTGGACGGCCGAGCGCGCGTCGGCTCACCTGGCGGCGATCTCTCCCGGCATCTTCCAGGACACGCTCCCGCCTCGCTACGACGCGGTCGACGCGAAGGGCTACCTCGCGTTCCGGCTCGGCGCCACGCCGGCTGCCTCCGGCGTGTCGTCCCTCCGGAGGCGCTACGAGAGCCCGCTCGTCCTGCTGATGGCGATCGCGGGGCTCGTCCTCCTCATCGCGTGCGCGAACCTCGCGAACCTGATGCTGGCGCGCGCGAGCGCACGGCAGAAGGAGATGGCCGTCCGCCTCGCGCTCGGCGCGTCCCGGGGGCGCCTGGTACGCCAGCTCATGGCGGAGAGCCTCCTCGTCGCCTGCCTCGGAGCCGCCTGCGGCACGGCGCTCGCGCAGGCGCTCAGCCGGCTCCTCGTCGCATTCCTGAGCACGCAACGGGCGCCCCTCTTCGTCGACCTCGCGGCGGGCGGGCGCGTCCTCGGCTTCACCATCGCCCTCGCGTTCGCGACCTGCATCCTCTTCGGCCTCACGCCCGCGATCCAGGCGGCGCGCATCGCGCCGGGCGAGGCGCTGAAGGCGAACGCGCGCGGCATCAGCGGCGGGCGCGGTCGCTTCGGCGTGCGGCGCGTGCTGGTCGTCTCGCAGGTGGCGCTGTCGCTCGTTCTCCTGCTCGACGCGGGCTTCCGCCGCGAGAACATCGTGGTCGCGGAGATCGACCTGACGCGCGCGAAGCTTCCGGCCGAGCGCCGGGCGTTCGCGAAGACGGAGCTCCTGGATCGCATCCGAGCGATCCCCGGCGTCTCCTCCGCCGCCATCGTCGCCGTGGTGCCCGTCAGCGGGAACGGCTGGAACGAGACCCTGCGCCTGCCGTCGTCGGACACGAAGGGGGAGGTCGCGAACTTCAACCGCGTCAGCCCCGGCTACTTCGAGACGATGGGGACGCCGTTCCTCGGCGGCCGGGACTTCGACGGCCGCGACGTGCCGGGAGGGCCGAAGGTCGCGATCGTCACGCAGACCTTCGTGAGGAAGTTCCTGAAGGACGGCAACCCGATCGGCAAGACCTTCGCCCAGGCGGGCGAGGCGGGGAAGCCGGACCTCGTCTACGAGGTCGTCGGCATCGTGAAGGACGCCAAGTACACCGACCTCCGCGAGGAGTTCACACCGATCGTCTTCCTGCCGGAAGCGCAGGACACGGAGCTGGCGCCGGACCTGCGGATCGTCGTCCGTTCCGAGCTCCCTCCCGCGGGCGTGATCGCGTCGATGAAGAGGACTCTCTCCGACGCGAGCCCGGCCGCGGTCCTCGTCTTCTCGAAGCTCGAGACCACCATCAAGGAGGCCCTCCTCCGCGAGCGGCTCATGGCGACCCTGTCGGGCTTCTTCGGGGTCCTGGCGGCCCTCCTCGCCATGGTCGGGCTCTACGGAGTCATCTCGTACATGGTGGCGCGGCGCCGGAACGAGATCGGCGTCCGGATCGCGCTGGGCGCCGAGCGGCGCGACATCGTCAAGCTCGTGATGTCCGAGGCCGCGCGGCTCCTGGGGATCGGACTGGTCGCGGGCACCGTCCTCGCGCTCGCGGCCGCGACGACGGCGCGCGCGCTCCTCTACGGCCTCACGCCCGGAGACCCGGGGACCGTCGCGGGAGCGGTGTTCGTCCTCGCGGCCGTCGCCGCGCTCGCGAGCTTCCTTCCGGCGCGGCGCGCCGCCGGCTTCGACCCCGTGCGCGCGCTGCGGGACGAGTGAAACGCAGCGACTGAGCCGCGATTCAGCCTGTGGTACCGTCCGCCGCCGATGAAGCACGTGGTCTGCATCGCGTACGTTCCGGACACCGAGACGAAGATCAAGATCGCGCCCGACCAGCGCTCGATCGCCGAGGCCGACGTCAAGTGGATCGTCTCCCCCTACGACGAGTTCGCGCTCGAGGAGGCGATCCGGACGAAGGAGGCGAAGGGCGGCACCGTGACGGTGCTGACGTTCGGGCCCGCTCGCGCCGACGTCGGCCTCCGGGAGTGCCTCGCGCGCGGCGCGGACGAAGCCGTACACATCGCGTCGGAGGGGATGGGCGAGGCCGACTCCCTCGGCGTGGGCGAGATCCTCGCGGCCGCCGTGAAGACGCTCCCGCACGACGTCGTGTGGATGGGGAACAAGGGCGTCGGCACCGATGCGCAGGTCCTCGTCCCGATGCTCGCCGAGCTCCTCGACCTCCCGCACCCATCTCGAATGGAAGGACGGCTCGGTCACCGCCCACCGCGAGATCGAGGGCGCGGAGGAGGTCGTCGAGGCGCCGCTCCCTGTCGTCATCGGCGCGCAGAAGGGCCTGAACGACCCGCGGTACGCGTCGCTGAAGGGGATCATGGCGGCGAAGAAGAAGGCGATCGTGACGAAGACGCCGGCCGACCTGGGCGTCGAACCGGCTCCTCTCTCCGGCGAGAACGCCGCCGTCCGGTGGACGAAGCTGGAGCTCCCGGCGCCGCGCCAGGCCGTGAAGCTGATCCCTCCGGACGACCCGGCGAAGGCCGCGGAGGAGCTGCTGCGGTTGCTGCGCGACGAGGCGAAGGTCCTGTGAGCGACGTCCTCGTCTTCGTCGAGCAGCGCGAAGGGAAGATCCGGAAGGCCTCGCTCGAGTCGCTCACGCTCGCGCGGAAGCTGGCGGAGAAGACGGGCGGGCAGGTGGCGGCCGTGATCGCAGGCTCCGGCGTCGCGGGCCTCGCGCCCGAGCTCGGCCGCTTCGGCGCCGCGAGGGTCTTCGTCGCAGACAAGCCGGAGCTGGCGCTCTACTCCTGCGAGGGATACACGGCCGCGCTCGACGCCGCCGCGACCGCGTCCTCGCCGTCCATCGTGCTCGTGGCCGCGACGATGATGGGGAAGGACGTCGCGCCCCGCTTCGCCGCGCGGCGAAGGGTGGGCGTCCTCTCCGACGTGATGTCTCTCGAGATCGAGAACGGGCGCCTCGTCGGCGTCCGCTCCGTCTACTCCGGGAAAGCGCGCGCGACGGTCGTCCCGTCGCCGAAAGCGGCGATCCAGGTCGCGACGCCGCGCCCGAACGTCTTCCCGTCGCAGCCCGCGGACGCGGCGGCCGCGGGGGAGGCGGTGACGCTCGAGCTCCCGGCGCTGAAGATCCGCGCGAGGGTCGCCAGGATCGAGGCCGCGGAAGCGGGCGAGATCGACGTCGCCGAGGCCGACAAGATCGTCTCCGGCGGGCGCGGCATCAAGGGGCCGGAGAACTGGCCGATCCTCCGCGCGCTCTGCAAGGAGCTCGGCGCGGCGCTCGGCGCGTCGCGCGCGGCGGTCGACGCCGGATGGATCGACCACGCGCACCAGGTCGGGCAGACCGGCAAGGTGGTCTCGCCGTCGCTCTACATCGCGTGCGGGATCTCCGGCGCCATCCAGCACCTCGCCGGCATGGGCTCCTCGAAGGTGATCGTCGCGATCAACAAGGACCCCGAGGCGCCGATGTTCAAGGTCGCGACCTACGGGATCGTCGGCGACCTCTTCCAGATCCTCCCCGCGCTCACCGAGGCGGCGAAGAAGCTACACGGATAGAGAACCGAACGTCGCGCCCTAAGGCGCGACGTTGGCCGTGAACGTGGAGACCGCCGAGCCGCAGCCGTTCCTGTAGACGATCTGGAAGACGTCCTGCGTCGGGTACGCGCCGCCGGAGAAGTACGTGAAGTGGCCCGGCGACGTCTGCTGCAAGTAGCCGCCCGACGGGGCCTTGACGGTCGCGAAGTGGAGGAACGTCGGGTCGTCGACGCCCGTCACCGTGATCTTCAGCGAAGAGAACGGCGGCACGTCGGCGGTACTCGGATTGACGATCGGCGTCTGGAGGCCGTTGTCCACGCGGACCGTCAGCTTCGCCGTCACCTTCTGCCCGGCGAACCCGAACGCCGTCAGCGTGAAGTCCGTCGTCGACGTGAGCGTCAGGCCGTACGCCCCGCTCGCCGGAAGCGTGAAGTCGATTCCGGTGATCGCGACGGTCCGGACGTCCTTCGTGATCCACCCGAGGACGATGTTCGCAGGGTTGCAGCCGACCATCGGGTCGGACGTGAACGACAGGATCTGCGGCGAGCCGGGCGCGATCACGGTCGCCGTGAAGTCCGCGGTCACGGGCCCGCACGGGCCGTTCAGGCTGAGCCGCACGATGTCCGGTTCACCGTGAACGTCGAGCCGGTCGACTGGTGCTGCACGAACTGCGCGGTGATCCCGTTGATCGGCGGCAGGAGCCCGCTGATGGTCTGGCCGTACGTGACGGTGCCGCTCGAGGGCGCGGGCGTCGGGACCTGCGTCGGCGGCAGGACGGTCACGTGGCGCGGCACGCTCGTCGTCTCGCCGGACGGCGCGTACGCGGTCAGCACGAGGTCGGTCGTCGTCAGGAGCGTGATCGAGGTCGTGCCGCTCGCGGGGAGGTCGCCCGAGACGCCGGTGATCGTGACGCGAGCCGCCCCCGTCGTCGCCCACGAGAGTGTCACCTGCTGCGGCGCGCAGCCCGAGGCGGGAGCGACGTCGAAGCTGTTGACGACGGGCGCGGTGGAGAACGCGAAGCGGGTGACCGCGAGCGGGATACGTGCCGAATCGTTCGTGTCGTTGTGGTTCTTGATCGCGTAGGGTGCGGCGCCGCCGGAGAGGATCCGGAAACGCACGGTGAGGAGAACGTGCTCGGCCGCACCGGGGATCAGGTCCGCCAGGCCGCGCTGCGTCGCGGCGCCCGGGACCGCTTCGATCGTGCCGGTTCCGAGGAGCGTGCCCTGGCTGAACGCGGCGACCTCCGCGCGGCAGGTCTCGAAGGACCCGGGGTTGCAGAAGATGCCGACGTTCGTGCGCGCGCGCCCGGGCGCCGTGGAGGTCGTGGCCTCTGCGCCGACGCCGGTCGCCTCGTCCCCCGCGTGAAGGAAATCGGCGGCGAGGAACGCGTCCACGGAGAGCCCGAACTGCCCGTTTGCGTTCGTGTTGAAGGTCTCGGACCAGGCCGTGACCGCGACGTTCGACGTGACGCGGTAGAAGAAGGCGCCATTGTTCGTGAGGACGCTCGGCGCCGAGAACGCGGTGACGCCCTGCGCGGCGACCGAGCCCCCGAGGGTCGCTGCGAGCGCGCCGTTCTGGAAGAAGTCGACCGTCACCTCCGCGGGGACGGCCGCGCCGACGTAGATCGTCGTGTCGAACGTCGCGCCGAAGAGACCGGTCCCCCTCGCGCCGGGCCCGCCCCACAGCTCCGCGGACTGCGGCGAGGCCGCCGCGCGCGCGGGCAGCGAGGGGAGGACGCTCAGGATGACGAGTGCGGCGACGACTCCGCCGAGCTTTCGGACGTCTCTCATCTACGGCTCCGACCCTCCCGAGTTAGTTGGGCGCGATGGACGGAGCAATGATACACGTCGGCGGCGCTATCCTTGGCGCGATGAGCCCCACAGCCGAGTCGCCTCTGGGGATTCCGGGCACCTTCCTCTTCGCGCTCCTGCTCACCGCCTCGCTCTCGTACTTCCTCTACACCGTGTCCCGGCGTTGGCAGCTCATGACGCAGGGCGGGCACGCCGATCCGCGCTTCGACAGGCTCGGGACGCGCTTCGGCAGGATGCTCGAGCTCGGCGTCTTCCAGAAGAGGATGTTCCGCGATCCGTACGCGGGCCTCTACCACATCCTCATCTTCATCGGCTTCATCGTCCTGGCGGTGCGGACGCTGCTCCTGGTCTTCGAGGGTCTCTTCCCGCGGGCGGGCATGCCGCTCCTCCCGGAGGAGATCTGGAACTTCTACCTCCTCGGCAAGGACTTCGTCCTCGTCACGACGCTCGCGGGTGTCGTCCTCGGCCTCCTCCGGCGCCACGTCGTCACGAAGCCGCGCCTCGACCCGTCCTTCGACGCGGACCTGATCCTCGTCCTGATCGGGCTCCTGATGGTGACGGACCTGCTCGCCGGCGCGGCGAAGATCGATTTCTACGGGAGGCCGCCGACCGGCTGGGAGCCGATCACCGCCGCGCTCGCCGCCGCGCTTCGCGGCGCACCGGACGCCGCGCTCTACACGACGTACACGACGTGCTGGTGGATCCACCTGATCACCGTCTTCGCGTTCGGCAACTACCTCCCGTTCGCGAAGCACTTCCACGTCATCACGGCGCTCCCGAACCTCTTCTTCGGGAAGCTCGTGCCGGGGAAGCTCCAGACCTTCGACATCGAGAAGGCCGCCGAGGCCGAGCGCTTCGGCGTCTCGCGCCCCGAGGAGCTCTCCTGGAAGCAGAAGCTCGACGTCTTCACCTGCACCGAGTGCGGCCGCTGCCGCGAGGTCTGTCCGACGCACCTCACCGGAAAGCCGCTGACGCCGAAGAGCTACATGGTCGACCTGCGCGCCGCGCTCTACGAGCGCGCGGACGACCTCGTCGACGTGACGTCCGGCCGCGGGGACCCCGCCGCCGCCGAGCGCGTCGCGGGACGGCGCGCGCTGATCGGCGGCTGGGTCGACCCCGAGACGGTCTGGGCCTGCACCACGTGCCGGTACTGCGAGTCCGCGTGTCCCGTGGGCATCACGTTCATCGACAAGATCGTCGACATGCGCCGTCATCTCGTCCTCGAGAAGAGCGAGTTCCCGCGCGAGGCGCAGACGGCCTTCAACGGGATGGAGCGGCAGGGAAATCCGTGGAACCTGCCCGCGTCGGACCGCGACGCCTGGAGACAGGAGCTCCCGTTCCCCGTGCTGACGATGGCGGAGGCGAATGCGAGCGACGTGGAAGTCCTCTTCTGGGTCGGCTGCGCGGGCTCGTACGAGGAGCGGGCGAAGCGCGTCTCCCGCGCGCTCGCGACGCTCCTCCGCGAGGCAGGCGTCAAACGAGTACCTCTTCCAGACGCTCTGCCAGAAGAACGTCGAGACGATGCGCCGGTACGGCGTCAAGCGGATCGTCACGAACTGCCCGCACTGCTTCAACACGATCAAGAACGAGTACCCCGACTTCGGCGGCCACTACGAGGTGATGCACGGGACGGAGCTCGTCGCGAAGCTGATCGAGGAGAAGCGGATCAGGCTCGCCGGCGACGGCTTCCGCACGATCAGCTTCCACGACCCGTGCTACCTCGGGCGGCACAACGAGGTCTACGACGCGCCGCGCGACGTCCTCCTCGCGATCCCCGGCATCCAGCTCTTGGAGCTCCCGCGCAGCCGGCAGAACGGCCTGTGCTGCGGAGCAGGTGGCGCGCGGATGTGGATGGATGAGAAAATCGGGGCGCGAATCAACCAGACGCGGTACCTGGAGATCGAGGGCGCGGGCACGGATGCGGTCGGCGTCGCCTGTCCGTTCTGCATGGTGATGATCGGTAACGCGCAGACGGAG
>WNFL01436217.1_pt1 | contig 23178 bp, 23 predicted proteins | sample 5400361 | NCBI WGS metagenome assembly WNFL01 (sample SAMN13153351, study PRJNA577476) | soil metagenome | isolation source: 40 cm soil on Douglas fir-dominated hillslope | place: USA:California | collected 2013-09-17
GAATCGCCGTCATCGACGATTGGCAGAACGCCGCGCGCGATGTGGCCGATTGGTCGGGTCTGCAGAAACGCGCCGATCTGGTTTTCTTTCAGCGCCATTACCCAGCGGGCGATGAGGACGTCGCGGTCCGTGATCTCAAGGATTTCGATATCATTCTTATCTTGCGCGAGCGTTCCCGTTTCTCCGAAGCCCTCATCGCGCGCCTGCCCAGACTGAAGATGATGTCGCTGACCGGCTCACGCGCGCCGAACGTCGATCAGGATGCCTGCACCAAACGCGGCATTGTCTGCACGATGACCTCGGGCGGTCACTCGCCCGCGCCCGCGGCGGAGATGTCGCTGGCCCTTCTGCTTGCTGCGGCGCGACAGATTCCGGCGGGGGATGCCGCAATGCGAGCCGGCCGGTTCCAGGAAGGCATCCGCCCGGGAATCAATCTCGAAGGCCGCACGCTCGGCATTGTCGGGCTCGGGCGCATCGGGGCCTACATGGCGCGATATGGCAAAGCGCTCGGCATGCGCGTGATCGCCTGGAGCCAGAACCTCACGGACGAAAAGGCGAAGGAAGCCGGCGCCGAACGCGTCGACAAGGAACGGCTCTTTGCGGAGGCGGACGCGATCAGCGTGCATCTCGTCCTCGGGCCTCGTTCGCGCGGGCTGATCGGCGCGCCCGATTTCGCGCGGATGAAGAAGGGCGCGATCTTCATCAACACCTCACGCGGACCGATCGTCGATGAGGCAGCTTTGGTCGCCGCACTGCGCGAGGGGAAAATATTCGCTGCGCTCGATGTCTACGATACCGAGCCGCTTCCGGCGGACAATCCGTTCCGCAATCTTCCGAACACCGTCCTCACCCCGCATCTGGGCTTCACCACGGTCGAGGGATTGGGCGTGTTCTATGAGCACGCGATTGACAACATTCTCGCCTTCCTCGACGGCAAGCCGAAGAACGTTGCCAATCCGGACGCGTTGAAACACGCATACCCTCGCTTGTCATTTCCGGCCGCCCGCCTCCGCTGAAGCTCCGGCGCGTCCAGTTGATAAATTGTGCTTCGCGCCTATCGGCGCTCGCCGGGCATGACGAGAAATACTCAAACCTCTTCCGGCCAGTTCAACGCCTCTGCCACCGCGCGTCCCAAGATCCATTCCTTGTCGTCAGCGGAAAGAAAATCGAGCGCATGCCGGAAGAGATCGAGGCATTCGGTATAGCTGCTGCTCAGCCGGCTGAGGTCGGCGCCCCACAACATCCGTCGTGGTCCATACACATCATAGATGCGGCGCAGATAGGGATGCAGATCCCAAAACGGATAGGGCTCGTTGGAAAAACATGGCGCCGACGAAACCATCACGGTGACGTTTGGATAGCGCGCGAGCGCCAGCAGATTCTCCATGCCGGCAAACGCCTCACGCCCTCGAATATCCAACGGACATCCCATATGCGGGATGAGAATCTTCAGTTTCGGGTGACGCATCAGAACTGGGTTCAATCGGTTCACGATCCCGGGCACGAGCGCCATGATGGGAAGCGCCAGAGAATCGCATTCTGCCCAAAACCCATCGAGCGAACCGTCGTCAAGCCAGTCGATGAAGGGCCTGACGTGAAACGACATCCGCACACCGAGCATGTGCTTGTGCTCTAGCCATCCGGCGAGTTGCCGCGAGGCGTCCGGCGCTTTCGCGTCAAACCGCCCAACCACGGCAAAGCGCTTGGGATACCGGGTGGCCATCGCGAGCGCCCAGTCATTGCTTTCCCCGGCCCAAGTCGGTGGGACGATGATGGCCCGGTCAACGCCGGCCGCATCCATCTCGGCCAACATCTCTTCGGCGGAGAACCCGTTCGGCCGGTGTGGCGGGCGGGCCTGCGGCCTCGGCCACGGCCGTTCGGGGCGGTCCGCCTCCCATAAATGGACCTGAGCATCGGTCACGAGCATCCGGCTTGCCCCCGTAAAATTATCGTCTCGAGGAGATTGACAGACGTCTGACGATCTGTAAATGTCGCCCCATCAGAGGCGCCCCTCGAGCGCCCTATCGTGCACGTAAAACGAAACGGGAGGTCACTGTGAGCGTCGCCATGGACAAACTTCAGAAGGTCACGGTTTCCATGATGAACGCCGTTCACGACCTGCCATTGCTGGTGGCCAGGGACGACGGCTTCTTCCGCGATGAAGGCCTCGACGTTCACATCCTGAAGACGCCCGGCACCGGGCAGCACGGCTCCGACCATCAGGCGCTGCGAGACGACATCTTCTCGCGCACGATGGAATCCCTCTACGAGGACGGACAGTGCGACCAGTTTCGCATGTGCGAATGGGGCATCATGAAGCGTGCCGTCGAATCCAATCTCGACCTCGATGCCAAACATCGCCCCGCCAAGATTGTCGCGCTCGGCTCCGCCATGTCGTCGTTTGCAATCGTGACTCATCCGAACACCGGCATCTATGAGCCCGAGCAGCTGAAGAATGTTCCAATCGCCGTCAGCCCGTTCAACGGCTCGCACTTCACGATGCTGAAGATGATGGAAGGTTTCCTGAAGCGCGAAGAGATCAAATGGACGAATGCGGGAACCCATAAGGAGCGCCTGGACGCCTTGCGCGAAGGCAAGGTCAAAGCCGCAAGCCTGCAGGAGCCTTGGATCAGCGTCGCCGAGGCCCAAGGCTGCCGCGTGTTGATCGAGAGTCATTCAACGCGCAGCGAGGCCGCCGGAGACGAGCTTGACGGTCCGACGCTGGCAAAGATGTTCAGAGCCGAGGCGCGCGCTGCCGAAGCGATCAACAAGAACCCCGCGAAATACGCGCATTACATCCTGGAGGAAGCGGGCAACGCCCTCGCGCCCGGAGACCTCAAGCTGTCGCGCATGTTGAACGCGCCGCCCGTGCCCTACACGCGTGATCGCTTCAACGACAATTACCAATGGACGCTGAGCTGGGGCTTGGTTCCGCCCGGCGCGACCTATGAGAACACGGTGTCCAACCGCGCTTGGCAATAATTCGTGGCGCCATCGTCCGAAAACTCGCTTGCCGAACTGTATCAGCGGCCAGGCTTCCTCATTCGCCGGGCACAGCAGATTGCCGTGTCGCTTTTTCTCGACGAAACCGGAGAGCTGGGCATCACCAATACCCAATATGGCATCTTGATGGTGCTCAAGGAGCGGCCGGGCATTGATCAGATATCGCTGGCCAAATTGCTCGGCCTTGATCGTTCGACCACGGGGATGGTGCTGGGGAAGCTGGAGAAGGCAGGCCTTGTCGGACGTTTCATTGGAACAAGCGATCGGCGGCGGCGAAATCTTGCTCTCACCCCCGCAGGCGAGAGCATGCTCGCCCGGCTCGCAGAGCCCGCGCGCCGAGCGCAAAGACGCGTTCTGTCGCCATTCACGGCCGAGGAACAGATGCTGTTTCTTGGTTTGCTCGAGAAGTTTGTCGGCAAATTCAACGGCTCGACGCGGGTTCCCATCGAGGCCCATCGTCCGCATCGCGAGCAGGTAATCGATCCGTCGCGTCGATGAGTGGCCGGCAGCCAATGAATCCGGACATCGTCATCGTCGGCGCCGGAATTGGCGGACTTGCGCTTGCGCTCGGGCTGCATCAGCGCGGCATCGCCTCTCGAATCTATGAGGCCGCTCCCGAGCTTAAGGAGCTGGGCGTCGGGATCACCATCCTGCCCCACGCGATGCGCGAGCTGAGCGCGCTGGGCGTCCAGGACAAGATTGTCGCTGCCGGCGTGGCCAATAGGGAAAGCGCCTTCTTCAACCGTTTCGGACAGCTCCTCTATAAGGAGCCGCGCGGCGCGAATGCGGGATATGCCTATCCCGAGATCGGTATCCATCGTGGGCGCCTGCACACCTTTTTGTACGAGGCAGCGAAGGCGCGACTGGGTGCGGAGAATATCGTTACCAACCGCCGCTGCGTCGGCATCGAACAGGATGCGGACGGCGTCAGGCTGTTCTGCCAGGAGACCACAAGTGGCGCGAGTCTGCCGCCGGTCGGCGCCACCATCCTGCTGGCATGCGACGGGATCAATTCGGCGGTGCGCCGCCAATTCTATCCGAACGAGGAATTGGCGTTCGAGGGCATCAACACCTGGCGCGGCGTGGCGCGGACCAAGCCCATCCTCGGCGGTCATACCTATATCCGGATCGGCTCGATCAAGACGGGCAAGCTTGTGATCTATCCCATCCTCGACAATGTCGATGGAAAGGGGACACAGCTCGTCAATTTTACCAGCGAGGTGCCGCTGTTCGGCAGACCGAAGAACGATTGGAACAAGCCTGCGAAGCTGGAGAATTTCCTTCCCAACTATGAGTCCTGGCGTTTCGATTGGCTCGATGTTCCGCAGCTTCTGAGGAATCTGGAAGTCGTGCTGGAATATCCGATGGTCGATCGCGATCCGGTGCCCCGTTGGACCTTCGATCGCATCACGCTGGTGGGCGATGCCGCCCATCCGATGTATCCGAGAGGCTCGAACGGTGCCGCCCAAGCGCTGATCGACGCGCGCGTTCTCGCCGACCTCATCAAATCGAGCGATGATCCGGTTGCGGCGTTGGCAGCGTATGAACGAGCGCGGCTCGGTCCGACCACGACGATCGTGCGCACCAACCGTACGACGCCGCCCGATTTCATCAACATCAAGGTCGAAGAACTGACCGGCGATCGGCCTTTCGACGATCTGGATAAATATGTCAGCCAGGCCGAACTGCGCACGCTATCCGACAATTACAAGCACATCGCCGGTTTCGGGCAGCAAGACATGACCTGAGCGTCGCACGAACCCTCAGCAAGATGTGATGCTGGCGTGCGGGAAAAGCCACCCTCCGACCGAATTCGGGCCGGAACGGCGAACGCATCGGTCTAGGTTTGCGTGTGCCTTGCGGGTACGCTGTTCCCAAATGTCGCGAGCCGCTCCCGAATCACGCATGGTTGGAATCTCCCGCCGCGAAATGGTCTCCGCAGGCATTGGCGCTTCCCTGGTCCTCGCGCCGCGCAGGATTTCGGCCGCCCCAAGCGGGTTTCCGGCGAAGAACATCCAGTTCATCATTCCCTATGCGCCGGGCGGCGGTTTCGATTCCAATGTCCGCTTCATCGCACCCGTGCTCGAGCAGAATCTTCCGGGCCGCGTCAACATCGTTCCGATCAATGTCACTGCCGGAAGCGGCGCGCGCGGCATCAGCCAGCTCTACCGGTCCAAACCGGACGGCTACACGATCGGAATTTTCGATGTGCCGGGCATGTTCATCCAGCAAGCCCTGCAGGGGAACAACGCCTATGACCTTTCGAAATTCGCCTGGATCGGCTGCATGGGCGAAGGCGAGCGCTACCTCGTCGGCGTCGGCGCACATTCGCCGCTTAAGACTTACGCGGATCTGCAGGCGCTGTCGGCCAAACGGCCGGTGAAGTTTGCCGTCACGGGCCTCGAAGGCACCGCGACCGCCGCGGCGATCGTCGGCACCGAGGTGCTCGGCATAAGGCGGCAATTGATCACGGGCTATCGCGGCTCGAGCGATTATATCGTCGCGGCGATTCGCGGCGATAGCGATGCCGTCATCTCGGCAACCTCGACCATGATGCGTTTCGCCCGTGCGGGTCAGCTCCGCATCCTCGCCTCTTTCGAGATGCACGCGACGATCCCCGGCATTCCGGATGCGACCAGCCTGGGCAAGCCCGAGCTCGACCAGATCACGGTGGATCGTCCCGTCGCGGCACCGCCGGGCACGCCACCCGAAATTCAAAACATCCTATCCGGCGCGCTGGCAAAGGCCTTGGCCGACCCAAAAGTGGTAGCCTGGGCTAAGGAAAACGACGTCGTTATGAGGTCTAAGACACCGCAGGAAGCGACGGCCCTGGTGGCCCGTCAGCAGGCGTTTTTCGACCAGTGGAAGAAATATCTGGTGAACGGCTGACCGCCATTTACCGTTGCATCATTCGTTGCGTACTACTTTATGGCAGGCGGTTGAAGGAGCAAGAACGATGACACGATTCACGCGGCGCGAGATCGTCATTTCCGCGAGCCTGGCTGCACCGGCCCTGGTCCTGCCGCGCATGGCCCAAGGCGCGGCCGCGTTTCCGGCCAAGAACATCCAATTCGTCATTCCCTACGCGCCCGGCGGCGGCTTTGACGTCTATCCGCGCGTCATTGCGCCGGTGATGGAAAAATACCTGCCGAACAAGATCAACATCGTCCCGATCAATATCGCGGCGGGCGCCGGTAGCCGTGGCGTGACGCAGCTCTATCGCTCGAAGCCGGATGGCTACACGATCGGCATCCTCAACATCCCCGGCATGTTCATCCTGCAGCAACAGCAGGGCGCCGGCGCCTATGATCTCTCCAAATTCTCCTGGATCGGCACCATGGGAGAGGGTCAAGACCTACGCCGATTTGAAGGCGTTGTCGGCCAAGCGCCCCGTGAAGCTTTCCGTTCCCGGCCCAGAGGGCACCGCCTATGCGGCGACCATGATCGGCGCGCAATTGCTTGGGTTAAAGACACAGCTCATCACCGGCTATAAGGGCTCGGCCGATTATGTCGTCGCCGCCATTCGCGGCGACAGTGACGCCGTCATAGCTGCCATTCCCACCACGCTTCGCTTCGTGCGCGGCGGCACTATCCGCGTGCTCGCGAGCTTCGAGACCCATTCAAGCCTTCCTGGAATCCCCGATGCGACGGCGCTCGGACAGCCCGAGCTTGACAACATCTCCGTGGAGCGGCTGATCGCGGCTCCGCCGGGCTTGCCCGCCGACATCCAGAACACCCTCTCCGTCGCGCTCGCCAAGGCGCTCGCCGATCCGATCGCGGTGAAGTGGGCAAAGGAGAACGACCTGATCATGAAGCCGCGGACGCCGCAGGAGACCGCCCGATTGATCGCGGATCAACGCGCCTTCTTCGACAAGTGGAAGAAATATCTGGTCACCGGTTGACCGCCAAAGCCCGCGCCACTATCGCTTAGCCACTTACAAGGGCCAAGCGAACCGCCCTGTCGGACCGGCCCTTTTTCGGATGATTGCGCATGCTCCAAATGTGGCTTGGCGGAATCGAAGGCCTGCTTCAGCTCAAGGAGTTGGCTTTCCTCGGGCTCGGCATGTTCATCGGCCTGTTCTTCGGCGCCATTCCGGGTCTCGGCGGCGCTGCCGCTCTCGCCTTGCTGATGCCGCTCACTTACGGATTGGAGCCATTCACGGCGCTCGCTCTTTCCGGCGGCGTCATGGGCGGCGTACCCATGGGTGGCTCGATCACGGCCATTTTGTTGAACACGCCGGGCTCGGCACCCAATGCCGCAACGGCGATCGACGGTTATCCGCTGGCACAGCAAGGCAAAGCGGGTCTGGCCATCGGGGCAGCGGCGAGCGCGAACGCCATCGGCGGCATCATCGGCACGGTCTCGGTGCTCGCGATCCTTCCCATCGCCAAGGACATCGTTCTGCTGTTCGGGCCGCCGGAGTTCTTCCTCCTTGCGATCCTGGGCCTTGTGATCGTCTCCACCACCTCGCGCGGGAAATTGCTCCGTGGCCTGATCACCGGCGCGTTCGGTCTGATGGTCGCGTTCATCGGCTACAACGACGTATCGGGCGGTGAGCGCTTCACCTATGGCATCGAATATCTCTGGGATGGGGTGCATCTTGTCCAACGCAGCCTCCGTCAAGATCACCAGCATGACCAGCGGCTTGCTCGAGACCTTCCGCCATTGGCCGACCGTGATCCGCGGCTCGCTGATCGGCACCGTCGTTGGCGCGGTGCCCGGCGTCGGCGGCGTCGTCGCGTCATTCCTCTCCTACAGCATGACGGTGCAAGCGGCGAAGGAATCGGAGAAGGACAGTTTCGGCAAGGGCAACATCAAAGGTGTCATCGCACCTGAAGCGGCCATCAACGCCAAGGATTGCAGCGCGCTGATCCCGACGCTGGCCTTCGGCATTCCCGGCGGCGTCGAGATGGCGGTGTTCATGGGCATCCTGATCGTCCATGGGATGCAGCCCGGTCCGTTGATGCTGGTGGATCATCAAGTCGAGATCTACGGCTTGATCTGGGCCTTGACCGCGTCCTGCGTGCTCGCTTCTTTCGTCGGGCTTCTGCTCGTGCGGCCGCTCGCGCGGGTGACGTTGCTCGATTCGCAGATTCTGGTGCCGTTGGTTCTCTGCGTCGCCTTTGCCGGTTCCTATGCCATCGATATGACGATCGAGAACGTCGTGATCACCGCCATATTCGGAATCATCGGCTACCTGATGATCCGCTTCGATTACCCAAGGTTGACCATCGTGATCGCACTGGTCCTCGGCGCCTCGGCTGAGCGCAATTTCCACCAATCGATGCTGATGAGCGACGGTCAATGGGCGATCTATGTCAATCGCCCGATTTGCCTCCTTCTCCTTGCGGGAGTCGTCATCTTGCTTGGTCTCCCGATCGCTCGCGGCCTGTCCCAGCAAATCGCCGGCGGCAAGCCATCGGCGCAAGGGGGATAGCGTGAAGCAAGTGTTGGGAACGCCGGTGTCCGATTATTTGCCGGCTTTGGGACTTCTCGTCTTAACCATCGTCTACCTCGCCACCGCCTACAATTATCCTCCGGATGCACGGGCGGTCCCGGCTGGTGTCGCCTGGGTGATGTTGGTGCTTGTGATCCTCGATCTCATTTCGCGCACGCGCACCAGCGTCGGCACGGTGCTGATGCATTGGCTCAATCCGGCGGGCGACGCCGACAAGATGTTGGAGCACAAGCGCTATCCGGCGCTGAAACAGATCGGCGCGGTGCTGTGGGTGGCCGGTTTTGCAGGCGCCATGGTGCTCATCGGCATTCTTTATGCGGTTCCGCTCTACGTTTTTGCATCGCTCTATTTCCGCGGCCGCCGGCCGCTGGTGCTGGCGGTGAGCGTGAGCGCCGTCGCCACCGCGATGATCTGGTTGCTGTTCGTGGTGGTGCTGGGCCTGGAGCTGTATCCGGGCGTTTTGTTCAGTGAGTTTTGAGGGGAGCGCATGACGGAAGCGGAAGGCGGACGGATTTTCTTCTCCAGCAAAGGGCGCACGCTCGAAGGTGAGGATGAAATCGTCATCCTCTCGGTCGGCGTCGACATCGGATCCTCGACATCGCATCTGGTGTTCTCGCGCATCGTGCTGGAGCGGCTGGACAGCCGTTACGTCGTGACGACGCGCGAGACCTTCTACGAATCCGACATTCTGCTGACGCCCTATACCGAAGAAGAAACCATCGATGCCGAAAAGCTCGGCGCCTTCATCCAGAAGCAATATGGCTTCGCCAAGGTGGAACCCAACGAGATCGACACCGGCGCGCTGATCCTCACCGGCGTCGCTGTGCGGCGGAAGAATGCACGCGCGATCGCCGACCTCTTCGCCGCGCAAACCGGCAAGCTGGTCGCAGTGAGCGCCGGCGACAGCCTGGAAACCGTCATGGCGGCCTATGGTTCGGGCGCGGTGCAGCGTTCGTCGCGCGACAAGGCGACGGTGATGAATGTCGATATCGGCGGCGGCACGTCGAAGATCGCCGTCTGCTCCGGCGGCAAGGTCATCGACCTGACGGCTGTCGACGTGGGAGCCCGCCTGGTCGTCACCGATGCGGATGGCCGCGTCACGCGCATGGAAGAAGCAGGCCGTCAATTCGCCGCCGAGCTTGGGTTAAAGCTCAGCATCGGCGCGACGCTGAAACCGGAAGATGCCCGCGCCTTGGCAGCGCGCATGGCGGACAGGCTGTTTGACGCCATGCTCGCGAACTCACCGAAGGTGGGAAATTCGTCGCTGCTGCGGCTCGATCCGATCTCGCATCGCGGCGACATCGACGAGGTCACGATTTCAGGCGGCGTCTCGGAATTCGTCTATGGCCGCGAAAAGGGCAGCTTCGGCGATCTCGGTCCGCTGCTCGGACAGGAAATCCGCGCCCGGATCGAAGCATGGGGACCTCGCCTCGAAAAGCCCAGCGAAGGCATCCGCGCCACCGTGATCGGGGCGTCGCAATACACCACCCAAGTCAGCGGCAGCACGATCTATGTCTGGCCGATGGAGATCCTGCCCCTGCGCAACGTGCCGGTGATCGCACCCGACATGCGAATCGAGGGCGACGCGATCGACGCGAAAGAGGTCGCAGTCTCGATCAAGGCGGTGTTGAAGCGGCTTGATCTCGCGGACGGCGAAAAGCCCGTCGCGGTGTTCGCTCCGTGGCGCGGTTCGGCGACCTTCGCGCGCCTCGATGCGTTCTGCCGCGGCATTGTCGACGGGCTCGCCAATGTGCTCGCCCATGGCCATCCCATCGTGCTGGTGGGCGACGGCGATGTCGGCGGGTTGACCGGCATTCACATGCGCGAAGAGCTTGGGCTCGATTTCCCTGTCGTCTCCATCGACGGGCTGGAGCTGAAGGAATTCGATTACATCGACATTGGCGCGATATTGGACACGTCGGGCGCCGTGCCGGTGGTGATCAAGTCGCTGATCTTTCCTTCCACCGCCGCGCTCGGCAAAGCCGGCGCGAAGTAGCCACCCACAATACCCCCCACCCGAAGCGTCCTTCGACAAGCTCAGGACGCCTCGCCCTCCCCGCGCTGGGGGAGGTGAAAAATCAGCGCAATTTTCCCCTCCCCAACGCAGGGAGGGGTAGGGGGCTCGCACCAGCACGGCAGGTGCAATACCCGATGTCTTCCCTATTGCTTCGCCTTAGCCTGCCACAGTCCCATAACGCCGCCTGTCGGGTCCTGGATGATGGAGAACGAACCCATGCCGGGAACTTCCGAGACGTCGCGCAGGATCTTGGCGTCCAAGGTTTTCGCTTTTTTTGTCGCGGCCACGACATTGTCGACCAACACATAGGGAACCCAGGCCGATGGCTGACCCGGCATCGGATGTTTCATCATGCCGCCGCCGGTTCCCTCGCCGACTTTGATCATGGTGTAAGTCATGCCGCTGTCCATCGGGACATCTTCCAAGTTCCAATCGAACAGCGATCCATAGAAGGACTTCGCCTGCTTGACGTCGGTGGTAACGAGTTCGACATGTACGAATGGATTTCCCATGACTGCCTCCAAAAGCTGGCCGGTGCCGATATTGAGAGTGGAAACTGCAAGAACGCCAGCGACCATCGATTGTTCCGATGACATTCGCGCGACAGCAAAGTTCCGTCCGTGATCGACTAGCGCGGCAAGTCTGACGCACCCGTCAGGAATTGATCGACCGCGCGTGCGGCTTGACGGCCCTCGCGGATTGCCCATACCACGAGCGATTGTCCGCGACGCATATCGCCGCAGGAGAAAATCTTCTCCACCGATGTTTGGTAATTCGCGACATTCGCCTTGACGTTGCCGCGCCCATCCAATTCGACACCGGCTTGGTCCAGCAGTCCGCGCTTGCGTGGTCCCACGAATCCCATAGCCAGCAGCACGAGATCGGCCTTGAGCGGGAAGCTGCTCCCTGCCATCTCCTTCATCTGGAAACGGCCAGAGGCATCCTTTGCCCATTCGACGCGCACGCATTCGAGCGCCTCGATCTTGCCCTTGGTCCCAACCGCGCGCTTGGTCACCACAGCCCAATCGCGGTCGCAGCCTTCTTCCTGCGATGACGAGGTGCGCATCTTCAACGGCCAATCGGGCCAGGTCAGCGCCTTGTTTTCCTTCTCGGGCGGCTGCGGCAGAATCTCGAGCTGCGTGATCGAGGCTGCGCCCTGCCGGTTCGCCGTGCCGATGCAGTCCGAGCCGGTGTCGCCGCCGCCGATAACGATCACGTGCTGGTTCTTCGCCGTAATGGTGCCGCGCGGCGCGGCGCGGTCCTCGTCGTCGCCTGCCACGCGTTTGTTCTGCTGAGTCAGATAGTCCATCGCGAAATGAATGCCGGTCAGCTCACGGCCCTGCACTTCCAGATCGCGCGGCGCTTCGGCGCCGCAGGACATCACGATGGCATCGTAGCTTTCCAACAAAGATTTCACCGAGACGGTGACGCCCACCTCGACGCTCGGCCGGAATTCGACACCTTCTGCTTCCATCTGGCGCATGCGGCGGTCGATATGCCGTTTCTCCATCTTGAAATCGGGGATGCCATAGCGCAGCAACCCGCCGACGCGGTCGCTCTTCTCGAACAACGTCACCGCGTGGCCCGCGCGTGCCAATTGCTGCGAACAGGCCATTCCCGCCGGACCCGAGCCGATCACCGCCACGCGCTTTGCGGTCTTCTTCGGCGCGAGATAGGGATGAATCCAGTTCTCTTCCCAGCCTCGGTCGACGATCTCGCATTCGATCGTCTTGATGGTCACGGGATTGTCGTCGATGTTGAGCGTGCAGGACGCCTCACACGGTGCGGGGCAGATGCGCCCGGTGAATTCCGGGAAATTGTTGGTGGAGTGCAGTGTCTCCAGCGCTGCCTGCCACTGATCCCGATAGACCAGATTGTTCCAGTCCGGGATCATGTTGTTGACCGGACAGCCCGTGTGGCAGAACGGAATGCCGCAATCCATGCAGCGCGCCGCCTGCGACGCGACCTCGCCGTAAGGCAGCGGCTTGACGAATTCCGTCCAGGTCTTCTTGCGCGACTCGGCCTTTTCATAGGGGCGGTCGTGACGCTCGATCTCCATGAACCCGGTGGGTTTGCCCATTCGCTTCGTTCCAGATCTATCGATTATTCGGCAGCGGCACGGCGCTCGGCCTGAAGGTCGAGCAAAGCGCGGCGATAATCGCCAGGCATCACCTTGACGAAATGCCTCAACGCCTCGTCCCAGTTTTCCAGGATGCTGCGCGCCCGTGCGCTGCCGGTATAGAGCAGATGGCGCTCGACAAGGATGAGCAGGCGCTCGGCGTCGAAGCGCATCATGTCGCCCATGCCGCTGTCATAGGCGGAGATCGAACGCTGCCGGGGCCGCTCCGGATCGTCCAGCGCTCCCGATGCGGGCGCGATGGCTTCGAGCTTCACCATCGCGGGATTGCACAGATCGCGAAAACGCCCGCGCGGATCGTAGACATAGGCGATGCCGCCCGACATGCCGGCGGCGAAATTGCGCCCGGTATCGCCCAACACGGCGACCACACCGCCTGTCATATATTCGCAGGCGTGATCGCCGGTGCCTTCCACCACGGCGATGGCGCCGGAATTGCGCACCGCGAAGCGCTCGCCTGCGACGCCTTCGAAATAGGCCTCGCCGGCTATGGCGCCATAGAGCACCGTATTGCCGATGATGATGTTCTCGGTCGGATCGCGGCGTGCTTCCTTGGGCTGGCGCACGACGACGCGGCCGCCAGAAAGCCCTTTGCCGACATAGTCATTGGCATCGCCGACAAGATCGAGGCTGATTCCCCGCGCGAGGAACGCGCCGAAGCTCTGCCCGGCCGTGCCGGTGAGCTTGACCGCGATGGTGTCCTCGGGAAGGCCGGCATGGCCATAGCGCTTCGCCACCTCGCCCGACAGCATGGCTCCCACGGTGCGGTTGACGTTGCGGATGGAACGCTCGACGCGGACCAGCTCGCCCTTTTCCAAAGCCGGTTTGGCGGCAGCGATGAGCTCGTGATCGAGCGCCTTCTCCAGCCCGTGATTCTGTTTTTCGCAATTGTAGATCGCGACACCGGGCTTCGCCGGCATCTGAAAGAGCACCTTGGTGAGGTCCACCCCACCCGCTTTCCAATGGGAGAGCACGCGCGTCGTATCGATCCGATCCACGCGTCCGATCATCTCGTTGAAGGTGCGGAAGCCGAGCTTCGCCATGATCTCGCGCAGCTCTTCGGCGACAAAGAAGAAATAATTGATGGCGTGCTCGGGCAAGCCGGTGAACTTCTTGCGCAAGATCGGGTCCTGCGTCGCCACGCCCACCGGACAAGTGTTGAGGTGACATTTGCGCATCATGATGCAGCCGAGTGCGATCAAGGGCGCTGTTGCGAAGCCGAACTCGTCGGCGCCGAGGATCGCACCGATGGCGACGTCGCGGCCGGTGCGCAGGCCGCCGTCGACCTGGACCGCAATCCGTCCGCGCAAGCCGTTCAGCACGAGCGTCTGCTGCGTCTCGGCAAGCCCGATCTCCCAGGGCGAGCCGGCATGGGTGAGCGAGGTCAAAGGCGACGCCCCTGTACCGCCCTCGTAGCCGGCGATCGTCACATGGTCGGAGCGCGCCTTGGAAACGCCAGCGGCCACCGTGCCGACGCCGACCTCCGAAACCAGCTTCACCGATATGCGCGCGTGTGGATTGGCATTCTTCAGGTCGTGGATGAGCTGCGCCAGATCCTCGATGGAATAGATGTCGTGATGCGGCGGCGGCGAGATCAGCGCGACGCCCGGCGTGGAATGGCGCACCTTGGCGACCACCCTCGCCGGGCTTGGCGCCTTGCGCGATCTTGATCTGCAGATCATCGGCATTGACGAGATATTCGATGCTCACGCCAAACCGCCCGGACGCCACCTGCTTGATCGCCGAACGCATGGAGTCGCCGTTGGGGAGCCGCTTGTAGCGGTCCGACTCTTCGCCACCCTCGCCCGTATTCGAGCGGCCACCGATCCGGTTCATGGCGATGGCCAGCGTCGTGTGGGCTTCGCGTGAAATGGAGCCGAAGCTCATCGCACCCGTCGAGAAGCGCTTGACGATTTCGTATGCGGGTTCGACCTCGTCCAGCGGAAGCGTCTCGCCGGCCCATTTGAACTGCATCAACCCGCGGATGGTAAGCAGCCGCTCATTCTTTTCGTTGATGCTCTGCGCGAAGGCCTTGTACTCGTCCGGCAGATTGCCGCGCACCGCGTGCTGCAGTTTCGCCACCGAGTCCGGCGTCCAGGCATGATCTTCGCCGCGGATGCGGAAGGCGTAATCCCCACCGACGTCGAGCATGCTGCGATAGATCAGGGAATCGCCATAGGCGTCCTTGTGGCGCCTCACGCATTCCTCGGCGATTTCCTTCAGGCCAATGCCTTCGATGGGCGTCGCCGTGCCGGTGAAATATTTCTCGACGAAACCGGAGGACAATCCCACCGCGTCGAAGATCTGCGCGCCGCAGTAGGATTGATAGGTCGAGATGCCCATCTTGGACATCACCTTCAAAATGCCTTTGCCGACCGCCTTGATGTAGTTCTTCTGCATGTCATAGGGCTTGACCGGGAGTCCCATCTGCATGCGGACCTGCTCCAGCGTCTCGAACGCCAGGTAGGGGTTGATCGCTTCCGCGCCGTAGCCCGCCAGCGCGCAGAAATGATGCACCTCGCGCGTTTCGCCGGTCTCGACCACGAGACCGGTTTGCATGCGCAAGCCCTGGCGGATCAGATGATGATGCACGGCCGCCGTCGAGAGGAGAGCCGGAATCGGAATGCGATCCTCTGAAACCGCTCGGTCGGACAGGATCAGGATGTTGTTGTCGGCGAGCACCGAGTCGGTGGCTTCGCGGCAGATGCGGTCGACGGCTCTTTCCAGCCCTTGGGCGCCTTCGGACGCAGGCCAGGTGCAGTCGAGCGTGGCGGTGCGGAAGGCGCCGTCCAACAATTCGGAAATCGCGCGGATCTTTTCGAGGTCCGCATTGGTCAGCACCGGCTGGGTGACTTCCAGCCTTTTGTGCGAGCCCGCGTCGCGTCCGAACAGATTGGGCCGCGGCCCGATGATCGAGACAAGCGAGGTCACCAGCTCTTCGCGGATGGCATCGAGCGGCGGGTTGGTCACCTGCGCGAAATTCTGATGGAAATAATTGTAGAGCAGCTGCGGCCGCTTCGAGAGCACGGCGATGGGCTTGTCGGTGCCCATCGAGCCGACGGGGTCGTCCCCATCCTTCGACATCGGCTCCAGGAAGAACTGGATATCTTCCTGGGTGTAGCCGAAGGCTTGCTGACGATCGAGGAGCGCCGAGGGTTCGTTCGACGCTGCGATCAGAGGCGCTTCGGGAAGGTCGGGCAGCTCATGCAGCTTGAATTGCGTATGCTTCAGCCATTCCTCATAGGGCTCGGCTTCCGCGAGTGTGCGCTTGATCTCTTCATCTTCGATGATGCGGCCCTGTTCCGTATCGATGAGGAGCATCTTGCCGGGCTGCAGCCGCCATTTGCGAATGATCTTTTCTTCGGGAATCGGAAGCACGCCGCATTCCGAAGCCATGACGACGTGATCATCGTCCGTGACGATGAAGCGCGCCGGCCTTAGGCCGTTGCGATCCAAGGTTGCGCCGATCTGGCGACCGTCGGTGAATGCGATATCGGCCGGTCCGTCCCAGGGCTCCATCAGCGCGGCGTGATATTCGTAGAAAGCCCTGCGCTTAGGATCCATCAACGGGTTGCCGGCCCAGGCCTCCGGGATCAGCATCATCATGGCGTGCGAAAGCGGGTAGCCGCCCGCGACCAGAAGCTCGAGCGCGTTGTCGACGCAGGCAGTGTCCGACTGCCCATGCGGGATCAGCGGCCACATCTTGTCGAGGTCGGGACCGAGCAGATCGGACTCCATGGTGCGCCGGCGCGCATTCATCCAATTGACGTTGCCGCGCACCGTGTTGATCTCGCCATTGTGAGCGATGAAGCGATACGGATGGGCCAGCCGCCAGGACGGGAACGTGTTGGTGGAAAACCGCTGATGCACCAGCGCGAGCGCGGACTGGGTCAGCGGGTTGCGTAAGTCGCAGTAGAAGCCTTCCACCTGAGGGGCGAGCAGAAGGCCTTTGTAGACCACCGTCCGGGTCGAGAAGGACGGCATATAGAACTGGGTCAGGCTCGGCAGCCGGTGCTTCTTGGCCAGCTCGCCGAGCGGGTTCTGGGTCTGCTTGCGGATCGTCAGCAGCTTGCGTTCGAAGGCGTCCTGGTCTTTGACGCGCGGCCCCCGGCCGACGATCGCCTGCCGGATGACGGGCATCTGCTCCAGCACTGTCGTGCCGAGGCCCGCGGTGTCGGTCGGCACATCGCGCCAGCCGAGCAGGGTCTGGCCCTCGACCTTGATGAAATGGCCGAAACGGCGGACAGCGAAATCCCGCGCCTTGGCCTCCTGAGGCAGGAAGCACATCGCCACGGCATAATGGCCGGGCTGCGGAAGACTGATCTTGTTCTGGTCCGCCCAATCGCGGAGCAGAAGGTCCGGGGTCTGAATCAGCACGCCTGCCCCGTCCCCGACCAGGGGATCGGCGCCGACGGCCCCCCGATGGTCGAGATTGAGCAGAATCTGCAGCGCGTTGCGGATGAGGTCGTTCGATTTGCGGCCTTTGATATTGACCACAAATCCGACACCGCACGCGTCATGCTCGTTCCGCGGGTCATAAAGACCCTGTTTCGGCGGCAAACCCATTAAAGCAATCCCAAATTGTTGATCGGCCGCGGCGGCCGTCCAACCGCCCCGACTAGCAGGCTCTTCAGCCTACCGCAATGCAACAACTTAGCTCATGACACGAGCGCTGCAAGCGGCGCGTTTGCCTAATCTTTAAGCGCTTGCGGATGATTTTCGAGCGACCGCCCCATAGCAAGGTACGCGCCGGTCGCTACAAGCGGCGGAATGGCGGCAAACAGAAAGATCGTGCGGATGTCCACATGGGTCGAAAGCAATATGCCCCCCACCACGGGACCGACGATCGAGCCGATGCGCCCCACAGCCAAAGCCCAGCCGACGCCGGTGGCGCGAATGGAGGTGGGGTAGAATTTCGCCGCGACGCCATTGTTGCAGTTCTGGGCGCCGACCGTCCCGATGCCGATGCCAAACGCCATCACCATGGTAAAGGCGACGGCCGAGCCGGCCAGCCCGATGCCCGCGATGCAGAGCGCAGCGATGACGAAGGCCGCGGGCAAGACCCGCTGCGGGCCGTAGCGGTCGACCAGGGGTCCCATGGCAAAGGCGGCGGCAACGCCGGCGAACTGCACCACCGCGGTCGCGATCACCGCGTAATATTCCGAAACCCCCTGGGCGCCGATGGTCGTCGGCAGCCAGCTGGTGAGGAAGAAAAGCTCCATCAGATTGGCGAAGAAGATGATCCAGAGGAGGATCGTGATCCAGGCCCGCCCCTCGCTGAACAGGCGGCCGACCGGGATTTTCGGCTTGGCCTCGCCCTGGGGCACGTAGGATTCCGGCATGGCGACGACCAGAACCGGCCATAGAAGAAGCGCCATGCCGCCGCAGAAGATCAGCACCGATCCCCAGCCATAGGATGGAATCAGCCAGGCCGCGATGATTCCGCCGAAGCCCGCACCGATGGAATAGAAGGAGAACATGGCGGCGACCGCGGAGGCGCGCTTGGCGTTTGGGCTGAATTCGGCGGTGATCGCGATCGCATTCGGCATGGCGCCGCCCAGGCCGAAGCCCGTCAGGAGCCGGAGCACGATAAGCGCCGGCAGGGTTTGCACGAAGGCCGTGGCAATCGTCAGAATGGCGAACGCGATGACCGAATAGAGCACGACACGCCGGCGGCCATAGGAATCGGCGAGCGGCGCGATCAGGAACCCGCCCAGCATCATACCGACGAGCCCGGCCGCAATCGCCAAGGTGAGGGAACCGGGTGCAACGCCCCAGTCCCTGGCGATGCCCGGCACCACATAGCCCATGAGCTGCGCATCATAGCCCTCGACAAACATGGTGGCGGCACAAAGCCCCAAGGCCACCCATCGAAAGCGTCCACGCGACTCTGCGACCGGCACGGCCTCGGCAATCGTGGCGTTGGACATGGGCACCCCTCCTCCCAGGCTGGGGCGCCGCTCTATTCGGCCGCGCTCCGGTAACCCGACACTTGCCAGCCGTCATCCGGCTTGAGCCGCCGAAACCCTATCGCCGAAGACGCCATTAGCAAAGCAATGGTGATGAACACGATTCGGAAATCCCCGACCGTGATCGGTCCCAAGCCCGCCAATACGGCCAGAAGGCTGGCGCTGATGCCGACGCCGAGGCTCTGCGCCAGTCTTTGGGCCAGGGCAAAGATGCTGGTGGCCTTGGACATCTCCTCCGGCGGCACGTCGGAATAGGCCAGCGCGCCCATGCCGATCATCTGCCCGGAACGCAGGACACCGAAGGTAAAGAGATAGACCGCGATGAAAAGGTGTGGAGTGGTTGCCGAAAACAGCGCGAAACCCGCCATGAGCAGCGAACTCAGGCTGAGGCCGGCCAGAAACACGGCGCGAAACCCGAAACGCTTCACCAGGTGCGAGACCCAGACGCGCATGCTCATGGCGCCGGCGGTGTTCAGGAAGGTGAGAAGACCGGACTGAAACGGGTTGAGGCCGAAGCCGACCTGCAGGAGAAGCGGCATCAGAAAGGGCACGGTCGCGATGCCGGCCCGGATCACATTGCCGGCAAGCACCGCGACCGAGAATGTCCGTCCCCGAAACATCCGCAGATCGAGCACAGGGTCGGGCCGGCGCGCGGCGTAGTAGGCGTAACCGAGGAGGAACAAGACGGCGCTGGCCAGAAGCAGGATCTCGGTCACCGGGTCGAGCGTGTGGCGGCCGAGATTCTCGATGGCGAACTGCCCGATCCCAAGTCCAAACCCAATGATGAGGAATCCCGGAATATCAAAGGCCGAAGGCCGCGGCATGCGGATATCGGGAACGAATCTGAGTGCCAGCGCGATCCCGATGAATCCGATCGGCACATTGATGAAAAAATTCCAGTGCCACGAGAAATAGGTGGTGATGAACCCGCCCACCAGCGGCCCCATCGTCGGACCCAACATGCCCGGCAGCATATAATAGCTCATCGCCTTCATGAGCTGATCCTTCGGGAAGGTGCGCGTCAGGATCAGCCGGCCGACCGGCGTCATCATGGCGCCGCCAAAGCCCTGCACCACCCGGCTCATCACCAGAGCTGAGAGCGTCTCCGACAGGCCGCACAACACCGAGCCCAGGGTGAAGAAGCCGATCGCGCCGCAGAACACAGAGCGCGCGCCAAAGCGGTCGGCAATCCAGCCGCTGATCGGAATGAAGATCGCGAGGCTGATCAGATAGGAGGTGATTGCCGCGCTCATCTGAGAGGGCGAAACGTGGAAACTCGTCGCCATTTGCGGCAATGAGGTCGAGATGATGGAGGAATCGAGCCCGTCCATGAAAAAGGCGCCGGCGATGACCGTAGGCACGATCCGCGACATTTGCGCGCTAGGCGGCTCGATTCGTCCTGAATCCAATTCCGTGACCGATAAGGATGCACGGTCTATGCGGCGACAGGGCGCCTTCCGTCAAGCAGCGCGCGCGGGGAAACCCACGGCGTGGCCGTTTGCCCTTTAACATTGGGTCAAACGCCGTCATATAAGCTTGAACATAGAGCGGCTGCACGGCAGAACGTACCCGCCCATATAACGGCCAGGAAGACGGCTTGTCGGAAAGTTCCAATATCCCGCCCGAATCGATCGAGGTGGTGCTCGTTTCCGTGTGCATGGCGGCGCGGGACACGAACCTCTACACGTTCGCGCGTCCCGACCGCAGCCCATTGCCGGGCGCCGAGCCGGGTTCGCATATCGGCGTCATCCTGGCAAACGGAATTGAGCGGCAATATTCCCTTGTCCATGCGGCGCCGCAGCTTTCGGAATACACCGTCGGCGTAAAGCGCGATGCGAACAGCCGGGGCGGATCGCTCTACATGCACGATCAGCTGCGCGTTGGTTCGAAGATTTTCATCGTGCCGCCCCGCAACAATTTCCCGCTGAAGGAAGATGCGGAGATGGTGGTGCTGCTGGCAGGCGGCATCGGCATCACGCCGATCTATTGCATGGTCAAGCGGAGAATCGCGAAGGGCCGCCCGTGGGAGCTGTATTATTCCTGCCGCTCGCGGATGGACACCGCGTTCCTCGATGAGCTGTCCAAACATAAGGAGACGCATTTTCATTTCGACGATGAGGAAGAGGGCCGCTTCATGAATGTGACGGCCATCGTCGAAAAACTGCCGAAGCTTTCGAAGCGGCGACGGCCCATTGGCCGCCGGACCAGATCCACGTCGAATATTTCACGCCGAAATTCGCCGCCGCGCAGGAAGGCGGTTATGTCGTGGAGCTTGCGCGGTCCAAACGCGAGCTCACCATTCCGCACGGAAAATCCATCCTGCAAGCGGTACGCGAAGCCGGCATCCAGGTGCCGCATTCCTGCGAGGAAGGCGTGTGCGGCGCCTGCGAGACGCGCGTGATCTCCGGCATCCCCGATCATCGGGACACCATCTTAACCGAGCAGGAGCGCAAGGAGAGCGCCACCATGATGATCTGTTGCTCCGGCTCCAAGAGCCCGCGCCTCGTTCTCGACATCTGAGGGGCTCGTATTGTCCGAAGACACCGAGCTCGATCCGAAAGAGGCCGTGCGGCGCTTGCGGCGGCTGGATTGCTGCACCGTTTGCGATGCGCTTGATCGTCTGAAGCTCGGCGGCGTGGTGAGCGGTGTGCCCCAACAGTCGGGTGACACGCGCATTGCAGGCCGCGCGATCACGGTGAAGCTTGGAGTCGGTACAGGCCCTAAAGGTGCGCCGCGCCATCTCGGCACCACTGCCGTGGACGCGGCCGGTCCCGATGATGTCATCGTCGTCGAACAGCGCTCGGGCATCGAAGCGGGAAGCTGGGGCGGCCTGCTTACGCTTGGCGCCAAGCTCAGGGGCGTCGCCGGTGTCGTCTGCGATGGGCCGGTGCGCGACATCGACGAAGCGCGCGCGCAGGGCTTTGCGATTTTCGCGCGGACACTGACGGCTAGAACCGCGCGCGGTCGGATCGTCGAGCTCGGCACCAATTTGCCGATCGTGTTTGAAACCGTGAATGTCGAGCCGGGCGATTACGTCATCGCGGATCGCAGTGCCGTGATCTTCATCTCTCCCGCCGACATCGCGCGCGTGCTCGATGCGGCCGAAACCATCGCGGCCAAGGAAGCCGGCATGGCCAAAGCGATTCTCGCGGGCACGCCGGTCAGCCAGGTGATGGCTGCGGACTATGAACACATGCTCGAGAACTGAGAAACGTGCTTAACGTCCCCCCACCCGCTCGCTTACGCTCGCGACGTCCCCACCCAGGGGAGGTAAATGCGGTCGCTCCCCTCCCCCTCGTGGGGAGGGGTAGGGGTGGGGGGCATCAGCACATCGCTACCACAAAACACAAAAACCGAGGGGACCCATGTCGCAATTGAAACTGTCCATCGCCACAACGGATTACGACCATTTCCGCGATTTCCGATTGGGGTTTGTCAAAGCCGAAGGGATCGACCACACGTGGCTCAATCTCGGGCATCACGAATGTTTCGCGCGCTTCACGGCGAATCGCGAATTCGATCTGTCCGAGCTTTCCTTCGCCAAATTCTCGACCCAGGTGACGCGGACGGATTCCGACATCATCGGTCTTCCGGTGATCTGCTCGCGCCTGTTTCGCTTCAGCTCGTTCTACGTCAACAAGAAGAGCGGCATCAAAAGCGCGAGCGACCTGAAGGGCAAGAAGGTTGGCTCCCCGGAATGGGCGCATTCCGCCGCCGTCTATATGCGCGGCTGGCTGCACAATGAGATGGATGTGAAACTGACCGACGTCCATTGGTACCAGGCAGGCGCCAACGCGCCGGGACGCGAGGAGAAGGTCGAGCTTAATCTGCCCAAGGGGCTCAAGCTCACCCGCGTCTCCGACAAATCCTTGAGCGAGCTGCTGGCGGCGAATGAAATCGATTGCGCCATCATTGCGCGCCCCCCGACCTGCTTCCTCGAAGGCCATCCCGATGTGGTCCGCCTCTTCCCGAATTACCTCGAAATGGAAGAGGAATATTATGAGCGCACCAAGGTGTGGCCGATCATGCACATCATCGCGATGAAGAAATCGATCCTTGAGGAGCATCCCTGGGCGGCGCGCAATCTCTACAACGCGTTCCTGGAATCCAAGCGCCGCAGCATCGAGCGCATTCTCGATCCCGCCGTGTCGCGCTATCCGGTGCCATGGCTGACGACCTATGCGCGCAAGATGCGCGAACGCTTCGGCGATCTGTACCCCTATGGCATCGAAGAGAACCGCCCGACCTGGGAGCAGATGGCGCTCTATACCTATCAGCAGGGCATCGCCCACCGGCAATTCAAGCCCGAGGAGATCTTCCCCAAAGGCATCATGACCAAAGTGATCATTTGAGCCCGCTTCCCGCGATTTCCTTGTTGCTTGCATAGGACAATCGCATTCTGTATCGCCTTGAGAGGCTAGACGCGGGGAGAAGACTATGGCCGACCCGGTGCCCTATTGGCGCGATGATGTCACCGCGCAGCCACCGACCAAGTTTGCCGATTTCAAAGCTTCGGTCGTGCGCGCGCCCTCGCACAAGCTGATCCGCGCGCCCCACACGCTGACCGAAATCACGGGACCATCGGGCGATGAT
>WNFL01364236.1_pt2 | contig 23166 bp, 13 predicted proteins | sample 5400361 | NCBI WGS metagenome assembly WNFL01 (sample SAMN13153351, study PRJNA577476) | soil metagenome | isolation source: 40 cm soil on Douglas fir-dominated hillslope | place: USA:California | collected 2013-09-17
CCGTCGACGACCGTTCGGTGGGGAGATCAGACTTGGGAAGAGATGATGATCGGCTACATCACGTACACGGTCGACAGTACCAAGGTGGCGACCGTCGCGCAGAGGTAACAACGATGAAGCCAAATCTCTTCGTGCTCGCAGCGCCCCTGGCGGTACTGGCGGCCGCCGGCGCGCTGACGCTGTCTGCCGCCGATTACAAGGCGCCGAGGACGCCGTGGGGCGAACCGGATCTTCAGGGCGTGTGGTCGAGTACCGCGGAGCTGAGCGTGCCGTTTGAACGCAACGCCGTCTACGGCGATCGCCAGTTCCTGACCGACGAGGAGTTCACGCAGCGGCTCAAACAGACGGCCACGCAGATTGAGTCGGACAACGCGGAGTTCAACGTCGAGACCGCCGACACCGCGAACGCCGGCGCCGTCGGGTCGGCAACCTCACCGCCGCCACACTGGCTCGAGCGGGGCGAGACGTCGCACCGCACCTCGGCCGTCATCGATCCGCCCGACGGACGCGTGCCGCCGATGACTCCGGAGGGACGTCAGCGTGCGCTGGCGACGCCTCCTCCGCTCGGCAACGGCCCGTTCGACGGCCCCGAGCAGATGTCGATGTGGGTGCGCTGCATCGGCCGCGGCATCCCCAGCGCCATCTTTCCCACCGTCTACAACGCCAACACCCGTCTCATTCAGGGGCCGGGATACGTCGGCATCACCTACGAGATGATCCACGACACGCGGATCATCCCGACGGACGGCCGCGCGCATGTGCGCTCCGGCATCCGGCAGCTCTTCGGCGATTCGAAAGCCCGCTGGGACGGCGACACGCTCGTCATCGACGTGACGAACTTCACGGGCCGCCTGCCGTACCGCGGCTCGAGCGATTCGCTGCATCTGACCGAGAAGTACCGGCGCATCGACAAGGACACGGTGCGATACGAAGTGACCGTGGACGATCCGCGCACGTGGACCCGGCCGTGGACGGCCGCGCTCGATCTCCGGCGTCAAACCGCCGGGATGTTCGAATACGCGTGCCACGAGGGCAACTACTCGATGCTGAACATCCTCAAGGGGTCGAGGGCCGCCGACAAACGGTAACGCCCGGCGTGCTCTGCTGAATCTTTACTGCGCCGGCAGCTGACCGGCTGCCTGCCGCTCCGCGGCGCGAGCCGCGCTCAGGATGTTGAAGACGGCGTGGTTCCCTTCGTGACATTCGTACTGCTCGATGTGCTCCGAATCGTTCGCGGTGAGCGGGATCGAGAATGTCCACGGGCGCGTCCACGTTGACGGATCTTCCACAGTGAGCGACCACTCGAGCGTGCCGCCCCCCTTCGGCGTGAAGCGCTCGACCAGACGCAGCGTGCTCGCGTCGGCATTGCGATAGGCGCTACGCTGCGTGAAGTTCGTCGTCTCGACAACCAGCGTGCTGCCCTCCCAGTGTCCGCGGGCGTCGCCCATATCGAGGCGAATGCCTTTCCCCGGGTGGAGCTGTCGCGGCTGGCCATCCAGGCGAATCACGCGCGTGTCGTGGATCATCTCGTAGCGGATCGCGACGTATCCCGGCCCCTGCACGACCTGGTAGGAGTTGCCGTACACACCCGGCAGCATCGATCCGGGGAAACCGCGTGTGACGCAGCGCTCCCACAGGCTGAAATCCTCGGGGCCATCGAACGGGCCGTTGCCAAAACTGGTTCTGGCCCTCGCAGCCTGCGCAGCGCGCGCCCGGCCCTCGGCCGTCATCGGCGGAATCCGGCCGTCAGGCGGATCGACGACGAGCCAGGCGCGTCTGCCTTTGCTCACTTCGTAGATGTCGCGGAACTCGGCAGAGTTGCCGATCTTCCCTTCAGGATCGCCGCCCAGGAACTTCGCCCGCTCGAGCGCGTCTTCCTGCCGCTTCCTGACGGAGTCCGACAACTCCTTCGCCGTCACGTCCTCGAGACGCCGTCCCTCGAACTCCTGCGGACGTTCGAATGGTGTGCCGTACTCGTACTTGTTGGTGTAGTTGCCCGAGAGATCGGGATCGCCCCACGCAGTTTTGGGCGGCGTCCAGTTTCTCGCAGCCTGGCCCACAGCCTGGCTGACACCGGGCGCGGCGCATTCGAAATTCTCCGCGGCGTCGACGCTCCCGTTGCCCTTGAACTTCGCCACCTGCGGATACGGACACAGCGGACGCGTGCGATCGACGACTCCGCCGGCCGCGTGCGAGGCGACGACGCGGGACGGCGCAGTGCCTTTGTCGACCCATGCGTCGAGCGCGCTCAGCATGTCGAAACGGTTGGGACCTGGCCCGTTGCCCATGCAGTGGTGCATGCCAGGCGCCATGAACAGCTCGACGAACTTGTCGCTCTGTCCGCGGCCACCAGATTTCTTCACCACGTCCTCGTAGTACGAAATCGTGCCGAGCGCGCTCAACGCTGGATCGGCCCAGCCGTGATACAGGATCAGCTTCGCCCCACGAGCGCGCAGCTTCGAAAGATCGGAGCTGGTCGGACTGAACACGTCCATGAACGGCTGCAGCTTCGGGCCGTCGCGATCGACGTTGAAGGTCCGCCAGTCGAACTTTCCGTCCGCGTTCTCGAACGCGAGGTACTGCAGATAGCCGTTTTGAAAGCTGAACCCCAGGGGCATGCGACCCGTGAGCGCGAGCGTGCCGTCGGGACGGCGTTCAGGGTCTGAGGCTCCGGTCACCCAGGCCTGCCAGCCGCTCGCGCCGTCTTCGTGGCCGAGCGGAAGCCGCGTCAGCACGCGGCCGCCTGGACCTTTCAGATCGCCATGGACCGCGTTCACGGTTTCAAGTTCCGCGCCCGTCAAGCAGTCCGGGCCGTCCGGTCCCGCGCACTTCAGCGTCTCCGGCCGGAATGTGCACTCGCGGGGATCGGTGATGAGGCCGTCGGCGAGGCCGTCCTGCGCGTCGCAGCTCGCAAGGACCGACTTCGCGAGCAGCGACACTTTCGCGGCCGAGAGGAAGTGTTCCGGCGACGACAGCAGCGTCTGATAGACCAGCGCGCGGCGGACCTGGCCGAGCGTGCCGAACGACGGATCGCCGGCGATGATGCCGTCGAAATCCTCCGGGTAGCGCTGCGCCTCGAGCAGCGCCTGGCGGCCGCCGTTCGAGCAGCCGTCGAAATACGCGCGACGCGGTGCGGCGCCGTAGAACGCCTGGGTCAACGCCTTCGTCGCCACGGCGGTGACGTGCGTGCCTCGATACGCGAAATCGATGCGCTTGGCGGGATTGTTCAGGGCCCAGCTCGCGTCGATCACGGTGCCTTGATGCCCCGTGTCGGTCGACGCCGACGCATAGCCTTTATCCAGCCCATTCGTCAGCGACCCAAACGTTCCCGCGAAACCTCCGACGCCTTCGAAATAGAACTTGCCGTTCCATGACACCGGCAGCGCGAGCCGGAAGTTCACCTCGTTGCCAGGCGTCGCGACGTGTCCGTCCACGCGGCAAAACGATGGCGTGGCGCCGGCTGCCGCGACGATCGCGGCAGCCGTGATTGTGGTGTCTGCCGGTGCCTTCTGCTGAAGGGCGGCCGTCGTGCACTCGATGGCGCCCGCCGCCCTCACGCGTGCATCGCCGGTGACGAGCGTCGCTGCAATCAGGACGAGCGCCAGTCTATTGATCAGCATTTTGTTTTCGTGCCCTTCGTGCCCTTCGTGGACTGAGAAGCCCTTCGTGCCCTTCGTGCATTGAGAAGCCCTTCGTGTCCTTCGTGCCTAGAAGTCGAACTGAGCGCCGATCTTGAAGAACCGCGCCTGCAGCACGTTCGTCGGGCGCAGCCACGCGCTGTTGGCGGCGGTCGAGAATGTGTTCGTGACCACGAACGGCCAATCGCTGTTGAAGATGTTATAGGCATCGAAGTCCGCGCGCAGGCTTCGGGTGCCGAACTTGAACCGCTTGGAGAACCTCACGTCGAGCTGGTTCAGGTTGTCGTTGCCGTAATTGGCGCCGACTGCCATTAACTGGACGGTCTTGGTGGTCGCTCCAGCCGAGTACGCCCGGCCCAGGGTCGTCGATGCCGCCGGCGTCGTCGACCACGTCGCCAGAACACTCGGCGCCGCGCCGCCGCTTTGGATTCCGCGCACGAACTGATACGTCGGGCTGATCACGATATCCAGCGGCAGCGTGTAGGAACCTGACAGCTTCAGATCGGGACGGTACGGCAGGTTCTGATGGCACGCCCTGGTGCCGTCCGGGAAGATCTCGGCCACTTCCGTCGCCGCCGTGGTCAGCGCCGACACTATCCCCGCGCTGACGAGATTGCATTGGTCGAACACGCGCTTCCCAAATGTGATGCCGCCCTGAACAAACCCGCCGCGCTTGAACGTCGCCCTGGTGGACACATCGAACCCGGAGAAGATGTTCGTCTCACCACCGTAGCTGTCCGAGAACGTAATCGTGTTGCTCACCGGAAGGTTCAGCGCGACGACCGATGGCTTCAAGTCGTAGAGTCCGCAGACCTGATAACCGCCGCCGCCTGGCAGGTTTGGATCGGCCGGCGCGTTCGCGCAGAACGGCCCGTCGAAGCTGTTGTTCGGTCTGGTTGCCGAACGAGCGGCGAAACCAGCCGCCGTTGAGCGCGATACGCGGGGCGAGCTGGTGCTGCACGCTGAACGACCACTCCGTGTTGTAGCCGCGCTTGCCAAAGCCCTGAAGCACCGACGGATCGGTCGTCGTCGTAGACGCGATGTTCTTGCCGAAGTTCGGTGTCGTCGTGGAATTGACCAGCTCGTTCAGCTGGATTTGGCCGGCCGAGTTGAACGGCGAACCGTTGCCGTCGAGATCCCGCGGCCACGCGCGTATGTCACTCGTGCCGACGGTGACCTCCGGATTGGCGTTGTCGGTCGAGCTCAACAGTGACAGGCCGACGCCGTTGACGTACCGGGCGAAGCTTGCCTTCACGGCGGTCTTGCCGTTTCCGAACAGGTCATAGGCCACGCCGACGCGCGGACTCAGGTCCTTCCAGTTCAACACGCGACCCGTGCAGCCCAGGTTCAGGTTGTTGATGCCGTCTGCGCATTCGCTGTACGTGACGGACGAGTTCCACGTGCTGGCCGGCAGCGTTTCCGGATTCGTGGACGTCTTGAACCAGTCGAAGCGCAGGCCCGCGCTGATCGTCGCGCGGCTGATGGTCCAGTGATCCTGCGCGTAGACCCCCATGTCGGCATCGAGCGAGTTCCGTCTGTCGGTGGGGATGCGAAGCGTCACGGAAACCGGCGCGCCGTTGTTGTACGTGACCGGCTGCACGTCGCCCGTGTACTGCTGCACGAGGCGCCACCGTGCCTGGCTGACGGTCAGGCCCACTCGCAGCGAGTGCGCGCCGGTGACATAGGACGCGGCCACCGATTCGGTAAACAGCTTCGAGTAGTGATCCGCGGGGTTGTTCCAGGCGTTCGCAATCTTGTTGGTGCTGCTGTCCAAGATCGTCACGAGCGGCACCGGACCGGCGAATACCTCCGGCTGGTAGATCTCCTGATAGAGCTGATCGTAGACGGCGAGCCCAACGTCGAAGAGCAGCTTGTTCGTGTGCGTCCGCGTCCACTTCGAGACGGAGACGAAGCTTGTGGGCGTGGCCTGGATCGCAGACGCTTCCGGCGGCACCGTGGAGGCGATGCCCCAGTGGCCCCGCACCTTGTCCTGTTCGTCGTGGTAGTACGTGACCTTGTTGCGCTCGCCCACCTGCAGCGTCAGCCGTCCGGTGATGCTCCTGATGTGCCCATCGTCGAGGCCAGGCCGGCTCGTGTCGGGGACGTACGGCGTGAACCTGCCTGGCACCTGCGTGTTCAGGTTGAAGAAGCTGTCGGCCACCGTTTTGTTCACGCCGAGGTAACGGAATGCGGTGAAAAACCAGATCTTGTCTCTGAGAATCGGGCCGCCGAGGCTGGCACTCGAGTCGTAGTTCTTCGTGAGGACGCTGACGTTGGTGAGGAAGTTGTTCGTCCTGTTGAACGTCGTATCGCCGGTGAGATTGACGCGGGTACACGCGAGGCCGACGGCTGGCGAGTCGCAGTTGTCCGACCCCCACGACTGCGGCGTGTAGTTGCCGAAGACGACGCCGTGAAACTTGTTGCCGCCGTCTCTCGGCACCATGTTGACGCGGATACCGCCCTGCCCCATCTCGGCGGAGTCGGCGCCGGTCACGTAGCTGACTTCCTGCAGGCTCTGATCGTTCCAGTAGACGCCGCTGAAATTGCCATTGGCTTCGAGGTTGTTCAGACGCAGGCCGTCGATGGTCTGGACGGTGTCGCCCGAGCCGCGGTACTGCAATGGCGACTGCTGCAGACCACCAGAGCCGCCGACGTCGCGCGACAGCGCGCCGCCGCCGCCGACGCCGATAGCCGTGCCGGGAATCAGGATCCCGACGGCCTGGATGTTGCGGCCCGTCGGCATGACGTCCATGACCTCGCGCGTCATGACCGTCCGCGTGGTGATGTTCTGCACATCGACCACGGGCGTGTCGCCGGTGACGGTGATCGTTTCCGCCACGGCGCCGACCTTCAGGTCGGCGTTGACCGTCGCAGTGAAATCCGAGGTGAGCTCGATGCCCTCGCGGCGCACGTTCGTGAAGCCGGTCAACGTGAACGTGACGGTGTAGGTGCCCGGCCTCAGATTGATGATCTTGTACTGGCCGGTTCCGTCGGTGACGACCGAACGGAGTTTTTCGATCAAGGCGGGACTTGCGGCTTCAACGGTCACGCCGGGCAGGACGCCCCCCGACGTGTCCCTCACCGCTCCCGCGATTGAACTGGTCTGAGCCGACGCGACGATCGGCCAGAGTGCGAGGCACGCAACACCGACGACGACTCGCGAAGCGAACGTACGCATGACGTCTGCTCTCCCTTCGCAAAGTAACCCCGTGGCCTCCCCAACCGACCGGTAGGTAGGTTGAGCGGGGATTACTATCTCGCTTGAGGGTGAGAGTGTCAATGCGAGATCGCCACTTTCGCCGGTTCGGCGCGCAGGTCACGGCGCGAACACGGGCGGTCGTCGATGGTGCGTCGCCTGCTCGTACGCATACCCAAGCCGCAGCAGCGCGGGCTCGCTCCAGGCCCGGCCGAGGAACTGAAGGCCGGCCGGCAAAGTGCCGCGAATGACGCCCATGGGCACGCTGATGGCGGGGAACCCTGTCGCTGGCGAAAACAGCTGGTTGTTGTCGCCCGCCGGTGTGTTGAGGTCGCCGATCAGGCGTGGCGGATTGCTCCACGTGGGATAGGCAAGCGCATCCAGCCGCAGCGAATCCATCAGCGCGACGACAGCGGCGCGCAGTTTCTCCCGAAAGGCCTCCCACGCCTGGCATCCCGCCGACTTCCCCGGCTCGTCGTCAGACGCCTGTGCCCTCTCGAGCCGCGTCTGAATGGACGGATGAAATCGGCGAGACCGCAGGATCTCGTCGAGCGAGTGCACCGGCGCCTTGTCGCCAAGCGCGAAGAGATAGCCGTTCAGGTCGAACTTGAACGTGTTGCAGTTCGAGGCCGACTGCAGCAGCGTGTCGAGGTCAGGGACCGCGACGGGATCGACGACATCAGCACCCAGGCGCCGCAGATCGCCGACCGCTGATGCGAACACCGCCTTCACTTCCCGATCGAGCGCCGGCGTGTCGTACGCCTGATGCAGCACGCCGATGCGCGCGCCCTTCAGGCCGTCGGGCCGCAACGCCGCGGTGTAGCTCGACGACACGTGACCGCGGCCGATCAGCGTCACCGGATCGCCGGGATCGGGTCCGGCAATCGCCTGCAGAATGGCGGCCGTATCCGCTACGGTCCGGGTGACCACGCCCGCGATGTCGGCACCAGCAATCATCGGCACGATGCCCGCCCGGCTCACGAGCCCCATCGTCGATCGCAATCCGACCAGCGCCTGGTGGCCGGCCGGACCGCGAATCGAATCGCCCGTGTCGCTCGCGAGGCCAACGGCCGCGAAATTCGCGGCGACGCCGGCGGCCGATCCTCCGCTCGATCCCGCCGTCACGCGGCTCGTGTCGTACGGGTTTCGCGTGTAGCCAGGCAGGATGGAGCTGATGGTCTCGACCGGACTGAACGCGAACTCCGCCATGTTGGATTTCGCGATCATCACGGCGCCGGCGTCCTTCAGGCGTTTGACGACCGCGGCGTCCTTGCCGGTCATCATGCCCTGCAGCGACAACGAGCCGGCGGTCGTCGGCATGTCGATGGTTTCGTAGTTGTCCTTCACCAGTACCGGCACGCAGTGGAGCGCGCCAACAGGACCGGACAGCCCGAAGCGGCGATCCAATTCGTCCGCCGCCTTCAGTGCTTCCGTGTTGATGAGCACGATGGCGTTCAACGCCGGGCCGCGTTTGTCGTACGCGTCGATCCGCGCGAGGTACTGCTCGACGAGCGACCGGCACGTCAGCGAGCGGCCGCGAAACGCCGACTCGATTTGCGCGATGGTGGTTTCTTCAAGGCGGAACGGCGGGGTCTGCGCGAACGAGGCCGCGGCAAGAGCCGCGGTGTAAAGAGCCGGGATGAGAACGCGCGACGATCGCATCCCGGCCTCTGTCCGACTAGAACAGGACTTTCACGGCGAACTGCACCTGACGCGCCGAGCCCGAGTCGCCCGCCGTGCTGCCGACCACGGCGGACCGGCCCGGCTGTCCGAAGTTCGCCACGTTGAACAGATTGAACACCTCGGCGCGTAGCTGGATGCGCGCAGCCCCCACCAGCGCGACGTTCTTGATCAGCGACAGATCGACGTCGCTGAAGGCAGGCCCGACGATGAGGTTGCGCGGAATGTTGCCCAGGTGCAGCACGCCGCTCGCCGACACGGGCAGCGCGAACACGGACGACGAGTTGCACGAGCCGGCAGCGGGCGCCGCGATGCTTGGATTGCAGACGCTGTTGGCAAACCACTGCGTCGCCGATCCGACGATCGCGGGATCGCCGACCAGATCAGGCCGCAGCGAGGTGACACCGGTCAGCGTGTTCAGCGTCGTGATGATGTTCACCGGGTTTCCCGACTGCAGCTGGAGAACGCCCGTCACCTGCCATCCATCCGCGAATCGATTGCCGTGGAACGGCAGCTCGTAGGTGCCATTGAGGCTGAAGCGATGCCGGGTGTCGAAGTCGGACGGCGCTTCGCTGTCGGCGAGATTGAAGCTGTCCTGGAGAGAGCCGTTCGTGTTCGCGCCGACGTTGTCGTACGAGTTCGTGTCGGTCGACTTCGACAGCGTGTACGAGGTGCTGACCTGCACGCCTTTCGACATCCGCCGGTTCAACGTGATCCACAGGCCCTTGTAGTGCGACCACCCGGCGCTCTGAACCTCGGTGATGTTGCCGAGCGTCGCTCCGGGCGAGATCGGGCTCGACGCCGACAACCTCGGATAGGGACGCACGCCGTTGATGAACTGATTGATGTTCACCGGGATGCGCAGGCGATCGCCATACGATCCGAAGTAACCGACCATGATCCCCGTCGCGCCAATTTCCTTTTCGACGTTGACGTTCCAGGTCTGCATGCGCCCCGGCAGGAAGTTCGCATTCGTCGACGTCGGCGCCAGGCCAGACGCCTGCGCCGTGGCGAACGCGCCTTCGAGCGTCACGTTGCCGGCCACGTTGAGCGGCGTTGCCAGCGGCGGGTTCGCGGCCCCTCCGGCCACGTAGCCCGTGTTGGTCTGGTTGATCATGACGGCGTAGGCCGCGCGCACCGCGAGATCGCCCTTGCCCGACGGATTCCAAATCACGCCCAGGCGCGGCTGGAAGTCGCTGCCGTTCTTGTGAACCTGATCCAGCCCGGAGCCGAGCCGCACCAGCGAGACGGTGGACGGATCGAATACCACCAGCTTGTTGTCCGGTTCGCCCGGCGACTTGATGAAGTCGTATCGCAGGCCGAGGTCGAGCTTCACCCTCGGCCCGAGCGTGATGCTGTCCTGCACGAAGACGCCGACCGCCGGAATGAGGAGGTCCGACGCGCGATCGCCAAGGGTGATGTTGAACGCGTTACCCACGCCGGTCTGAAACGCGGCCACGGTCGGGTACGCGAACGTTCCAGTGTCCTGCGTGAACGATTCAACCGACGCGCGCCTGAACTCGCCGCCCACCTTGAGGATGTGACGGCCGCGCAGATACGTCGCCGTGTCCGATGCCACCCACGTCGTCACCGTACGCCCCTGCGGGAAGCCCGCAGGACCTCCGAAGTTCAGCCCGAGGCTCGTGATCGTGATCTGCGGAAGGCCGATCGGGAAGTTGATGCCGTCGTTGATGCCGAGCGTCGCCGGATTGACGACGAGGAGCGGATTGAAACTGATGCTGATGCGGTTATATCCGACCCGCGCCTCGTTCACGAGCGCCGGGCCGAAAATGTGCGTCTCGTTCAACGTCATCACCTGCCGCCGTCCACCGCGTGTGTCGCCAAAACCTGGCACGGTGTTACCTTGCGCGTTGGGCTCTTGACGCAAGTCGCGCTGGAACGCGTAATAGCCATGCAGGTTGTCGTTCTGCCCCGCGGCGTAATGCATGTCGAGCGTGTACTGGTCGATGTTGACCGGGGCGATGCCCGACGCGAGAAGGCGCGCCTGCCCGCTGGCATCCGTCGTGTTGCCAGCGGGGATGTACTGCAGCAGGTTCCTGGACACCGGATTCGTGACGGCCGCGCGCTGGGCGTCGCTCAGGACGCCCGCGTTCAGGTCGACGCCCTGCGTGTGTCGCAGCCCTTCGTAGCTGAAGAAGTAGAACAGCTTGTTCTTCTGGATCGGCCCGCCAAGATTGAAACCGAACTGCTTGCGGTTAAATGGCGATTTCGGGTTCGGCTCGGGGTTGAAGTAGTTGCGCGAGTCGAACTTGTCGTCGCGATAGAAATCGAATCCCTCGCCGTGCAGCGTGTTGACGCCTGAACGTGTCGCGACGTTCACGATCGCGCCCGAGTTGCGTCCGTACTCCGCGCTGAACGTGGAGTTGTCCACTTTGAATTCGGAGACCGTGTTGATCGACGGCTGCAGCGTCACCTGGCTGTTCGACAGGTCGTTCAGGTTCACACCGTTGATCATCAGGTTGACGGATGTCTCGCGGTTGCCTGCCGAGAAGAACGAAAACGATCCCTGTCCGCGCAGCGGCGCGCTGAGACCGGCGTTCTGCGGCGGCGTGACGCCGCCGGGCATCAGCGGCCCGAGATCGATGAAATGGCGGCCGTTGAGCGGAATCTCCTGCACCGTGCGCTCGGCCATCACCTGACCGACCGACACCGTGGCGATTTCGATCACAGGCGACGCGCCGGTCACCGTCACGTTCTCGGCAATCGCGGCGACGCCGAGCTTCATGTTGACGACGGCGATTTGCGCGACCTCGAGCACGACGTCGGCCGTCTGATCGGCGAACCCTTGCAGGCGCCCGACGACGGTGTATCGGCCTGGCGTCAACGACGGGGCGACGTACTGGCCGGCGGCGTCGGTGACGGCCGTCCGTTCCACACCGGTGCCGCTATTTGTGATTGAAACGGTCACACCGGGCATGATCGCGTTCTGCGAGTCGGTGACCGTCCCCTGGAGGGTCGCCGTGGACTGTGCCGCCGCTGGCCTGACGGCCAGCAGCGAGAGGAGTACTGTCACCGCCGCCGCCGCTCTCGATCGAAACATGCGTCTCTCCTTGCTATTGGTCCTTCGTCGCCTTCATGTCGCCCTCGACGATGTGGAAGATGAGGTGATCGGGGAAGAAATCGAGCCTGATGCCCATCATCGAGAACGTGGTGTCCGACAGCGCAATCATCTCCTGCTTGTCTTTGCCGCCGACGTCCATGAACAGCGCGTCGCCGCCCATTGTGACGTTGAACTTCACCACCTGATTGAGATCCTGCGGGTTCCTGAAGGTGTAGCCGCCAACGTACTTCGACAGTGTTCGCGGCTCGACCTTCACGGCGAGCTTCTTTTCGTCCGACGCCTTGCCGACCAGATGCTCGACGTCTTTCTGGTTTTCATTGCAGACGTACTCGATCATCTCGGTGTCCGTCACGAGCTCGGCGTGGGCGGGGACCGTCCACGCGCGCCTGTAATACTTCCGATCCTCGATCCCCACTTCGACCTCGAGCCGCCCAAGGCTCGTGCGCTTGATACGCTCCGTCATCGCCAACGCTTCAGAGTGCGGATGGCCGCCGAAGTCGAGCCAGGTTCGGTCGTTGAAGCCGATGCTCTCGACGACCAGCGTGTCGCCGTCCCATCGGCCGATCGAGTAGCCCATGAAGCTTGGATTCGGATCCTTCGGCAGCGGGCGGCCGTCCATGAAGATCTGGCGATACAGGAGATCCTCGTACAGGACTGCGATCATGGCGGGCGTCTGGACGATCCGCACCCAGCCGGCCGGCGCGTAAATCTGGCGCGGTCCCGACGGCAGGCAACGGAACGTGGCCGGATCGTCCTTGGCGAGATCCTCCATCCGTTGTTTGTAGAGCGCCGCCACGGACGGGTCGATCTCTTCGGGTTTCAAGTCCACCGTCACGTTGTTCGTGTACGGATCCGCGTTGTACCGCCACAGCCCGCTCAGATCCGGCTTGCCAGACAGGCGCGGCGCCGGCGCCTTCAGATCCGGCTTGCCGTCCGCGGTGCGCGGCAGGCCCGACGTCTTCAGGGTGATCCACTGCGCATCGGCTGTCGCGGCAGCGAACATCGCAGCGCCGCCGAAAATGAGCACCCTGAAAAAGCGTGACATCGTCGAAACTTCCGGAGAATCAGCCCTGCTGCGCCTGCCGCTGCTTCCTGCGCTCCGCCGACGTGGAATAGCCGCGATCACGGTCGATATCCTGAACGTGAACGGTCACCGACGTCAATCCGGGAAGATCCCCAACGAACTTGTCGATCTCGTCTCCGAGAATTTTGGCGGCGCGCACGCGAACGCCTGCCGTCCGCCCCGGCGTGTCATTCCCTGCGGCCAGGCTGACGTGCAGAAAGCGCTGGTCTGCATCGCCTCCGACGTGTCCGTGATGCAATGGGATGATCGCGTGCTTGAGGTTGCTCAGATTGATCATGGGCACCTCCTTCGCGGGCGCATCCACAGCGGGGTTGTCCATGCGAAGGCCCGCGACGACCTGAACGAGATGATCGAGCAGCCGCTTCGCATCGAATCTCGTGGCCCGCAGGAAGTCTTCGCGAAGCCATTCCTCGGGGACGTACAACCTGAGATGCGGCATGGCGCCCAATTGTATCCGGGGGGCCGAGACCCGCCGAAGCCGACAAAAGGCTCCGTCAGGGAGAAACATCGAGCTGACTTCTTGTCACCCGAGAGCGCGGGCTCAGACAAAACACGGGGCATGTCAGTTGCTACCAAGGGACCGGACGCGGTTTGGTCTCGACTGTGAGGATGGCAACGTGAGCGCTCTGATCGGTCTCCTGATGGCACTGGCGACGACGACACCAGGAAGGCCGGCTGTCGCGCCGGCAAGAGTTCCCGTCTTCGTGCAGTTCAACGCCGAAGACGCGGTTGGCGTCGCCTACGTCCGCAGGCTGCGCGAGGCGCTCGAGACATCTGCGACCTACCGGCCCGTCCCCATGGCGGCCGAGGCTCAATTCGTGATCGGGATCGTGACGATGGATCCGAAGGACGCGGATCTGGGGTCAGACGCGGGCCAATCCACCGTCGCCGCCGTGACCCTGCAGCTCGAAAACTCGAAAGGGCTGAACCACTACATCTACTCGTGGGTGCTCATCGCGAACCATGACAAGGTCGATTCGCTCGCGACCGACTTGTTTGCCGCCATCGACAAGGCCATTCGCGACCTGAACAACCAGGTGGCGCACTAGGCCGCTACCGCGTCACGTTCTGAAAATACGAGGGCAGGTCCTTCTTGGTGTCTCGAAGGATTTCCACGATCGCCTGACGATCCGCGCGTGACAGCGTCAACCGGTACCGTGGGTCGTTGTCCGCGCCCGATAACACGTCCCACATCCGCCGGTAGACCGGTTCCTTCACAAGAGGCGGCAGCGCGTCGAACGCCGGCGAATAAATCAGATAGCTGCACGGGTATTTCATGATGCGACGATTCAAGTCGAGCTCGTAAAGGGAGCGGCCCTTTCGATCGCGTGGCCCGGCGGCGGAGAACCGCTCGGCAAAGCTGGAACCGGCTCGGATCCGATCGGTCAGCTTCGCTTCGTCGACGAACAACAGATGATCGACGACCTCGCGGGCGACACCGCTCATGACCGCGGCCGTGCGTGCGGTCTGCTCGGACCCGCCGGTGCGCGCTTCCCATCCGGCGCGTGTCAGCAGGTTCGTCATGCCGGCCTGATGCGTGAACACCAGATGAGCCGCGATGTCGCTCGAGAACGCGCGATAGCCGTCCGTGTCGAACAACCCTTCCACCGACGCGAGCTCGCGGCTGGTCCGCCCATCGAGCGCGGCCACGTCATTGCCCATGTGCGGCGCCGAGCCCGCGCCGCCGGTGACGAACCAGCCGCCAAAACGCTGCTTCAGCGGATCGCCCTGGTCGATGTGGCGCGGCACACCGGAGAACTTCGACGGCTCGGGGCGCGTCGTGCTGAACATCAGCAGTCCAGGCACACCGAGCGTGTCGCTCGTCACGTGGCACCCCAGGCACACGAACGCGCGCTTGAACCGCGGCGCGCCGGCGTCCGCCTCTGGACGCTGCTCGAGCGTGTAGAAGACGACGCCCGCGGATTCGTCGTGAGCCGCGACCTCGATGACGTCGCCGCCGCGCACCCAGCCGAGCGCCACGCGGTCGTTGAAGAAGATCGCGCGGGGATTCTGCTCGCTGATTCGCTTTCCCTGCAGGCTGGTGCGCGAGAACACGAGGAGCTGCGAATCGACGGGAATCTGCAGCGCCTCGAGCGCCGACCGGAGAAACCCGCTGCGGCCGTCAAACGCGAATTGAACGGCCCCGTCCCGAAGCTTCGTGTTCACGTCGGCGACCGCGTTGTTCAGCGTCGCCGTTGAATATCTGATCGCGGGATCGTCGGTCGATCCCATGAAGCAGCACGACGACGCAGAGCCCAAGCGAAAGGCGAGTTCTCCAGGACATCGAGACCGTCAGCCGCGTGACTCTGCGAAGACAGGCGCGGCAAGTCCCCCTGACGAACGCCCATGCGGATCCTGGCCCTCGCGAATCGCGTTCACCATCTCGAGCGCCGATCGCGTGTTCGCCGGAAACGTCATCGCCGATGTGCCGAGCGCCGTCACGCGATCGCCCCATCGGACGAGCAGTGCGCCGTTGGTCAAGCCGCCGCCGAATCCCGGCATGAGCAGAAGCGAACCCGGCTTCACGCGGCCGGTCGTCAACGCCTCCACCAGGCTCACCGGAACCGTGGCGGCGCTCATGTTCCCGTACTTCTGCACGGTGACGATGACGCGGTCCATCGGAATGCCGGCGTGCTTCGCCACCGCCTCGATGATCCGCAGGTTAGCCTGGTGGGGGATCACCAGATCGATCTGATCGCCGGTGACGCCCGCCTGCCGCATGACGCGCTCGCACGCCTCGCTCATGCCTTTCACGGCGCGCTTGAAAATCGCCTGGCCATCGAAGTCCCACACGGTATCGCCGAAGCTCACGCCGAGGCCGGCATACGCACAGCCGATCCCGCGCACTCGGAGGACCTGCCGCGCCCCGGCATCGCACCCGAGCGCGGACGCCATGACGCCTTCCGCGCGTTCCGCCGCTTGTACGACCACCGCGGCCGCGCCGTCGCCGAAGAGCACCGCCACATTTCGATTGCTCCAGTCCATGTACCGCGAGATGAGCTCGACGCCGATCACCACGGCGTTGCGGATGGTGCCGTTCTGAATCATCGCGGACGCCGCCGACAGCCCGTAAATGAAGCTGGTGCAGGCGGTGTTGAGATCCATCGCCGCCGCGCGCGCCGCGCCGAGGCCGACCTGAACGCCGGAGGCGCTGTTCGGCACGACCTCGTCATTCGAGCACCCTCCGTAGACGATGAGGTCGATGTCGGCGGCATCGAGTCCGGCACAGGCCAGGGCGCGGGCCGAAGCGATCGTCGCCATCTCGATGGCCGACACGTGCGAAATGCGCCGCTCTTTCATCCCGGTGCGTGTCGTAATCCACTCGTCCGATGTGTCGAGAAACGTGGAGAGGTCTTCATTGCTCAGGACGGCAGGCGGCAATGCTTCACCCCATCCTGTTATGGCTGCGTGGGTCACGCGCTCCTCCGAAATGCCGCTAGTGTAGGCGATATACTCCTACCCTGATCTCGGTGGCCATCGTCCGCAACATCCTCGCCGCGGCCGCGCTCGTCGTGCTGGCTGCCGCGCTCTACGTGCCACATCTCGATACCGCGCCGGTGTACCCCGGTCATGACGAGGTGCAGTTCGGCCGTCAGGCGTATTCGCTTGCGACAACCGGCCGCGATCTGATCGGCCGGCGCCGCCCCTTGTATTTCGCCGAGAAGGACTTTCTCGCCGGCCGCGAGCCGATGAGCATCTACGCGACGGCCGCGCTGCTCCTGAATCGGCGTCCGTCGGTGCGGTTGATCCGCCTGCCCACGGCATTGGTCGGCGTGCTCAATGTGCTGCTGATGTTCGGCCTCGCCCGGCAGATCTTCAAGAGCGATTCGATCGCGTGGGCGGCCGCGGCAATGCTCGCGCTCGCGCCGGCGCATTTCATCTACAGCCGCGTTGGCGTCGACGTGATTTACCCGCTGCCGTTCGTGATGATCTGGCTGTGGGCGCTGCATCTGTATTTCGAGCGGCCGCAGGCCCGGTGGCTGGTCGTCGCGGGCCTCGCGATGAGCGTCGGGATGTACAGCTACCTCGTCGCGACCGTCATGATGCCCATCTTCTTCGTCATGACCGCGATCGCTGCGGCCCGGCGTTTCTCGGTCCGCGCGTACGTGGCGATGGCCGTGGCCTTTTTCGTACCGCTCGTCCCGCTCGCCATCTGGGAAGCCACTCATCCCGAGCGGCATACGTCTCTGGTGAGCAGCTACAAACTGTACGACGGCACCCGCTTCAACATCCTGCAGGGCGCAAAAGACGCGTTGAGCTACTTCAGCCTGAGCGTCCGCACCGACAGTTACTGGAACTGTCTGAATCCGAGCTTCCTTTTTTTCTCGGGCGATTCGAGCCTGATGAACTCGACGCGGCTGGTGGGCTGCTTCTTGCTCGCGATGGGCATTCTCATCCCGCTCGGCGTGGTTCACATCTGGAATCGCCGGCGCACCCCTTTCAACCTCGTGGTCATCGCGGGGCTGCTGCTCTCTCCGCTCCCGTCAGTGCTGACGGCAGAGGTCGCGACACGTCGCGTGATTCTGATAGTCCCGTTCGCAGTCCTGATCGCCGGGCACGGCGTTCAATACCTGGCGCAACACCGGCGCTACGCCGCGCGCGCAGTCTGCATCGTGCTCCTGCTGTGGATGCCGCTCCAGTTTGCGCGCTTCCACCGTGATTACCTGGGCGACTATCGCGTGCGGTCAGCTCCCTGGTTCGGCGGAAACATCCTGGGCGGCATGAATCAACTCATCGATTTGCAGTCTGACGCGAGGCCGCCCCTTTATATCAGTGATGGTGTCTGGTACGCCGAGCAGTACTGGGAATTCAGTCTCGTATCGCGGGGCCGCGACCCTCTCCTCGCACAGACGCGGTACATCAGCGGCCTGAGGGGCGATCCGACCGGGCTGCCCCGAGGCACCCTGATGCTCGTGAGCACCGGCGAGCCGCTTGAAGCAGCGGTGCAGCGCGACGGCTGGCTCGCGATTCGGTCGATCGCCGAGCCGAACGATGTCCGGTCGTTTGTCATCTACGAACATCGTTGACCCGGCGGCGGGTCGCGTCGCGCGCTAACGCTGCGCCGACTGACTCTTCGCTCCCAACGACGAGACGTACGCGGTCACATTCAGAATGTCGTCGCCGGTCATCTTCTCGAGCACCGGCTGCATCAGAATCACCCACGGACCCTTGCGCGTGCCCTGCTGCATGTCGTGCAGCTGGCGCGCGATGTAGCTGGGCGAACGGCCCGCGATGCCGGGCACCGGTCCCATTCCCTGCAAATCCCCTCCGTGACACACACTGCAGCGCGTGGACTTCGCGCCGTTGTTCGCGATCGCCTCGCCCTTCTTGATGCTGCCCGGCGGCGCATACGCGACAAACGATCCATCCTGACGGTAGTCGCGCAGTTCCACGAGCTCGTTGTTGACCGGCATCTCGATGATGCGAGCGCCGATCGGTTCGGTCTCGTTGTTCTCGAGAGACATCCACATCCCGCCCGCGACTCTCGTCTTGGGCACGGTCGCGCTTTCAACAACTTTGATCCACGGCGTGTTCCACGGAATCTGCGCGAAGTACTCCGCCGCGGCTTTCATTTCGTCCGCGCTCATGCCCTTCGCGATGGTGGTCATGACGTTGGTGTTGGCTTTCCGGGTATCGGCGCTCTTCCTGAAATCGTTTCTGAAATCGTCGAGCTGCTGCAGAAAGTACGCGACCGGCAGGCCCGAGACCGAGGCGTTTTCAGGACGCCCCTTGCCGTTGACCAGATGACACAGACCGCAGGCCCAGACGTCGGGAGCCTTCCCGTACTGGACGACATACGGCAGCTTCGCGTGGTCGTTGGGAAACCAATCGCCGACGCCGAAGCGGTTGCCAACCTGCTGGCGCGTCATCTTGACGTCGCTGCCGGGAACGGTGTGCTGCGTGGCATCGGGCGCAGCCGGAGCCGGCGCGGCGCCACGGCCCGCGGGCGCGGGAGGCGGCGTTCCGGGCGGCGGTGCCGGCGCGGCGAAACCATATGCCCAGGGAGCGGGAGGATCGGCGGCGGTCACGACGGAGACAGCAGCCGCGCAGATGACAGCCGACAACAGGATCCCGGAGTGCTTCTTCATAACCGTTCCTCCACTCTGACGCGCATTTCGTGGACGAATTATAGATAGAATGGCCCCCCGCAGCGCGGTCATTTGAACAGGAGCGGTTCGATGAAACCCACGCGATCGGTCACCCTCATCGGCATCTTCACGGTCTTCGCCGTCCATCTCCTTTCGACGAGCGCATGGCACCTGGCCGCGCAAGCTCCAGCCGCGGCGGCGACGATGAACTGGCCGCTTCACAACCTGGACCTCGCCGGCTCGCGCTTTTCGCCGATGACCCAGATCAGCCGGGCCAATGTGAAGACGCTGACGCCACGATGGCTCTTCCAGCATGGCGTGATCGACGGCGTCAGCAACCAGACCACTCCGGTGGTGGTCGACGGCCGGATGTACGTGACCGACTCACGCGGCAGCGTCTATGCCCTCGACGCCGCAGACGGCCATCTGCTCTGGAACTACGACGTCACCAGCCTCATCGGCGGCGGCGCTCGCGAAGGCTACGTCTTCCGCAACCGCGGCGTCGTGTACGCCAACGGCGTCGTGTATGCAGCCGCGGGATCGTTTCTCTTCGCGCTCGATGCGAAGTCGGGCCAGCCCGTTCCGGGATTCGGCAACAACGGTCAGGCCAGCGTGATTCTCGACGTCCTGCGTGAGCGCTATCCGGACGTGAAGACGGCGATCAGCATGGGCTACTGGTTCACCACGGCGCCGCAGTACTACAACGGCGTGCTGTACATCGGCAGCACGCGGAGCGAGAGCCACATCCCCGGAGGCCATGTCCTCGCCGTCGATGCGAAGACCGGGAAGGTGCTCTGGGTTTTCAACACCGTTCCCCAGAACGAAAAAGATCAGGGCTGGGACATTGCGGGCCCGACGTGGGTGGGCGGCGAGCGCAACGGCGGCGGCATCTGGGGAACGCCGGCCATCGATCCCGCGCTCGGCATGGTCTACGTCGCCGTCGGCAATCCGTACGGCGACAGCAAGAAGCGCGAGGGCACCAACCTCTTCTCCGACTCCATCGTCGCGCTGACGCTGAACAACGGCACGCTCAAGTGGTACTACCAGCAGACGCACCACGACGTGTGGGACTACGACTCCGGAGGTCCACCGACGCTCTTCGACATGCAGGTCGGCGGCCGCGCGGTGCGCGCGCTCGCGCAAGCCAGCAAGAACGGGTACCTCTACATCCTGAACCGCGAGACCGGCCAACCCGTGCATCCAATCAAAGAGATGCCCGCGCCCGTCGACGATCGCCCGGGCGAACACGGATGGCCGACGCAGCCGATTCCATTCACGGCAGCCGGCCAGCCGATGGAGCCTGTGTGTCCGATCGTTCCGCTCGACATCGCGCCTGCGCATCTGGCGGCGAACAAGGCGGTGCCGATCTTCTCCCCTCCACGCCCGAACGTCGTGATGGCGCCAGGCACGGGCGGCGGCGCGAATTACAGCCCCATCGCCTACAGTCCGCAGACCGGTCTGCTTTACGTCAACGCGATCGACGCGCCGTTCAACGCCGGGCCCGGCCGCGGTGCGAAGGGCTATTTCTCTGCGTACGATCCGACAACCGGCGAGCTGAAGTGGCGTCAGATCTTCGAAGGCTTCGGACAGGCGGGCGCGGTCGTGACGGCGGGCGGCGTCGTGTTCGTCGGCAGCGGAAGTAACGTCGCCGGCTACTTCTTTGCATTTGACGCGAAAACCGGGGACCCGCTGTGGAAGTTCAATACGGGCGCCGGCGTCTTTTCATCGCCGTCGGTGTACATGGTGAACGGCGAGGAGTTCGTGGCGGTGGCATCGGGCGGCGGCGATCGCGGCCGCCGCGGCGGCGATCTGATCCTGAGCTTCGCGCTGCCGAAGCCGTAGCTTCGCTAATCGTGACGGAGCGCGATTAGCGGATCGAGCCGCGTGGCACGCCGTGCAGGTCCGATGCATGCTGCGACGGCCACGACTGTCAGCAGGACGACGATCGCCACCAGCGTCAGCGGGTCGTGAGCGTTCGTCTGGACGAGAAACGACTGCAGCACGCGTCCGAGAGCAAAGGCGCCTGCAAGGCCGATCGTCAGCCCGATCGCCAACTGCCCCAGCGATCGTTTGAGAAAGAGCCAGATCACCGGAGCTGGCTGCGCGCCGAGAGCCAGACGGACGCCGATCTCCCGCGTGTGCTGCGTAACCGAGTACGCCGTTACCGCATATAAGCCGACGGCCGCAACCACGAGGGCAATGACGGCGAAGACCATGAACATGGTCGTGAACACGCGAAGGAGCCAGCGGTTCTGGGCGAGTGCCTGGTCCATCGTGATCGGGCTGGCCATCGCCTGATCGGGATCGACACCCTTCATCGCCTGATAGAGGATGCGCGTCGCCTCCGACGGCGCTGTGCGTATTCGCGCCAGTACGCTCGCAGAACGCGCCATCGTCGCGTTCTGCCGATGCGGAATGTATGCAACCGGATCCGGATCGCGCTCCTGGTTGTTGTTTCGTTGTCGCACGTTCGGGACGAGCCCGACGATGGTGAGCCATTCCGCTTTCTCGTTGCGGGCGGTGTCCTGCGACAGGCGCACGAGCTGGCCGATGGGGTCTCGATCCTTGAAGTAGACCCCCGCGAGGCGCTGGTTGACGATCGCGACCTGCCGGCCGGGCCCGCCATCTTCGCTCGTAAACGCGCGTCCGCGAATCATCGTGACGGCGATCGCATCGAAGTACCGCGATCCGACGCTCAGCATCGTCACTTCCGGGAGCCGGTCGCCAGGCACGGCTGCGCGGCCATCGACCTCGAGCTGCCGGACTGCGCCGCCGCCAAACGGGATCGCGCTGGCGGTCGACGCGGCCTCGATGCCGGCGACCGAAGCGAAGCGGTCGTCGATGGCCTGGAGGAATCTCGTGCGATCTTCCCAGCCCGGATACTTGCGGGCGGGAATGATCATTCCGGTCGTGACCAGGCGAGCCGTCTGGATTCCGATGTCCATCCGGTACATCGTCAGGAAACTGCGGAGCATCAACCCGCTGCCCGCGAGCAGCACGAGCGTCAGCGCGACCTGGACGACAATCAGCCCCGCCGTCCAGCGTCGCACGCGGATGCCGCTCGATCCGCTTCGTCCTCCCTCCTTCAACATCTCGTTGACGTTGGTTTTCGAAGCGTGAAGGGCCGGAGCGAGGCCGAAGACAACGCCAGTGGCGAGGCACAGCGCGAACAGGAAGGCGAACGTGCGCCAGTCCATCGTGAATACCATCCAGTACGGCACGCCCACGCTCAGCGCCTCGGCAGCAAACCAGCGGATACCCACGACGGAGAGAGCAAGACCGAGCGCGCCGGCGATGAATGCCAGGAGAATGCTCTCGATCAGCAGCTGACGCACGATCTGCCAGCGACTCGCCCCAATCGCGACGCGCACGCTCATTTCGCCGGACCGCCGGGCCGCCCTGGCGAGCAGCAGGTTCGCCACGTTCGAGCACGCGATCAACACCACGAACCCGACGGCTCCCATCAACGACCAGAAGAGCAACCGGATCTGAGGGCCGAGCGTACGCTCGAGGAACGGATCGGGATGCGGCCACAGATCCCGGTTGGTCGCTGGATACTGTTCGGCGAGTCGCTTGCCCACCGTCTGCAGCTCCGACCGCGATTGTTCGACCGTGACATTGTCGGCAAGGCGGCCCACTGCAAAGTAGCCCCTCGCTTGCCGCGGTTGCTGCTGCAGGGCGGCCGGCATCGTGCCGGCCGGAATCCAGATATTGGCGCTGAACGGAAAGTGCATGTTCTCGGGCATAACGCCGACGATGGTGCCCGGTGCGTCGCCAATACGGATCGTGCGGCCCACGATCGCCGGGTCGCCGCCATAGCGTTGCCGCCAGAGCGAGTCGCTGACCAGCACCACCAGAGGCGCGCCCGGCGTGTCCTCGGCGGGCGTAAAGTCCCGTCCTCGAGCGGGCGACACGCCGAGCATCTTGAAGAAGTTCGCCGAGACGTAGCAGCCCGGCACGAGGTCCGGAACGAGGCCCTCGTTCCCCACGTTGAAAGAGCCGTTGAACACGAACGAGATGGCCGAGAGGGTGCGGGTTGACGCTCTCCAGTCCTCGAAGTCGCGCAGCGACACACCGAGGTCATGTCCTTGTGTGTCCCGTGTCCCGATGAAGACGATTTGATCCGGCTTCGGAAGCGGCAGACTTCTGAGGAGCACGGCGTTCACGATCGTGAAGACCGCATTGTTGGCACCGATCCCCAACGCCAGGACCACCACCGCCATCAGGGTGAACCAGCGGTCCTTGAAGAGCAGGCGTGCCGCGAAACGGACGTCCCGGAAGAGATCCATCTGTAGTGTCAGGCTTCCAGCAGGACCTAGCCGCAGTTGATCGTGCACTTCGCAGGACGCTTGAACTTCGCCCTGATCTTCTCGCGATACTCCGGATACATCGTCTCC
>WNFL01318892.1_pt2 | contig 23164 bp, 18 predicted proteins | sample 5400361 | NCBI WGS metagenome assembly WNFL01 (sample SAMN13153351, study PRJNA577476) | soil metagenome | isolation source: 40 cm soil on Douglas fir-dominated hillslope | place: USA:California | collected 2013-09-17
ACGCCGCCGCACCGCCATGCCGAGGCCGCAACTGCGCGTCGCGGAGGCTGGCGGGCTCGGGGATCTCCGCCTCGGCGCCCTGTACCTGGCCGCCGGCGCGCTGACCGCCACCATTCTCGTCGCCTACGAACGCTTTCTAAGACAAGTGGTCGAGCAGACGGACCTCGACGTTCTGCACTTCTCCCTGCACCCGCTTGTCGCGTCGAGAATCGCCATCGGGTTCGCGCTGGTTCTCCTGCACGCGGCCGTCATCTGGGGAACAGCGACGCTCGTGAAGACGATTCGTGTGTACTGGCGTACTCCCCGCGAACTGCGTCTTCGCCTCGTCGCGTCATTCGCGTGGCTCGCCGGTGCGGCATTCGCCGCCGCCCTTCTCAATCTGCGCCTGTCGTCTCTGCCATTGGGACCTCTGAGCATCGCCCTCGCGGCCGCGGGGGGCTGCGCCGTCGTGCTCACGGCGCTTCCCCGCCGCGCGCGACGTCGATCGCACGCCGGCAGGCTGGTTGCGCTGTTCGCCGGGTTCGCGGTCCCGGCGATCGCGATGTACCCATCGCTTCTCTCGTACGCGACGGCGTCAAAGGAGCGGCTGATCGCGACGCGATATGCCCCACGGGCCGCAAGCCAGCGGACAGAGGCTCAGGAAGGACTGACCGAGGCGCTCGACCAAATCGACGCGATGCCTGCGCTCGTCGACTTCGTCCGCAGCACGCAGACGCCGACGACGGACAGCGCGCTGGCGGTCTGGCGCAACACGTCGCTGGCGACATCGCGGCTGACGTCGGCAATCGAGCTGTACGACGCCGATGGCGCGCTCGTCAGCCGGTTCGCGCTGAACCTCCCGGAGTACACGACGCCGCGATACACGGCCTCGAGCTGCGACGAGTGGGAGGTGTTCGAAGAAGTTCTGCCGTTCGGCGCCAGCGAGCGTGACGTGCCTCGGGCCAGCCGCGGCATCTGTGATCGCGGCGTCGTCCGTGGCTCGATTGTCGTGCGCGTGATGCTCGACTATCGAGCCCTTCCATTCATTTCTCCGCAGAACCCGTACGTGGAACTGCTGCGGCCCGACAGCGGAGCCATCGCCGAAGGTTCGCAAGGCAACGACATCGAGTTCGTGGGCTACAGCTGGAGCCGCGCGACGGTCAACGGCTCCGGCACGGGCCCCTGGTCCCTGCCCGACGCGGTGTTCGAGCAGGCCGTCGCGTCTCGTCAGCCGTTCTGGGCCACGCTCGAGCGGAATGGCACGAACTTCCGGGTGTATCTGACAAACGACCGCGGTGGTATCTATGCAATGGGCTATCCCGTGCCGACGTGGTTCGGCCACCTCGTCAATCTCGCGGAGCTCATCGTCCTCGTCCTGGTGTTGTACGCACTACTCGTCGCCGGCGCCGCGGTCTTCTTCGCCGTCGCGACGACGGCTCCCGGCGACGCGCGTGCGCTGCTCCGCGAATTCCGATCGAGCTTCTACCGCAAGCTGTTCCTGGCGTTCGTCGGCGCTGTGGTCGTGCCTGTCGTCGCGCTCGCCTTTGGCGTGCGCACGTACTTTGCCAACCAGGCGAGGGCCGAGGCCGAGGAAACGGCGGCGAGAACGGCGACCGTCGCGCAGCGGCTCGTCGAAGACTACGCGGCGCTTCAGGGGCGCGGCACGTCCGCCGTCGCGTCGATTGACGATCAGATCATGGTGCTCGTCAGCCGTGCGATCGACCAGGACGTAAACCTGTTCAACGGCAGCAGCCTCGAGGCCACCAGCCAGCGCGATCTGTTCGCGTCGGGCCTGTTCCCGAAGCGCACGCCCGGGACGGTGTATCAGAAGATCGTCCTGGAGCGGCTGCCTTCGTTCGTCGGCGTCGAACAGCTCGGCAACGTTCCGTATCGCGTGGCGTCCGCTCCGGTCCGCGCCGACAGGGGCGACGGCATCGTCATGGTGCCGCTGCCTCTGGGCCAGCAGCAACTCGATCACCAGATCGACGAGCTGGATCGTCAGGTGATCTTTGGAGCCGTGTTGTTCATGCTCCTGGGGGCGGGCGCGGGCTACTTTTTCGCGGAGCGCATTGCCGATCCCATCAATCGTCTCAGCCACGCGACGCGACGGATCGCGCGCGGCGATCTGGACGCGCGGACCGCGGCCTCTTCAGCCGACGAGCTCGGGCGTCTTGTCGGCGACTTCAACAGGATGGCGGACGATCTCAAACGCCAGCGAAAGGAGCTCGAACGCACGCAGCGCCTCGAGGCAGAATCCGCTGACGCCCATTCAGCTGTCGGCCGAACATGCCCAGCGCATCAACGCCGATCGCGGACGGCCGCTATCCCCGGTGCTCGACGAATGCGTCCACGCGATCCTGACGCAGGTGTCGCTGCTGCGGCAGATTGCGTCGGAGTTCTCGAGCTTCGCGTCGTCTCCGACCGCGCGTCCCGAGCCGACCGTCCTGCCGGAACTGTTCGAGGAAGTCGTCGCGCCCTACCGCACGGGGCTGGCTGGACGCGTCCGCATCACGATCGACGCGGCGTCCAGCCTGCCGCCGGCGCTCATCGATCGGACGTTGTTTTCGCGGGCGGTCACCAACGTCATCGAGAACGCCCTCCATGCGATGCCTGGCGGCGGCCAGCTGTCGATTCACGCCACGAGCGACGGCTCGTGGGTGATCGTCGAACTGGCGGACACCGGCGTCGGTATGGATGCGGATGCGCTCGCGAGAATCTTTGAACCGTATTTTTCGACGAAGGCGACCGGAACCGGACTCGGCCTGACGATCGCCAAGCGGAACATCGAACTCACCGGCGGAACGATCGCCGTGACCAGCACGCGCGGCGTGGGGTCGACGGTGACGATTCGAGTGCCCTCGTTGAATATCAGCGCCGGAAGCGGCTGATCGCGTACCCAATCAGCCCGGAAGCAAGGTAGGCGTACGACAACGCGAGCAGGACGCCGCGAGGATGCGTCCAGATGGCGACGATGCCGACGGAAATCAGAATCAACACGCGGAACGACCGCCGGCTGCGCAGATCGAGATCCTTGAAACTGCGGTACCGAATCGTGCTGACCATCATCACGGCGGGAATCAGCACCACCGCGATCGCGGGGAGCGCGGCGCGATAGTCGTCGAGGCCGGACGGATAGAAAAACACGGTCGCGGCCACCACGCCGGCCGCTGCGGGACTGGGGATGCCGACGAAATAACGCTTCGCATGGCCGCGCACGCGACGAACAGGAAGCCGACGGCCCACCCGAGCCGCCCCAGTGACGAGAGACCCCAGGCGTAGGCCAGGACGGCAGGCGCAATGCCGAACGACACGACGTCGGCCAGCGAGTCGAGCTGCAGGCCGAACTCGCTCTCAGCTCCCGTCAGCCGGGCGATGCGGCCGTCGAGCGCGTCGAGCAAGTACGCAAAGCCGATGAACGGTGCCGCGGTCTCGTAATCTCCGCGCATGGCGTTCACGATGCAGGCGTAGCCGCACCACATGTTGCCCATGGTGAAGAGGCCCGGGATCAGGTACACGCCCCGCCGGAAGCGCTGCGGCGGGCGATCGTCCGCGCGCCGGAAAAAACGAAGACGCCCCTCAGGACTGCTCAGCATGTTCTAGGCCGAGTGTAGCACCGCGATCACGGTTTCTCCTCCGCGCACCGACTGACCGACTCGGACTGTTATCTCGGCGTCATCCGGAACGAAGACATCCATTCGGGAACCGAACTTCATCACGCCGAAGCGCTGTCCGGCCTCGACCGTTTCACCGCCCTGCAGGCGACAGACGACGCGGCGCGCGAGGATGCCGACAATCTGCCTGGCCACGATCGTCTGTCCCGCGTGATCGATCCAGATCTCGCTGCGCTCGTTCACCGTCGCCGCATCGTTGTGATAGGCAGGTAGGAAGCGGCCGCGCGTCAGCAGCACGCGTGTGACGCGGCCTGCCACCGGCACACGGTTGACGTGCACATCCATCGGCGACAGAAAGATGCTGATCTGCTTCCAGGAGCCGGGTGGTGCGGCGTCGCTCGTAGGTGCACCGGCTACGAGCACCCGGCCATCGGCCGGCGACAGCACGGCCGCGGCGCTCAAGGCGGCCGGCGCATGGCGGTCCGGATCGCGAAAGAAGAACGTGAAGAACGCCGCGAGGACGAAAAACGGTACGGCAACGAACCAGCCGAGCCAGGCACCAAGGGCAGCGGCCACGGCGAGCGCGCCTAAGATGAAAGGAAACCCTGAGGAGTCGATGGACACTGGAAGACGGGACGGGCGCGAGTCAAACTGGTCGTGCCAGTCGTGACGCGCGCCCGCCGGGATCTGGTTCGATCAGCCGTGCACGTGATCGTCGGTCGCGTGATCGCGCCGACGACGAAGGATGTCTTCCATCTGGTCTTTCAGATGCAGCTTTTCCTTCTTCAACCTGACTTCTTCGAAATGTTCGGGGTCTGATAAGTAGTGCTTTGCGGCGAGTTCGTTGAGGCGATGGTCGAGGTCGTGATGCTGGGTGGCGAGGCGGTGAAACTGCTCGTCCGTCTGCAGCAAGAGCTCTTTGAGGCTCTCTGACTGCTCATTCATGCTCCACCTCCGTGCTAAGTGGTTGGAACGTAACACAAGGCACGGGACCTTGCAAGCCACTCTGCTGACGTTGTATCAGGGCAAGCCCTCCCGCCACAGCACAAGCGCATCCTCAACCGGATTGCTGTAGTAATCGCGGCGAACCCCCGCGACCGAGAAACCGAACCTCTCATACAGCTGTTGCGCCGGCTCGTTTGACCTCCGGACCTCGAGCGTTGCTCGCATCGCGCCGAGTTTGGCGCCGTCCTCGAGGACTCGCATCAGGAGTTCGGTCGCGGCACGCGACCGGCGATGGGCGGGCGCGACCGCGAGGTTGTTGATGTGCAGTTCGTCGAGGATTCGCCAGAACGAGCAGAAGCCCGCGATGTCTCCCTGCGGCGTTCGGGCGAGATAGAAGTACGAGACGCCGTGGTTGTCGAACTCGGCAAGATACATCTCGCGCGTCCACGGACTCGTGAACGACGCCTCTTCGATCGCCAACACCGCGTCGATCTCGTCGCGCGAGGTCAGCGGCTCAATCGTCCAGCTCGTCGCCATCGTGTCATCAACGCCCCATCTGCCGCTGCCGGTGAATCTCGGCATCCGGCCGGCGGATATATAACGGTCGAACCGCATCGGGCGTCGTCGCCAGGCCCCGTTCCGCACGAACCGCCGCCATGAGTCCCACGGCCCCGGCGAGAAGCGCCGGCCCTGCCACGCGAATTGGCGTGTCCGCGGCGGCCAGCGCCGGCGCGTACCGGACCGCGCCGTCACCGGCAAACACCGTCGACCGTAAATCGTGTCGCACCCACGCCTCGAGCGTCGCGGGCGGCGACGCTACCGCCGGCGCCTCGAGCTCGACCAGCCGTTCGGGGGTGAAGACTGGGGCCGCGGCCACGCGATAAAGCGCCGAGAATACCTCACCACGCTGCGCATCGATCCAAGCGGCGATCGTAGCGCCATCCCCAAGATCGCGGCTCGCCAGCTGAGCGAGCGCCTCGAGCGCGGAGACGGCGGCGACGTGTCGCTTGTGGACCAGCGCGAGGCCCTGAATCGTCGCGATGCCAATGCGCAAGCCGGTGAACGATCCCGGGCCCGCGGCGACTGCAAACAGGTCGACCGACGACCACTCGACGCCAAGCGCGGCAAGCTCGCCCGGCAGACGCTCGCCGTGCGTGCGCGACCCGTCTCCCGCTCGTTCGTCGACAAGCCGTCCCTTGTCCACCAGCGCCACGCTTCCCGCGCGGCTCGTGGTGTCGAGCGCCATCACACGCATGCGTTAGACTTTAAGTCTATGTCAGCGTCGGCGACTCCGGCGATGCGGCAGTACCTGGACGCCAAGGATCAGCATCGCGATTCGCTGCTGCTCTTTCGCATGGGAGATTTCTACGAGATCTTCTATGACGACGCACTCGTCGCGTCGCGAGCTCTCGATCTGACGCTGACCTCGCGATCGAAAGACAGCAACGGCGGCGGCATCCCGATGTGCGGCGTGCCCTATCACGCCGTGGACACGTACATCGCTCGTCTGGTGAAAAAGGGCTTCCGCGTCGCCATCTGCGACCAGGTTGAAGATCCGCGGAAGGCGAAGGGCCTCGTCAAGCGCGAAGTGGTCCGCGTGGTCTCGCCGGGCACGCTGACGGATGCGGCGGTCCTCGACGCGCGCGAGCCGGCGTTCCTGATGGCGGTCGCACCCCGTGAAGCAGCGTCCGGTGCAGCAGCGCGATACGGCGTCGCGCTCCTCGATCTCTCCACAGGAGAATTCACGGCCGCCGAGTATGGCGGAGCCGATGCCGCACAACTGCTGGCCGACGAGATTGCCGTGCTGAGGCCGCGGGAGATCGTCGCGCCCGCGGGCGTGTCACTGCCTGAGTCGGTTTCCGGCGCGGGCATCACCATCACCACCATCGATGGCTGGAACTTTGATACCGAAAGCGCCCGGAGGATTCTGCTCCAGCAGCTGAAAGCCGGCGGCCTCGAGGGCTTCGGGCTTGACGGACACGACGCCGCCATTTCCGCCGCCGGCGCCCTCGTCCATCACCTGCGCGGCACACAGAAGGTCGACCTCGCCCACGTCAGCCATATCGCGTTCAGGCAGCGGGCCGACGCACTGCTCATCGATCCCACGACACTCGAGCATCTCGAAGTGCTCGAAGGCTCGGAGGGCGGACGGGACGGCTCGCTGCTGGCCGAGCTGGATCGCACGATGACCTCCATCGGAAGCCGGCAGCTGCGTTCGTGGCTGCTGCGACCGCTGGTCGCCATCGAGCCGATCCGCGACCGGCTGGACGCCGTCGAGGAACTGGCGTTCCGCGCGACCGAACGGGGGAAGTTTCGCGAAACCGTGAAGTCCGTCCAGGATCTCGAGCGGCTGCTCGCGCGTGCGGCGCTCGGCACGGCCGGGCCTCGCGACCTCGTCGGATTGAAGCAGTCGCTCGCGGTGCTTCCCCGCGTTCGCACGGTGCTCGCCGACTGCCGGTCGCCGCTCGTCGGCTCGCTGCTGGCCCAGCTCGACGACCTGGCCGACGTCCGCGCGGAAATCGAGCGCACGCTCATCGACGATCCGCCGGCACTTGGCCGCGAGGGCGGATTCACCCGCGACGGCCGCGATCCGGAGATCGACGAGCTTCGACGGATCAGCCGATCCGGCAAGCAGGTGATTGCCGAGATGGAGGAACGCGAGCGCGTTCGCACCGGCATTGGATCGCTGAAGGTCCGGTACAACCGCGTGTTCGGGTACTACATCGAGGTCTCGAAGTCGAACCTGCACGCCGTGCCTGCCGACTACCAGCGCAAGCAGACGATCGCCGGCGGCGAACGTTTCATCACGCCAGCGCTCAAGGAATACGAAGAGAAGGTCCTCGGCGCGGACGAACGGATCCTCGAGCGTGAGCTGGACATCCTGACCGTGCTGCGCAGCGCGGTCGCGGCCGAGGCCGCCCGCATCCAGGCATCCGCGCGAGCGCTGGCGGGGCTGGACGTCCTCGCCGCTCTCGCCGACGTCGCCTCGCTCAACAACTACACGAAGCCGCACGTCCACGACGGCGACGAACTGGCCGTCGTCGACGGCCGTCATCCCGTGGTCGAGCGGCGCACGGCACGGTCGGCTGCGAGCACTGACGGGTTCGTGCCGAATGACATCACGCTCGACAGCAACACCTGCCAGCTGATGATCCTGACCGGCCCGAACATGGGCGGAAAGTCCACGTACCTCAGGCAGACGGCGCTGATTTGCCTGATGGCGCAGGCCGGATCGTTCGTGCCCGCCAGATCGGCGAAGATCCCGCTCGTCGATCGGGTGTTCGCCCGCGTCGGAGCGTCCGACAACATCGCCCGCGGACAGTCGACGTTCATGGTCGAGATGCAGGAGACGGCAAACATCCTTCATCAGGCGACATCGCGCAGCCTCGTCGTGCTCGACGAAATCGGCCGCGGCACTGCGACCTTCGACGGCTTGAGCATCGCGTGGGCGGTTGCAGAGTACCTGGCGACCCACCCGCGCGTGCGGCCCAAGACGCTTTTTGCCACTCATTACCACGAGCTCACGGATCTGGCCGACGCCACGCCCGGCGTCGTGAACTTCCACGTCGCGGCCCGTGAATGGAAAGACGACATCGTCTTCCTCCGGAAAATCGTCCCGGGGCGGTCGGACCGCAGCTACGGGATTCAGGTCGCGCGACTTGCGGGCCTCCCCGCCGCGGTCATCGCACGAGCGCGCGAGATTCTGCAGGCCCTCGAGCAGGACGAGCTGTCGCGCGGCGGACGTCCGTCGCTGAGCGGTACGCCGACCGATCCGCGCCGTCAGCTTGGTTTGTTCCAGACGCCGGCTCACGATCCAATTCGCGATGCGTTGGCCGCGGCCGACGTCGATCGGCTCACGCCGCTCGACGCACTCAGCCTGCTGGCCGACTTGAAGAAGCAGTTATGAGTTCGTCGAGGGCACGGAGTGTAAGTTGCCTGCTCTTGTCACTGCTTGCCTGGTCCGGCTGTCTTCGCTCGCCTGCCCGGGATCCCGGTGTGATCGTCGTCGGCGTGGTGAGCGGGCCGAACAATCTCGATCCGAGAATCGGCACGGACGCCGTCTCGCAGAACGCGCAACAACTCATCTTCAGCGCCCTGATGCGCGTGGACGAACACTTGAAGGTCGTGCCCGACGCCGCCGAACGTCTCGACAATCCAGAGCCGACCGTCTACGTGGCGACACTGCGGAAAGGCGTCCGGTTCCATGACGGCCACGAGTTGACGGCCGCTGACGTCGTCTACACATTCCGCAGCATTTTTGATCCGAAGCTCCCGACGCCCTACCGCGGCGCGCTCCGGATGCTGAAGTCCGTCGACGCGCGGGATCGCTACACGGTGGTGTTTACCCTGACGCAGCCGTTCGGCTCATTCCCCGTGAACCTCGTGTTCCCGATGATCGTTCCGGACGGCGCGAGCCTGTCGTTCAATGCGCATCCCGTTGGAACGGGCCCGTACAGGTTTGTCAGGTACGTGACGGACGAGCGTGTCGAACTGACCGCGTTCGATCAGTACTTCGGCGGGCCGCCCAGGAACCGCGGGGTGGTCTTGAAGGTCATCCCCGACAACATCATGGCCGGTCTCGAGCTCCGCAAAGGCGTCACCGACGTCGTCGTCAACGACCTGCCGCCCGACATCGTGTATCAGCTGGACCGCGACCCGAAACTGAAGGTTGAGCGATCGCCCGGCACCGACTACCAATACGTCGGCTTCAACATGCTCGACCCGATTCTCAAAGATGTGCGGGTCCGGCGCGCCCTCAGCCACGCCATCAAGCGAAAGGCCATCATCGAGTACCTGCGGCGAGGCCTCGCCATTCCCGCGGTGGGAATGATGCCGCGCGAGTCATGGGCATTCAACCCGGACGTGCCGGTTTTCGACTACGACCCTGCCAGAGCGCGCGCGTTGCTTGACGAGGCCGGCTATCCGGATCCCGACGGCGACGGACCCGCGTCCCGAATGCATCTGACGTTCAAGACCTCGACGAACGAGTTCTTCCGGCTGCAGGCCTCGGTGATTCAGGAACAGCTCCGGGCCGTTGGCGTGGACCTCGAGCTTCGCACCTACGAGTTCGCCACGCTGTACGCGGATGTTCTGAGCGGCAACTTCCAGATGTACTCCCTGCAGTGGGTTGGCGGCGCCATGGCGGATCCCGACATCCTCCGGCGGGTCTTCCACTCGAATCAGGTCCCGCCGGCCGGCTTCAACCGCGGCCATTTCAGCGATCCGCGCGTCGATCGCGCGCTCGACGACGCTTCCCGATCGACAGACGAAGCGGAACGGCGCAGGCTGTTTGGCGACGCGCAGCGCCTCATCGCGGATCAAGTGCCGTACATCAGCCTCTGGTCCAAAACGAATACGGTCGTCGCTCAACGGGATCTGTCCAACCTCCACGTCGCGCCGACCGTGGACTTCATTTTCCTGAAAGACGTTGTCCGGCGTTCGGACTGACTATAATGTCGGCGCATGGCGAGGAAGAAATCGCGGTTCCTCCAGACGCCGATCGAGCCATTCACCGTCGAACCTGGTCTCACCGCCGATCAGCTGCTGCTCCGGATGGAGCGCATCTCGTTTCAGGGGCGGATGCTCGCCACCGCTCATCGCGTGTGGCACAAGATGCTCGAAGACGACGTGACGATCTTCCTCGGTATGGCGGGCGCGCTGAGCGCCGGCGGCCTGCGGATGATCGTCGCGTACCTTATCGCCAACCGGTACGTCGACTGCCTCGTGTCGACGGGCGCCAACCTGTACCACGATCTCCACGAGACACGGGGGCAGCATCACTACATCGGATCGCCGCACCCGGACGATTCGGCACTGGCCGAGGATCGGATCGATCGCGTCTACGACACGTATGCCAGCGAGGAGGAGTTCATCTCGAACGACAGCTGGATCGCTGATTTCGCGGCAACCCTCGAACCCCGTCCGTATACGTCGCGCGAATTCCTCCACCAGCTCGGCGGCCACCTGTGGAAGGTCACCGGCCGCGACGGCATCCTCACGGCGGCCTATCGCGCGAACGTGCCGATCTTCTGCCCCGCGATCGCCGACTCCTCGATCGGCATGGGCCTGTCGCAGGCCCGCCAGCAGAAAGCCGACTGCGGCCACATCGATATCATCGGGGACATCGTCGAGTCGGCCAACCTCATCATCCGGCGCCCCCGCACGGCGTCCGTGGTGCTGGGTCAATCAGGCGAGCGTGCAGGCGGAGTTTTACAGCCCCGACGTCAGCGGCCACAAGTACGCCATCCAGATCGTGACCGACGTCCCGCATTTTGGCGGCGCGTCGGGATCGAGCCTCGAAGAGGCGGAAAGCTGGGGCAAGCTTGCTGCGGATTCGGCGCGCGCCGAGGTCCACGCCGACGCCACCATTGCCCTGCCGATCCTGACGAGCGCGCTCGCGGTCTCCGCCCCGCCGATTCTCGCGCGCAGAAAGCCACCCGTCTTCTCGCTGGCCTCACGGGTGATGACTATCGACGGCCAGACCGTTCCGTCCCTCCGATTCGAGGACATGAATGAACCTGCCGTTTGAGTACGAGCGAGTCACCCTCGGCGAGTTTGGCGGCGCCACTCCAACCACTTCAGACTTCGACAAAGCACGCGTTGTGATTCTGCCGGTCCCGCTGGATCGCACGACGTCGTACGTGCCGGGCACGCGCACGGGACCGCACGAAATCCTTGTCGCGTCGTCGCACATGGAGCTCTGGGAGGAAGAGACGCAGACCGACGTCCACAGCATCGGCATCGTCACGCTGCCAGAAATGGAATTCCCGTTCGCGGGCATGGACGAGGTGACGGCCGAGATACGCCGGGTCGCAGGCGAGATCGTGAAACGCGGCAAATTCCTGGTGATTCTCGGCGGCGAGCACTCGATCACGCCGCCGGTCGTCGCCGCCGTCGCCGCCAGACACAAGGGACTCTCCGTGCTGCAGATCGACGCGCACGCGGATCTGCGCGACTCGTTCATGGGAACGCCGCACAACCACGCCTGCGCGATGCGGCGGACACTCGAGTACGCCCCGGTGACGCAGGTCGGGATCCGCAGTCTCTCGAGCGAGGAAGCCGCCGACATCCCCTCGCTGAAGACGAAGGTTTTCTACGATTTCAACATGCGGCAGGACCCGGCATGGATGGATCGCGTTGTCGACTCGCTTGGGGACGTCGTCTACATCACCATCGACGTCGATGGGTTCGATCCGGCGATCATGCCGTCGACTGGAACGCCGGAACCTGGCGGGTTGAGCTGGCACGAAGGGCTCACGCTGCTCCGCCGGGTGATCGAGCGGCGTGAAGTGGTCGGGTGCGACATCGTCGAGCTCTGTCCGATGCCCGGCAATGCCGCGCCGAATTTCCTCTGCGCCAAGCTGCTCTACAAGATTCTGTCGTACAGATTCCGTACGGAAGTCAGCGACCAGCGCCGTTCCTGACGCGAGCGGTTCGCCACCACTCCCAATGCGGTGGCCGCCTTGAATACAATCGAGCGTCTGGGGTCCGTGATGGTTGGCTGCCACGATCGGCGGATTGTCATCGTCAGGCTGCGAATGGTGTGCGCGGCGCTCGCCATCGTGGCCGGCATTCCCGGACCTCGCGCGCTGGCCCAAACAACAACGGCGACAATCACCGGCCGAGTCGTCGATTCGCAGGGCCTCGGTATCGCCGGCGCGGCGGTCCGTGTCTCCTCGCCCGCTCTTCAGGGCGTTCGGAGCGTCGTCACGTCGGCCTCGGGCGATTTCGTCGTAGCGCTTCTTCCGCCCGGCACGTATATCGTGGCGGCCTCGCGCACGGGGTTCACCGTCGAAACCGAGGTCGTCCCGCTCGGGACGTCGCAAACCATCTCGATGACAATGGCGCTATCGATTGGCAAGCTCGCCGAAACCGTTGACGTGACCGAAACGTCGTCCAATGTCTTCACTCGGACCGTGCAGTCCGCGGTCACGTTCAGGCAGTCGCTCCTGTCGACTCTGCCGACCAACCGGGACATTTTCGCGGCGCTCCTGCTAGCCGCTAACGTCCATCCGACCGGTCCGCTCGGCGCCTACACAATCGCCGGAGCGATGTCGTCAGAGTCGCTCTTCACGATCGATGGAGCGACGATCAGCGACAACATCCGCGGACAGCCGCTCTCGCTCTACGTCGAGGACGCCATCCAGGAGATCACAATCGCCAGCACCGGCGTTTCGGCGGAGTACGGTCGCTTTTCTGGCGGCGTCGCCATGGTGACCACGAAGTCCGGAGGCAACCGTTTCGGCGGATCGTTCCGGACGTCGCTTGCCAACGACCAATGGCGCGCGCTGTCGCCAGCTCCCGGCGACCAGAATGTCGACCTCGTCCTCCCGACCTACGAGGCAACGCTCGGCGGTCCGATCCAAAAGGATCGGCTCTGGTTCTTCGCGGCTGCGAAAGCCAACAACCCGGAGGGTGAACGGGTCCTGCCAGTCACCAACTTCCGCGCGCCGACCAAAGACCACATCCGCAAGTACGAGGGCAATCTGAGATTCAGAGTCACGCCCAGTCACGCCGTGCAGGCCACTTACGGCGCGACTCGGCAGTCTCAGCACAACCAGATCTTTTCGCAGGCGATGGATCTGAACAGCCTCTACGATAGAGACATCGATCACGATCTCGTGTCGATGCGCTACCTGGGGTCGTTATCGCCGCGGCTGTTCGTCGAGGCGCAGTACTCTTTCCGTCACTTCACGATCGCGCACGATGGCGCGACGACGCAGGATCTGATTGGCGGCACGCTGATCATCGATCGCTTGCGCGGCCGCCGCTATTGGTCGCCGACATTCTGTGGCATCTGCGATTCCGACCGCCGCAACAACGACGATGCGTTCGTCAAGGTGTCGTATTTCGTCCCGACCGAGCACAGCGGCTCTCATTACATGGTTTTCGGCTACGACGCGTTCAACGACGTGCGTCGGTTCAACAACTATCAATCAGGGAGCAGCTACCGGATCCTCGGAACGACGTCGATCATCCAGGGCGCCGACATCTATCCAGTGTTTCTGAACGACGGATCGACGCTCATCGAGTACGATCCGATTTCCAAACAGAGCCAGGGCACGGCATTCCGTACGCACTCGTTGTTCTACAACGACACGTGGAGCCTCGGCCCGCGCACAACGGTCAGCCTTGGCGCACGGTGGGACAAGAACCACGGACGCGATTCGGCCGGTACGCTGGTCGCCACGGCCGGACGCGTGAGCCCCCGGCTGGGCGTCGTGTGGGATCCGAGCGGCGCCGGAACGTGGTCCGTTACGGGCAGCGTCGCGCGATACACGGCGGCACTCGCTGGCAATATCGCTGACACGGCGTCCGATGCTGGACGTTCCGCGACTTACTTGTGGACCTACGGTGGACCCTCGATCAACGCGGCCGGTCCGATCGTCCGGCCAGACGCGGCCCTGCAGCAAGTGTTCGCGTGGTTCAACGCCAACGGCGGCAGCAGCCTTCCGCTGGTGACGGCGATTCTGCCAAGCGTGTCGGTGCAAATCCCCAGCGGGCTGGCGTCGCCGAGCGTGTTCGAGTACGCCGCAGGCGTTGGCCGCACCTTCGGGCACCGAGGCTCCATCCGGCTCGACGTCGCGCTGCGACGGTTCCAGGACTTCTATGCCAGCCGCATCGACACATCAACCGGCATCGTCGCCGATGCGACCGGCACGCGGTTCGATCTCACTGTGGTCGAGAACACGAACGCCCTCTCGCGGCGGTACGCCGGCCTGACCCTCAGCGCGACCTATCGTCCAACCTCGGTGCTCGATCTCGGCGGCAACTACACGCTGTCGGAGGCGTCAGGCAATTTCGAGGGCGAGGACAGCAACGGACCCTTCTCGACGGGCCTCGCGCTGGCCTATCCGGAATACCGCGGCGACGTCTGGACTCGCCCGGACGGAGACTTGCTGCTCGACCAGCGCCATCGCGCCAACCTGTGGGCCACGTATCTCGTTCCCCGAGTGCCCGGCCTGACGATTGGCAGTATCGGGCGCTTCGCAAGCGGCCTGCCTTACGGGGCCGTCGGGCTCATCGACGCCCGTCCGTTCGTGACGAATCCCGGATACGTCACGCCGCAGGGAGGTAGCTCGCAGCGCTACTACTACACCGCGCGGGACGCCTTTCACACCGAGACGACCTCACGGATCGATCTCGCGGTGAATTACTCGCACCCTGTCGGCGCCGGTGCCATGAGGCCGACGCTTTTCGGGCAGGCGCAGATCCTGAATCTCTTCAACTGGTTTTCCGTCGTCGTTCCGGACGCGACGGTTCAGGATTCTGTGGTCGCACGTTCGCGGTTCCAGCCGTTCAATCCGTTCACGACGAGCCCCGTCGAAGGCGTGAACTGGGCGCGGAACGCTACGTTTGGTCTGCCGTTCGGTGTCGGTTCATACAATGCGGGACGTACGTTCCTGGTGTCCTTCGGCGCGCGTTTCTAGGACACTACGACATAGCCTCAATCAGGTTCGCCGATGAGCACGAAGCCGGCCCAGAAGATCGGATCTTCGGGCAGGGTGATCGCGCCGGCTCGGGTCTCGACGCGTACCGTGCCGGCCCGTAGATCGGCCAGCAGTTGTAGCTGCGCGCGACGGAGGCTTGTCGCCTTCGAGGCTCGGCCAAACCACGCCTCGTAGAACGCGGGGAGCAGACGACTCGTCGGCTCGTCGGCAACGTCCCAGAGACTGACGACAAGAGAGGGCGCGCCGGCGTACATGAACGCCCGCGCGAAGGTGGCAATTCCATCACCCGTCACCGGACCACCACCCGATCGGCAGGCACTGAGTACCACAAGATCCGCGTCGAGCCGGAGCCCGTACACGTCCTGCGCGGTCAGCAACCCGTGCGACTTGCCGTGTTCGTCGCCCGGACCCAGCGCCAGATACGAGCCGTTGGGATCCTCGTCGCGCACGATGGCGTGCGTCGCGAAGTGCACGATCGATTTGCCAGCCGCGGCCTCACGCACGGCCGGATCGGTGGCGCGGCTTCCCTCGAGCAGCGTGACGCGTTCCGGGGCGACGAGGCGCGCGATACGCGCGACCTCGCGGCGGGCGCCGGGCAGCGGTGGCAGCTGCGGGTCGAGCGGAGATTGGGGCGCGAGCGTCGGATCGGCGACGAGGAGGACGTCGCCGCGGCGAGCGTCAGGGTGGCGTCTCGCCGCCGTGAACTGGAGAACGGCGCCGGCCGGTGCGTAGTGAACCGTGTAGTCCTCGAGCAGATAGCGTCCGCGGCGATCCTGCAAGGCGGCAAAGCTCAAGTTAAGCAGCGGGCCATGCGGAACGATGGTCAGCAGCGATCCGGGATCGCGCGGAAGCTGATCGCGAACGGGGGCGATCAGCACGTCGTACAACTCGCGCCACGCCTGCGGGCGCGCGCCGCCCATGGCGATTTGCGCGGATCCCCGCGTGCCCAAAGTGCGCTCCGACGACGCCGCGGGTTTCTCGGATGGTACGTTGAATGGAGTGGTTGCTCTGATCAGGCTGACGAGACGTGTCTTTGACATCTCGACCCGACGTGACGCGAGGCTGCCGTCGGGCGCCATCACCCAGATGAAGAGCTCGTTGTCCGCCACCCAATAGGCGACGAGCGTCGAATGAAGCCGCGTGGCAATGGCTGCCAGCTCACCGGCGGTCGTTGGAGCGGCCATCGCGGGACTCTGCAGCCCCACGAACGGAATCGACGCGCCTCCTCGGTACGTCAGCGCCGCTATCACGCCGCGATCATCGAGACGGACGTCACGCGCGGCCAGCAGATCGAGGAACGCACGGGAGCGGGCCATCTCGGCCGTCTGGAGCGATTCGCGCTCGCGGTGCTGCGCGAACCCGATCGCGATGGCGCTGTTGTAAACATTCTGCTGCGACTGATGGAAGTTCTGTTTCAGGAAATCACTCGGCACGAGCTTCGACCGCAGTCCCTCGATCGCGTCGAGGGCCATCCGCACGTCGGTGAGCGCGGCCTCATTGTCCCTGAGGGCGGCGTGTGCGTCCGCCCGACTCTGGAGCGCGTCAAGGCAGCGGGTCTGTTCCGTGCCACAAATGTTGAACGCGCGCTCAGCCGCCGCCAGCGCCCGCTCCGGCCGTTTCAGCCGGAGGTACGCCGTTGACAGCTGCGTCTGGCGCATGCCCTCGAAGGCGTCGAGCCCGTGCGCGATGACCTCCTCGAGCGCCTCTGCCCCTCTCGCGTATTGCCCTTCGCCGATTAGAAGGCCGCCGATGTTTGCCCGCAGGAAATCCTGCGTGCGCGGCGAGCTCGACCGCTCGGCAATCGCCAGTGCGCGCTCGTAGTGTTCGCGCGCCGCGGTCAGGTTCCCCATCATCTGCTCAACCGCCGCCACCGCGTTGTGGCTTTGCATCAGCTCGAAGAGACTGCCGTGCGCCTTGTGGATCTCGAGGGCGCGGAGTTGAAACGTGAGCGCCTGGTCGAGGCGGCCGTGGGCGCGATAGACGCGGCCCATGCTGTTGAAGACGGTGCCCTCGCCACCCAGAGACCCGGCGGCATGCAACGCCGCTTTCGCGCTTTCGAGTTTCTCGAGCGCCTCCTCGAAACGATCTTCGGAAAACAGACGATCGCCCCAGGAATGCAGCGCCCGGCCCTCGATGTCCCGATCGCCAAGGCGGCGCGCGTCATCGACGACGAGCTCGTAGAGCGTCTGGCGCTCGGCGAACGTCAGATCCCTGAGCCTGACACGCTGCAGCGTGGCCATGGCTCGGCCGCGAACGTTCCCGGAGACGGAAAAGGCCGCGATCGCCTGCTGTTCGAGTGCGACAGCCTTCTGATACTCTCCCGACAGCTCCGCGATCGACCCAAGGGCCATGCTGGCCCGGCCGATTCCATCGTCGGCGTGAAGGCGCTCGTAGATCGCGAGGCATTGCAGCAGCGGCTGCTCGGCCTGACGGTACTGCGTTTTCTGGTACAGCGCCTCGCCGATGCCGCACAGCGCCCCGGCTTCCTGGCTCTCGAGCGCGAGCTGTCGCGCCGGCTCGAGGATCGCCTCGAACGCCGACCGCGCCGCGTCCGCCTTTTGTTCCTGCAGGAGCCGCTCGGCGGCGATCATGTCGCGAACCACATCCGCGGCCGTCGGCGGCCGCTGCGATGCGGCGCCGACAAAGCCACCAAAGATGATCGTCGTCAGCGCGATGACGGATGGGCGAAGTGCAACTCGCATCACTGCGGACGCGCCGCCGCGTCGAGTTGTTTGATCGCGTCGCATGCACTCGACGTCCGTGCGTTCGTCGTGCGACACAGACCGTCCAGGCGGACGCGAGCCTCGGCCAGCCGGCCGGCCCGCTGCTCCGCCACGGCGAGATACCATGCGGCATCCACGGCAAAGGTCGCGTCGACGGCGCGCCCGGCCTTTTGCAGATCGTCGATCGCGCCATTCGGATCGTTCAGGAATAGACGCGAGACGCCACGATAAAACGGCGCTTCGGGGGCGGCGGGATATCGCTGCTCGAGCGGCTCGAGTAAACGTACCGCGCTCCGGTAATCCGAGCGCCGGAACGCGTCGATCGCCGGCGCGAGGTCGTCGAGCAATTGATTGGCGCCGGCCGATCCACGCCACGTTAGTGCGGCCACACTCAGCTTCACTTCGGGTTTTTCGAGCGGCAGCTGAAAGGCCGGTGGCCGATTGACGGCGACCGTCGCCTCCGGCTCGGTCGAGGCCGGTGGCTCGGCAGGTCTGCTGCGACGGATGGTGACGGCCGCGACGACGATGACGGTAGCGAGCACTGCGGCCGTCGCGAGCAGCGATTGCCATCCGCGAAACAGCCCGGCGCGGCTCTCTGGCGCCGCATCCTTTCTTATATCGGTCCGGAGACGGACCATGAGCCGATCGATATCGTCGTCTCCAAGCGAGGCGTTCGCATCTTCGGCGCCGGCGACGAGGGTGCGGCTCCAGGCGCTTTTGGACAGGTGCTCGTCCGCGAGCTCCTGGACATCCGGCGGCAGAACGCCGGCGCGCGCCGCACGAAGGAGATCGAGCGGCGGATCGTCGGCATGGCGCGCGCGGACGGCCGTCAATTCGTCTTCGATCAGACTGAGCGACTCGCGTTCGTCGCGATCCCAGTTGTCCGATGTCGTCTTCATCGCGTTTCGTTCTCCTTGTAGAGCTTTCGGAGAAGCCCCAATCCGTACTGGAGATGACCCTTGACCTGCGTTTCGCTCAAGCCGGTTTTCGAGGCGATCTCAGCGCGCGTCATGTCGTAGACGTACCGCAACATCAGACAGGTGCGGTGAACCGCCCGCAGTTCCGGGCTGTCGAGGATCCATCGCTCGAACGACGGCGGCTCGCTCTGCCGCGTCCCCGATTCCGCGAGCCCTTCCATATACCGTTCTTCAACGACTTTTCGCCTCCAGAGGTCCCGCGCACGATTGCGAACGACCGTCAGCAGCCAGCCCGGCAACAGCGACCGATCGATCGCGTGCAGGTTGCGATGAAGCGCCAGAAACGCCTCGGACGTCAAGTCTTCCGCCGTTTCCCGCTGGCCGACGACGCTCATGGCAAATCGAAAGACGGCCTGGACGTGCTCACGATAGATCTCCTCGAATGTCTCCATCTGAATACGGACAAGCTCACCCGTCCGGAAGACTTGCAACCCGGGGTAGCCAACATACGCTCGCATCGACCGGCCGGTCAACCGGCGTTCCCTGCGGCGTGATCGGCGTACGGTTTCTTCCACCGAACCTCCCTCGTTCGTATTCAACGCGACAACCCACCTCTCAAAACGAGCGTTTGCACGAGATTGGTCACGGAGCCAGCCCATGGTCAGAGTGTTCACGCGTGCCTGTTTTCTGCTGTGTGTCCTTCTGCCAACCGCACGACTGAACGCGCAATCTTCGACGCCTGGCGTGCTCGTGAACTTCAGCGCCGAAGCAGGGTTCCCGCAGGCATCACTGGTCGCAGGCCCCGACGGGAATCTGTACGGGACGACACTGAACGGCGGTCAATTCGGGTTGGGCTCGGTCTATCGAATCGCGCCGAACGGTTCTGGATTCGAGACCCTGCACTCGTTCAACGGCCCCGACGGCACAAGCCCTTTTGCGGAACTGACGCTCGCCAGCGACGGCTACTTCTACGGCACGACCCAAACGTTCGGCCAGATCCCGGGCGGATCCCCCGCCGGCACGATCTTCCGGTTTACGACTAACAGCGACATCGAGACGGTGCACGCGTTTGACGGTCAGAGCCCAACTGACGGCGCGTTTCCCTCGGCTGCGCTGGTCGAGAGCGGCGGCTTTTTGTACGGCACAACGTCGAATGGAGGTCAGTTTGGCCCCGGCACGATATTCCGGCTGGATACGACGGCCCTGCCGGCCACCGTGGTCGTGTTGCACTCCTTCGAGAGCTCGGACGCGATTGGCAGTTGGTCGCGTCGGGCGCCTACCTGTACGGAGTCCTGACGACCGGTGGACGCAACAACGTCGGGTCGGTCTTCAAGATCGACCCGGCGAGCCTGCAGTTTCAGATGATCCACGATTTTGCAGACGACGGCGGCTTCTACCCGCATGCGCCGCTCGTCCACGACGGCAACTTTCTCTACGGCACGACGCAGCAACCCTGCAACGCGAATACGTCGGCGTGCGGCGCCATCTACAGGATCGACGAGACGACAGGCGAGTTCGAAACCCTCGCCGGATTCTCGGAGTTTCTCGGCTTTGGAGCTCCGGTGGCGCCGATCGTCAAAGGCGCCGACGGCGCGTTCTATGGAACGGCGGAGGCAGGGGGCGCACACGGCGCGGGAACCGTCTTCCGACTCGATCTCAGCGGGCCGTCGCCGGCGATCACAGGACTATACGACTTCGACCTCGCGACGACCGGCGCACGACCTGAAGTGGGGCTGATCGAAGTCGGCGGGTTCCTGTACGGAGCTACTGCCGTTGGCGGCACCGTCGGCGGCGACAACGGCGCTGGCACCGTCTTCCGGCTTGCGACCGGCGCCGTGCCATCCACCGCGACCGCACTTCACTCGTTTGGCCCGGCGAAGCCGTGGCAACCGTATGCTGGCGTCGTCGAATGGAATGGGTTTCTGTACGGCACCACCCTGGGAGGCGGCAGCGGGCAAGCTGGAACCATCTTCAAGGTCGACGAGCACAGTGGCGCGTTGACGCTTCTCCGGTCGTTTGCGCCGGTTAACGCGTTCGGCGCCGTCAATCCAAGCGACGGCGGCGAACCGGGAGCGCTGGTCCGCGGTTCGGACGGGTACTTCTACGGCATGGCCGGCCTCGGCCCTCAGAGCAAAGCCGGCATGCTGTTCAGGATCGATGAAAGCGGCAGTCCGTATCAGATCCTTCACACGTTTGACGCGACCGACCCGGCGAACGGCGGGTCGCCGGGGATTAGTCCTCCCGCGCCGCTAATCGAATCCGGTGGCTTCTTTTACGGCGTGACCGCGACCGGCGGCGCGCACCGGGACGGCACGATCTTCCGGATCGGGCAATCCCCAGGGAGCTTTGAAATCCTCCACTCGTTCGATCGCACGCTGCAGAGCGATGGCGGCTCGCCGGTTTCGGCTCTGCTCGCGGCCAACGACGGTTTCTTCTACGGCACGGCTGCAGCCGGCGGCGCCAACGGCCATGGCATGGTGTTTCGTATCCATCCTGACGGCAGCAACTTTCAAGCAATTCACTCGTTCAATGCGGGCGACCCGACGAATGGAGCCGCTGGGTGGGGTGCGCTGGTGCAGGCAGGGCCTTCCCTCTTGTACGGGACGGCCGCAGCCGGCGGGCCGAATGCGGGCGGCGTCGTGTACGCGCTCGACGTCAGTTCGCCGACGCCGGCCTTTTCGATCCTCCACGGGTTCGATCAGTGCTGCATCTCGCCCTCCCTCCTCGGCGACTCACCGCGGGCGCCCCTGACGAAGGGCGCCGGTGGGTGGTTTTACGGAACGGCGACGCAGGGTGGGTTGGCCCACCTGGGAACAGTGTTCGCCATCAACGGCATCGGAAACCTGCGGCTGGTTCATACGTTTGACGGCGAAAACGGCGCCGACCCATCCGCCCCACTCACCGTGGGCGCGGACGGATCGCTCTACGGAACCACAGTCGGCGGCGGCGCGTTCCTCGGCGGAACGATTTTTCATGTCACACCCGACACCGACGGCGACGGCATTCCCGACGCCCGCGACAACTGTCCAACGATAGCGAACGCCGACCAGCTCGACAGCGACGGCAACGGCATCGGCGACGCCTGCTCGGCGCGACCAGTCTTGAGCTTTTCACCACCCACGCTCGATTTCGGCACGGTCGCGATCGGATCGACGAGCGCACCGCAAAGCGTCACGGTGACCAACACCGGCGCCGCACCGCTGTCGATCACCAGCGTCGTGAGCGAGAGCTCAGAGTTNNNNTGTTGGCGGCGCCTGCACATTCGACATCCGGTTTGCGCCCGCGGTGCATGGGCCGCACACAAGCGCCATCCGGTTCGACGACAACGCAGTCGGCTCGCCTCATCAACTTCCGGTGACTGGTCGCGGTCTCGGTATCCCGGTCGCGACCGTCTCACCCGCCACGCTTACATTCTCGAGTCAGCTGTTGGGGACAACGAGCCCGCCGCAGACGGTCACGTTGACCAATACTGGGAACGACGATCTGGCGATCGCATCGATTGCCGTGGTGGGAACCGATTTCGTGGCGACGCGCGCGTGTCCGCAGATACTCGGCCCCGGCGACAGCTGCACAATCAACGTGGTGTTCGCGCCGACGACCGGCGCGGGCCATCCCCAGGCCGAGGTGCAGATCGTCGACAACGCCGCCACTACCCCGCAGACTGTGACGCTGATCGGGTATGGCGACGCGCGCACGCTCAGCATCGCGCCGTCTGCCGTCGATTTCGGATCGCTGCCGACCGGTTCGGCCGCGGCACCCCGGACGATCACGCTCACGAACACCGGCACCTCACCTGTCACGCTGAACGGCGTGCGGGTCCAGGCCGATGCGGCCAGCGGTTACATCAACACGTACGCGGGCGCCGGTGGCATCGACGACAGCGACGGAATTCCCGCGATGCAGGCGGCCGTTCGTGCCCCTCAGGCGCTTGCCATCGATCGCGCCGGGAACCTGTTTTATATCGATGGCCTCTCCGCCTATCGGGTTCGCAGAATCGACTCGGTCACCGGAATCGTCACGACGATCTGGCCGCCGGCGTCGTTCGCTCAGGTCGTTGACAACGTGCCGCTCGGCCAACCCTCGTCCATCGCCGTCGATCGCCAGGGCAATGTCTACATAGCTGAGCTCACGTCGCCGTCGTTGCGGTCGAGCCGAGTCCGTCGGATCGACGCGACAACACGACTGATCACGATCGTCGCTGGCACTGACGGCTTCGGACCGATCGGCGACAACGGCCCGGCGACTGGCGCCGTGTTCGACGTCAGAGGCCTCGCCCTCGATGGGGAGGGCAACCTCTTCATCGCCGATCGATTGACGACATCGATCCGGAGAGTCAATGCCTTTACCGGCACGATTACGCGCGTGGCTGGCAATGGAGGCTTCACAGGCTTCTTCTCCGGCGACGGCGGGCCGGCGATATCGGCGGGTTTCAATAGCCTGATCGGGCTCGCCATCGATGCGGCTGGCAATCTGTTCATCCGTGAGAGCGCCTCGGGAGGTCCATCAACGGGAATCCGTCGCGTGGACGCGGTCACGGG
>WNFL01030617.1_pt1 | contig 23146 bp, 24 predicted proteins | sample 5400361 | NCBI WGS metagenome assembly WNFL01 (sample SAMN13153351, study PRJNA577476) | soil metagenome | isolation source: 40 cm soil on Douglas fir-dominated hillslope | place: USA:California | collected 2013-09-17
ATTGAGTCTTGGCGTGGATGCCTGGAGGAGGTGGAAACGGTTGCCGATTGAGGGGCAAACTTTGCAAAGTTTGACTGCTTCAAGTCAAAAAAGGGTTAAGCAGGTGTTAAAGAAACGTTTGCAAGGGGGCATTGATGGCGGCTAAATTCTCCCATGCTTCAAACTGTGCTGAAAGACGGTGCGGTTGATGAGAGTAATGCCTTGCGGGAAAAATTCCTGAAAGCATTTCGACTGATGCTTCAGGCTCGTCTCATGGACGAGAAATTCGCCAGCCTTTACCGCACTGGCAAAATACACGGCGGGGTCTTTTTGAGCCGCGGCCAGGAAGCGCTAAGCGTTTCCCTTGGGATGGCGCTCCGAAAGGGCGACATTTTCGCGCCATTGATTCGGGACTCGGCAGGCCGCCTGGCCTTCGGTGAATCGCTGCTCGATGCGGTGCGGACCTATCTGGGTTCGCCGCTTGGACCGATGCGCGCACGAGATGGCAATATTCACCGCGGCCGTCCGACCGGAGGTTTATATGCGATGATTAGCCACTTGGGCGCGATGATTTCGGTAGTCAACGGCGCATTATTTGCCCATCGGTGTAAGGGCATAATGGGAACCGTCGGCGCGACCTGCATCGGTGATGGCGCCACTTCGACCGGCGCATTCCACGAAGGAATCAACCAGGCGGCGGTTGAAAAACTTCCTTTGGTTCTGGTCGTCGCGAACAATCGTTACGCCTATTCGACACCGAATCAGCGCCAATTTGCCTGCGAAACGTTGCAGGACAAAGCGGAGGGTTATGGCATCGAATCCGCGACGGTGGACGGAACGGATTTGTCGGCATGTCTGGAGGTTTTGAGCCGCGCGGTTGCCAAAGCGCGGGCGGGTCGCGGCCCCCAGTTACTGTTCGCCGATCTGTTGCGACTATGCGGCCATGGCGAGCACGATGATTGCAGCTATATCGACGCACAGTTGAAAAATTCGCCGCTTGGGCGTGATTGCCTGAAATTGGCCGAAACCCAAATTCTCGAGAGCGAATGGGCAGAGCCACAAACGCTTCAATCGTGGCGGGAGGAGATCAACGTTGCCATCGATGAGTCGGTCGCCAAAGTCCAACGCGAAGCTCCTCCCGAGCCATACAAAGAAGATTGGTGCGCGTTGGCGTCGCGGCAACTGAGCGAAATGCATAGCGAGGCGCCGAACCAGCCATGAGCATTACGTATCTGGATGCGATTCGGGCGGCGCAAGCGAAGGCTCTCGCCGAGGATCCCCGTGTGTTCATTTACGGGCAGGACGTCGGCGAGTTTGGCGGCGCATTCAAGGCCACCAAAAATCTGGCTCAGGAATTCCCCGGCCGGGTGATTGATGCGCCCATCAGTGAGGATGCGATGGTTGGGCTGGCGGTAGGCGCCGCCATCGAGGGCATGCGCCCGATTATTGAAATGCAGTTCGCCGATTTTTCGACCACTGGGTTCAACCAGATCGTAAATCAGGCCGCCACATTGCATTGGCGCACCAACGTCGCTTGTCCGGTAACCATCCGCCTGCCGAGTGGCGGCACCTCTGGAAGCGGGCCTTTCCACAGCCAGAGCATGGAAACTCTGTATGCGCATTACCCGGGTCTGATCGTGATGACGCCGGCCACAGTGGAAGATGCATATAGCATGCTACTGGAAGCAGTCGCTATTGATGACCCGGTGATTTTTTGCGAGCACAAATATTTGTATTACCATTTGAAAGCCGATGCCTTGCCCACCGAAGCGATGCCTACCGGCAAAGCGCGGATTGCCAGGGCAGGTCGGGACATGACAATTGTGGCTTATAGCGCAATGGTTCATGAGGCGCTCGCGGTCGCCAGCGAACTCGCCCCCGAGGGGTTCGAGGTTGAGGTCGTGGATTTGCGTTCGGTAAAACCGCTCGATACCGACACCGTAATGGCGTCAGTGGCCAGGACCGGTCGCTTGCTTTGTGTCGGCGAAGCCTGGCCGTGGGGCGGGGTGACTGCCGAAGTGATTGCCCGAGTCGCGACCGAAGGATTTGGCCTGTTGGATGCACCGCCGCAACGGCTCAATGCCAAGGACACTCCGGTGCCGTATCACCCCAATTTGTGGGCGGCCCACCGGCCAACCGCTCGAACGATTGCCGATGCTGCCCGGAAATTGCTGCGTTCATGACACAATCCTGATTTCGCTCACATGCACTCCATTCCAATAATAATGCCGCAACTCGGCGAATCGATCGCGGAGGCGACGGTGATGAATTTTCTAGTAAAAGTTGGCGACAAAGTTACCACTCACCAGGATGTGCTCGAGGTGGAAACCAACAAAGCAACGATGAACGTGGCCGCGCCGTGTCCGGGTCGAGTGCAAAAGTTTCTGGTCAATTTGAATGAGAGTTATCCGGTCGGCGCAACCCTCGGGTACCTCGAAGTTACGAAGGAAGATGCGGATAGACTGGGGCTGGACATCACCGGGCCGGATAAAGGAAATGGAGAGGAACCGGCGGGCGACAACGGAGAGCCGCCAACCAACGAGTCTGGCCGGCGAAAGGTGCAACCCACCGTGCGTGGTCTGCCGGTGCCGGCCAACGCCACTGGTGCCAGCTATATGTCGCCGCGCATGAAAGCTCGAATGACCGAGCTGGGATTACATGCCGCGGATTTGGCGGGGCTTGCCGGCAGTGGAGCGGCTGGCCGCGTTACCATCCAGGATTTTGAGAAATTTTTAGCCAGTCTCGAGCAACATAAACTGAGCCAGGCATCGTCGATGCGAGTGGCCGTTGCCGACGCCATGCGGCGAAGTTGGACGCGGCCCCTGGCCACCGTGGCGCTGCCGGTTTGTCTTGACCCGGTGTTGAAGCATCGTCGCCAATCTGATCCGAAACCCGGCCCTGCACTCTACGCGTTGCGCGCTTTGGCTATGGCGCTATCGGAAAACAGTGCCCCGGCAGGGCGCTTAATCGGAAATCATATCGTGCATCCATCGGCGATCGATGTAGGTTTTGCAGTCGAAGCACCCGAAGGTGTGCTGGTTCCGGTAATTCGCAAAGCAAACGATCGGACCTTAAAAGAATTGGTACCTCGCTATAACGAACTGGTCGATCTGGCTCATAAGCGGCGGCTCCCTACGGATGCGACAGGAGGGTCGATCGCGACGGTCACTAATTTCGGCACGTTCGGCCTGACTTGGGCCACACCAATCCCTTTGCCGGAGCAGACATTGGTGCTGGGTATGGGAGCGGCGAAAAGAGCGCCTTTCTGGGATGAAAAGCTCGGGCAGTTTGTACCGATCATGGAGTTGAACCCTGCCGGCCGGTTGCTTTTGCGCATTGCTCAATTGCTGGGCGAGCCGGAGAAGCTGTAGCAGCACGGTCTGACACCGCGCAACCAGACGAAATGAGATTCGGAGCCCACATGTCCACCAGCGGCGGCGCGTGGAAGGCGCTACAGCGAGGACGCAGCATCCAATGCGAGATCATCCAGATTTTCGTAAAGAACAACATGCAATGGTTCGGCAAACCGGCGGTGCCGGCGGACCTCGAGTTGTTTAAGAAGGAGCGGGCCGACAAGACGATTGCAGCAGTATTTGGCCACACCGGCTATTTGATTAACCTCGGCGCGCCATCCGGGGAGAACCGTGATAAGTCGATACAGAGTTTGATCCAGGAAATTGAATTTGCCACGACATTGGAGCTTCCGTTTCTGGTAATGCATCCGGGAGCGCACCTCGGCGGCGGTGAGGACAATTGTGTAAAGCAAATCGCCGCCGGACTGAATACCGTTTTTTCGGCAACCAAAAAATCATCGGTGCGGATAGCCCTTGAGAATACTGCGGGGCAGGGAACGTGTCTTGGCCACAAGATTAGCCACCTGGCGAAAGTGTTTGATGCGGTGGAACGACCCGAGCGACTGGGGGTCTGCCTCGACACCGCGCATTTTTTCGCCGCCGGTTATGATTTGCGCGACAAAAAGGGCTGGGACGCAGCGATAGGCGAAGTCGAAAACCTGCTCGGGACAAAACAGATTCTGGCGTTTCATCTGAACGACTCCAAAACCGATTTGGGTTCGCGGGTGGATCGCCATGCGCACATCGGGCAGGGGAAGATTGGCCGCGAAGCCTTCCGTCACATTGTTAATGATCCCAGGTTCAAAAATCATCCAGGCTGTTTGGAGACGCCCAAATCGGACGATTTGCACGAGGACGTTGAAAATCTTAACTTGCTTCGGGGCCTGCGAAAAAGGACAGCCGCAGCCAAGTAGGTATCAACCCCATTGTCGCCAAAATGGATTTTGCTAGATTGCCACAGTTCCTTGTAATGGTGGTTAGTTAGGTTCGGGCGGCTCTGAGTGGAGCCGCCTTTTTTGTTTCTGTGGCCGTTTGCTTTATGGGGTGTTTGCCCTATTCCCACAGATTAGCAATTCGCTTACAACCATTACGCCAACAGATTCTCAACCGCTATCCGAGGAGGGGCGGTTTTTTTATTTCCCGAATCATCAGCCAGCAATCCCGGTGAATCCCCGGGATGGTTTTCAGAGAGGCCCCGGCTGGAAACAATTCCCAGCGGGGGCAATATTAAATCGTAGGATGCTGCGTTACATAAATCCTTCCGGGGCGGCTGCTGGAACCAAAGCGCCGCTCCGCTTCTTTTGAAACTGTGCGCCTCGCCGCTAATCCAACGAACGATCTGCGTTCATAAATGATGAAAGTAATTCTCCGCAACGTTAACCTGGACCTTTATTTTGCCGGTCCAAATATGTGGAGCAACGATCCGGAAAAGGCGCTGGAGTTCGGGTCGAAGGACCTGGCAGTCAAGCTGGCGCGGGAAGCGCGCCTCCAGGATATGGAAATTCTCATGTGCGTTTCCGGATTGCCGGACCCGCTGCGATTGCCGGTGGAGATTAATTGAGATCAGGCCTGCGTCGTTGCCGCTTGCCATGCCCGGCTGAGTTGCGCGAGCAATTCGACAGCCTGATCGGGATCGGCGGCGGCAAAACTCACGCTGTGGTCGCGAAAGTTGATATACACTTCGGCCTCCTGGACCTGAATACTGTAGATGGCAGAGGTGAGGAATACATGTTTGCCATGCCGTAGCAATGGACCAACCGCACTCTCCCATTGACCGGCGATTTCATTGAGCAAATCCATAGCGGCCTGCGAATTGTCCGTGGCCACCTCGATTTTTCGCTGATCATCAGTGCGAATGCTAACGGCGGGATCATCTTCGTTTTGATAGACGGCGATGATTTTGGTCAAATCGATTGTGAAAAGAGGGTTTTGGTACAACGGCATACGCGAAGGAGTGTGAACCAGGAAAGGCGTTTCGTCTAATTCTTTGCGCCGTATCGTAAAATCATCCGGACATCGCCTTATTGGTAGTGCGGCGGCTTTGCGTTCGCCGCTTTGATCCGGTCGAGTTCAATATTATCGACAGTCTGTGAAATGCGCTGTTGCTGGGCTGCCATTTTGGCGATTTGGCGTCCTTGTTCGAGCACCACCTGGTTCAATTGGTCACAGAGGTGCTCGAGATGCGTAAGATGTGATTCAACCTTGGTCAATCGATCGTGAAACTCGTTTTCCATGGCAATTCCTCCGGCAATTTAGCGGTAAAGGGAAAACCCTGCACGCCATGCCGTGCTGCGCTCATTGTACTCAAGGAGACTTTCGCCAAAACCGTTGAAGTATTGAACGTGCAGGTAAACGCTAAATGTGCCCCAGAACTTTCTCAGCGGATACGTCAAATCAACCTGAATGCTGCCGCGGTCTGCGTGGTTGCCCATGCGGCCATAAGCGGAGAGCTGAAGCCCTTTGTAAGAAAGTATTGTTCGCAAATCCACATATCCGCGATACCGGGCAATATCGGGATTGTCGCTTAAATCTCCGATGTAAACCCAGGCCCGCGGCATTAGCGTTAGATGCAGTTCTTCATCGCTGCCAATGGTCAAAGTGGGCCGCAGGTAGGTAATGTTTAGACTGCGCGAAGCATCGCCATCCTTGCCGTTGGACTCGTGTTGGACGCCCGCTTGGAGATCCAAACGATACCAGTTGGTCGGTCCTCCGCCCAAAGCCCGTTCGTAAATATAAAGAAACTCAGGTTTATAACTGCTATCTAGAAATGGGGCGGAGGCGCGGTTCCAATCCCAAAGCGAGGTTTGGGAATAACCGATATTGAAGCCTTCGAGCGGTGGCGCCACGCTCGCCAGGGGGCCGTCATGATTTAGAATTTGATACCGGATACTTACTTGAAATTTGGCATTAGGCGATTTGGTTCCGGCCACGAAATAGAATGGTTCGTACGGAAAAATGTGCTCCTTGAAAAACGCAACCGGCTCGAATGGTTGGCCGGAACGGAGGGTGGGAACGCCTTTCAAAAGCCTGGAGATGCCGGTTTTCGGCGGTGGGGTTTCGGCCGCGGCTGGTGGTAATTCCAATTGGACAACCAATCGATTCCCAGTGAGTTCTGGAAAATCGAGGACAATTTGCAAGGCGTTTGTGCCCGGGGAGGCGAGCGTATAAGTGGCACGAGCGAATGCGCCGGGATCGATTTGCGCCACGTCCGGGTCGGCCCCGCTCTGGAGCCGTAGCGACACATTGTTGGTTTCTAAAAGGCTGGTGATCCGGCAGGAAATTGTTCTGGGAAATGTCCATGACAGTTCACGGCTGGAGCTGTTCAATGCCGTGAGCTGCAGCGCAAGAGGTCGCCCGGCGATAAGTGGCGGAGGCGCAGTGAAAATCAGTTCGGGCGTTTGTGCGCCGCGGGATACGCAGACCGTCAAGAGTCCGCAGGCAAGCGTGAAAAGCCGAATCGGGAAGGATGGCTTTTTTGCCATGCCGCCGACGCTAACGCCGCAACCGGTACCGGACAAGGCAAACCTAACACTTCATCGCGTGGGGAAAGCGAACCGCAATCGTCCACCAAGCGTGCCAGTTTAAGTACGCCTTACTTAATGAAAGTGTAAACGACAGCATGGGCCACCTCGCTTCCGTTGGCTGACAAGCTCAGCATTGCCTGATGATTCCCGGGCCCGGCGTCCTTCGCGGCGCTCATGATTATGTTTGCCTGGCCGGTTTGACCCGCTGCCAGCGTCAACGATGCGGGCCGTACGAAATACGTGACATTGCTATCAACCGAAGGGATGGAAATAGAAATTGTCAGGGGACCAGCGCTAACATTCTTTACCGACACAGTTGAATCCGCGCTTTGGCCCGAGCCGGAAGGGACCGCACCGAAGCTAACGCTAACCGGATCCAATGTGACCACTGCATTGATGGCCGCCAGCAGATTCTCGCGCCCGGCGCCGGTCACATTCAAATCAAGTTCCAGTTCACCGCTTGCCTGTCTTAAGACCGCCTTGTCCGCCGTATTTACGATGGCCGAACGAATCTGTGCGGCAGTCCAGGCAGGATATAACCACCGCAGCGTCGCAGCCGAACCAGCCAGGTGCGGCGTGGCCATCGAAGTGCCGTCAAAGAAGGCGAAGCAGGGCTGGCCGCCGCAGAACGCCACCGGAATCGAACTCAGTACATGTTCGCCGGGCGCGACGACGTCGGGTTTAACCCGAAAATCTACTTCGGTCGGACCCTGGCCGCTAAAGTCAGCCATAAAGTCTGCGTTGGCCGTTTGAAAATATCCAAGCGCTGCGGAGATCGTGATCGTTGAGCCATCGGCAGTTAACAACGCCAACCCGTCTTCGCGAGTTAACATCATCACTGGTATGTTGGGTTGATCCGGCGTTCCGTCGCCGCCAATCAAAGGCGGATCGCCGGCGACATTGTTCACGGCAATTACCGCAATTGCGCCGGCATCGCGCGCGTTTCGCGCCTTTGTCGAGAATGTGCATGAACCACGCGAAATCAACGCGATCTTGCCAGTGAGACTTCCGGCAGGCAGTGGAGAACAGGCCAACCCCAGGCCGTTGCTGCCATTCGAGACAACTGCCAGCGGCGCGATTATGTCGTTGGTAAACGTCCCAAATTCTCCAAGCAATGCTCCGAAAGTTCTGCCGTTCACCGTTATCGGCGTTGCGAGATAATGAGCCACGCTGGATGCTCCCGCGGTCAGCGCCCTGGCCGCCGAGCGGGTGATTCCACCGTGTCGAATCCAGGGCCGCTGTTTCCGGCGGCAACCGCCACCACCATGTTGGCTCGATCCAAATTATCCACTGCCATGGTGAGCAGATCCTGAAAGCCGAGATTCCCGGAGTGGTTTCGGCCGCCAAGGCTCATGTTGGCAATATCAAAACCGTCTTCATACGCCGCCTCCAGGGCGCTGAGTATGTCTTCATCTCTTGCGTCGGCTAAGTCACCGGGAAAGACATTGTAGTTGCCTAGTAGCGCCCTCGGCGCGACGCCGGAAATGGTGAATGGGATCAGCACGCCGGAAACGCTCGCCGGAGTGTTTAGATTGCAACCAACCGTGCCCGCCACGTGTGTGCCGTGTTCCTGGATTCCTTCAGCCGTGTAACCGCGCGTAATTGCCTTGTTGTTGAATACCTTTGCGGCGATTACTTTATTATTGGTAAAGCGATGATCGCCAAGTTGTTGTTTTGCAGGATAACTCGCATCGGAAAAGCAGGGGTGCCGTATGTCAATCCCGGAATCAATGATCGCTACTTTGACTTCCGCGCCGGCGTTTGCCGGACCGCCGCCAGCCTGCCATGCCTGGACGGCATGGATCAGCCCGAGGTCTGGGTCTTCAACTGTCGGATGGTAATGAGATTCGTATTGAGCGTCTTTCACAAGCGGACACGACCGGATCACATCCAGCGTGGCGCCATTCAAGACTACCGAGACGGCGTTGAGTGAAATGTCAAACTTTCCGTTAATGGTGGATTTTGGCGCGACAGTGGCGAGCCACTTTTTGAATTGGTTTCGAAGTGTATTAAGCTGAGCGCGGTAGGATTTCACCGCGGCGCTATTGAAATCGATTTTCTTCCCCTGCGCCGGCTTCGTTTTGGCATATGTGCTTATTGGCTCACCTTTGAGCAGCACAATGGCGCTCGAAGCATCCTGCTGGGACGCCGCCTCAGTAGGATCGGCGGTTTTTATTGCTTCTGCACGACCGGTGAAATGGAAAGAGATTACGAGGGTAAGTAGAACGAGTCTGAATTTCATGGTTCCTTGCGGCGAATTGGTTACAACGTGCGTCTTGGTTCCAGATGCGCTGTGGGCGAACATCCACAAGTTCTGGAATTGTGACTCTCTTATACCGGCAAAGATCGCGTTTTGTCAATGTTTTCGAGCCGTTCGAGCAAAAGCGATAACGTTGGAATGAAGTCCGTAAAAATTCGGATGCTTAACACCGCGCCTTAATCAGTTTCGTCAGCGCCCCTACGTTGAGCATCGCCTTCGGGATAAAACTGCTGACTTCCACGTATTCAGGAAGCTTCGATCCGTCCGGCGATCGCTCGGAACAATGATCGTTGTCCCCCCACGGACCGAGCCCATCCAGCGTGGGAATTGCATCCCAAATTAGGTTGCCATCGCTTAACCCCCCGCGCTCCTGCATGCCCACCGGAATGGATAACTCGTCTGCAGCATTTTGCCAAAAGCCATACAGCGCGTCGGTGGCTTTATTCCGTGGCCAGGGCCGGCTCTCGTTGAGTATCTCCACTTGCACCTGGCAGGGAAATCCGTCAGCCACGCTGCGGATTCGCCCTTCCCCCGCCAATGCCAGCAGATCTGCTTTGGCCTTTGCGTACACTTCAGGAGAAAATGCGCGGAATTCGCCTTCGGCAATGGCTTCGTGCGGCACCCGATTGAATACTGTTCCCCCAGAGATCGATGACACGTTGAACGTCAGGTCTCGGGAATAATTGCTCAACTCCGCCACGCGCTGCACAGTAAGGCCGAGTTGCACAATCGCATTTGCCCCGTGCTGGTGTTTGCCGCCGGCGTGCGAGCCGCGGCCGGAAATAGCGATTCGCCATGTTGCGCGCCCTTTGCGCGCCACCACCATAAGCCGTTCTTTTCCCAGCCTGCCTTCAGTTTCGAATATCATCGCGGCGATCGCTTTTGAACCACATTCAGTCCGGCATATACTGCCAAAATCCGGCGAATAACGCTCCTCCGCCGAGTTCCAAAGCAGCTTCCATGTCACGGCTTCGAATAGTTCTGGCATTTGAGTTTTCAATGCCGAGAGGACCAGCCACATCATCATAGTGCCGCCTTTGATGTCCTGCGTGCCCGGTCCAAAAATGCGATCGCCATCCGGTTGCCAGTGAAAATTATTTCGCGCTTCCTCCTCCGGCGGAAACACGGTGTCGAGATGCGAAATGAGAGCGATCGTACAATCAGATTTACCCTTGCGAGTCAGCACAAGGTGGTCGCCGTATTCCTGGTCAACCGAAGGAACAGTTTGCGCATTAAAACCGAGCGGGCTGAACGTTCTCGCGGTCAGGTCGCCGAGTCGGTTCACGCCTTCCTTGTTGGCAGTGAAACTGTTCATCTCAACCATCTGCCGCAATAGATCGAGCGTCGCGGGCAGTTGCTCGGTCAGGAAGTTTTGCACCCCCTCGAAATTTTGCATGGGCCAAGTTTGGATAGGTTACTGCCAAGGGTCAATTCTTCGCAGTTCCCTGCCGGTTTCCCGGCGTACTTCGTTTGCTTGAAAATGTGCTAAAGGAAAATAACATGGCGGCACATGACGGTGATTGAGATCGTCGGGCTCGCGCTGGCAGCTGCTGCCGGCGGTGCGGTCAACGCGGTCGCAGGAGGCGGCACCCTAATCACCTTTCCGATGCTGCTCTATTTCGGTATCGATTCGAAAATCGCCAATGCTACCAGTACGCTGGCGCTGGTCTTTGGGACCTCTGGTAGCATCTTCGGCTACCGGCGGCATATCGAACCAGTAAAAAGCTGGCTGTGGAGTTTTTTGCCAGCGAGTGTGATTGGCGGATTTGTGGGCAGCTTGCTGCTCACCAGAACCGATTCCGGGACATTCTCCCGGCTGGTGCCGTTCCTCATTTTGTTCGCCACGATACTGTTCCTGGCGCAAGGACCAATGAGGCGCCTGCTTAAATTCGGCAAATTAGGCGGTGCGGTTCAACCTCAAACATTATGGGCGGCCATCGCTTTCCAATTTATCGTCTCGGTTTATGGCGGATATTTCGGTGCGGGCATTGGAATCCTGATGCTGGCAGCGCTCGGATTCATTGGGCTTCAGAATATCTTCGAGATGAATACCTTGAAGACGATTCTGGGTTCGGTGATAAATCTGGTCGCTGCGGTGTGGTTCATCTATGTGGGTCTAATCGATTGGCCCCGAGCCGGAGTGATGACGTTTGGTGCTGTGGCAGGATATTTTCTGGGCGCCCATTACTCGCAACAGATTGCCCCGGCCAAGGTTCGCTTAATCATCACTGCAATTGGATTCATCCTGTCAGCGATGACTTTTTACCAGCAGTTCCTCAAGTGAAACGCTCGCTAGTGTTCAGAAGCAGCAGGCCGAAAAATGTTTTTGTGAGGAGTTGCATTTCCGTGGCGGCAGACGGATGTTGGCCATAATAGCTAAGCCAATAACACTCAAATCCCAATTTACTTTTATGAAAACTGCCCCCGCCAGACGGAGTTCCGTCAAACTTGCGAAAACCAACCGATTGAATCGGCAAAACGGCCACCCCAATGGTGAACGTCGCCAAACAGCGCCCCGGCCATCAGCCACCCTTGCGTCGTGGCTCCGTAAACCCAAGCGAAACCTGATTGGCGGACAATGGGTGAGCGCTGCGTCCGGCAAGCTCTTCGACGTCTTCAACCCGGCAGACGGTTCGGTCATCGCCCGCGTGCCGGATTCCGATCGCGAAGATATCAATCGCGCGGTGAAAGCCGCCCGCGCCACCTTTGAATCCAATCCCTGGAAACGAATGACCCCCAGCGAACGCGGGAAGCTCATCTGGCGAATTGGCGATCTGATTTTGAAGCACGCGGACGAATTGGCTGAGTTGGAATCTCTGGACAACGGCAAGCCCCGCGCCGTCGCACGAGCAGCCGACGTTCCGCTGGCCGCCGATCTCTTTCATTATATGGCCGGGTGGGCGACTAAAATTGAAGGCGCGACCATACCGATCAGTGTTCCATACGCTCCCGGCGCTCGGTTTCATGCTTTCACTTTGCGCGAGCCGGTCGGCGTGGTCGGACAGATTATTCCCTGGAACTTTCCGCTTTTGATGGCTGCATGGAAGCTGGGGCCGGCACTGGCAACCGGCAATTGCGTGGTTCTCAAACCGGCCGAGCAAACGCCGCTCTCGGCGTTGCGCCTTGGCGAACTGCTGCTTGAAGCGGGCCTTCCCGAAGGCGTCGTGAACATCGTTTCCGGGTTTGGCGAGACGGCGGGAGCCGCCCTCGCTGCCCATGACGACGTGGATAAGATCGCGTTTACCGGGTCCACCGAGGTCGGCAAAATAATTGTTCGCGCGGCAGCGGGCAATTTGAAGAAAGTCAGCCTCGAACTCGGCGGCAAATCTCCCAATATTGTGTTCAAGGACGCGGGAGATTTGCAGGCGGCGATTTCCGGAGCTTCCAACGCGATCTTTTTCAATCACGGCCAGTGTTGCTGTGCCGGGTCGCGGCTGCTGGTCGAGCGCGATATTTTCAACGAGGTAGTCGAAGGCGTCGCTGATCAGGCAAAAAAAATCAAGTTGGGCCCGGGCCTGGACGCCGCAACCGAGATGGGTCCGCTCGTCTCGGAAGAACAACTCTCGCGTGTGACCCGTTACATGCACCAGGGAAAACAGGATGGCGCATGCTACGTCACCGGGGGCAGCCGCGCCGGTACGCAGGGCTATTTCGTGACACCGACGGTGATTAAAGATGTGAAACCGGACATGAGCGTGGTGCGCGAGGAAATCTTTGGCCCAGTGGTGGTGGCCGAACCTTTCGCTCGCATCGAAGAAGTCGTGGCTCGCGCCAACCAAACGCAGTATGGGCTTGCCGCGGGAGTTTGGACAAAAGACATCTCGAAAGCGCATCGAATCGGCGCCGACCTAAAAGCCGGAACGGTCTGGGTAAATTGCTATAACGTCTTCGATGCTTCGCTGCCTTTTGGCGGCTACAAACAATCCGGTTGGGGCCGCGAAATGGGGCATGAAGTGCTCGATCATTACACTCAGACCAAGGCCGTGGTCATCGGGTTATGAACCCGACGATGCCGCTGGCGTCGCGTCTGGACGGAGTTGCATTTGCCCATTAAGCCGTGCCAGGCTTCGGAATGGAAACTCAAGCTGCCATCGAACAAATTCGGGATGTTTGCAAAAATATCGGCGTGCAGTTGATGCGAATCCATCCGGCCGTTCGAGCGTTGAACCACAAAGAAACCCAGGACGAGTTGTTCAAAGTCGTTTTTGAAATAACCCGGGAGGTCGAGGTGATTAAGAAAAAACTGGCAGCCCTTGAAAAAGGGACCAACCCGCCGCTTCTTTAATTTCCGCCGGTCACTCCGTTGGCGCGGCACTGAGCGCCGCGATTGCCCCTTGCGTCAACGCTGCGGGATGACCCTGGTAACGAACGATTCCTGCGGGGTCGATTAACAACACCGTCGGGATGCTCCGAATGTCCGCCGCCGAAAACATTTTCGCTTGCGAATCAATTGCGTAAGGAAATTCCAGACGAGCACCCGGCATGTTTTCGACCTCGTTCTGAGATTCCGCAGTAACGCCGACAATGACCAGATGTTCGCCGAATTTTTTCTGTAGATCGTTTAAGTCGGAAATGTAACGACGCGACGGAATGCTCCAGGGCGCCCAGAAATAAACGAGGGCGCACTTGCCTTTTATTTGCGGCTTCAAGCCGACCCATTGTTGCGACGACAATTCCGGAGCGGGTTTGCCAATCATCGAGCTGGCTGAAAACGCATCGGCAATGTTGAATTCCGAGGTGGCTGCGGCTTTCTTTGCCGCGGTAGCCGTCGCTTCGGCTTTGGAAACCACGTTGGAGCTGACGCCATAATGAAATTTGAGATCATCCAGTTCCTGCTGGCGCTCGGCTTCCTCGGCTGCCTTGGGATCGTAATCGAAACGCTTTTGAAGTTGAGGATCGAGCTGGCGAAGTTTGACGTTGCTAAGCCCCTGGCTGTGCTTGAAGTAAAGGTCTGTGGTATTGGCGCCCACTACCACAACATTACTATAAACACGGGTTCCGACCCGCAAAAAGTCGAGCTTGAGGGGAGCGCCAAACAAGGGGGAGCCACCGAGAAGGCAAACCACGAAAAGACACCGCAACAACATATCATAATGATGGACAATCGGCCTCTCGGTGACAAGCCTCCAGGCCACCAAAAAGCCGCATATCCTCAATCTTGTCTCTTTGTCGAGAACCTTGTCGAAAACTAGTCGCAACCTCAGCGAAGCCCATCCCAATTATTCCGAATACTTGGCAAACAATTTTTCGAGCTTGGGTCCGTCCAGCAGCGTTGGGTGGCCCTCGAAGCGCACAATTCCCTTGGGATCGATAAGCAGCGCGTGCGGGATCCCGCGAATATTGATGGCAGTGAGCGATTCGTGATTGGTATCGATGCCCACATAGTAATCGATCTTTGGTTCCGTCATTTTGCGCACGACCTGTTCAGGTTCATCAGAAATTCCCATCACTAGCAGGCGGTCCTTGTATTTCGCGGCGAGATCATTGAGCGTCGGGATGGATTTGCGGCACGGGCCGCACCAGGTTGCCCAAAAATCAACAATGACAAATTTACCCGTGAGGTTAGGCTCATCGGTGAGCCACTTTTGAACGACAATTTTCGGGGCGGGTTGGTTGAGGAACGAATCAGCAGTTATTTCATGCGGGGGAATGATGTCCTCGGCTGGAGTTTGTTCCCGCGGTTCGGGTTCAGGAGCGGGATGTTGCGCGGCTGCGGCGTCTTTGGCCGCCTGGGTATAACGCGCATTCGCCTCGGCCTGCTGGGCCGCTTTGGCCGCAGCTTTGGTGGGCTCGTAATGGAACAGCTTCTGTAATTCGGGATCGAGGCTCTTGAGCTTGGCGTTTCCCAAGCCACGGCTATGAATAAAATAGACATCCGTGGCCGTCGTTGCAGTGACTGTCACATTGCTATACGTGTCAGTATCAGTCTTCAAAAACGGCAATTTGATGTCGGCGGCACTCGAAATGAGCGATCCGAGTAAAAAACAAGCCAATATTCTTGCAATCATAGTGTTTTGACGCAGTTCACGCGCTATCCAGACATGCAAAAGTCATGCCGCAATCGGCTTTTCGAAGTGACTTTTTCTTGGGTCGGTGGCGGCAATGACGACGCTGACCGATTTCTGGTTGAAGCCTTTGAATCCTCCGTGGCGTTGCAGGTTCTCAAGGTGGCTGCCGATGGCGCCGTCCCGTGAAAAATTGGCGGCTTGTTCCCGTGTAATCAGGTCGGCGGAAACCAGGCGCTCCAATCGCATTGGACACACCGGCCAGCGTTCACCTTCGGTAAACGCCTGACGTAGAAATTCGAAATCCGAAAACGGCTTCATCATGTTGACTCCAGCATCGCGCAGCTGGTCTCGCAGGCAGTTGAATTCGAATCGCGCTTCGAGGTGGTGCATTCCCGCATCGAGAAAGCTCTCACCATGCAGGGCCACCCACAGACCGACCGTTCCAGGTTTTCGAGCCGGCGGCAGCTTTTGCGTGGAGAAATCGATGTGAGTTTCTTCCGGCAACAAATCGACGTCGGCGAACACAACGATGCCGGTCGTCGGTTGCTCGCAAATTTGCGCGCCCCATCCGGCCTCGGCCCCGGCGTAATAGCGCTCGCGCTTTTGAAATCCCAGCTTCAGCAGGAATTCGATTAGATCGACAAAGTGCTCGCGCGAACAGCGAAACGTATGATGATCGTGGTTGCCCCAGCCTAGGCCCAGGCTGTCCTGCCGAAACTTTTGAATGCGACCGGCGCGATTGCGCCGTTCCCAGTAAGCCCGCTCGGCTTCAAAAAAGAATTGGCAGGAAACATCCTGGCCGATTAATGCCACCGTTTCGTCAAGGGTTATTCTGGCATGGGCGAATCCCTTGGCGTCGTCATCGAAACGGCGGGCGCGGGTGGCCCAGAGTTCCCGGGCGCGGACGATTGCTTTGAGTTCGTTGCCCGACAACGCAGCCGGTGCAAAGCCGCGATAGGCGCGACGTTCCACTGCTTCCAATCGCGCTTCGTTTTCTTCATTTACCAGCACGCGGCGAAAGCGTGAACATGGTTCGCCTTCGGGCGTGTGCTGCAAATTATGACGGGCGATAAAATCGGCCACGAACTCGGGCCGCAACGCGAGGGTAATTCGACCGTTTGCCTCTGAAGAAATTAGAACCCGAGGCAATGTGGCCCGAGGATGCTCCAAAACAATTTCTCCATTTTCGGTTTCGGCAGATTGGCGGGCGAAGCCGGCGTCACGAAGGGCGCCTTCTTGCTCCAGACCAAGGACAAGGTAATCGGTCCACTCGAAAAGGTCAGTGCCGGTTTCGTTCTGCATTCTCTCGGACAAATCCCGGGCGAAAGAATTACGCTGCAGGAATGCAGCGATATGGTTTCGGATTAATGACTCGGCTGCGTAAGCCACCGGCCAGTCGTAAGCGTCAGATGCGCGCAATGGCCTTTCGGCGGATAGCGGTATGGTGTTGGTGCTACTCATGGCGTTTGTTGAAACTGCAACAATTCATTACTGAATCCAACCGTCGAATCAAGGTAGAGGATTATTCGCCAGGATGCCAGTGGATCCCGAAGTGTCCGGGACTGTCTTTTGTGGACTGCGGTGGCAAGCTTGACCGAATATCGCCTTCGAGCGCCGGGCGGTCAGGCGCGACACCGCTTTCAAATATCCCTGCTCCCTCCGTTCCTCCATCAGCACAGGTGTTTCCCAAAGCGCCGTCGCCGCTTCGCCCTGCTGGCGCAGTCCAAACTGGAACATTTTCATCGAACCTACGAACTCGCGCTCGTGTATCGCCGAACCGACGCGCGCCAGCCCAATTCTGAAACTGCAAAGCAGACCAGGCTCATAAACAAAAGAAGCGCCAATGGGGCAGGGGATACCAGTTTGCTGGCGAGCAGCCTGACCGGCACGTTCGAAACCAGCAGCATGGGGATGGCAAAAGTGAAAAATGCTTTGAACAAGCCGCGAAATGCCTCGTCCGGCATGCGGGCGATTTGGAACATGTTGTAGTAACCCCAGACAATTCCCTGCGCTTTGACCGTCCAGAAACTAATGCTGGCAAGGAGGAACATCAGCGAATAGTGCATCAGAACGCCGGCGACGCATAGCACCAGGAACCCGGCCATCCGCCCGAAAGTCGGCTCGAGCCTCATCTGGTGCCCTGCATAGGTCATGACCGCCACGGCGAAGCCCGCATTTATGAACGCGCCGAGATCAACCTGCCTCAGAGAAACCACAAAACGCGTATTCACCGGCAACAGCAGCAAAAAGTCGAGTTTTCCCGTGCGAATGAGTTCCGACAGGTTGGTGCAATTGATCAGGAAAAATGCCTGGAAAATTTGTTGGATGAAATGGCTCGCGCCTATCAGCAGCACCACTTCCCATTTGCTCCAGGTGCCGATGTGCTCGGTATGCAGATAAATCACCCCAATGAAGCTCAACTGCAAACCGAACCACAGTAGTTCCACGACAATCCACAAAAGGAAGTTGCTCTTGAAAATCATCTCGCGGCTGACGGAATTCCTCCAGAGCGCGGTGTAAATTCCAAAGTAACGCGTCCAAACGCTGGGTTTTGCAGTAACCGCAGTTGTTGGCGCGGGCTGATTTGGGCCCGGTTGTTTGATGGTCGTCATCGCTTTTAACCGCCCACGGCGGAATATTTCTTGATACCGCGCGCCCAGGCAAAGCGCGCCAGGAAATAGGAACCTACCACCCAGCCGGCCTGTATCAGTAATCCGGCGGCCAGGTCAGAGCCCGCCGTTTTGCCCATGTAAATGCTTACTGGAAAATAGAGCTGATAAGGAAAGGGCGTGAAAAGAAGCAGCCGCTCGAGGCCCGGTGGAAGAATATCCAGCGGAAACAAATGGCCGCTCGCGATATACTCAAAAGCGAACACGATGAATATGAAAGTCGATACTTCCAACACCCAGAACGCGAGCATCGCCAGGGAGTAGGATATGAAAAATTGCAGCAACGCCGTCAGGAATGTTGACACCAGGAATGCCACCAGCGCAATGGCGGTGGGTGGAAGAACGAAATATTGGCGTAAATAAAGGATGAACAAAGACGTTACCCGGCCCGATATAAACAGCATCAAGCGATAAACCAGGTAATCCATCGGCTTCAGTAGAAACTGGCTGATGTTGCCGTCTTTGATGTCCCCGGCGATCTGCCAATCATCTTCATTCACCGCCGTGAGCGCATCAACGATCGTGACCAGCAGGTAATAAGAGATCATGCCTGCAAGTGAGTACGACCCCACGGTGCTACCGGCGCCCTTGCCTTCGTAAATCTTGCGCCACATGAAAATCACGGCCACCAGCGGCACCAACCCGAAAACCGTCCGCGCAAAAAAATTAAAGCGGTACGTCAGGTTGTTCTGAATCCCGATGTTTAAGACATGCCAATACTTTTTCATTCGGTGCAGCGGCCAAAGCCTAACCGAGAAAAGCGAAAACGCCAGCCGTGAGGATGTGTGTGGGGATTGCTCAGCGCAGCCCGTTGATTCCCCGCGCATGCCGCAAGTCTCCAGCGCGGAGTCTTCAATGCGTCAAAGCGGGTCAGAACGGTCAAACCGGGTTCTCCACCCCTGCCGTTTGCTGATTCATTCGATCATTAGGGGCATATTTGCTCTGATAATTATCCTCTTGCGATAGCTGGTACCCATTTGAAATGATTTTGTCGGGTGAGCAGGAAACCTATTGCACTGCGGTCGGCGAGCGAAGTAGTTGATTGCTCCGCTGCGACAAGCGCGACAACAGGTCCCGCCACAGTTCAAATTGTCAATCGATCGGCGCGCCAGGCTGCGCTCGTTATGGTGCTTCTACACCGCCGCACCGGACGGCCTGCAACTGCAGACCATCACGGACGGAACCCTGAACCCCGGGACATGGATCCGACGGTGCCAGGGCCACAGAAAAAAGGCACATGGGAATTTGGAATTGATTCGTCTGGAACCCCACCGGCGGCGACCCGAAGAGAGCTAACTGAAACCTACGAAATTCCCCCAAATCCATGAAAACAATATTTAGAACAAAATACCTGCTCTCGTTATTTCTGCTTAGCTGCGCCATTCTATTTTGCCGCTCTGCGAGCGGAGCAGGAGACAGCACGATGAAAAATCTGAAAACCGCCACCAGCCTCCAGAGCCCAGCGCAGACCGAAATTGCGGTGGAGGACACGGAATCGGCCGAGATCAGTCGGTTGCGGGGAATCGCATACCAGAACGGAAGATTGGTGAATGCGGAGGCTGCAGATCAATTAAAGTCGCTTCTCCGTAAGCGCAATGATCGTTCTTTAGATGAATTGACGCACACCCAAGATCCCTTGGCAGCAATTAGCAAAATGGCGGAGGATCCGGCCGTTATTGATCTTCCGCAGCCAGCTATGGATGAACTGCTGAAGCATTGGGAGGATCCACGAGCGGAACAAGTACTCAGTGTTTTATCGCAGAAGGGTCCCCGCACCGGCGGCGAATTGCCGACGCCCGCCGGTATCGCCTACTCCCACTTGATCGAGGTGCGAGCCAAGAAAAAACTACAACAGATTGTTGCAGGGAGGCAAACCGAACAGGAACGCACGGCAGCCATTGTCAACTTTCTCGACGCCCACCCTGACTTGATGAAACCACATCCATCTTCGGCAGAGCAGGCAGCTGTCGAAGGAGTGCTGTTCGACGTGTTAGCGAAATCAGATGACCCGAAGGCGGTTCCCCTGCTTCTGAAATCTGGCAAAATCACCCCCACGTTGGCTAAGAAACAAATGCGGGAAATGCTGGACTATGCCAACGGCTTGACCGCCGAGGAGGCTGCCTCGAATCCCGCCCTTATAGAGCGGCTTTATGAGTCTGGAGACAGCTCGGTAATTCCACTCTTCGAGAAATGGGCACCCGCCGCGAAAAGCCGCGGAGAAAAGTCATACTTCGAATCAACTCTCCGCGAATTGCGCAAATCAGGCAACAAATCTAACCAGCCCTGATCAGAAAAGGAGACACATCAGAAAAGAAAATAAAAGTAAAAGGGTCGGCATCGCACGCCCATTGCCCACTGAGTAACCCGCCGCGATTTATCGCGTCATGGCACGGGCAATCAACGCCACTCCATCTTTAAGGACGACAGAGATCGCCAACGGTTTCTCGAAACCCCCGAAGCCAACCTGGTCCTGCAGTCCTGTGTCAGTCCTCGTTACTGACACTATTTCGTCATGGGAACTGTCTCTTGACAGCATAAGGAGCAACAGCGCCGTGGGCAGTATTCCATTTTCCAATGCTTCGCCCTCGTTTCACGGGGTCCGCGTGTTCCCGCCCAATACTCCGCCACTCCAATACTCCATGACTCCACTTTTCCCTTTTTTCTTCTCTAAATTCCCTAGAGTCTCCCCAGTTCTGGAAAGTATCCAAATCTGCGATAGAAATGGTCGAGTGATAAATCAGTTGAAGTCACAGCACCACGCAAAAAAGGCGCAGCATGGGGGTCTTGAAAAATGCTTACGCTTCGGACCGTACCTCGACGATGAAAACGCAAAACGAATTGCGACCAAACGTGCTTTGAAAAACCTGCAATTCTCCGGCAGCGAATACAGGTTTTCAAAGCTTTCTAAAACTTTCTAAAGGTTTCTAAAGCTTTTTTTTGCGAGCGGTGGGGCAGCGTTCCTGCGAATCGTATGCCAGATCTGTCGCGCAACGCTCGGGTGCTGGTCCAGAGTCGGCAGCAGCTTCAAGCCGTGCCGATGTGTCCGTTATACTTTTGTCAGTCTGTTCTTTGAAATAATAAAATCATTCGGCATTTTCGTCGTTGAACGCTTGCGGCCTCTCGTGTCGCAAGCGCTCAATACGGCGTCTGCTCCAAATAAACGGCTCACCTAAAGCCAGTCTCCAGGTAAATCAATCCATCTAAAGGTATCTAAAAGACGATTTTTCTGTCACTTCGGTCCGGCAGGAAAAGGAAAAGCAGTATCCGTGTCCCACACCCTGCGCAGCCGTGGAACAGCAATGTTTCGCCCACCGGCTTTAACAGTCAACAAAGTTAACGAAGAAAAGCTGGGACAATCATTACCGGAATTCCTCATTGGTGAATGCCCATTCATCTTCGTTTCCTTGGTTAACTTCTGTGAGAGATCCGGCTGTTCATTTGTTCCCTCCGTTTCCTGCTCCTCTTAAGGACAATTTTTCTGTTACTTCCGTCCGGCAGGTAAGGCAATATTCCGGTCACTACCGCCGAAGCTGAGCTTGTGTGACCGAATCGGGCGGCATGTTGTGCCGATATGATACGGCGCACTATACCGGCTTGCCTGAGTGGCAAGCGTTGACGCCCTTTGGGTAACCGGCCTTGGTGGCGAACTTCCGGCTTTCGCGCATCGAATATTCCCAATCTAGATCAAAAAGCTGATGCAGCCGTTTAGCGTCACCACCAGTTTGGCCGTACGGTCCACCAAATAGATTAAGCTCTGCCGGCTCGCTCGCCCAACCACGCCACCGGCATGAGCTTCGACTGTTCGTTAGTTCTTCAGCAATCTACTCCGACACAACTGTGATATTCCACGTATTGTCGTAAATGACGCCCAACCCATCCGGCAGGGCAGCATAAATTCCAGCCGGAATTACAAACGGCTCGTAGAGATGGATTACATGTTTGCCCAGGGACAGCGGCTTGCTGACGATCCCTATCCCCTGGAAAAATACTGCGGCCACTGACCCATACGATGTGGGCGCGGGATAAGTGACGATCGGATTAAACGCGGTCGGCGGGACATAAAAAGCCGCCTGGTTCGCATCGGAAAGAACTGCCTTGCCGTCAATGGTGAGCACAGGTCTGATGTTCGCCAGGAACACGTCGTCGGCTATCGGCAGGTCATCTGGCACGCCTGGATAGCCGAGGTATCTTTCGCCGACCCACGCAGCGGCTGGCAGGACAAAAGGAGTTCCGTCTGAAATGGTGAGATTCAGTTCCCCATGGAAGATGGCCGGGCTTGCGGGCGTTCCGTCACCGCTGACATATTCACCCGCAGGAAGAGCCATGAGCAGAACGTTGCCCACTTTGCTCTGCGTCGGATCGCCGCCTGAATAGTACCAGCGCCAGTAAGTGCTGAGCCATTGAGGAAGCGTCTTGCCATAAGCATTGGAGTTCGGCGGTGCGACGCCTGGAGCTGAGTCGCGTGACCCGGCAACCGTGAGAAGTGTCAAAACGCTGAGGCCAAGAGCTACACTGACGAAAGACTTATTCCTTTTTGAACGGCTCCGGTCAATTTGTAGCGATGTGTCGTTTGTCATTTGTTCCTCGGGTAATGCCGCAATATTGTGCGCGGCGGGTTTAGTAATTGGAGCATCTGTCGTGCCCGCATGTTTTTGCGGTCACGGATCGTGCGACGTGATATGGCCATAGTAGGTTTGTGGTTAGGCAATTACCATTGGCCGACTTTGCCGATATGTATTTGATTTGCCTAATTCGCGGATCAGCCAAACTGTAAGCTACAGCGACGCATGAGAAGCACCGCTACCCCTTCCCAGGCTTGCAAGAAAATGATGTGTAGTGGCTTGTGATGAATTGGAAACGCTGTAAAGAGTTCGGTGCTTCAGGGAGGGTTGAGATCTTAAAAATGAGCCTCCTCGCCTCGGCTGCTGCGAGGTTCCTGCGAAGCATTTTGTTTTATTTGTTGGTGTTTGCTGTCGTTGGGTCCTTAAGTTGCACAATCGTTTTTGATGACTGGCCCGTCTGATTTTTGGAATGCACTGGCGGCGGATCACTCGCTGGTTGAAAATAGTTATCTGGATTTGCCCAGTTTGCGGCACATCGTTAATGAAATTCACGCACCCGCGTTGGTCATTGGCGCAGGTCAGGGACTGATCGTGGCGGAGTTGCAGAAAAAGGGGATTCAATGCGATGGCGTTGATCTGAGTCCGGAGATGATTAGATATGCGAAAATTCGGCGCGGGCTTGATTTGATACGGGCTGACGCCAAGGCAATGCCATTTGGAAACGAAACTTACAGAACGGTCATCTGCGCCACTGGGGTCGTTGATTTCATGGGTAATGAGAAAGAGATCCG
>WNFL01249496.1_pt1 | contig 23137 bp, 23 predicted proteins | sample 5400361 | NCBI WGS metagenome assembly WNFL01 (sample SAMN13153351, study PRJNA577476) | soil metagenome | isolation source: 40 cm soil on Douglas fir-dominated hillslope | place: USA:California | collected 2013-09-17
ATCGCCCACGGCAGCCTGTATGCGCTTGGCGCTTACAGCGCCGCATCGCTCGCCGGCTATTGGATCAACCACGGTTACCCGCCCATGGGCAGCTATGCCGTCATGCTGGTTGCGGCAATCCTGGTGGGATTGATCGCCGGTCCGGTGATCGAACGCGGCCTGCTGCGTTTCATGTATGGCAAAGACGAGATTGTGCTGGTCCTGGTCACCTATGCGGTATTTCTGATCCTCGAAGACTTCGTCAAGCTGGTGTGGGGCGTCGACCCCTATTTCATCGCGCAACCCTACGGCCTGCTGGGCAGTTTCGATGTCGGCGACCTGACTTACCCGAACTACAATCTGGTGCTGTTCGGCGCGGCGGTGTTCATCGGCGCGGTGCTCGCCTGGGTCCTGACCAAGACCCGGCAGGGCAAGATGTTGCTGGCGGTGATCCATGACCGGGAAATGGCTGGGGCAATGGGCATCAACGTCGGTCGCGTGTACTTCATTACCTTCACCGTCGGCGCCATGCTCGGAGCGCTCGGCGGAGCGCTCACGGCGCCCATGATTTCGGTGCAACCCGGCATCGGCGCGGAGACCATCGTGCTCGCGTTCGCCGTCGTGGTGATCGGCGGGCTGGGCAGCCTGCCGGGAGCAGCGCTCGCCGCCCTGCTCGTCGGCCTCGTGCGTTCGGCTGCCGTACATTACCGGCCGGAACTCGACCTGTTCAGTATTTATCTGGTCATGGCCGTCGTACTGATTATGCGCCCCAAGGGCCTCTTCAGCGCACAGGAAGCCCGCAAGATATGAAGCGCGACCCAACACTCCCCATTCTCATCGCAGGATCGATCATCCTTCTCGCGCTCGGCCCGTTTCTGCCGCGCTGGGCGATGTTCCTGATCAACGTGTCGTTGTGCTACGGCATCGTCGTACTCGGCATGATGCTACTGATGCGCACCGGCGTAGTATCGTTCGGTCATGGCCTGTATTACTGCCTCGGCGCCTACGCTGCGGGCACGCTCGACCAGGTCTACAAGATCTCGGACATGGCGGTGATGCTGGTCGCCGCCGTGATTGTCACCGCCCTGGCGTCTGCCGCGCTCGGGCTGCTGCTGCGGAAGTATCGCGATATCTTTTTCGCCATGCTGTCGCTCGCGTTTTCGATGATTCTGTACGGCTTGCTGGTCAAGACTTCGGCGCTGGGATCGAGCGACGGCTTCAACATCGCGGCGTCCAAGATTGCGGGCATTACGGTCGCGGGAACATCGGTCGAACGTTACGCGCGCTATGCGTTGACGGTCGTGTTCGCTTTTCTTGCCGGCGTCTTCATGCACAAGTATCTGAACTCCCACATGGGCAGGCTGGCTGAAGCGATCCGCGACAACGAGTTGCGCGTCGAATACATGGGCGCATCCGTACGCAACGTCATTCATGTGAATTATGTGATCTCCGCGGTGCTGGCCGGTATCGGCGGCGCACTCGCGGCGATCGCCGTTGGTCACATCGATCCCGAGATGGCGTACTGGACAACCTCCGGCGAGTTCGTCTTCGTCGGCATTCTGTCCGGCACCGGCAGCGTCCTTGCTCCCCTCTTCGGCGCGTTCATCTTCGAGACCATCCGCAGCTTTGCTTACGAGTATTCGCCGAACACCTGGCAGATGGCGCTCGGCATCACCATGCTGGCCGTCATCATGTTCCTGCCGGGCGGGCTGTGGTCGCTGTTCACCCGCAAGCGCAAGGCGGCCTGACATGGCTATCGTTCTCGAAGCGAAGGGATTGAACAAAAGTTTCGGCGCAGTGACGGCCGCCAACGACATCAATGTTGCCGTCGAGCAGGATGCCATAGTCGGACTGATCGGCAGCAACGGCGCCGGCAAGACGACGTTCATCAACATGGTGACCGGTTATCTCAAACCCAGCTCCGGCACCATCGCATTCGGCGGCCGCGATATCACCCCGTTCAGCCCGCGTCAGGTCACACGGCTCGGCATCTGCCGCTCGTTCCAGATTCCGCAACTGTTCAACACCTTGTCGGTTTACGACAACCTGCTGGTCGGAATCGGCATCGTCGTTTCGGGCGGAAAGAATTGGGCCGAGGCCAGCCACCATGTTGGCACGCCCGGCGAAGCGGTCGACGGCATGCTGGAGCGTTTTCGGCTGACCGACTTTCGCGACAAGCTGGCCGGCGTACTACCCGAAGGCATACGTAAATTGCTGGACATCGCAATGGCGATGGCGGTGAAACCGAAAATCCTGCTGCTCGATGAACCGACGTCCGGCGTATCGGCGGACGAGAAATTCATGCTGATGGACATGGTGATGGAAGCGGTGCGTGCGCAGAAGGTGACGGTGCTGTTCGTCGAACACGACATGGACATCGTCACCCGCTATACCCAGCGCGTGCTGGCCTTCTATGAAGGCCGCATCATTGCCGATGGGCTGCCTGCCGCGGTGCTGAGCGATATCGAAGTCCGCAAATACGTTACTGGCGAAGCTCCGCACGCTACGTCCGGAGGACATCATGCTGCGCATTGACGGCCTCGACGTGTCGATCGCATCGGTCGGCATCCTGCGCGGCGTAAACATGGATGTACCGACCGGAAAATTCGTGGGCCTTATCGGCCGTAACGGCGCCGGCAAGACCACGCTGATGCGCTCGGTAATGGGCATCCTGCCGCCGCGCCAGGGGAGCATCAGCTTCGACGGTTCGCCGCTCGGGAAGACGCCAGTCCACCAACGCGCGCGCAATGGCATCGGCTACATGCCGGAAGACCGCCGTTTGGTGCCGTCGCTGAGCGTCGAGGAGAACGTGCTGATCCCGGCCTGGTCCGCGGGCGTTGCCGATCCGCGCGAACGACTGGCCGACGTATACAGAATGATTCCCGAAGTCGAGGCTTTTTCCGGCCGCAAGGCACTGCAGCTTTCCGGCGGGCAACAAAAACTGGTGGCGCTGGCGCGGGCGCTGATGTGCGGCACTAAACTTTTACTGCTCGACGAACCGTTCGAAGGCGTGGCACCGGTACTGGCCAGACGACTTGCGGAGGTTATTGCCGGACTCAAGCAACGGGGACTTTCGATTGTCCTGACGGAATCCGATCTCTCGCAATCGCGCGAGATGCTCGACGTGATTTACTCGATCGACCGCGGCCAGGTTTCGATCGCCGCTTGATCCACCTTAAAGGCGCTGTTTCCGCAGCGGCACCAACCTGAAAAATTCGGGCTAGTGGCGGTGCAGTTGAATTGTCTTGACCTGCGAAGCCGCCGGCGCGTCCGTCGCGCATCCCTTGCAGGTGCTGCAGCCCACGCTCTCAGTGTCCGTCTGCAGGCGGGCGAGCCGCGCGCGCTGTGAGGCTGGCGCCAGCGCGATGAAACGGGCGATCAGCCAGCGGCGCAGGGCTTGCGGCATGAACAGCCAGCCGGCGTAGAGGATCGCAATGGCGACGATGAGGTAAGCAATCAGGGCCTGCATGAATCAGCCTCCCGTTAACGCCAGCGCAACCCGATAAGTAATGAAGGAAGCCAGGTAGGCAAGCAGAAACAGATAGCCCGCCATGATCAACGGATAGCGTATCGAATTGGTTTCACGCCGCACGATCGACAACGTCGAAATGCATTGCGGCGCAAACACGTACCAGGCGAGCAGAGAGAACGCCGTCGCGAGCGACCAGCTCTGCGCGATCATCGGGGTGAGCTGTGCCGCCACATTTTCGCCGGTCGCGGACAGCGCGTAGACCGTTCCCAGCGCACCCACCGCAACCTCGCGTGCCGCCAGACCAGGGATCAGGGCGATCGATATCTGCCAGTTGAACCCTATCGGCGCCAGCACCGTTTCGAGCGCCCGCCCGATCATTCCAGCGAGGCTGTACTGGATCGCAGGTTCGGTGGCGCCGGTCGGGGGCGCCGGGAACGAGGACAGGAACCACAGCAGAACGGTCAACGAGAGGATGATCGTGCCGACGCGAGAGAGAAAAATTTTCGCCCGCTCGACAAGCCCCATCAGGAGATTTCTAGGATTGGGCCAGCGGTAGGAAGGCAGTTCCATCAAGAGCGGATGCTGAATCTTGCGTCCGGCGACGACCTTCATCACCCAGGCGACCGCCATCGCGCTCACGATTCCCGCGAGGTACAGAACGAAGAGCACCACCCCCTGGAGATTGAGGAATCCGAGAACGGTCCTCTGCGGAATGAACGCACCGATGATCAGCGCGTAGACCGGCAGCCGCGCCGAGCAGGTCGTCAGCGGAGCGATCATGATCGTGGTCAGACGATCGCGCCAGTTGCCGATATTGCGCGTGGCCATGATTCCGGGGATCGCGCAAGCGAAGCTCGACAGCAACGGAATGAAGGAGCGGCCCGAGAGCCCCACCGTGCCCATCAGCCGATCGAGCATGAACGCGGCGCGCGGCAAATAGCCTGAATCTTCCAGCGCCAGGATGAACAGGAAAAGGATGAGGATCTGGGGCAGGAATACCAGCACGCTTCCCGCTCCCGCGATCACGCCGTCGACGAGCAGGCTTTGCAGGATACCCCCTGGCAGCCATATCCTGATCAGATTGCCGGTTGCCTCGATCCCTGCCTTGATCGCGTCCATCGGCAACTGCGCCCAGCTGAAGACAGCCTGGAACATCAGAAACAGCGTGACGGCCAGGATGACGTAGCCCCACAGGGGATGCAGCACAACGCGATCGAGTGCGTCGTCCACTCGCAATTCGTTCGGCGGTTCGCGTACGGCAATCGCAAGGATGCGCCGGACTTCACGCTGGGTCGTCGCCACATCGGCGTTATCCGGGGCCTTCCATGCGGAAACAGCCATCGGGCGGTCCGACATATGGCTCTGAATCGCGCTGATCAGTTCGTTCGCTCCACCGCGCCTTACGGCCACGGTCTGCACCACGGGCATGCCGAGTTCCCGCTCGAGCGCGGCGACATCGATCTCCACGCCACGATGCTTTGCGACGTCGGCCATGTTCAACGCCAGCACCGTCGGCAGCCCCAACCGCTTCGCTTCGACGACAAGCCGAAGGTTGAGGCGCAAGTTGGTCGCGTCGGTTACGCACACCAGCAGGTCCGGCCGCTTTTCATCCTGTTTCGTGCCAAGCACGACGTCGCGGGTGATAGTTTCGTCCAGGCTGATCGCATTCAGGCTGTATGCGCCCGGCAGGTCCAGAACACGGATACGTTGCCCGTTCGGCGTTTCGAACAGGCCTTCCTTGCGTTCGACCGTCACGCCCGCATAGTTCGCAACCTTTTGCCGGCTGCCGGTCAGCAGATTGAACAACGCGGTCTTTCCGCAATTGGGGTTGCCGAGCAGCGCGACCCGTAGCGCAGACTGGGAAGGGGTCATGGATTCGATCCGGATTGCGCCGCCCTTACCACCAGGACATGTTCGGCCTCGAAGCGGCGCAATGCGAAGGTCGTGCTGCCTATGCGCACGGCGAGGGGCTCGCGGCCAGGATAGCCGTGCGCGACAACACGCAGGGATTCGCCTTCGACGAATCCGAGTTCGAGCAGGCGCAGCCCGATATCGCCGCCCTCGAGCTCGGACACTCCGGTGCGCACCTCGCGGATGGTGACTGTCTGACCGACGCCAATGCTGCTCAGCGGAACCAGTTTCTCCGCTATCGCCATCGAATCAGGGGACGTATCTAAAGGCATGCTGCGCTCGTGGACCCGGAGGGTTAATGGGAATCGTTATCATTATAGGCTATCTTGCGCGCCTTCGCATCAGGGTGCTTATCGCTCCGTTCGGTCGGCGAAGAATGCGGCAATCGCCTTCCAGTACTCGGGATCGGCGTCGAGGTCGTTGTGGCCCGCACCGGCAAACTCACGCCAGGTCTTTGGCCCACGCCATTGCGCGAATAACGCCCGTGCGTGCTGCGGCGGAACGATGCTATCCCGTTGGGCGGCAAGAACCAGCAAGGGCGTGGAAATGTGCGGCGCGCGTCCGATCGAGTCGAACGGATGCTTCAGCAAAAACGACACGGGCAGGTACGGATAGTGGCGCTGCGCCACTGCGCGCAGGCTGTCGAACGGCGTGATCAGGGCCACCGCAACGAGCGGACGTTCGGCCGCCAGGTAAACGGCGACGCCGCTGCCGAGACTGCGGCCGATGGCAGCGATGCGTGTCGGATCGATCTCGGGACGGTCCGCGGCCCAGTCGTAAAGAGCGAGCGCATCGGCGAACAGCGCCCGCTCCGAGGGGTTGCCGGCATTGCCGCCGTAGCCGCGATAATTCACAGCCAGCAACGCCCAGCCGGGGAAGCGCCCGGCCGACGACGCCATGTAAGAGACCTCTTCCGCGTTACCGCCGAAATAGATCGCCAGCGGCAACTGCTCCGTCGCGGCTGCGGCAGGCCGAGCCAGCCAGCCGCGTAACGACAATCCATCCGCGGTTGCGATCCTCACTTCGCTGATCGCCAGGTCTGCCGAATGCGGCGGCGCGTCCGGCGCGGGCTGACGAAAGAAAATGAGGTGATCCTGCGCTAAATAGAGCAGGGCCGAAAGACCGATTGCCACACCTATGATGATCGTTACGGCGCTAATCACGAGTCGAAGCAGGACGCGCTTCCAGTTCATGTGGAAATGCCAGGGGATTTCGACTTCGGCATGGCCCCAACAGCAGTGCCCGACCCCGAGTTCCTCGTGATCGATACAGACTCTCCCGCGCATCTTTTCTCGACTAGTGCCTGCATTTCGTCACGAAGCCACTGATCCCTTAGGATGATCGCCGTTGCGCCAATTCGCAATGTTTCCGATTTTCCGGGTATCGGAAAAAGCATGCCGAAGCGCGGGTTCTGTAGGAGATTCCTGAACGCATCTGCGCGTCGCTTACCGCGGCGATCGGGAATCGCCACCGTCGAATCAATCGGACACCTTCGATTCAACCGGTTGCTCGTCCGGGTTAACCTCCGCTCGTCGTGTGATGTGGCCCTTACCGGAACAACGCGCGCCGCTCAATGTCCGAACCAATGCAACGCACCAGCCCGCCAGGAGACCAATCAGTGCCCACGCAACAAGTACTCGACCTGATCGGTAACACGCCGCTGGTCGAGGTCACCCGCATGAACGCAGCCCCCTGCCGCCTTTTCCTGAAAATGGAAAGTCAGAATCCGGGCGGCTCGATCAAGGACCGAATTGGCCGCTCGATGATCGATGCGGCAGAGACGGACGGCCGGCTCAAGCCGGGCGGCAAGATCATCGAAGCTACGGCGGGCAATACCGGCCTCGGCCTTGCGTTGGTGGCGGCGCTGAAGGGCTACAAGCTGATGTTGATTGTTCCCGACAAGATGAGCCGCGAGAAAATCTTCCACCTGAAGGCCATGGGCGCGCAAGTCGTGCTCACCCGCTCGGATGTGGGCAAGGGTCATCCCGAGTACTACCAGGACATGGCCGAGCGCATCTCGAAGGAAACCGGCGCGTTCTTCGTAAACCAGTTCGCCAATCCGGCCAATCCCCTGGCGCACGAGACCACCACCGGCCCGGAGATCTGGGAACAAATGGAGCACGATGTCGACGCCATAGTGTGCGGCGTCGGCTCGTCCGGCACGCTGACCGGGCTGTCGCGCTATTTCGCCAAGGCCTCGCCACAAACCGAGATGGTGCTGGCCGACCCGGTCGGCTCGGTGCTCGCCGACTACGTGCACACCGGCAAGTATGGTAAAGCCGGCAGTTGGATTGTCGAGGGCATCGGCGAAGACTTCATTCCGCCGATCGCGGATTTCTCGCGGTTAAAAAAAGCCTACTCGATCAGCGATGAGGAGGCCTGCTCCAAGGTGCGCGACCTGCTGATGAAGGAGGGCATCCTCGCAGGCTCATCGTCAGGCACGCTGATCGGTGCCGCGCTGCGTTACTGTCGTGAGCAGAAATCGCCTAAACGCGTGGTCACCTTTGTCTGCGACAGCGGCAACAAGTATCTGTCAAAGGTCTTCAACGATTACTGGCTGATCGACCAGGGCCTGCTCAAGCGCGAGCAGTTCGGCGACCTGCGCGACCTGATCACCCGCCGCCATGACGAACGCGCCACTGTAACGATTGCGTCGGACGACAAGCTGATGACCGCGTATGCACGCATGAAACTGTACGACATCTCGCAGCTTCCGGTGCTCGAGGACGGCAAAGTGGTCGGCATCATCGATGAGTGGGACCTGCTCACCGCGGCACAGGAAAATCCGGTGCGCTTCGGCGACCCGGTGCGCACGGCCATGACGCAGCGAATCGACACCGTCGGTCTGAAAACACCGCTGTCACAGCTTACAGAATTGTTCAACAAGGGACACGTCGCCATCGTGGTGGACAAGGGCCAGTTCTACGGCCTGATTACGCGCATGGACGTGTTGAACCATTTACGCAACCGTGCGCCTTGACGTCTAGCACAAGCACTCACCGCAGAGGTCGCGGAGGACGCAGAGGGAAAACGCAACCAAAGGTTAGCAGGCCGCGACCTCTGCGGTGAGTGTTGTTCATTGATTTTCATAGGTCCAGAACAGCCGCCCAGCTACCGGATCAACAGGTAAGATTCGATCATGAAAAAGGACAAATCCAGGCAAGGCTTCGCCACTCGCTCCATTCACGCCGGCCAGTCGCCCGATCCGACCACCGGCGCGGTGATGACGCCGATCTTCGCCACCTCCACGTTCAAGCAGCATTCACCGGGCGTGCACACCGGCTACGAATACGCCCGCTCGCAGAATCCGACGCGGCACGCGTTCGAGCGCTGCATTGCCGATCTCGAAGGCGGTAAGCGGGGATTCGCTTTCGCCTCCGGGCTTGCCGCCAGCAGCACCGTGCTGGAGCTTCTGGATGCAGGCAGCCACATCGTCGCGGCGGATGATTTGTACGGCGGTTCCTGGCGGCTGTTCGAGCGGGTGCGCAAGCGTTCGATGGGTCTGAGAACGAGCTACGCCGATCCGAATGTCGCCGACTCGATGGAAAAGTCCATCCAGCCGGATACGAAAATGATCTGGGTGGAAACGCCTTCGAATCCGCTGCTCAAGATCACCGACCTGGAACAGGTCGCGAAGATCGGCAAAGCCCGCGGCATTCTGACGGTCGTGGATAACACCTTCGCATCGCCCTATCTTCAGCGACCGCTCGATCTTGGCATCGACATCGTGTTGCATTCGGTGACCAAGTACATCAATGGCCATTCCGACATGGTCGGCGGCGCCGTCATCGTCAGGGATAGCGACGACATTGCAGAAAAACTGGAGTTCATGCAGAACGCGATCGGCTCGATCATGGATCCGTTTTCCAGTTTCCTGGCGCTGCGCGGCGTGAAGACGCTGCCGCTGCGCATGAAGCAGCACTGCGGCAATGCCATGCATCTGGCGGCGTGGCTGAAGTCGCATCCAAAAATAGAAAAGGTGATTTACCCCGGGCTGCCGAACCATCCCCAGCATCTTCTGGCGGCCAGGCAGATGAACAGCTTCGGCGCGATGATCGCGATCTATCTGAAAACGGACATGGGCGGCGTGCGCCGGGCGCTGGAAGCCTGCAAGGTATTCACGCTCGCGGAAAGTCTGGGTGGTGTGGAGAGCCTGATCGGACATCCGGTCACCATGAGCCACGGATCCCTGCCGCTGGAATTGCGCGCGCGGCTGGGCATTACCGACAACCTGGTGAGATTGTCCGTCGGCATCGAAGACGTGGAAGACCTGATCGCCGACCTCGACCAGGCCCTGGGAAAAATCGGATGACGCTCAGTTCACGACTGATTTATCTGGCGATGTTCGCGGTCTGTGCCGGGCTGATCGGCTTCGCACTTTATCTGCAGCATTCGCTCGGTCTGGAACCTTGCCCGATGTGCATCCTGCAGCGCTATGCTTTCATCGTCGTCGGTGCCATTGCGTTAGTAGCGGCAATCCATAACCCCGCTCTGCCGGGGCGCCGGATCTACAGCGGACTGCTGGTGGTGATGGCCGCAACCGGCGGCGGCGTGGCCATCCGACACGTTTATCTCGAGCACAATCCACCCAGGATTTTCGATTGCGGCGCGGACATGGGCTTCATGCTCGAATCCTTCCCGTTGACGGAAGCCCTGCCGATGATTTTCCGCGGCACAGGCGATTGCACGAAGGTGTTGTGGCGGTTCCTCGGCCTGTCGATCGCGGAGTGGTCGCTGATCTGGTTCGCGATCTTCCTCGTCGCAGCAGTCGTTGCCGCGCTGATGAAATCGCCGCGTTTCGGAGGTTTTTCAGCACGGCGCTAACGTCCTGCCGAGTGCATTTTTAGTGAGCGGGTAGTGGTTCCCAATGGTCCGGCGTCAGGCGTGCGACTAGTACATAACCGCCATTGCCATCGGGCCTGTAGATCGCCGCTTCGCCCTGCGTGCCGAGATGAAAGCCTTCGGTGTCCCACAGATTGTAGCCATGCGAAATCAGTACCGTGTTCGCGGCGGCCAGCGGCGGCGTTGCCAGCATTTTCTTCAGCCCTGCGATTGCGCGTTCCCGCTTTGCCGCTGCCTCGAAAACCAGCAGCAGCCATCCGGCAATTGCCGCAACAAGATTGCCCAAATGGATGCTTCGCTCTATGGTCATTGCGAACGCCAGGGCCTCACGCGATAAACGCGCCGGGTTTCAAGCGCAGCCGTCAGCGTATTACGCATATTTTATCCAGTGGCAAACGATCTAGGGTTCGCCTCCGGCCACGGCCGACAACTCGCGCCAGAACTCCAGCGCGGTCTGCGTGCGCCATTCCACGTGGCGACGCAGCGCCTTTGCCACGACCGGTCCGAATTTGGAATCGTGTTTGGCGGCCAGTGCCTGCGGAATTCCGCCGAGAATCTCCTCGCGCGTGAAGTAGGGAATTTCCCTGAGCATCAATGCCAGCAACAGCAACCCGGTCTGGTAGATATCCACATGGCGCCCAACCGCGCCGAATTTTTCCGGGTCGAAGGCCTCCGGCGGACGCATCCAGTCGGCGAGGAGCGTCTGGAACACCCGGATATCGGACTCGAGCCGGGTAAGGCCGAGATCACCGACCTTGAACGACCAGACCTGCTCCTTGATCATCCTGCGCTTGCGCCGCTGCTCGGTGACAAACACATTGCCAGGATGCAAGTCCTTGTGGACGTAGCCGGCGGCGTGAATGTAATCGAGCGCCTGCAGTACATCGCGGGCCACGTAGGGAATCCAGCGGTCGGCATCCAGGCCCAGACGCGTGATCAGCCGCGACAGCGGGAAGCTGCAACGCTCGATGATGAGATAGAAGGTGTCCTTGTACTCGAAGGCATCGTAGACGAAGGTGATGTTCGGATGACGCATGACCATCAGCTTGCGCAATTCGTCCAGCCAGACGCGGCGCACCTCGCGATAAGACTGCTCGTGCGGAATCAGGATCTTGGCGACCAGCGCATTACCCCAGTCGTCGACGCAATCGTAAACCATGCCGAAACCGCCCTGCCCGATTGCGTCACCAATAAAGTAGCGGCGATCCCCGTTGACGAGTACTTCGCCTTTCTCCGGCGGCTGGAATCGCCGCGGTTGACGGAAAGCAATGTTCCTGATCGCTTCGAGACGTGGCGACTTCATCGCCGTGCATCTCCTGGTCGATTCATTTGGGGCACGGGAATGCGTGGCACTTCGAATCGACCATCAAGGCGTCGTAGCGAAAGCTACCCCGATCATGCAATCGCGCGTAACCAGCGCAGCGAGCTTGTCCTCCGACCACCCGTCGGTACCGGGGGGGCGCTTCGGCAACACAAGATAGCGCATGTCGGCGGTGGAGTCGTGCACCCGTACCACCGCGTCGCCCGGAATTTGCGTTCCGAACTCCCTGAGCACATCGCGCGGTTCACTGATCACGCGGGAACGGTAATTGCGGCTCTTGTACCAGTCGGGTGGCAAGCCGAGCAGCCAGCGCGGATAGCACGAGCACAGCGTACAGACGATGACGTTGTGCACGTCATCGGTATTTTCCACCACGACCAACTTGTAGATGCCGCCATCCATGCCGAGCGCCTCGCACGCGGCGTTGCCATCGGCAATGAGCAGACTGCGGAATTCCGGATCGGTCCACGCTTTCGCCACAATCCGCGCACCTTGCAACGGCGTGCGACTATCCATTTCTTCGACGGCGCGGCGGACCGCGTCCGCGCTGAGGATGCCTTTATCGATGAGCAGGCCGCGTACCGCGATTTCCATCGCCCGCCAATAGGTGATGGTGTCGTCCTGATCCGGGCGCAAAGGAGGATGCCGGTGCGCCACGGCGGCGTCGCGGGAATGGGAATGATCGTGCGGATGATCGTGATCGTGCGGCATGGTTAGCGGTCCGCTTCGAGCCAATGCTGATAAATTTCGATGTCTACGGTATCGTCGGCCCGGCCGCGATACTCCGGCCAGACATCGCGCTGCAGGAAACGCACGCGGTACAGCGGCTGCTTAGGCAGTCCACTTCGCGCATAGGCCAGTTCTTCGGGATTGCGATACACACCGCAGAGCCGTTCGATGACACCGCGCTTGCCGCGGATGTAGTAAGGCGTACGCACGTGGCCCACCGGATAAACCGCACGCACGGCGACCGCGTCGCCGGAAACGAATTTCGGATCGATCCGGTCAACGCTCGCCATTGGCCTGCGCTTGCGCAATTGCGCTGCCGAGTTCGTCGATGGTGATGACGCCCCGCTGGATCAGCGTCTGCGTGATCGAGTGGATCCAGCGCTCGTAATAACTCATCTTGTCGTAGGCGTCAGTGCCCAGCGTTTCGATATTCCGGCGCAGTTCATCCACGGTCAGATGCCCTTTCCTCGACAGCAGCACCATCAGCGCATCCACGCGCTTTTCCCACAATGCATAGTCGTGCTCGTTCGCCTCGACTTTGCCCGCAGGCAAGCCGCCCATGTCGTGAACGCCGCGATAGTTCATCATCGTCGAAACGCGAATTCTGATTGAACAAAGGTTTGCGCGCCTGCCCCGATCCAAGCAGGCGCAAAAAAGAATTATAAAACGAGGCTACTTCGGCTGCTGCGGATTTGCACCCGAAGCGGGCTTGGCTGGGGCAGACGCAGACGCCGGCTGCGCCGGTGGTGCACCTGGCGCAGTAGCCGGATTGACCTTGGCGCCATCGGGCACGGTGTTCGGCAGGCTGAGCACGACCCGTACGCCCTCGCCGATGCCGTTGGCGATTTTCACCGACGCGCCGTCGGTACCGGCGATTTCGATGGGCGTGAGCTTGATGTGGCTATCGGTTCCGAGCACCGCGACGAAATTCTTGCGCTCTCGCACCACCAGCGCGGATGCCGGTACCTCGATATAACTGGTTTGCGGCAGTATCAGCGAAACATTCACAAAAGAGCCGGGAATGAAAGCGCCGCCGCGATTGTCGAAGTCGATCTCGGCCAGCAACGTACGCGTCCTCGGATCGAGTTCGCCCGCCACGCGGCTGACCTTGGCCTTGGTGCGCTGCGTAGGATTGGCGGTGTCGATGATTTCCGCCTCAAGGCCGGGCCGGATGAAGCGTGCATCGACTTGTTCGACGTAGACACTCACGCGCAACTTGGACGGATCCGCCACCGTGACGACCGGCTGCGACGAAGTCTGATTGTTGGCGGCATTGGTAATCAACGCGCCCGGGTCGACGTAGCGCCCAGTCACGACGCCGGCAAACGGCGCGTACAGGCTGCGGTACCCCATTTGCGAGCGCAAGGTGTCCACGCGGCCACGGGCGGTTCGCACGTCGGTATCCGCGTTGTCCAATGCCTGCTGGGAAAAGAATCCCTTGGCGGCAAGATCGCGCGTGCGCTCGGCCAAGCGCTCGCGGTTTTCCATTTCCGACACCGTGCTCTTGTATTCCGATTCGAGCTCAGGCGCCTGCACTTCGGCAATGAGTTGCCCCGCGTGCACGCGATCGCCGACATCGACCGTGATCTTCGACAAATAGCCACCGACTTTGGAATAAAGGGTGGTTGCCTTGTAGGGGCGCAATTCGCCGGTCAGGTTGATCTTGCGGGAAGCGGGACCGCGCACAGTCTGGCCCATGACCACGGTAGGGCCGGCGTCGAGTTGTGCCGTGCGCACCTTGGCCTCGTCCGCGAGGTGGTTCTGCTTTTCCTGCCAGAACCACCAGACGGCGGCACTCGCCGCAGCCACCAGGACAAAGGCGACAATGTAAAAAACCACAAAAGAATCGCGTCGTCGCTGCATCGCAGCCATTCTCGTCACTCCTCAGGCTTGGCGTCCCTGCGCCTCGGCTTCGAACCGGGCATCGAGTTCGTGCAGGATAGGCATGTTCTTTCTGACAAAGGTATAAATCACGGGCACCACGAACAGGGTGGCGACGGTCGCCATCGCCAGCCCGCCGATCACGGCCCGTCCCAGTGGCGCGTTCTGTTCGCCGGCTTCTCCCATCCCGAGCGCCATCGGCACCATGCCGATGATCATGGCCAGCGCCGTCATCAGCACCCGTCGCAAACGCACCCTGCCGGCCTCGATCGCCGCCTCAATCACGCCCAATTGCTTCTCGACGCGCAGATCATTGGCAAAACTGACGATCAGGATCGAATTTGATACGCCAATGCCCACCGCCATGATCGCCCCCATCAATGACATGACATTGATCGTGGTTCCGCTCAGTGCGAGGATCCACAGGATGCCGATCAGCGCGCCTGGCACCGCCATCATGATGATGAACGGATCGATCCACGACTGGAACAGCACCACCAGCAGCGCATAGACCAGCACAATCGCCAGAAGCAGGCCGCCGATCAGGCTTTCGAACGAGGCATTCATGACCTGGTACTGGCCGCGAATCACGATCTTCGAATTCGGCGGAAAATCTTTCTCCGCGGTCAGCGCGTCGATATTGCGCTTGATGTCTGAGACCACACCGCCCAGGTCGCGCCCGTCGATATTGGCGGCAATGTCGAGGACGCGCTGCACCGTGTAATGCGACACCGATTGGTAACTGGTGTCCGGGCTGATGGAGGCAATATTGGACAACCGCGTCACCGGCGCGCCGGGCACCGCGTTCAGTTTGGCGGCGGCGGTATTGTCGAGCACGGGTGTCGCGCCCGAAGTGATCGGGGTGGCCATCAGGTCTTCCACCGAACTCATGCGTTCGATCGGGGTCTGCACAGCGACGGTGTAATTCACGCCGTTGGGATTCAGGAAATACGAGGGATTGACGATGGCGCTCGACGACAGCGTTGTCAGCACGTTGCTGGCGACGTCGCGCTGCGTGAGCCCGAGTCGCGCTGCGCGCACGCGATCGACTTCCACGCGCAGGGCCGGATAGTTCAACACCTGCATCTGGCGCACGTCCACCGCGCCCGGCGTCTCTTCGATTATCTTGCGCACCCGGGCGGCGTAGCCCTGGGCGCGCTCGAAGTTCGCATCCTGGATCTGCACGTCGATCGGCGCCGGCAGTCCGAAGTTCAGCACCTGGGTGACGATGTCGGCGTTCTGGAAATACATGGTCGAACCCGGGAACTTCGGCGGCAGTTTGTCCCTGAGTTCGCGCATCCAGTGCGCGGATGGTTTGTGCGGGTGCTTGAGCGAGATGAGGATGTCGGCATCCATGCCGCTGATGTTGTCGGTGGGGACGAAGGCCAGGTTGAAGAACAGCGGCACCCCAACCATATCGTTGATTGTCGAGATTTCCCCGGCAGGGATAACTCTGCGAATTTCCTCCTCCACGGCGAGTACCAGCTTCTCGGTTTCCTCGATTCGCATCCCCATCGGCGCACGGAAATGGAGCTTCAGGATGCCAACGTCGGCCGCCGGGAAGAAATCGGTGCCGACCACCCGGCCCAGAAAGACGCTTACTCCACCCATCAAAATCAGGCAGACCAGTACGAATGGGCGATGGCGCATGATCACCGCCAGCACCGTGGCATAGGTGTCCTGCAACCATTCTAGGGAGTTTTCGCGCGCGCGATTGAAACGGGTGCCGATGCCGCCGCCGTTGCCGTCATCGTGGTGTTCGCCGGCGAGCAGTTGGCGGGACAGCATGGGCACCAGCGCGAACGACAGGATGTACGAAGCCAGCAGCGAGAACACGACCGCCAGCGCAAGCGGAACGAACAGGAACTTCGATACGCCGTACAGGAACGCAACCGGAATGAACACGATGCAGATCGCCAGCGTGGCCATGGTGCGCGGCAGTGCCACTTCACGCGAGCCATCGAGAATGGCAACAGTGAGCGGTTGCCCCATCGCCCGGTGGCGATGGATGTTTTCCACCGCGACGGTCGCATCATCGACCAGGATACCGGTGGCGAGCGACAGGCCGGCCAGCGTCATCAGGTTGATGGTGTTGCCGGTGAAATAGAGTCCGAGTATCCCGGCTGCCATCGCGCACGGGATCGAAGTGATCACGACGATGGTATTGCGCCATGATCCGAGGAACAGCAGCACCATGAGCGACACCAGCAGCGATGCGATCACCGCTTCCGAGGCGACATTCTTGATCGCAGCTCCTTCCGGCGCGGCTTTCTGGATTTCAGGAAGAATCTCGCGCGTCGCTTCGACCACCGCGAGCGAGGAGGCTTCGGAATGCTTGAGGATGGTCAGGTAGGTTGCGCGGCGACCATCGACGTGGACAATGTTGTTCTGTACCGCGAAGCCGTCGGCGACCTTGGCGACATCTCCGAGCAGCACCGGCACGCCGTTCGACACCCGCAACGGCATCTGGTTGAACTGGTCCACCGTCGGGGGACTGGAGTTCATCAATACGTTGTACTCCGTGGACCCGATGCGCGCCGTGCCCGCAGGCACCAGAATATTCGAACTCTGCAAGGCGTTGACGACGTCGTTCGGCGAGACGCCCTTGGCCGTCATCAATTGCGGATTCAGGTCCACCATGATCTGGCGCAGCCGGCCGCCGAACGGTGCCGGCACGGTCAGGCCGGGAATCGTGAACAGCTTCACGCGCACGAAGTTGAACGCGTGATCGAAGATACGGCCTTCGGGAATGGTCTTGCTCGACAACACCATTTGTACGATCGGCACCGTAGCCGGGTCGTATTGGATGATTAGCGGCGGCGTAATGCCCGGCGGCAAAATTCGCAGGATGGTACCGTTGACGGCGTTTATCTGCGCAATCGAGGCGCCGAGGTCGGTGCCCTGATGGAAATAGACTTTCACCAGACCTATGCCGGGAATGCAGTTGGATTCGATGCGCTCGATGCCGTTGACCGTCGTCGAGTAGGCGCGCTCGCTGATGATGATGACGCGGCGCTCCATTTCCTCGGCCGACAGCCCGGGGTAGTTCCAGCCGACGAAAACGACAGGAATATCGATCTTCGGGAAAAAATCGACCACCATGCGCGTCACCGCCAGGCCCCCGAGCAGGAGCACGAGCAGAGACAGCACGGCGATCGTGTACGGGCGGCGCAATGCCACCCGCACCAGTTCCATCATGATATGTCTCCGGCTAGAAGAGGATCAGCAGCGTGAAATGAAAAAGCTCTTAGTTTGTTTGCCGTCGCGGCCGCGGCGGCCATGATAGCGCCTAACGCTGGTTCCAGTTGTCATGAAACGCGATCGAGACGTTAATGTACGGGCTCGGATCGCGTTAGCGATTCTCCCGCCATTTGCGGCATATGCGTTATGCGAGTCCAGAATAAATCGCAATGCGATTGGCAGGTGCAACCGCCCTGCAATTCGTGCCTTCCGGCGCACGGATTCTTTTGCTTTGGTTCTACGCAGTGCTATGTCGCCAACGCGAGATTCCTGACGAACAAAAAAGGCTGGCACGATGGCCAGCCTATCCGCACGTGATGCGCCTATTTCCCGAATAGCTTCTGCAGTTCACCGGACTGGTACATCTCGCGCATGATATCCGCACCGCCGACGAATTCGCCGTTCACATACAACTGCGGAATCGTCGGCCAGTTGGAATATTCCTTGATGCCCTGGCGGACATCCTGGTCGCTCAGCACATCGACCGTAGCCACGTTTTCCACGCCACATGCTTCAAGAATCTGCACTGCGGCAGCGCTGAACCCGCACATCGGCGCATCCGGCGTGCCCTTCATGTAAAGCACGATCGGATTGCTTGCTACCTGCTGTTTGATCTTGTCCTGAGCGCTCATGAGTAGTACCTCTGGATAGGTGAAGGAGCCCCGACTGCGGAGTCACTCCCGTTAGACAGTTCCGATGTTAACGATTCGGCGATTTCGACGTCAATAGCCGTCCGCCCGCCACGCGAGGCAATCCCGCGATATCGGCGCGGCTGATCACCTCGCCAAAACCCGCGTCGAGCAAAAGGTCTCTGCAAGCGTCGGCCTGTCCGTGGCCGTGCTCGAACAATAACCACCCGCCCTCGCGCAGATACGCCGGCGCACCGGCAACGATGATGCGAATGTCGGCCAGCCCGTCCTCCCCCGATGCCAGCGCCGTTGCCGGCTCAAAGCGCAAGTCGCCTTGTTCGAGATGCGGATCTCCCGCAGCCCCGTACGGGGGATTGGAGACGATCAGGTCGAATCGGCGGCCCGCCAACTGTTCGAACCAATTGTTTTCATGGGCGACGATCAATGCGCCAGCCGAAACGTCCACCGCGGTGACGCGTGCCGCGGGCCGTTCATGGGCAATGGTGATGGCGATGCAGCCGCTGCCGGTGCCAAGATCCAGCACATCGGATCGCGCTCCCTCCACCAGTTTTTCGAGCGCAGCATCCACCAGCGTTTCCGTATCCGCGCGCGGGATCAATACGTGCGGTGTAACGCGGAACTCGAGTCCGTAGAATTCCCGCCTGCCGACCAGATAGGCGACCGGCTCGCCCGTCTGGCGGCGCCGAACGAGTTCGCGGAAAGTATCCGCCGCGGATGGATCGGCTGCATCATCGCGGTGCACAGATAGCCAGGCGCGGGAAACGCCCATGGCGTGCCCGAGCAGTATCTGGGCTTCCCGCCTCGCCTCGACCAGCTCCGCACTCGCGGCAAGATTGCGTGCCGCATCGTCGAGCAGTCTGCCGACAGTCGGGTTCACGCCTGCGCGGCGAACGTTTCTTCGGCCATAGCGGCGAGCAGTTCGGTCTGATGCTCGGCAGCCAATGCATCGATCAGGTCGTCAAGCGCCCCATCCATGATCTGGTCGATCTTGTAGAGCGTCAGGTTGATGCGATGATCCGTCACCCTGCCTTGGGGAAAATTATAAGTGCGAATGCGCTCCGAGCGATCGCCGCTGCCGATCAGCGATTTGCGCGTCGCCGCCTGTTTCGCCTGCCGCTCGCGCACCTGTTTGTCCCTGATCCGCGCGGCCAGCACCGACAACGCCTGCGCCTTGTTCTTGTGCTGGGAGCGATCGTCCTGGCATTCGACCACGATACCAGTGGGCAAATGGGTCACGCGCACTGCGGAATCGGTCTTGTTGATGTGCTGGCCGCCCGCGCCGGAGGCGCGGAATGTGTCGATGCGCAACTCCGCCGGATTGAGCACGACGTCTTCGATCGCATCGGCTTCCGGCATCACGGCGACCGTACAGGCGCTGGTGTGAATACGGCCCTGCGTCTCGGTAGCGGGTACGCGTTGCACCCGATGCCCGCCCGATTCGAACTTCAGCTTCGAGTACGCACCGAAGCCGATGATTTTGGCGATCACTTCCTTGTAGCCGCCCAGTTCGCTCTCGCTTGCCGAAATCAGCTCCACCTTCCAGCCGAGACGCTCGGCAAAACGGAAATACATCCGGAACAGATCGCCGGCGAACAATGCCGATTCGTCGCCGCCGGTGCCTGCCCTGATTTCCAGGAAGATGTTGCGCTCGTCGCTGGGGTCCTTCGGCAAAAGTTGTTTTTGCAGCCTGGACTCGAGATCGAGCAACTGCTGCTTGCCTTGCCTCGCTTCGGCTTCGGCAAATTCGCGCATTTCCGGATCGCTCGCCATCTCCTGTGCGGCCGCGACGTCGCGCTCGCTCTTTGCATAGGCGTGATAGAGCTCGACCACGGGCGTGATCTCGGCGTGCTCGCGGGTCAGCTTGCGATAATTCTCCAGGTTCTTGGTGACGTCCTCGCTGGACAGCAAGGCGTTGAGTTCCTCCAATCTGGCCGACAGCTGCGCCAGCTTGGAGGCAATGGAAGGTTTCATTCCGGCGGGTTGATCTCGTAGAGGCGAGTCAGCGCTGCTACCAGGACATCGCGGTCCCGGGCTTGCGCACTGTTCAGCGCGTGCGTGGGCGCGTGCAGAAATTTGTTGGTCAGAGAATGCGACAGCAATTCGAGCACCTTTTGCGGATCGTCGCCCTTCGCCAGCATCCGCGCGGCGCGCTCCAGTTCGTGACGGCGCATGCGCTCGGCCTGATCGCGCAACGCGCGGATGGTCGGAACGAGTTCCCGGTTCTCCAGCCAGTGCATGAAAGCATGCACGTTGGCGTTGATGATGGCCTCCGCCTGCGCGACGGCGGCATGGCGGGTGTCCAGGCCTTCCTGCACGATTTTGCCGAGATCGTCCACACTGTAAAGGAACACGTCATCCAGTTCCGCGACCTCCGCCTCGACGTCGCGCGGCACCGCGAGGTCGATCATCAGAATCGGTCGATGGCGGCGCACCCTGAGAGCGCGTTCGATCATCCCCTTGCCGAGGATGGGAAGCGTGCTCGCCGTACAGGTGACCACGATGTCGTGCAGCGGCAACTGCTCGGGCAAGTCGTTCAGCGTGATGACGCGACCCTGGAAGCGGCTGGCAAGTTGTTCGCCGCGCTCGATCGAACGATTGGCGAAAGTCATTCCGAGCGGCTGCTTTGCGGCAAAGTGGGTCGAGCACAATTCGATCATTTCACCCGCGCCGACAAAGAGTATCTTCTGCTGGGCGATGCTCGGGTAAATCCGCTCGGCAACCTTGATCGCCGCCGCCGCCATCGAGACCGAACTGGCGCCGATGTCGGTCCGGGTACGCACTTCCTTCGCCACCGAAAACGTGGACTGAAACAGCTTGTGCAGCACGGTACCGAGTGTGCCGGCGTGCTCGGCGGATTTCACCGCGTCCTTCATCTGGCCCAGGATCTGCGGCTCTCCGATGACCATCGAGTCGAGCCCGCTCGCCACGCGGAAGGCGTGGGTCACTGCGCGTTCGCGCGGCAGCGTGTAAAGAAACGGCTCCAGGACCGGGGCCTTGAGGTGATGGAAACGCGCAAGCCAGTCGATCGCGCGCATCGGCTCGTGCGTGCTGCAATAAACCTCGGTGCGATTACAGGTGGAAATGATCGCGGCTTCGCGTACCGATTCGCGCGCCACGAGATCGCGCAGCGCTGCTTCCAGATTTTCGGCGTTAAAGGTCACCTGCTCGCGAACCGCGAGAGGAGCCGTATGGTGATTCATGCCGAAAGCGAAGAGTTGCATCGAAGTCCGGAATTGTCGAGGGCAACGACCCCACGACCAAGGTTGCTGATTATAAGCCAAAAGACCTGCTTCTCCTCCGATCCAGAGATTTGGCGCCGGCCTTCAGCCGTCTATTTGAGCTGGGCCGGCAGCCAGATCGTCAGGGGCGGGAAAACGATGGTGAGGACGAGCACGATCAGGGCCCAAGCCAGGAAGGGCAGGACTTCCCACATGACCACATGACCGGCGCAATGCGGATCTTGCCCACGCTGGATACGACGAACAACAGCAAGCCGATGGGTGGATGCATCAGGCCGATCATCAGATTCAGCACGACCACTGCGCCGAACTGGATGGGATCGATGCCCAGTTCCGCGCCCAGGGGGATCAGGACCGGCAGGAAAATGATCATCGCGGGCAAGGGTTCGACGATGCAGCCGATCAGCAGCAAGAACGCATTGATGATCAGCAACACGACGATGGGATTGGTCGACCAGCCGTGGATAGTCTCGACCACGGTCTGGCTGACCTGGCTTTCCGCGACCAGCCAACTGAACGGCCCCGCGGCCGCAAGCAGGAAAAGTATCACTGCGGTCGAGCGGCCCGCCTCGTAGAGAAGCTTGGGCATTTCCTTGAACCGCAGTCCGCGATAGATGAACAGGCTGACAATCAGCGAGTAGATTGCGGCCACTGCCGCGGCTTCCGTATCGGTGACCAGTCCGAAGCGGATGCCGCCGATGATGATTACGGGCATCAACAAGGCCCAGCCAGCGCGGCCGGTCGCGGTCGCTTTGCCGCGCCAAGGCACGGGCGGGCGGCTCGGGTAGTTACGCAATCGGGCGACGATGGAACAGACCACCATGAAACCCGCCGCTAGCAGCAGTCCGGGCACGACGCCGGCCATGAACAGCTTGACGACCGACTGGCTGGAAAGCTGCGCGTACACCACCATCGGGATGGACGGTGGAATAATCGGCCCGAGCAATGCGCCAGCGGCAATCACCGCTCCGGCAAAGCCGTCGCCATATCCTTCCTTGCGCATGGCGGGAATCAGCGGCTTGCCGGTGGCCACCGCGTCCGCGACTGCCGATCCGGAAACGCCCGCCATGATCAGGTTGGTGAGGATCGACACGTGGCCAAGACTGCCTTTCACGCGCCCGACTATCGCCTGCGCCCAGTCGATCAGACGCAAGGTAAGACCGCCCCGATTCATGAGTTCGCCGGCAAGGATGAACAGCGGCACCTGCACCAACGCGTAGGTGTCCACTCCCGCAATCATCGACAGGGGCATCATCGCCGGATCGACGGCTTCGCCACGATATTCCACGCCCAGCCACGCCGACAGGATCATGGAGTAGCCCACGTCGAATCCGACGATGAGCGCCAGCATGAAAGCGATGAACAGGAGCAGCAGCATCGACTACTCCACCTCCAGCGGCATGTGGCGAGGCAATTCCCTGCCGCAAAAGCGCAATGCGATACGCAGCATCAGGAACAAGACGAGGAGGATGCAGGAAACAAACAACGCAGCCGACGGCCACGCCTCGGACATCATCGTCCCCAGGCGCTCCTGATCCTGGCCGATGGCCACAACCCGCCAGCCGTTCATGCCAAGCATCACGGTGAGTCCGAGCATGACGGCGTCAAAAACGTAGTCGAGTACGCGCCGTGCCTTTGCAGGCAGGCGTGCATCGATGAGATCGACCCGGATGTTGAGCCCGCCTTTTACCGCGAGCGCAAAGCCGACGAACGTCAGCCAGACGAGAATGACCCGGGCGTAGGCGTCCGGCGCCGCCATGGGCAGGGTGACGAAATGACGGTCGATGAACGTGGACGCCACGATGATGAGCAACGCGGCCACCAACGCGGCAATAAGCCACTCGAGGGCGCGTTCGACCAGGCACAGCGCCTT
>WNFL01028709.1_pt2 | contig 23120 bp, 25 predicted proteins | sample 5400361 | NCBI WGS metagenome assembly WNFL01 (sample SAMN13153351, study PRJNA577476) | soil metagenome | isolation source: 40 cm soil on Douglas fir-dominated hillslope | place: USA:California | collected 2013-09-17
AGGTCACTGGTAGGTACATGCCAGATTCATCTCCCCGAGATCTGGAATTCGCGCTCGCGTCCCCGAGGCTTCGTCTCTCCCTGTTTCGCACACGACACACGCCACAGCCTGTGCCACTAGACCTTCTCTCGGAACCGAGTCTATTAAGATTGGTTATGATCGCGACAGGAGCACAAGGGGAGAGGTTCCTCGGCTCGAACCGCTCTATTCCCTGCGGGGATGGGGTCGGCTTCCCTCTCGCCCTTCGGCCGTTATGGACACCGTCGCGCCACACGAAAGCGCAGGAGAGGGAAACTCTATTGATACTTTGCATTCCTGTACAGTCAACAAATCAAAACGAAGGTTTTCCGGCATGGTCAGTGTACCGTCTGTTTCGAGTGTACTGCGAGAGACTGACCCATTCTTTGTACCGCACGGCACCTCCTAATATGTTGATGCTTGGTGCACTGTGTTCTGACAGTTTCCAGCCGTCTTGCTTGCGATGGTGGGATCCACCATCCCCGTCTCGCTCCTCGGAAGTCGATTTGCGATGGAAAATAAAAGGTTTTGGGCCCCAGAGGCGTATATTCCAATTCTGGGTATGCTCTGCGGCGCCACGATCAGTGGAGTCGTCGTGAGCGTCACGACCGTGCTCCGGGAGATCCAGTGCGTGCTGTCTGTTCCCTCACCCGACGTTCCCTGTAACACTGTTCCGTTGCCCCAAAATCCAATACATCACCGGCGTCCATGTGCGATCGATTGACTCGCCGTATTCATTCGCGTGTGGACGCTTACACGCCATCATTTGTGTGCAGAGACAACAAGGACAAGGTGGAAACGTACCTCGCGCTTGGCGCTTCACGGTTTGAAGCCTGTAGACCTATTGCAACCGAGGCTCTGAAAGTAGCTCTCACGCCCACCGTGAACCAGATGAGCGTCATTGGGCTGATTTCGATACCCGGTCCGTAGTCCGTGTCGTGCCTCCCTCCCACCCTATGCCCTCCCTCCTTCCATGACATGTCTCCAGGGGTACCATTTTGCTTCGCCGCCCAACGCTCAGCCTGAAGGTGGAAGTGGCTGACAATGTATGGTATTTTGACATGACCAGGGATGATGACGGGAGCCATCCTTGGTGGAAGCTCTGTGGAACAGGTACGCCCGTCCTCCTGTTGATGCGACGGCGTTGACAGGACCGCCGGTGGGTATTCGAGACTGACGGTACGGGGATGACCCGATAGGCAGCACGTTTGCAGAGTAAGCCTGATTTCGGTACTTGGGTGTGTAGAGGTGACGGATATGCTGACGTCGGACGAAAAATCAACTATCCGGGTGATACTGTAGTGGTGATTGTGTTTCTGATTACCGCGGCGACGGCACTAGCGTCGATTGTGGCGACGGTTCTTACGCTGCGTGTGGTGGTGGATTCCGAACATCGGGTGCGGACCGACAAGATTGACGATCGCAAGGCAACGATTTGGCGGGCGAGGGATAAGGCGGTGGGATGTGTGGTTGATAGAACCAAGGTCGTTTGGGGCGCAGCCTGGAGGAAGCTCACAAGGCGAAGTGAAGGTGGTGGTGCGTTGCTCGGCTGAGCGTGAGCGAGGGTCCGCCATAGAGATACTCGACGTCGACGTCCCTGCGATCGCTCACTAGTTGTTGGCTCGGGACTAAAACATACGCTTTGCTGCGACGTGCGACCAGACGACGACAGACAGTTGGGATGCTTGGGAACGCAGGGATGCGGCGCAGGCATGTCGATTCCGTGGTACTTATGCCGTATGCAACGTGCAACGATGCTGACCATCATCCTTGCCGACCACCATATATACCAAATGAGCAAAGGTGCGCAAGGAAGACCAGTACGTCTGTGCTCGAGAGGATGCTGCACCTTGCTCCAGAAAGGGCCGCGTCGAGCGCCTTGGGTGGTCTCAGCGGCGGACGTCACAGCGGCGGACAAAGGGAGTGCTGACAGCGGCGGCGGAGGGCAGCGGGAGAGAGTGGCTACTGCCAGCAATCAGGAGCCAGGAGCAGAAGTGGTGATGGGGGTGATGGGAGTGTGATGGGATGGATGATGGATGGATGGGGGGTGATGGGGTGGTGTTGATGAGTGTGATGGTGGGAAATTGTAATGGACATAATGGACATAATGATAATATTATACTAATATTATACTGATTTATACTGATTTATACTACATAATAACATAATATATAACATATGTACAGTAAGTAACAAATATTATTATTATATTATTATAATGATAATATTATTATTATATTATAAGAACTATAATATAACAATGATGAGGATGATGATGAGGATGATGTTCTAGTGTTGTCCTTACTCATTTACCTTCCACTTCCCTTTTCCGTCAGTCCTTCGCAACTTTCCCCCTTCCACATCCCCACCCTTCCCGCCCCCGTTTTCACCGTCCCAGTCGTCGTCACCACCGAGCACCTTCCTATTGCTCGCGTAGCAGAGGAGCAGAGAAACTCCGTCCCTGCCGCGGATGCCTCGTCGGGATCCTACCAACCCCAGTCTATCCCCCTTCCAGTGCCCAGATGTCTTGCCCAGCAGCCTCACGCTCTCCATCAAACTTGGCCCAACTCAAAGCACTCCGGACCCCCTCATCCACCGTGCTTGCCTCCCACTCGCCCGCCCCTTCGTCCGTCCTCGAGACCACCAGGATTACCAGGACCCGCGACGAATCCCATCCAGAGTGGCGCATGCTCAATTCGTATAGAGTTGGGGACACAATCGGCCATGGGCAATTTGGAAAGGTCAAGCTTGGCGTCGACGTTGTTTCCAACAAGGACGTCGTATGTACCCTCCCATTCCTCGAATTCCTTGCGCCCGCCTTTCTTCCCTCATGCACCCATGCTCACCTCTTCGTGCTCTAGGCCATCAAGATCCTCAAGCGCAAACCTGACAAAAAGACCCTCTACCGTTCGAATAACCAGGATCGGCTTCGCCACGAGATCGCTATCATGAAGAAATGCCAACACGATCATATAGTGCGACTATTTGAAGTTATAGACGATCCCAGAGGCAACAATGTATTTCTCGGTGCGTTCCTTCACCATCCTCTATCCCAACCTTAATCGTTCCCCCTTCAGTCATGGAATATTGCGAGGGTGGCGAGGTCCTCTGGCACGATCGCAACGACAACCCCCTTCTTAGCCTAGAACAGATCAGGCGCATCATCAGAGACGTCACTCTGGGTCTAGAGTATCGTAAGTCTCAGGTGTGCGTGCCCTTTGATCTTGCCTTACTCTTTTCCTCTTCAAGTCCATTTCAACGGTATTATACATCGAGATATTAAGCCTGCCAACCTGCTGTGGACGAAGAATAGAGCACGCGTCAAGATCTCCGACTTTGGAACCGCGCACTATTCTCCCCGCCTCATCACTGCCGGCAAACAAGCGAAGAGGGCACGCATCACTCGCACCCCAGAGGTCAACTCGGATGCCACGCCCACCATGCCCCCACCTACTAACGGCGCCAGCGGTCCGCCGGACGAGACCTCGAGCGACGACCCAGACGGACAGCATGAATATCAGCTCCGCAACAACGCCATCTCTCCAGTCTTCTGCTCCCCCGAGCTCTGCTTCGTCCAACTCGCCCGCGATGTGCCCATGTGGGAGCCGGGCGAACGGCCTTCAGGTGCGACTAGCAGCTCCAAGTTCCCGGTCAGTCCCGCCCTCGACGTCTGGGCGTTCGGTGTCACCATCTGGTGCCTCCTCTTCGGTCGCCAGCCCTGGACGTCCGACACGCGCTATCAGCTCTTTGCGGAGATCATTGATGAGAAACCTCAGGAGCGAGGCTTTATCACTTCCAACCAGTGGCCGACTCCTCCTATTGACGATCTGGAGAGTCTGGATACGCGACCTGCGCCTGCGGAGGAGATAGACATGTACAGTAAAGCTTGTGGCTCGCTCAGTGAGGAAACGACAGCCGATAGTGCAGAGGCGTCACGGATCATGCGTGGGATGATGGTCAAGCTAGTACACCGACGAATGACCCTCGCTCAAGTAAAGGTATGCACGTGTGATCCATCGCTTTACCTCAGTGGCTCATCACCTTGGTTAACAGAAATCACCTTGGCTTGCGTTCGATGACGAAGCAGCGGGCGACGGCACGCCATTCACACCTGACTTAGTCGTCCTCAGTGACGAGGACCCCGCACATGCTATCCAGGAGAGGAAGACCAACTATCGTCGGTGGCCAAGGTTTGCCAAACGGAAACATCAGGACAACTACAAGCACCCCAACATCGTGGCCCGCAGTTTTGGCCGCCTTCGTTCCTCCAGTCAAGTACATGTCGCCGATGTGGAGGAGCCTGAGAACGAAGAGGGTAAAGGACAGAACCGGACACCACGCGCTTCCACCGATGTCTCCCCAAGTGGCTCACCAAAGCGAAATCCCCATCCATTTGCGAGCACCGCAACATCCATCTCTCCCGCGTCTTCGCCCATCGTGGCTCGCCATGGCGACAATTGTTTTGTGAAGAAACCAGACGAGAGTGCCTCCTCGCCCCGCTCCAGATGGAAACCATTCAATATTATGAAGAGTTTCCTCAATATGACCCGAGGGCGATCGAACAAGCCCAATATTACTTCCGCCTCGGCGAATCCAATCCCGACCCAGAGCCATACCCAGACACATCATGATCTTGATTTGACACAGCTCGAGGACAATTACTCAAATTCGTACCCGGGTGGAATCGATTTCAGCAGGCGAGCGAAGAGTGTCAATGAAGTGAACAGCGTGACAGAGGGGGAGGGGGAAGAGGACGCCCTCCTCATTACATACGACACGGATGATGAGGAATTCTCGGACTTTGATGACCCCAATCCCACGAGGTTCCTGGGTGCTGGCGGTTACGGCACACCGCTTCCCAGGCATTTTCCACGATTGGAGGCAGAGTGTGTTGGGCACTCCCTCATTTCACTCGTGAATGGTGGCCCCTCTGGTACACTTGCAAGCTCTGGCGAGGTAGTATCACCGCCGCTTCGCAGTCCTGGTGATGGTTCTGAACCTGTCCGGGTGTTCGGCCGGTACTTCCAGCATACGACTGGGACTCCTGGGGAGACGTCGAGGGATTCGTATGACGATTCTACCACACAGGAATCCACTATGCTTCATTCGCCCGCGCATAGGGACGGTCCTCAATGGCAACCAAGACCGCGTTCTGTAGTTCGGAACCCGCGACAGAAGTTCACAACTGAGGATGACGCTGATTCTGACTCGGATGCATTGGAAATGCCCACAAAACATAAATCGCGGTTTGGGTAGCAACGTCACTTCATTCGCCGCCTTCATCTCCCCGTTGCTTCGCCTCATCTCGTCGACCGCCTGGTCCCCGGTTCGCTTCCGCCAAGCCAGCAGCCGCGGCATACATCTCGCTTGCGTCATAGTACACACCAACTTCTTGTCCGCATGTCCCGCTTATCATGTCCGTCCCTCTCACCCCCTCGCGCCCCCCTCCCTGGCTACCCTTCCCGAACCCCAGCCTCCGACCCGCCCCCATGTTGTTCTCTGTTTCTCCTGTGTTTCGATCTCGTCCCAGTCTGGTCCCCTCGTTCTGTTATAGAGTGTTTCTGTTTCGCCTACGTGATCGCAATCTTTGTCTCGACTGACTGGACTCTGTCGGCTGCTCTCTGTCCATTTCCCGTGTGTTTGATTACCACCATTTATACTCACCGGCTCATCATTTGCATCGATTTGCATCAATTTGCATCAATTCACCTCCCTCCACCGCATCACCGTTCCCAAGTTTCCAGATCCTGATATCTTGGCACGCGGTAGAGATGTTGATCAGAATCTCATCCGTTCTTGGCTCTTCACCCTTTCCATACTCCAATTCCCCTCAACTCCTACGTCTTGACCCAGTGCCCACTAGTTAGACTCTCACGCACGCACGCATTCTAGTTTTCTTCACTCACGGCGTGCCTCTGATAGGAGGTTCGGATGATTTGGTTTTCCTATCTCCATCTTCCATCCCACTGCCATTTTTGTTTCACTGTTCATGCAACTCACACTCTGTTTGATACTGCCTTATAGAGTACCCGTGCTGTACGTGCTACACATATCCCCCACTTTACAATGCATCCTTTGCCTCGCACCGGCTTCCTGCTACCTTTCTGCATATGTCTGATATTAATACGTGTTGTTTGTATAAGTTTTAGGTGTCATTTTCAGCCCAGTGCACTTAGCCCATGAGCAAGACTCAATATTAATATGATCTAGAGTTTTTGATGGACTTTAATTGCGTCCGCGTCCTTGTTTCTCACACTGATTGCGCCAATTCAGCATCTCCATTGCTCCAGAGAGCAGATATTCAAACCTTTAAAGAGCCTTTCAGAACTGTCATGTGGAGGGAACCCGTTCTTCCGGGAATCAATGACCCCTTTACAGTACTGCCTGTGGACAGTAGAAGTGATTTCCGTTTTATGCAGTGAGTTGCTTCCCTTCGTGGCCGCCTCGTGGACCTCTAAGCAGCAGCGGACGAAACCGACATGGTCCGCGATGGGGTATGAACTTCGTAGGAACACGGTATAGGTTTGGATGATATAGTAAGAATAGCCACTGGTTAGAAGAACACCATATCTACCAATGAAGTCTGGAGGTGTGCTGCTTCTCCAGCTTCTCCAGTCGCTTTTATGGGTGCATTCGATCATTAAAATAAGGGGGAACATGGAATTTGCAGAGGGGAACGCGAACCGTAAGAGGTCCTCTTGAACGTGATTGAAATGTGGATATATTCCCGCTCCGTAGGGGTTGACAAAAGGAGCCCAAGCGGTCGATATGTATCTGGATGATGGTTCACTACTGAAAAACCCCTGGGAATGCCACGACCATGGCGTTGGGTAAATAACACGTCCCTCTGGTTCTGTAAAACGTGTCAGAGTACGCGCCCGAAGAAAAGCTGTAATCCTTACTTCTGAATCGTCAGCAGCAAAATTCTTGATATCATAAATTTGAACAAAGGGAAGAGATTGCATCCTGCAGCCTGTTGCCTATATCTGAGAGCGAAGGTGGACAGGGGTTCCCTTTCCCAGTTTCCAGAGATGCCGACTCGAGGACGTCATTGACGATCGCGACTTCCATTGTCTCAAATGCTGCGAGGTAAAGCTTCTGCAAATCTTCTAATGATGCTTTCAAGACTCCTAAATCTTGCGGCGGGTCCATGGCATCAACAATGTCGTCAAACAGTGGCACTGTGGCCTTGGATATAGAGGCTAGGCCATCGAGCTCGCTGATTGAGAGCGCCGTTTGAGGGTTCGGGTTCAAGTAATGTTTATGCAGTCGCTTTCTTAAAGCTGACGTTAATTCTAGCACTGTCTGGACCTAGATGCGAGTCAGAAAATTGATAGCATAGGAGAGACATAGATATGTGACCTTCTTCACAAGACTAACTTCATCCTCAGTAAGCTCTGAGGCAACGTCGCCTAGCTCTTGATCGAGTTCATCCCATCCACTGCCGAAGGCGACTTCACCAGAGGGTGACAACAGCTCTTCTACCTCCTTCAGTGCATCCTTCAACGTTTCTTGGTCACTTCTCCATATTTTAGCGACAGCCTCCCGATTGTCCATCGAAAGGTTCCTGTGGCGATCGCATGCATCGTGAACTGATCCAGTGCGCTGAGAGGAGTCAGGATCCGCAAGATCATTTGCATATACGTTCAAAAGAACTTTCGTAGCTTGCAGGACGTCCTGAGCCGCCAGTCGCGCCTCATTTGAGAGCGAATTGCCAAATCGATTCCCGTCGAAGGCCCCTGCACAACCGGAGAGGTTCTCAATGTGCTGAGACAATGTTTCCAAAATTGGAACTGCTGCGGCTGGTGTTGAAGGTTTTTTACCAAGCGCCATCCAAAGACGCGTGGTGAACGAGTGGATCAATGTAAGGAGGCTCATGAAATCTGTTCTTAAAGCGGAAAATGTAGGTGGGGGTCCTTCCATGGCTGTTGGAGGGCCCTTCAGCGCACGAAGCGCCGTATCACAGGTCGCCATCGTTTTCATGAGTGCAACGGACACTGAAAACCGTCAGACAGAAGTAGGAAGCGAAGCACACCACACACATTGCGATAAGTCCGTCATCCAAACTGCTAAGGGAGAATGTGACCTTACAGGATATTGCAGCGCGTTCCAAAAGTACGAACAAATGCACACGAACATCGGGGATAGATCTTAATCTATGTGAAGCACATCGTTTCTGGTGATCTTGGATTTCACATTTCGCGGCAATCGACCACCTCAGCTTCAAATACCGGACAAAGTAGTATCAGGAGTATTTGGTGCCCAAATGTGCTCGATTATCTGAACGATGTAATATTAGATTGACGAGGGTCCATCCTTCATGGAAGCAAAGGATACCTTGTGCCTACTTGAACGCCTTTATGAATATCAATGGTCGCAGTGGCTGTTTCATACGTAGCAGTGGCATAGTCCACACTCAGCGTCTAAATTTAGAAAAACCCCACCAAATTTTGAGCCTTTCATTCGGTCCAGACTTTGGGCTGAACCCGTAGTTTGTATAAGCAGAATTTCTTTGGACTTTACCTTATCAAGGGTCTCCTAGGAAACCCGCCTGTAAAATTCTGTGATATAGCCGTAATCTATGTCTGTGTCAATTAACCTTGAACGGCTGTCCCGCTCGCATTTATCGCCCCTAGAATCTTTGCCAGTCGAGGTGAGGGGACATCGAGAAGTCGAAGAGACGATCGGAAGACTTATTTGCCCTTGAATAATAGTTAATGTGTACCATTCAGCTTCATACACTCTCCCCTTCCTTGCCCATAACGTCAAAGCGCCTTGCCGACGTTTTTAAGCACACACTATCATCCTTCCGGGCTCGGTACCTCCTGTACCGTTACCCCAACGTAGTAGACACAGGATATCTCCTGTCAGCGCTGTTGACATACCGAATATGCACGCGTACCGTCCTAGAAGCTGTCTTCATGGCAATTCCCACCACTCACCCTTCCTTGCCTTCGAAACAGCACTTCAGGCTCCCCAAGCGACTCTTTCGCTCTCTTTCGCATTCCAAAGGAGCAAGCGGCATCGATACAGGTGTTCAAGCATTCGTCGAATACCTTTTTCAACTTCGCCCCGGTCCTGACCCCAATTCGCATGATGGTTACGCTTTGGTGCGCGCCGTTCAGGCCAGGAACATTCCCGTCATTCGATTGCTCCTCGCCCACGGTGCCGATCCCAAGAAGCGAGAGAATTTGGCCGTCATGATTGCAATTCAATCAAAGGACCTTTCTTTGGTCAAGCTCTTGGTAGAGATAGATGAAAGGCCGAAGTCATCTGGGTTTGGAATGAGGCGCAAACTGGAGGATCGAGTGGCGGTCACGGCAACCATGTTGACAGTTGCAGTAAAGAAGCAAGCTACAGATATTGCAGAGTGGCTCATGCAAGAAAAGAACTGCGTACCGGATATGCGGACTCTTATGTCACTGCGATAGGATGTATCACCGTCTGCTTCAGCCCGCGGAGCACAAGGACCCCTTGCTGGTCTATTGACTCTATATTCAGGACGTTCGAGTCGCTTGGTGCTACCCAGTGATAGTACCATCCACGTACCAATCCCGCAGAGTTCGTTCATAATCACTCGTTGCACTACTCTAAACCGCACGGGAAGCGTAGAAGTTATTCTGGATGTCCCTCTGAAATGCTAATACTACTGCCAAGAAATGAACGGCGCTCCAATCCAGAGTGCACAGGGAGAGTGAGGACAAAGGACAAGTCAACCCTAAAATCTGACCACCACTCTTTGCAGTATGCCACCGACGCGTTTGCTCGACAATTACTATACCACCGTCGTAACCCTCCTTGAATACCTTTGTCGTGCTACAAAACGACACGCCGACGCGTTCACTCGCGAAGATGACGACGAATCGTTTAAGACACTCCTCCATAGCACTCTCGTCGCATTAGATTACCCTCTGGCCGACATCCCTCATTTTGAAGCGCATCAACCTATGATATCACAATCGGACGTGAGTCGTTTGGGTGACATGAGTCCTGCTTCTGACACAGAGCCGAAGATCATCGATAGAGTCCAACAGAGACTGCTCGCCACCGCCAATGGCCGATCAAATAATGTGTTGACTCTGGGATATCGCTCGGTCAGTCGCTGCGTTGATCGGATTCTGCGACTGTTTCCAACCTTCCTGCAGGCAGATCTGCGTGCAGAGACTGGCAAGGCTGGACGGACAACTGTATTCAATTTTTTTGTGAATACTATGGTCGATGTACTGCGTTCCTATGATTGGTGTCTTCTACTTCAGCGGTGCGAATGGCAAGCATTGCCCGAAAACACGATTAATCTGACGCTCCTTTTCTAGTATTGGGGAAGATATTATGCTAGGACTCCTCAGTAGTACTAGCATCTTCCTTCAGTTACCTAATGGGTGTCTTTGCCAAGCCACGGGCAAGCCCATGTGTCCGCTGCGACCCCGTAAGCTGGATACATCCATCAGCCCCTCGAATATCGTACCGATGCCAACAAAACCTGCATCAAACTTCAAACGCAAACAATCTCCAGTAGTGAGTGTGGACATTCGGCCGTACAAAAAGCGGCGTGTTGCGTTGCCGCAAGAAACGAAGAGGTATGTGCTTGATCACATCCGCGTACTACTTCTTATAATTGTATAGCTCGGCTTCTAACATACCAATTGTAAGAAGTCGCATGTTCTATGGGCGGCCATCAAGGGTACCGAAAACAGGTTATATACGCATCGGATTGCCATATCACCGTCAGTCGTTCATATTGTGAAAAGAATGAAATTACCTGAGCACCTTGTTTAGATCCTCTTCAGCGCATGGGGCGGGAGGTGTCGCTCTCGCAACAGCAGTTTGAGCCGATCCATGCCAAAGACGAAGTCAAGAGAGAAAATACCACTGCATGTGCCATTCTTCAGGAAATATTTCCTCGCCAATATGGACTCCCTAGTGTCTTCAATGGTCAATGGAACGGCAGCGAAAACAAGGCTGGTCATTATTTGGGTTAATCCTAATAATAGCTGATTATCGCTGGCTTAGGCCGTCTCTTGGAAAACCCCACGTCGCCTTGAAGCTATCGTCCCGCTTGTCAAGCGTCTCCTTAAGCAGCATTCCATCTGCAGTTACTTTTCGCTTCTGGAAAGGATCTGTCCGTCAAAGGTCAAAATCCTTGCTACATATGGAGAACATTGGCTAACTCTGACGTTAGTTGAGGTGTACTACTGCCGCCATCGATGACAGCGTCATTCTGGTACGTCCGATATATTGTTTGTTGTTGCTGACATATTAACCAGCCTTTAGGAAATGATCTCTGAAACGTCCCACTTGCAAACTCAACTTCCAGTAGGAGACTTGACCGTCCCCTCAACTAACCTCGAGAATTATGCGATTGATTGCACAGGCAACCCGACCAAGCTCAAACCACGCTTCGCAGAGTTTCTCTGCTCGTACAAGGAGGTAGGCGTTATGACCCGATCATTTTTCAACCATACTGAAAGCAGAACTAAGGTTGTCAGGTACGTCGCCTCTGTAACCTCTGTTGTCATTCCAAAATCCCTGTGGGGGTCACCCGCCAACTACAACCGAGTTCTTCAAAGTGATTATTCAGTCATTTCGAATGAACGCAAAGCTGACGTCCGCCGTGGCCAGTGGTTTCCCGATTCATCACGTGCCGTCGATACGAAACGATTAATTTGCATGAGATCCTGCAAGGCTTTAGTACAAACGACTGTGATTGGCTGGAGTGCAAAAAACAGGGGTCTATGGCCCAAAGAGTCTGCTATTCCGATTCCATAAAGCGACGGGAACTCGTGGAAGATTTCCTTTACTGGTATTTCAACTCGTTTCTCACCCCATTACTCAAGGTATGTGATGACAACTCTTCAGTCTCAGCGGCTCACACTCGGCTTGCCAGAACACATTTTACTGCACTGAGTCTTCTGCATATCGCAACAGAGTTCTATACTTTAGGCAGGACGACTGGCAGACTTTATGCCAACCTCTCATCGAGCGTCTTGTCTCAGTAACCTTTGAGAAGCTGCCTTCTGTGAGCAGCTACTACCTTATTGCGCTCTGCTTTATCTCAATTTTTTGAAGTTCGACGCTCTTTCGGTCATCAAGACTCGTAAGCTGGGCTTCTCGTTTGTGCGGCTCTTGCCAAAGGACACCGGAGTTCGGCCTATTGTGAACTTGAGGCGTAAACCTCCAAAAAAGGTTCACTTTCTTCATGCTTAAGAGGATTGCGTGATTGATTCGATTTCCTCATCTCCAGTTCGAATCCAATGAATCCGGCCAATCGATAAATCAGGTTCTGCAAGCGGCTTTCCAAATTCTTACTTATGAACGGGTGTGGAGAGCTCCCCGCCCGACACAACGGAAATTGATACCATGTACAGGTTGCACAACCTGATCTACTTGGCGCATCGGTTTTCGGCCATAATGAAATTTACCCTCAATTGAAGAGCTTCAAACGAAGCATCTTATCCAAGGGCGGCATTCTGTGCGTCGCTCGCTTGACATTGATCACTTGGTTAATACTCGATCAGTCCATCACTTTATTTTGTCAAGGTCGATGTGCAAGCATGCTTCGACACAATAAACCAGCGGAAATTGTTGGAGATTCTTCAGCGTATTATCCGCGAAGTGGGTTCTCTCATCTTCTACAGAAACGCATTCAAATTAGAACGCAGGATGGCTACATGATTCGTCGGTACTCACAAGTGGTACCCATTGCTGGCAAGCTCAATGGATACATACGGAAAGCGTGTCCGGATTGTGAGGGTTCTTGGGAGGCCTTGTGGGTGTGGTACTAATCCATGCCCCAGACGAACATCAGGACTTCGTTTCTCTTGCCACCAGTCTGGCTGCATCACTTCGATCGGCTGTTTTCACTGATCAGGTCCACTCATCTAACACCGTGGCGTGAGCTGTTATAACCGGACTTACAGGTTGTGTATCCCTTCGAATATCGAGAAGAGATCCTTGCACTTCTTGAAGAGCATGTCACCCAGAATATTGTTAAGGTGAGTTGTACCGACCAAGGCAGAGCAACGCTGAACGCACCTGACAGATCGGCAATGATTTCTACCGGCAGTGTGTTGGGATCCCTCAAGGCTCGGTTCTCTCGACGATATTATGTTCATTCTTCTATGGCGACTTGGAACGCACTAGCAAGCTAAGCTTCAGGAATGACCCCAGGAGTGTACGGATTAGCAACTGTACCTCTACTCTGGAACTGATGCGTCATAGCTTTTACTTCGCTATATTGATGATTATCTTTTCATCACCTGTGACCTAGCAAAGGCCAAGGAATTCCTCGCGGTTATGAAGAAAGGCACGCTTAATATGGTCACCGAGTTGCCTTAGTTACTAATGCTTCATACAGGCCATCCAGAATATGGATGTTTCATATCTAAAGAGAAAACCATGACGAATTTCGCGTGCGAAGACAATCTACTGAACCCAATCATCCCCTCAGAGTCAGGCATGTAACCCGACCGTGATTTCTCTTCGTATACTGAAAAGAAGTTCTAGAATTTCCGTGGTGCGGTTTGCGGATCAATACGTCTACCCTTGATGTCTTGGTCGATTACGCCCGTCAGGCCGGAACTTGTGAGTGAAATCACCAAATTGGCTCGACTCTGACCTTTCTTAGGTGTTGCTGACTCGTTGACTGCTGATCGTGGTCGACGACCTGGACGTATTTTTCGCTATCGCGTTTTCCAGTGGGTCCAATGATTCGTCTCTCCAGAGACTGGTCTCATATATCGCACCAGGATGGTCAAACATAGGAGTCACATATTATTTACCGACTCGTCGTTCAATTCACTCTTCACCGTCCGCCTCAATTTATATCAAAATTTTTTGTTGGCAGCAATGAAAACCGTCAGCTACATTAAATCATGGGGGTTAGATCTCAGAAATCGATACGCGTTTATTTTTCGTACGAACCAGGCTCCCTTTGGCGGATTCTCGAGGAGCTGACCACACCGGCAGGAGTGATTCGCGAGGCCGTATCTTTCGCGTTTGCCAATATCCGTAATAAGTTTGTTGGCGAACTTGCGAAACAGAATGGAGCAGAATGTGGAATGAGAAAAGCTGATGTGGTCTGGTGAGTCGCTCTTTGTTGGTCTTAAGCCAACAAGCCAACACTAAGGATTATTACAAGGCTGGGACTGCACGCCTTTGGCCGGATACTCAGGTCGAAGGAAGATCTGAGGCCCTTAGCCGACTCCATAGACCTCGCAATGCACGAGCGGAAATTGCGAAGTCTACATCATTTGCATGGCAAAGTGACCAGAGGCGGCATGCGCGGTCTAGAAGGTATATCATACTGATTTGTGTGTATCACCAAGAGAATCGTTGAATCATTTGATACAATATCAACCATGGGAAAGAGATTGAGACCAACCTATAATACCCCATAGAATTGAAGCACAAATCGTATTGCGCTGAGGTAATAAGGACTCAGGCAGCTGATGGCGAGTTTAAGACGATTAATCGCTTCAACGACGCGCTCTTGGGTCGATTTGCCCTCCTCTGAGCTACTGAACGTTATCCAGTTCCAGCCTGTCACCGATGGGCTCTGAGGGCTTTGGGAGAGGAGTAGAAATAGGTCGCGGCGACGGAATGCACATAACTAATAGTATAGCTCTAAACGACATGCCAATGGTTATTCTACGACAAGAATAAAATCGGTGAAAGCCACGATCCGAGTCATCTGCCGAGCATCCGCCTCGGTTGCGGAAGCACGCGATCCGATCCGAGCTTCCAAGATAATTCGCGACGTGATCAAGGTACCGGGTACCGGAGGAGTACTCGTGCTTCTTTGCATACGTCAATGGTTGGTTGCTGACTATCATTTGATGCCAATGCCAATGCGGGCAGATGCTCAAGTCGTGCGGACGCGACGCCGAGGATTGAAAGACCTGTAGGAAACCAGATACCCAATCTTCGATTATTAGCGGCGTAAAAGCGTTGGCAGTAGGCAGTAGGCAGTAGGCAGTAGGCAGGCGCCAAATATCACCAAACACGCCAAACAAACCGTCACTCAAACTACCTCGAGCCATTCCCCTTAGTCTCACAAGGCAGGGAACAAAAAAGTCAGGATTGGCTCTGGAGATCAACTCCTTTCAGCCTTAGTCCGCTATAGAGACCGTCGCTCAAGTCCCGCTCACAAATTCCCACAGCCTGATTCGATGGACGAATTTTCTGCCCGAAACCCGGAACTTGCAGCCGGGTTGAACATGGAGAACGACTCGGAAGCAAGAAAACCAGCTATACAAGTGCCTATGACTCGACTGAGCTCGGCGTACCATCTCCTGTCAAGAGAACCATCCTCGCCCTCCAGCTACTCAAAGGGTAGCTCAGCACAAACGTCCCCTCAGTACCGGAACCTTTCGCGACCTCCTACAGCTCCACAAATCATGGACGAAAACGGCACTTTAGCTCGTTACGCACCTCTCCCACCGCCCAGCTCATCACAAACCTATCTTGCCACTCCCGACCCCAGGGACGTGCCGCTACCAACGGAAGACCTCTCGGACGATGAACAAGACGAGGGCGATGATGCCGTCTCTCCTGCTCACCAGCATCTCATCGAGTGAGTAAGCATTCTTATTTCCGTTCCCTTTTTTTTCCGCGTCTGAGTGCTACCTTCGAGTGTAGCTCTATGCTGAGTTGTCTTCTATTTCAGCGTTGAAGAGAGTGTATCTTCTATATTCAGTGCGGATCGCGCGCCTCCGTTTGCCAAGGCTGGACGCAGTGCGTCAGTTTCAAGTCATAGTTCCTCCCCCCCTACTGCGCCAGACCCGTGGCAATCAGCAAACGTACCCCTTGCGCCACTTGTTACTCCTTCAATTCTCGATCTCAGCCAGGGTGATGGTACCCAATGTCTGCTTGAGGGGGTAAACTCTCCCTCTAGGCCCCGCGCTGCTAGCGAAGAACGCATTCGCATACGTGTGGACGAGATGGTGCGTCTCGAGCTGGAGCGTATCCAGCTCCAGGGACTGGAGGAAGCCGCGAACGAAGATATTGTGTCGAAGAATTCGACTTCAAGCTCGGCTATTCCACACGGCCCGCCCCCGTTCGCATCTACCGCATCTATCCGCTCTTCCACATTATCAGCACAACCTCGTCCCAAGAAGACGACTTGTGACAGCACATCGTCTCTCGAGAGTATCATCCTCGCTGAATCACAGACATGGGAAAAGGTGGAGGGGTTAAAGGACGAATGGCAAGAACTCAGTAATCCTCGTGAAGAAGTTCTCACCATGAGCGAGTCAGAGTCGGACATCGATGATGACGAGGAGGAAATGTGGAGGAATGCTCGGGAAGTGGACGAACTGAGCGAGGACAAGGGCTTCCTCCCAAGTGTTGAGCGGCGTAGAAGGCAACATGCCCATGTGGGCAACGCTGGTACTGCGACCCCGAAGCCACAGAGAACCCCGAAGGCTTCCCTCGCTGTTCCGAATCCTGCAACCCAGCAACACACACCCTCGTGTGCCCCTCAACCTAGAAACTTCTTTCAACACCAACCGCATCCAGCACCCGTCATTTCCATCCCTCAGTCAAAACTCACCCCCACCCAGAAGCAACTGGTGGCGGAGCTCCAGAGGAATAGGAATGGTCATGGCATGCACACCCATCACACCATGCGCACCGTTTCTCCATTATTTGGGGACTGGTGAGCCCCTCAAGCGCCACGACTCATCACATTAAAGACGGTGCCATACACTTGGTAACAATATTACTATACTGTTCCTTGTTTGTACCCGGCTTGTTTGTCCCATCACTCCCCCGAACCACCAGTTGCGCACTCGTCGGCAAAATCAGCGGATCTCTGACCAGTAATACTCGCCTTCTCATCCTGGTGGTCGCACCCCCCATGTACCCTGCTCTCACCCAGATGGTAACTCCGTCTGAGTTCCAGCACCCCAGCCCCTTGCCCTGCTACCAAAACATAACGCCCATCGCCTTGTCCAGTCCATCCCCTATGCATCAACCTCAACACCTTGGTGTTTTCTTACTAGAATAGGCTACTTGCTTTTCTGTGAGACGACGAACCACATATCCTTGGATCGCCTGATGGTTGTACTATACAAGAAATGGAGACCTGTTGTACCTGTTCTTGCTCTGCCTCTTCAATGGGACTTTTCGCGGCCGGCCGGCGGCAACTCCTCACCAGCCGGTCTCCCAAACCACTGTATCTGTGATTTGCACTCTAGATATACTGGGGACACTTGCGACCACAGATTCGCAGTTTTATTTTTGATTGTAATACACTGCCAATTTTTGATTTGTCACTGGTATCACATCAAAACGTCAAGCGGTGGAGCCTTCATGCACGGCCAGTCCTCGCCTCACGATAAGTGACGTATCTGCACATCTGGTGGCTGTTCTGTCGATTCGAAGTTCTCAGGCAGGTGTGACGGTATCACCATGGCTGCTAGCAATCGACTACTTCCGTAGTCTAAATCAGTTTCGCACCTCCCCCACAAGAAGTACGACGCTTAGAGGAGCTGGAATTCCGAATTCCCTCGCTCTCATTCGACATTCGAAGGTAGAATGTTCCCTTTGTCCCTAGACCCTGACACCAAAATAGTTACCCCAGAAATAGAACATGCCACGGGGTCGGCGTCATAGCTCTACTATATATAAGCACACTGGCTGGAAACCGGGCGGATTTACTCTTAACTCTCCCGAGCGTCTATTCCCCCCCCCAACTTTCTGACCATGGTCGTCGCCGGTTCTACCTCAACGGATCCCAAGCCTTTGACAGTCCAACCTGGGCTTTCCACTGAGATGGGTACGTTGACCAGTACTCACAATTCACGCCGATCTGAACACTTTCCGCTTCATGTTGTTTGTGGAACCGCAGTTATGGACCCCAGCGCCCCAAAGCCTGCAAGCAAGCAAGAGTGCCTTAAGCAAAAGAAATCACCGCTACGGTTGAGAGGTGGTGGCGCTGGCAAGGTCAGGAATGCTCCAGTCCGGTCGTATTCGGGCTGACTTGGGTGTATAGGACGTTTTCCTTGGCCTAATCGGATGCTTCCTGTGCTTGGAGTGTTGTGAGGGCTGCTGTGATTGCATCGGAGATATCATTTGTGAGTGTTCGCTTTTGGCGACGTCGCTGAAAGGGCCACCGTTTAACTGCCCTCCACTCCTAGGCTGTCCCTGTGAGATGTGCTGCTAGGACTAAGTTGTTCAATGCAATCAACTGGGTCCCCTTTTTTTTGAAGGATCCAGGTCATGTTGTTGAGTTGGTGTTTTGTATGGGAGTAGCTTTGATACAATTTCGTCCATGAACACAACAATCCGTTTATTGTTAGAGCATTCTTCGTGTACAAAATCCCTGTTCACTTGCGACATGTGCACTCGCAACATGTGGCACCCGCCCCTTTGCGGCCAAACAAAGCGTCACTGCGCCAACTCGACCCGACCACCGTTTACGGTGGCAGAAATGGCGCTCGCTATTGCACGCGACGTCGTAGGGCGAGTGGTAGGTCAGCTGCAACGAGTCGACGCGTTCCTGCTCCACCAGCTGTCCAACAATGTCCAGCAACTTCAGCATCAATTTCAGCAAACCTCGCCTGGAACTCCCGAAGGACAGACACCGCGAGGGAGGGAAGCGTTTCATAGGATGGCTGCTGGAGAGTCGGAAATGATTGCAATCCAAATTGCACCGTGGACATTTCTGACCTCCGGCTATGCCTGGAGTCTCCTAATCATGGTCGGTTTGACGCTTACGTTCTCTTCTATGTTTACTTTCACTTATTACTTGACAAACTCTCATTGTTTAAGCAGGCCGCAGTACTGAGCCGAGTTCAACACATCGTCACTCCACCACGAGCAAACCCGCGACATGCACGGCCACCTGAACAGAGCAAAGTCTGGAACGTGATTTCTACCATCTGGTACTACATTCTTCCGGTCAATATGTCATCCACTTTTACTCGCGCGATCTTCCGGTTGCCCACCCTCTACTTATTATATCGATCTTTCATTATTCAACTCACCGTATGGTTGCAAGCGACCGGAATGATGCCTCAGTGGCCAATCCTTAAACCGCTGAATGACTGGGCGGCCTACTTAGACATGGGACAAGTTTGCTGGATGTCCTTCAGGGCTGTATGTGCGGCATTGTTCATGAACGCCCTTACTCGTGGACTAGATGGCAGGTCAGCCTCCTTCGTATCATTTGTTGGAGCGAACTGAAATTCGAAGCAGCCCCCAGAGCCATTCAGTCTTTAATTTGGTGGGCATTACCATCATAGCCTTAGCCTCACCTGCTCATTTTATCAACATAGCCCCAATACGCATTTTTGCTACATATATACTCCTCTCCCTACAGCGACCTGTTTACACCCCCGGATCCACTCCAACCTGCGAGACTACCCAGGAGACCCAGCCCTCACGTTCTTTTCACCCTTCTTCTTCCATTACTTCAAATAACAATACATCATACTCAAGGCCTGCGAAAACGATGGAGCAATCATCTCCTTATCCCGACGGCCGCAAGCGGGGTATTGGCATTAGTGAGTGAGAGGAACCTGGTGGAAACCTACATGTCTTACATGTTGCGTGAAGGTACACTTCAACTATGCCATCTACACTCGACATATTCTCGAGTACCCATATGCATTGCTCGTTCCTTCCATCTTCGAAGAATTCTTTCTCCTCCAGATTCTTTTGACTACAGGACTCAATGCCTTGACTCAGATCCTGCTTCAGGGGTGGGTCACTCGACCCCTGCTCGGTGTTGGCGCAGCGGCGCTCCCTGATCTCGACGAAGATTTTGGGGTCGCACTTATCAGAATTGGGACGTGTAGTCTTGCGGCCACCAGCACTATAGGGCTAGGAAACGAAGTCGCAGAAGTATGCTCTGCAGATCGCACTTTTGTGCAATTGGGGAGAAACAGCGCTGCCGTGCATAGCCCAATGATAAGGATTGGGAAACTTCAGCTTGGATTATCGAATCAAATTAAGGGGATCAAAGTCAAGAAAATCGATGCAGTCCGGTGGCCGAACACCCCTTGGATGAATGAAATGAAGCTCTTCTCCCTTACTGTTTGGAGAGTTCTCAAAAGGGCCTTCCACGCCCGTCGAAATCAGGAGGATTCTCCTGGGCCGGATATTCGGACGGGTCCGGTCGGTGCTCCTATCGAGGATGGTGGCAGAGAAGAACTGACGGGCGAGCACGAAATCGAACTCAAATATGTACACGCGTATACAAGCTTTCTCCGTGGGGACCCCATCACGGACGATGAGGATGAACCGTTTGAAGAAGGGTCTAGTTCGCATTCGGATGCAGACGAGGATGGGGATGATGAGTCACCACAAGTCGAGGAAGTCGATGATACTACCTCTGAGTCGACGCAACTTCTTTTGGTGCATGCGGCGGAGTCCTCTCGCCGATCTAGTACACCCACACCCTTGGCCCCCATCCTTTTTGCCCACTTGACCTCTCCAGATGGTTATCCACTTACTCGAAGAGGCTATAGTGATTTAATCCTTAGCCACTCCTCCGCAACTGCCCCAGCACGAAACAACCTACACTCTCGGCGCAGAGAGGTCAATGTTCAGGACGGAGTGGAGCCCGAAGAGGGCCGGCATTTGTGTGTAATATGCTGGTCTGCAGACCGGTCAATAATATGCTGGCCTTGCCGGTGCCTGGCGATGTGCGATGATTGTCGAGCAAATATTGCGTCGAGATCCACCGCGACTCGACACACCTGCCCATGCTGTAAACAAGGGTACGTACAACCGTTCGCTTTGTCAGGAGATGCTCAAGTGATGTCCTTGCAGGGTTGATGGCTACTCTCGGATCTACATACCGTGACACATTGATGGAAGTTGAATGTATTACCTATTCTTATATGTGCAATTAAAAGCATTCCAAATACAGCATCCCAGAGGACTCGGAGCCTCACCGAGCTTTACAGAGGGGGGATTCCCGACCGAACTATGGATACACTTTCCTCGGTTGGCTATATTGGAATATTGCAAAGTGCTGTAACGCCGTTGGCACCACGGCCCTTCGCCTACACCCAAGAGACTCGTAAGTGGCACACACGCAGGTCGACCGCCACTCTATACGTCCAAGTCCAGCCATCCAAACAGGTGCGCGAGATCACCCTTCCATTTTATCAATAGCGGACTAGCGAGTCTGCTGTTGCAAGAGAAGCACGTCCCATGGCAAACGCTTCAGCCCAGATGATCTACAGACGCAGGCTAGGACACCCCAAGAGTATCTTGATCCCTCGAGGGGCAAACACATCTCATGGCAAGCGCAAGGGTTGCAAATCTTACATTATTCGGGACCGGGAGGAAGGAAGTGCGTTTGATTAGATAGATTAATGGATATAATAGACTCGTCTACCCGTATTACAAGAATGACGTGGGTCGCGTGGAGATGCAGAGTGCTGGCCAAACTTGTTGTAAACGCGAGACGCGCATAATGACGCGTTGGTCAAGAAAACACTGTTCCCTGTGTAGTATATGACTCATGGCACGACAGGGAGGCGGTCTCGAGCGGAAAAGACGTCAAGTTCGGGCGTCTCAAGCCGGCGCGCGCTGTGTTTTTCAAGGCGCGTCAGCGAGAAAGATCCTAAGTGCATGTGAGACATAATATATGGGCTCATAGATGGCAATCAATGCTGTAATTGAGCAGGCGATGGCGAGGGGCTCATCCGTTCGTTCATAGGTCGGAGAACAAAATGTACAAACACACATCAGCGTTGGTTACACTCACACGCGACAAATAGTATGCTCTGTGCTTCAGCCTCAAGGGTCACGTGTTCCCCAACCAGGCTCCCGTGTTCCGAGCTGAGTTCGCTTATCTTCATCTTGCCGCTTTTGCTGCTGTCGAGCGTACTGCAAACACTCACAACTAGTCGATATGGGCAAGAGGGCTGGCGGACTTGCTCACTTCATGCATGCTCCCCGGTCAATGACGCTCTCGCCTCCCGTGTAGAGATCGCAGAGAGGTGCGTCTCTGTATACGACCTTCTTTCTATAGTTCCCTATTTGGCGTCTCTGGAAGAACTTCCCTTATTTTATTAAGCGACCCACCGAGCTCATGCCTCGTTCAATAATGATTGGAGAAACGTCAATAACCAAAAAAGGCAACAAATATCAAACTACACGCGCAGAGTTCAATGGAAAGCAAGGTTAGGAAGGTGCACTTTCGAAAATTTGGGTCCATGAGGTTCCGAAGGCAATATCGTTGAAGTCAAAGGAGACGGATCGAATATGAGAGGTAAGGGAAATTGTCATAAGGGCCGGTGAATGAATGGTTGTACGACAGTAGTGGGGTACCCAGTATAGTAAACCACCCCCCGAGTCCCTGACCCAACCCTCCATGTTGGGCTTTGCAAAAAGTTCAGGATGGATCGGACTACAAGAGGAAGGTCGGATGGAAGCAGATGGAAATGCGTCCCACACATGGGTAGTGTTGTCACAAGACCCAGAAACGATGTGCTGCACGTCCGAAGAGTAAGCAATAGACTGGACCAAGTGGGTATGCCCCTCAAGAGGCTTGCCGGCTGCAGTACCAGACCCAGCACCCCAGCTTCTAATGGTGTGATCGAAGGATCCGGAGATGATGTGGCGCCCATCAGGAGTATAAGCAACGGATGTCACCCAATTAGTGTGCCCTTTGAGAGGATTGCCAACTGCGGCACCAGTCCCGGCATCCCAGATTCGAATGGTGCGATCGTCGGATCCGGAGATGATGTGGCGCCCATCGGGAGAGTAAGCAACGGACGACACCTCATCAGCATGCCCCTTGAGTGGATCGCCGACTGCGGCACCAGTCTTGGCATCCCAGATTCGAATCATGCGATCGTGTGATCCGGAGATGATGTGGTGCCCATTGGGAGAGTAACAAATGGACGATACCCAGTGAGTGTGCCCCTTGAGAGGATCACTGACTGCGGCACCAGTCTTGGCATCCCAGATTCGAATGGTGTTATCATAGGATCCGGAGATGATGTGGCGCCCGTCAGGAGAGTGAGCAACAGACTTCACTAGGCCAGTGTGCCCCTCGAGAGGATCGCCGACTGCGGCACCAGTCTTGGCATCCCAGATTCGAATGGTGCAATCGCCGGATCCGGAGATGATGTGGCGCCCAT
>WNFL01078877.1_pt3 | contig 23113 bp, 24 predicted proteins | sample 5400361 | NCBI WGS metagenome assembly WNFL01 (sample SAMN13153351, study PRJNA577476) | soil metagenome | isolation source: 40 cm soil on Douglas fir-dominated hillslope | place: USA:California | collected 2013-09-17
TGGAACCGCCTATTCACCGAGCGCTGCCGGCAACTGGATTGCATCAGCCCCGATGAGCTGCTCGGCCAAACTTTGCCGCCCGCCGAACCCATCACCTGGATCGAGAGTCCTGTATGGCGGCCGATGGCCCGCCAATGGCTGCAGCGCCACGGCCGGGCGCTGCCGGCGCCGGCCAGCACGGTGCCGCGGACGGCGTGCCGGCTGAACAGCGCGTCGCCCGCGGCCGAGTTGGCGGCAATGGCCGACTGGGCGCTGGCGAATTTGCGTTCCTCGAAGAGGTTTCGCGCGTGGATTTGCGTGCCGGATTTGAATCTGCGCCGCGCGGAAGTGGTCGATGCATTCGACGCGGCATTGGCGCCGCGGCGCTTTACCCTGCTGTCGGAAACCTCGGGCAACGCGCCCTATGCCGTGGCCGGCGGTACGCCGCTCGCCGAGTTTGCGCCGGTACGCGCGGCCTTGGAGACCTTGGCGGCGAGCATGGGACCGGTTCCGTTCGAACGCTTCAGCGCTCTGTTGCGGGCGCCGGAGCAGCACTCGTCCGCGGCCGAGGCCGGCGCCGCGGCGCTCTTGGATATGCAGTTGCGCAGGCAAGGGCCCAGCGAAGCCGATCTGGCCGGCTGGCTCACGCTCGGGGATCGCATTGCGGCTGCGTATGGTCTCGGCTCGGCCGCCTTGCAGCGGCTGAAAGGCGCGCTCGCGGCACTCGAGGATATGCGCGGCAATCACCCCATCAGCCGCTGGGTGCCGGTGTGGATCGCGGCGCTCGAATTGGGTCCGTGGGCGCAGCGGCATCGCTGGTCGAGCATCGAATATCAGGCGGCCGAACGTTTTCGGGAACTTCTGGCGGCGCTCGCGACCGCCGATGCGTTTTTCGGCACGCATTCGCGCGACTCGGCGCAGCGCATCTTGCGGCGCGCCGCGCACGATACGGCATTTCAGGCGCAAACCGGCGTTCCGCCGATCTGGGTGAGCGGACAGCTCATCGATCCGTGGCTGAACTACGACGGGCTGTGGGTCGGCGGCTGCAACGACCAGCGATGGCCGCCACCGGTCGAGCCCATCCCGTTGATACCGGTGAGATTGCAGCGCGACGTCGGCGTGATCGCCGCCGCGCCCGAATCGCAATTGCAATTCGCGCTCGACTTGCAGAATCGTTGGGCCGCGCGCGCCCGTGAATGCGTGTTCAGCTTCGCCGATCCCGGCGATGGACGGTCGTCCGCACCCAGTCCCTTACTGCCGGACGCGGCGGCAACCGCATCCCCGGCGCTGCCGCGGCCGCACTGGCGCGCCCTTCTCGAAGCCCAGCCCACGCTCGAGCGCTTGACGGATGAAGTCGCTCCGCCGTTCGGCCCGGGCGAGCGCACGCGCGGCGTGTCCACTTTGAGAGCTCAATCGCGCTGCGCGTTCCGCGGCTTCGCCGAGACGCGCCTGCGCTGCGAACGGCTCGAGCGGCCGCTTCCCGGATTCAACGATCGCGAGCGCGGTGAATTGATCCATCACGCGCTCGAGCACGTGTGGTCGGTGCTGCGCGACTCGAGCGCGTTGCTGTCCATTTCAGCGGATGCGCAAGCACAGTTGCTCGATGACGGGGTGATGCGCGCGCTCGCGAAGCAATGCCGGGTGCGTGATCCGGGTCCTCGCTGGCGCCGGCGGGAACGCGAGCGCATGGGCAACGTGCTGCGCAAATGGCTGGACGTCGAACGGCAGCGCCAGCCCTTCGCGGTGGAACAGCTGGAACTCGGCTCGCAGGCGGCGCGGCATGGGGGTCTCGAATTCGCGGTAAGAATCGATCGCGTGGATCGGCTCACCGACGGTTCGCGCGTCTTGATCGACTACAAGACCGGCCTCGCGGCCGTCGATTGGCGCGGTGAGCGCCCCGACAACCCTCAGCTGCCCATCTACGCACTACTGCATCCCGACGCGCTGGTCGCAGTCGCCTATGGACGCGTGAACGCGGCCGAATGCAGCTTCATCGCCGAAGCGGAACGGGCTGCGCTGTTCAAGCCGAACGGCCGGAAATCGCCGCTCGAGGGCATGCCCACTCTCGCGGCGCTGATCGATGTGTGGTCGCAGCGCATCGAGAATCTTGCCGCGGATTTCGCGGCCGGCCGGGCGGCGGTTGCGCCCACCGTGCATGCTTGCAAATCCTGCCGGCTGCACGGATTGTGCCGCGTGCCGGCGGCGCTCGAGGATGCGGCGGACTCGCATGATTGACGATCGACCGCCGGCATCCGACGAGGCGGCGCGCCAGCGGGCCATCCAGGCGGGCGGCTCGGTCCTGGTGCAGGCGCCCGCGGGCTCGGGCAAGACCACCTTGCTGGTGCAGCGCTATCTACGCCTGCTGGCGATGGTCGATGCGCCGGAGCGTATCCTGGCGCTCACTTTCACGCGTCGTGCCGCGGAGGAGATGCGCGAACGCGTGCTGCTGGCGCTCGGCGCCGCGCGCCTCGAACGCTGTCCTCCGGCCCTGAATCGCGAGACCTGGAGATTGGCCGCGGCCGCGAGCCGGCACCTCGGCACCTTGAGTCTTGACGTCGAACGTCAGCCGTCGCGCCTGCGGATCGAGACCATCGACGCGTTCAACGCATGGCTCGCGGGCCAGCTGCCCATATCCGCCGGCGCGGGATCCGCGCTTCAAGTCCTTGCCGATGCGACACCCTGTTACGAAGAAGCGGCCCGGCGCGCATTGGCCCACGAGGCGGGCGATGTGTTCGGGGCGGCCGTCGACCGGGTGCTTGCAATCGACGACCAGCGCTGGCGCCGCCTCCGCGAGCTCATTGCCGATATGCTGCCGGACCGCGACCGCTGGCTGCCGCTGCTCGCGGGCCGATTGCAGGCGGCGAGCGCATTGAACCCGGCGCAACTCGAGCGCGTGCGGCAGCACCTCGACGAGGACTTGCAGCTGTTGGTCGCGCGGGTGCTGATCCGCGCGCGCGATGTGCTCGGCGCGGAAAGGATCGCCGCGCTCGCGCGGCTGGTGCATGGCGCGGCCGGGCGCGCGGGTGCGTTACGGCCGGAGCTGTCGGCTTGCGCCGCGGACGGCTCGCCGTTGCGGGCCGATCCCGCGGATCTCGCACGGTGGCGCGGCGTCGCGCAGCTGCTGCTGACCGCGGAGGGCGAGCTTCGCAAGCGGCTCACCAAGAACGAGGGTTTCCCGCCGCAGTGTGCCGACAAGCCGCCGATGCTGGATCTGCTGCAGGAACTCGATCGTCATCCGGGCGCGCGCAAGATCCTGGTGGAAGTTCGCGCGCTGCCGGCGCCGGTCTACAGCGACGATGAGTGGGCGCGCGTCCGCGAGGTGGCGCAGGTGCTGGTGCTGACCGCGGCGGAGCTGGATCAGGTGTTTCGCGAGCAAGGCGCGGCGGATTTTCCGGCGGTGTCGTTGGCGGCGCTGCGCGCGTTGGGGTCGGCGGATTTGCCCACTGATCTGGGGCTGCGGCTCGACTATCGTCTGCAGCACATTTTGCTCGATGAATTCCAGGATACCTCGAGCTCGCAATTGGAACTGGTGCGGCTGTTGACCGCCGGATGGCAGAGCGGAGATGGACGCAGCGTGTTTTGCGTCGGCGATCCGATGCAATCCATTTACGGTTTTCGTCAGGCGGAGGTGCGGGCGTTCCTGGAACTTGCCGAGGACGGAATCGGCGAGGTGAGGTTCGAAGTACTGCGTTTGCGCGACAATTTTCGCTCCGCCAGGCCGGTGGTGGATTGGATCAATGCCTGCTTCTCGCGCATTTTGCCGCGAACCGACGATCGCGCCCGCGGCGCCATCGCGTTTCGCCCGAGCGCGGCCGCCGTGCCTGAATCGCCCGAGTCGGCGGCGGCGGCTCCCGGAGTCGCGCTGCGCGGCTTTGCGACCCGGGCCGAGGAATCCGCGGCGATCGCCGATATGATCGCCGAGCAAGCCGAACGGCATCCCGACTGGCGCATCGTCGTGCTGGTGCGCGCGAGAACACATGCACGCGAAATCGCCGCCGGTTTGCGCGCGCGCGGCATTGCCTTTCGGGCCGTGGATATCGAGCCGCTGCAGGATCGCGCCATCGTGCGCGACATCATCATGCTCACCTGCGCGCTGCTGCATCTCGGCGACCGCACGGCGTGGCTGGCCGTGCTGCGCGCGCCGGGGACCGGAGTCTCCTTGGCGGATCTGCTGCAGATTTCTCGCGGCGCGCCGTTGATTTGGGACGCGCTCGCCGATGAGGACGTCTTGCGGCAATTGAGTGAGGATGGCCGGGCACGTTGCCGGCGGCTGCGATCGACCCTGGACGACGCGTTTCGCGTTCGCAATGACACGCCGCTGGCACGCTGGGTCGAGCGGACCTGGCTGGCGCTGGGCGGGGCGAGTAGTGCCGCGTCGCCGCAAGACCTCGAACTCGCCGGTGCCGCGTTCGCGCGCCTGCGGGATTTGGAACAACTCGGTCTGCCGGATGCCGCCGACCTGCCGAGCCGCTTTGCGGATCTGTACGCCGATCACGGCGCTGCGAGCGCCGTGGAAATCATGACCATTCACAAGGCCAAGGGGCTGGAGTTCGATATGGTCGTCGTGCCTGCGCTCGATCGCCACATTCCGCGCAGCCGCGATCAATTGTTGCTGTCGCATCAATTCGCCCGCACGGGCCGCGACGGCATGGTCATGGCGGCGCGGCCGGCGGTGGGTGCCGACGGCGATCGGTTATTCGCGTTCCTGCGCCATCAGCTCCGCGATGCAGCCGGTCTCGAGGCTGAGCGGCTGCTGTATGTGGCATGCACCCGCGCAAAATGGCAGCTGCGATTGACCGCCACGGTCAAGGCAGAGGACACCGTGGAACCTGCCGAGAAGGCTGCTGCTCCCGGCTCGTGGTCGCCGCGGGCGGGAAGCTTGCTGGCCGTGCTGTGGCCCGTCGCCGCTGCGCAATTCGCTGTGACGGAGCGTGTTTCGTCGCAGCGCCCGGGAGCGGGCCCACCGCGCGGCGGACCCTTGTGGCGCGTTCCCCGGGACTGGAGCCTTAAGCTCGACCTCGGGCCGCTCGCCGCGGAATCGATATCTCCGGCGCCGCCATTGCGCGCGGAGACCCCGGTTTTCGATTGGGCCGGCGAAACGGCGCGCCGCGTCGGCACGCTGGTGCACGCCGAGCTGCAGGCCATGGACGCGGCGAGCAGCGACGAGCAAGCCATTCGTGCACGCGAGGCGCACTTCCGACGCTGGTTGGCCCTGCATGGCGTGCCGGCCGATCGCCTGCCGCAGGCCGCGTCCCGGGTCGTGGAAGCACTGGTCGCCGTGCATCGAGATCCCCGCGGCCGCTGGATTTTGCAGAAGGCCCGTGAGGACGTGCGCGAATACGCCCTGTCGGGGTATGTGCGGGGCGCGGAATCCGGCTCCGGCGACGTGGCGCGAGTGGTCTTCGACCGGAGTTTTGTCGACGATCAAGGGGTGCGCTGGGTCATCGACTACAAGACGAGTCAGCACACAGGCGGCGGTATCGAGGAATTCCTCGACCGCGAGGTCGAACGTTACCGGTCCCAACTGCAGCGCTACGCCGTGCTGGCCCAGCGGCTGGGTCCCGAGCCGGTGCGCCTAGGTCTGTATTTCCCGCTGATGCGCGCCTGGCGCGAGTGGGCGGCAGCGAGGCCATCGACGGCGCCACTTGACCTTCAGCTGAAACTGGATATATGAACAGTACCGCAGCAGCGGCGTTCACCGGGCTACCAAGTAAATTCCAGGTCGACGGGAATTCGGCCCTGCGCGTCTCGACCACGCAATTGCACGACGCCCTCTAGATCGCTGACCAACGCTGCAGGCGCGTCGGGACGTTCCTTTAACGTGCCGCTCAGCATCCCGGTGTGTTCCGTCGTGGAAAGCCGAATGACGGCTTTCGCATCCAAGGGGCCGCCCGTGTCCGTGAGCTGGGCGCTCACGCTGCCGTCGGCGCCGATCGCGCCCTCGGCCAACCGCAGATCGAAGCCGCCCAAATCCGCGCCTTGCGCAATTTGCGCCGACGCGAGATTCGACACACGGATGTCACCGACGGCGGCCAGCGGCTTGACCCAATCACTCTTCAATTCGCTGAAATGGATATCCGCCGTACCGTTCCACCCCGGTGCGACGCCAAAATCGCGCAGATCTTCGATGGGTCCGCCGCCCTTGACGTCGCGTGCCGTGAGTCCGAGTCGATCGATTTTGACGGCAGCATCGATCACGAATCCCACATTGACCCAGTGCACGTCCGCCGACACCTCCATTCCGAGCAAGGCCGCCGGATGCAGGCGCCACTCAAAGGCCCCCGCGTCATGTGCAGCGACGCTGATCTTTCCCGCCGAGCCGTGCCAAATGCTTCCGGAAAAATCTTCCGCGCGTACCACCGGCGGCAAGAAACGCGCGACGATCGACGCCGGCAGCGAGGCAACGATCACGGCGAGCACCGCGGCAAGGCCGATGAGAACGATCGGCCAATACCGGCGGGACGGCGGAACGGGCTTAGCGCTGCGGCTGGGTGAACGTGATGCTGGCATTCACCGTTCCCGGCTGGGCGGCGCGATCCACGGTGATCGATTCGATCGCGAGCCCGTAGCGTTCATCGAGCGTGGCGAGCCAAGTGACCAAGGTATCGAAAGGCGCGGCCTCCAGCTGCACGCGTACGCCGGTCCCATTGGGCTGCGTCCCGCGCAACGCGGTGCCAAGGCCGGCCTCGCGGCCGACTCTGTCGACCAGAACGACCGGTGCTTCGCCCGTATCCGCAGCCACCTGATTACCGGCCGCGCGGATCTCGGGGGCATTTGCCTGCATCCACTTGAGATCCTCGCGCTTGGTTTCATTGCCCTTGACCGCGCTCGATACCGTGGACTGCAGGGGCAGCAATATTCCCAGCACCAAGATGAGAACGGCCACCACGACGCCGCCGACGGCCACCATACGCTGTTCGCGCTGCTGCAAACCGGCATACCAGGCGCGCAGTTTGTTCATCGGCGCGCCCGCGACGTCGGACTGCGCAGTTGGATATGCGCTTCCACTCCGGTGGCAACCGGTGTGGACGATTGAATCTCCGCCGCCATTCCCTGCTTGCCGATGAGCTGCGAGAGCTGCGACAGCGCCGCGAGGCTTGGGGCTCTCACTCGCATATCGAGGGACTCCTCGCGATAGCTCAAGCCGTCGATGTCGGTTTTCGGAGTGGCCGCCATGGCATCCCCCAACACCTTCAGGGTGCGCAGAAAGTACTCCGGACTCGCCCCTGACTTGCGAATGCGATCGAGCCGCGACTGCATCTGGCGGCGCGGATCCTGCATGGCTTCGGCAGGCATGGCAGCCGAGAAGACGCCGGCGATTTGCCCGTCGAGCGCGGCCGCTTCGTGCTTCGCCTGACGGATCTGCAGCGCCTGGGCGGCAACGTGTACGGCGAGCAGGCCCACGGCCAACGCGGCGGCAGTGCGCCATCGGCGCCAGCGCGCGCTGAAGTCGGTGACCCGGGCAAATTCGCCCTGCAGGAGGTTGACCGCATCGGTGTCCGCCAGAGTACGTGCGAGCCAGGGCAGCGGCCCGTCGGGCAGAAGCTGTATCTTCAATGAATCGAATTTCTCGCTGAGCTGCTCAAACTCATACTGCGCACGCGACCAATCTTCGCGTGTCAGGTAAAGAATGGCGCTTTCGGGCACTTTGGGTTCCGCAGCGGTATCGAGCGGATCGGCAATCACGCCGGCGACCACCAACGCTTCGCTCACCGGCGAGAGCTCCACGGCGAACGGCAGCTTCCCGGGACGCCGCACGGCGAGCCGTCCCTGTTCCAGCCACAGCACCGTTTGACCCGGGTTTTCCGGCATCAGCGAGATATCCGGGTAGATGACCAGCGGCTCGAGACCCGCGGCGTTCAGGTCCGATACCCAGCCTTGCAGCACGGTGCGCGAGACCGCGGCCACGGGCGTGCCGCCGCCGGGGCGGCGCCGGCCGATGGCAAACGTCAATTGATCGATGTCTTCCGTCAGATGTTCTTCGAGGGCGAAGGGCACCGCCCGAGCCAGCTTGACGCCGCTGCCCGGGGGCAATTCCGGCTCCGCCAGCAGAATCTGCGTGGCCGGCGCGAGCGCCACCACCTTGCCGGTACGCGAGACCGCCGCCGCCAGGGTCAGCGATCCGCGCTGTCGGGTGGCCTCAGATTCGCCCGTATCGTCGATGGCCAGCCACTCGGTCTCTTCTTGGCCGGGCGAGGGGAGGCGCAACAACAGTGTTTGTGGCATGTGACTAAGGGGTCCCGAAAGAGCGCAGCAGTGGCGTTATCTTGCCGCCGTTCCCGCGGTACAAAAGACTGTACAAGGTGAACTCCGTAGTGCCAAGGGTGACGCGGGTGGTCAGTCGGAAAAACAGGCTATTGGTGCCGTATCGACCCCTCAATGTCCCCGCCGATTTGCCGAGAATGTTCGTAAATCCATCCACCGGCGGAAAACAACCGCTCTTGCGCCCGTTGGCCAGCGCCTCCGCGCTGTACTCCCCACTCAAATTATCGGCCAAGCTCTCGAGCACCGGCGCTGGAGCCGTACAGATATTGATCTGCGTCGGCCTCCCGGTCAGGGTCGGCAGTGCAGTCACATAGGGCGCAATCTTTCGGTACCGGTCCGCGCCGAACCCCGGGAGATTCATCAACTCGCTGGGCGACAGCATGGGCCAATTGCCAGTGCGGTAGGGCGGAGTTTGCGAGGTATATACCTGATCCTCGGCGCCGTCCGGGTTTCCGGGTATGTCATCGGCATCGATCCAATCGCGCGCCATCAAGGCCCATTTGGGCTCGAGCCCGACCAACACCAGCAGGCGCTGGAACTGCGCCAGCGCCTCGGGATCCTGGGTCGTGGCGGTGCTGCTGCCCTGGGGCCCGGTACCCGGGGTAAGCAGCCCCAAATTGTTCAGATTGAACCGGCCTTGCATGTCCTCCAATTCACCCTGCAAGGTGCCGATGGGTTCCCCTTCGGGGTCGTCCTGAGGAGTGATCGGCAAGGGCTGCGTGGGCTGCGCCCAGGGCGAAGTCAACACGGTCAGAGTGGGGCTGTTTTGCATGTCCTGCGCCAACGCATCGGCCGCCAGCGCTTCGGCCCCCATCCCAAAATGCAGGGCTTGCTCCGCGGCGAGCACGCCGATGGCGCGCCGCCGTTCGAGAAATCCGTCGAAGGTCAACTTCGTCGCCAGAATGGCGGCGAGCGCCACGAGAATGAGCGCGATGATCAGTGCCACCCCCTGTTCCCCGCGCGGACCGGTAAACTTACGTAACTTATGGGACGGGGTCGCCGCGACCCCGTTGACAGTTGCGCGAAGCGCATGGGAAGGAATCATCCGGCGACCTCGATGAGCCGGCGAATGCGTCCCCAATCCTTGAATTCGATGATGAGTTCCACGGCCACGGGGCGGGTCCAGAGACTCTCGGTCGGCGCCGCCGTGGGCGGCGGCCACTGGCTTTGCCAGGTTTGATTGCTGTCGAGATAGCGCAATTGAATTGCCTTGACGCCGGTGAACAGGTCTTGAATCACGGGTTTATTGCCCTGCACGGTGTCCAAATTCACTTGATAGCTGCGCTTCAGCACGTCGTCGACCAGACCGTAGGACACGCGCTGCAAGGTACTGCGCTGCTGACCGGCTGTGTTCGACCACCCGGTGCGCGTCAGATCGACGATCGGCGCAACGTTGGCATTCGTGCTGCCGGCGGAGTTCGAACCTGAGTTGAAGCTCTGGCTGGAGAAACTCTGGCTGGAGAAGCTCTGGCTGGAAAAGCTCATCCCGGAGCTGGTACCGGAACCCGAGCTCGAACCGGTAACGGCGCTGAGTGTGCCGACCCCGCCCGTGCCGCGCATCGCCGGTATCGTCGGTGAAGGGGTCTGAGCCAGCATATCGCGCACGGGACGCGGCACCGCTTCCGCGAAGTCCTGCATCATCATGCGCATCCCAAATTCGATTTCGCGCGAGCGCTTCAACGACTCTTCGGTGCGCTCGGCGGAGATCCGCGCGGCCCGGTAAGTTCCATAACCCAAAGCCGACATGATCCCGAGAATCAACAACGCCACCAGGATTTCGATCAAAGTAAAGCCGGCCATGGCGCCGCGGGTTGATTTGCGCTGGTTGTTCATGGGGTCGGGGTTGGAATCGGCGTCGGAGTCGGCGTCGGTGTGACCGTCGGTCCGGTGGGAGTGGCGCCCGGGCTGCCTGTCGGCGCGGCGTTCGGCGACGCTGCCGTGGCCAGGGTGCTGCCGATGGTCCAGTCCACGTTGGAGCCGCCGGGGGTGCTGGTCGAACTGATCGAACTGCCCAAGAACCCGGTGGATTCGGCCAGTGGGCTGCCCTTGGTCTTGGCATCCCCGGCGTAGACGCGCACCACCACCCGCTTCATGGTGGCGATGCTGGTGTCGAAATAGCGGGTGTCGTAATGCCAGGTTCGATTGGCGAAGTTGATCTCTCCGATGTCGGTGTTTTGCCCGAATTTGGTGAGATTCAAGCGGACCTCGGAGAGTCGGTTGAGCGCCATCCACTGTGCGAGAGTCTTATCGCGCAAATAGCCGCTGGTGCGTGCGGTGCCGCTCACCGCGGTCATCAAGGCGGCAAGACCCATCGCGACGATCATCAAAGCGACCAGAACTTCGATCAGCGTGAAGCCTCGGCTGAGCCGTCGATCGCGCGAAGGCCGTCGATTACGCGAAGGCCGCCGAATCAAGTGCGTTTCTCCGGATGATCCGAACTGATGCGCGAGATCTTGCCGAGAGCGTCCCCGTCCACCGAAGCCTTCGAGGCCGTGCCATCCCGCAGCAGCGTGAGACGAAACGGCGTCCCTTCACCGCTCGCCGCAATGGCCAGCTGCGGCGCCGGCGGCGCTGCATCGTTCGTCAGATTCCGGTCGACGGGTTTGATCACGACCAGCCGGGAATCGAGCTCCAGCTGGAAGCTCAGGCCTTTGGGCAAGTCGCGGTGGCGAAATTCGTGTTCCTGATCGAATGTCATCCAGCGGTCCTGGCGCGAGTCGTACACGAGGAACTCATAGGCGGTAGGTTCGATTCGCAGGCCGAAATCCCGGCCCTCCAGCAGGGCGCGCTCATGCAGCAGGCCGACCAAGCCCTCGATGCGGCGGCTCTCTTCGTCGAGTTGGCTGTCGCGCCCCGTGGTGCCGACCGACAGGATCGCGGCCGAGATGACGATGGCCATGATCACGACCACCACCAAGATCTCGACCAGCGTGAAGCCCCTGCTGCGCATGCTGCGGCTCCGCCCAGCGCTCACCCCTATTTCTGTTCGAGGGTTGAAACGCTGATGTCCGCGTCGTAGCCGTCGCCGCCTGGCTTGCCGTCGCGGCCATAGGTGATGATGTCGTAGTCACGGCCGTCGGGGCCGGGACTCACATACTGATAGGTGTTGTTCCACGGATCCTTCGGCAGCGACCCCAGGTAGCCGCCCGAGCGGTAGTTGGTGATCGTGGGGTCCACCGGTTGTTTGACCAGGGCCTGAAGTCCCTGTTCGGTGGTGGGGTATTTGAAGTTGTCCAGACGATAGAGGTCCAGGGCCGTCTGAATCGCCCGAATATCGCTTTGCGCGCGCGTAACACGCGCCTTATCGACATTCTCCAGAATTTTTGGCACCACGAGGGCGCCGAGCACTGCGAGAATGACGACCACCACCATGATCTCGATCAAAGTAAAACCGCGTTGGGCGTTGCGCATAGCGACCTCGAAAATTCTTTGAATGATACCAAAATAGGGGGTGACGATGCCTCGTGACGCCGCAAATCGCCTCGCAGTGATCGCTGCCGCACTCCAGTGGGATCGCGGCCGATGGATTTGGTTGCTGGTCATTCTTCTCGCGCTGGACGCCGTGTTGGGTCTTGGCGACAGCGTCAGCCAGCTCTTGCGCTATGATCGCAGCGCTATTGCGGCCGGAGGTTGGTGGCGGTTGCTCACAGCCCACATCGTGCATCTGGACGTCCACCATTTGGTCTTGAATGAATTGGGTCTGGTGCTGATGTGGTCGTTGTTCGCGCAGGACTACGATGCCGTGGAGTGGTGCGCGATCGTGTTGTCCGGCGCATTGGCGATCAGCTCGGGCCTTTGGTGGCTGAGTCCGCGCGTCGCCTGGTATGTCGGTGCGTCCGGGGTCCTGCATTCGGTGATGGCGGCGGGCGCCGCAAAGCACCTCGCGGAGCGCTCCTGGGATCGTTGGATCTTGGTCGTCGGTCTGTGCGCGAAGCTGGCGTGGGAGCAATGGGGCGGATCGAAGGCACCGCTGATCGTCGTCGATGCGCATTTGTATGGGGCATGCTGCGGATTCGTGGTGGGAGCTGCACTGTCCTCGAGGATCGCTATAATTCGCTACCGCTCTCGCGGCTAGAGGCCCTAACTTCATGTCACTCGCATTCGTTTTTCCCGGTCAAGGATCACAGGCCATCGGCATGATGGGTGCGCTGGCGAAACTGTCCCCGACGATCGAAGCCACCTTTCGGGAGGCTTCGGCGGTGTTGGGCTACGATCTGTGGCGGCGATGCCAGGAAGGACCGCCCGAACTGCTCAACTCCACGGAGTGCACTCAACCCGCGATGCTGACGGCCGGCATCGCCACCTATCGTCTGTGGCTCGAGCGCGGCGGGCCGAGGCCCAAACTGATGGCGGGTCACAGCCTCGGTGAATTCACCGCGCTGGTGGCCGCAGATACCTTGGATTTCGGCACGGCGGTCGATTTGGTCAAGTATCGCGGCGAGCTGATGCAGGCGGCGGTGCCGCCGGGTCAAGGCGCCATGGCCGCGATTCTGGGACTCGAGGACATCGACATCGACGAAGCGTGCCGCGAGGCCGCACAGGGCGAGGTAGTGGAGGCGGTCAATTTCAACGCGCCCGGACAAGTCGTGATTGCGGGTACCGCCGCGGCGGTCGCGCGTGCCATCAAGGCCGCAGCTGCGAAAGGGGCACGGCGCGCGCTCGAGCTGCCCATCAGCGTGCCGGCGCATAGTTCGCTCATGCAGCCGGCGGCGGATCAATTGCGGGTGCGCCTCGACAGCATCGCATTCACGCCGCCTTCCGGAGTCGCCGTGTACGGCGTCGATGTGAAAACGCATACCAGCGCGGACGGCATTCGCGCCGGGCTGGTCAAACAACTGTATACGCCGGTGTATTGGGCGGCGACGGTGCGCACGATGATTGCGGCCGGCGCGACCCAGATCGTGGAATGCGGCCCGGGCAAGGTGTTGACGGGCTTGAACCGGCGAGTGGACAAGAACCGCGATCTCAAGATGATGGCGCTCGAGGATCCGCAAAGTCTCGACGATGCGCTCGCGGCGGTGAAACTCTCATGACGGTCACACACCAACTGGGGATGCTATGCTGAATGGAGAGATCGCCTTGGTGACCGGCGCCACGCGCGGCATTGGCGCGGCCATCGCGGATCGGCTCGCCCGCGACGGGGCCCGAGTCATCGGAACCGCCACGACCGCGGAGGGAGCCGCCCGCATCGGTACTCGACGACGTCGAAGCCAAGGAGGGGACGGTCGGCATTCTTTGCAACAACGCCGGCATCACGCGCGACACCTTGCTTTTGCGTATGAAGGAAGCCGACTGGGACGCCGTGCTCGACACCAATCTGGCCTCGGTATTCCGGTTGTCCAAGGCGGTGTTGCGCGGCATGATGAAGGCGCGCCGCGGCCGCATCGTCAGCATCACCTCGGTCGTGGGTCTGACCGGAAATCCCGGACAGGCCAACTATGCCGCCGCCAAAGCCGGCATCATCGGCTTCACGAAGTCGCTGGCGCGGGAGGTCGGTTCTCGCGGTATTACCGTGAATGCCATCGCGCCGGGATTCATCGATACCGACATGACCCGAGCCTTGGCGGAGCCGCAGCGCGCCGCCTTGAATGCTCAGATACCCCTGGGAAGACTGGGCCAGCCGGCCGATGTTGCCGCGGCGGTCGCGTTTCTCTGCTCTCCCGACGGCGCCTATATCACCGGCGAAACCCTGCACGTGAACGGCGGAATGTACATGCCCTAGGCGCTTCGGGCCCTAATTCTCGCGAGTTTGTCAATACAGGCTGGGGAGGTCAAAGATCAAATGTGCGTTCTAGGTAGCCGCCGTCCCCTTGTTCACATAAAATACGCGCCCGATACCCTAAGGCTGGTCGCGGGCTTTTGTCAGTTAAGTGCATACATAGCAATTCCGAGAGGACACCATAACGATGAGTACTGTTGAGCAGCAGGTTAAAAAGATCGTGGCCGAACAGCTGGGCGTAAAAGAAGAAGAAGTCACCAATGACGCCTCGTTCGTCGACGATCTAGGCGCAGACTCGCTGGATACGGTTGAGCTGGTGATGGCGCTCGAGGAAGAATTCGAGACCGAGATTCCTGACGAGGACGCCGAGAAGATCACCACGGTTCAGCAGGCCATCGACTACATCAATTCGCACAAGGGCAAAGCCTGAACCCCCATTGGGTAGCGTGGCAATGCCCTGATGCCCGTTGAAGGCGCAAGGCGGTTATGCAAATCCTCGTGAGGAGTGGCGGTTGAGCAAACGACGCGTCGTTGTTACGGGTCTAGGAATCGTCTCGCCGGTGGGCAACGACGTGGCGGCCGCGTGGGCCTCGATCCTGGCCGGCCGCAGCGGCATCGACGTGATCAAGCGTTTCGACACCGCCAACTTTCCGACGCATTTCGGCGGCGAGATCCGCGAGCTGAATCTCGAGCCCTACATGAGCGCGAAGGACGCGCGCCGCATGGATGCCTTCATGCAGTACGGGGTCGTCGCGGGCATGCAGGCCATGCGCGATTCGGGGTTGGTGGTCACCGAGGCCAATTCCGACCGCATCGGCGTGCTGATGGGTTCCGGAATGGGAGGACTCGAGTCGATCGAGCAGACCTACGACAAGTATCTCGAGACTCATTCGCCGAAGAGAGTGTCGCCGTTTTTCATTCCTGCCAGCATCATCAATCTGGTCAGCGGACACTTGTCGATCGCGTTCAATGTCACCGGCCCGAATCTCGCCGTCGCCACGGCTTGCACGACGTCGACCCACGCCGTGGGACTGGCCATGCGGCTCATTCAGTACGGCGAGGCGGACGCGATGCTGGCCGGCGGCGCGGAAATGTCGACCTGCGTCACCGGCATGAGCGGCTTTGCTCAGGCCAAGGCGCTGTCACAGCGCAACGACGATCCGCAGGGCCCGAGCCGTCCATGGGACAAGGATCGCGACGGCTTCGTGATGGGCGACGGCGCCGGCGCCATGATGCTCGAAGAGTACGAGCACGCAAAGGCCCGCGGGGCGAACATCTATGCCGAGATCGTGGGATTCGGGATGAGCGGCGATGCCTTCCATGTGACCGCTCCGCCCGAGAACGGCGAGGGCGCGCGCAAGGCCATGGCCAAGGCGCTGGTCGATGCGCAGTTGAGTCCCGAGCGGGTGCAATACGTCAACGCGCATGCCACCTCCACCGGATTGGGCGACCGCGCGGAAACGACCGCGATCAGGCGCGCTTTCGGGTCGGCTGCCGACAAATTGGCGGTCAGTTCGACCAAATCGATGACCGGCCATTTATTGGGAGCCGCCGGGGCCGTCGAAGCGATCTTTTGCGTGCTCGCATTGCGCGATCAAGTCGCGCCGCCGACCATCAATCTGCACACGCCGGGCGAGGGCTGCGATCTGGACTACGTTCCGAATAGCGCGCGTCCAACGCCGATCGAATACGCCCTTTCCAATTCTTTTGGGTTCGGTGGCACCAACGGTTCGCTCATCTTCCGCCGATCTTGAGCCGCTGACTCTCGTCGAGAAGTTTCCGGCGCAGTATCCGGGACTTCTCGAGAGCGGCGCCGGCTTAGGCCAGGCCAGCAGCGGCAGCCGGTTCGATATCCTGCCAATCGCCAGCGGCGAATGCCTGACGCTCGGCTCGGGTGGCCGGTTGTCCGGTCCTCACGCGGGAGCACAGGGCTTTCTCGCCGCGCTCGAGAATTGGTGGAGTGAATTGCGCGTGCCCGAGCTGGGATCCCCCCTGCCATTCACCGGCGGCTGGCTGTTGTACCTGGGCTATGAGCTGGCGTCGGAAATCGAACCTCGACTGCGCTTGCCGCGCAGCCCCGATCCCGCGGTCGCCTTGGGTATCCGCACGCCGGCGGCGTGGATTCGCGACCGCGCGACCGGGCAGGCCTGGCTGACGGCCGAATCCGGCTTCGACGCCTTGCTCGACGAATTCGAGCGTCGCGTGCGGGGGCTGGAGGAGCCGGCGGCGAACGCGCGCGGCGCCGTGTTCCGCATCGAGGAAGAGGATCCCGAGAAATTTCTCCGATCCGTGGGCCGAGCCCTCGAGTACATCGCGGCCGGCGATGTGTATCAAACCAATTTATCGAGGGGTTGGCAGGGTAGGGCGAGTACTCCGGTCGATCCTGTCAGCGTCTACCAGCGCCTGCGCAGCACTAATCCCAGTCCGTTCGCGGCGCTGCTGCTCCACGGCGATTTTGCTTGTTTGAGTTCCTCGCCCGAGCGCCTGGTGTCCATTCGCGGAAACACCGTCTCCACCCGCCCGATCGCCGGCACCAGACCGCGCGGCGCCACCCCGGAGGCCGACGCGGCGCTGATCCGATCGCTCTTGGACAACGAGAAAGAGCGCGCCGAGCACGTGATGTTGATCGACCTGGAGCGCAACGATTTGGGCCGGGTGTGCGCCGGCGGATCGGTGCGGGTCGACGAGTACATGAGCGTCGAGACCTATGCGCACGTGCATCACATCGTCTCGAATGTGAGCGGCCTGATGCGCAACGATGTGTCGCCCATCGGCGTGATCCGCGCGCTGTTCCCGGGCGGCACGATAACCGGATGCCCCAAGGTTCGCTGCATGGAAATCATCGCCGAGCTCGAGGCGGTGGGCCGCGGTGCGTATACCGGTTCCATCGGCTATTTGAACCGCGACGGCAGCTGTGACCTCAACATCTTGATTCGCACCATCACCGCGCAGGGCGGCCTGTTCAAGTTTCGCGCCGGGGCCGGGATCGTGGCGGATTCGAACCCAGAGCAAGAGTTGGCCGAGACGCGCGCCAAGGCCGAAGGGCTGCTACGCGCACTGGCGAACCCGCGTTGAGCGCGTGGATCAATGGCCGGAAGAGCGCGAGAATCGACTATCGCGATCGCGGCCTGCAGTACGGCGACGGCGTTTTCGAAACCATGCGCGTGCGCCGCGGCCGGGTACGGCTCCTGGAATATCATCTCGAACGGCTCGACAGGGGATGCCGGCAGCTGAAGATCGCCGGCCCGCCGCCCCTCGCGCTGCGCCGCGAACTCGCGCGAGTCGCCGCCGGCCGCGGCGAAGGCATCTTGAAGCTGATCGTCACACGCGGGCCGGGCGCGCGCGGGTATCGGCCGACGGGCCATGAACGATGCACGCGTATCGTCACGCTGGACGCGCTGCCGAAGGCCATTCTGAGCGATGCGCCGACGCCGGCGCGAGTGCGCCTGTGCGCCACGGCTCTGGGCTTGAATCCCCGTCTCGCCGGCCTCAAAACCTTGAATCGCCTGGAATCGGTGCTGGCCCGCGCCGAATGGCGCGATGTGCGGATCTGGGAGGGATTGATGCGGGACGTGGAGGAGAACATCGTCTGCGGTACGATGTCGAACCTGTTTCTCAGGCGTGGATCCACGCTCATGACGCCCGTGCTGGATCGCTGCGGCGTGGCGGGCGTGATGCGCCGCTGGATCCTGGAACGGGCGGGCGACCTTCGCTTGAGCCCGGTGGAGCGGCGCATCCGATGGCAAGACCTGCGCGAAGCCGAGGAGGTGTTCATGAGCAACGCCGTGGTGGGATTGAGATCGGTCGGCGTGATTGAGAGCGGCCGGGAACGGCTGCGGCTCTCGGCGTTCGAGACGGCGAATCGTCTGCGTCAACACTTGGATGCATTGTGAGCCGCGGATGGCGCTACGCTCTGGTCTTGTGCGTCTTGCTGCTGGGCTCGGGTGCCGCGGCCGTGGTTTGGGTCGGCATCCGCAGTCTCGATGAACCGTCTCGGCTCGCGGCGCCCGTGCGATTCAAGGTGGTTCCGGGCGCGAGCCTCGGCCGGGTAGCGGCGGAATTGGCGGCACAGGGAGTCGTCGTCAATCCGCGGGCGTGGGTTCTTTATGCGCGTTGGTCGCATCTCGCGTCGGCGGTCAAAGCGGGAGAATATGAAATTCAACCGGGAACGACGCCGCGCGAACTCTTGACGAAAATGGTCAACGGTCAGGTACTGCTGCATTCGTTCACCATCATCGACGGTTGGAGAGTGCAGGATATGCTGGCCGCCCTGCGGCGAAACCCCGATGTCGTTTCAACCCTGGCCGACACGGCGCCGAATCTCATGGAGAAGCTTGGACTTTCCGGGCTTGATCCCGAAGGTCAATTCCTGCCCGAGACCTACCGCTTTGTCGCGGGCACCACCGACCTCGAGCTGCTGCGCGGGGCGCACGCCGCGCTTGCCAAGGAGTTGGAATCGGCGTGGAAGGACCGGGATCCGGCCCTTCCGCTGCGGGACTCCCGTGAGTTGTTGATCATGGCGTCAATCGTTCAAAAGGAGAGCGGCGTGCCGCAAGAACTCGCCAAAATCGCCGGATTGTACGTGCATCGCTTGGAGATAGGCATGCGCCTGCAGGCCGATCCCACGGTGATCTACGGGTTGGGGGACCGCTACGACGGCGAGATCCGAACCGTCGATTTGCGCACCGATGGACCGTACAACACCTATACGCGCGTCGGGCTGCCGCCCACGCCCATTGCGCTGGCCGGCGCGGCGGCGATTCGCGCGACCGCGCACCCCGAGAAGACCGATGCGATTTATTTCGTGGCGTCGCCCAAGGACGACGGCAGTCATGTGTTTTCCTCCACCCTGGAGAAACACAATGCGGCGGTCGCCTCGTACCTCGCGCATCAGCGTCAGAAGACGTCGGCGGAGGCGCCGCGATGAACGCGATCCCGGGGCGATTCTTGACCATCGAAGGAATCGAGGGAGTCGGCAAATCGACGCAGGTGACGCGCCTGTCGACAGCGTTGAACGAACGCGGCGTCGCCCATGTGGTGACGCGCGAGCCCGGGGGCACGCCCTTGGCCGAGAGAATTCGCGCCGTCCTGTTGGATAACGTGCAGGGTGAAACCATGCCGCCGACAGCCGAACTGCTGCTCATGTTCGCCGCGCGCGCGGTGCATCTGACCAACCTCGTCGAACCTGCGCTGCGCGCCGGTCGCTGGGTGGTTTGCGACCGCTTCATCGATGCCACCTACGCCTATCAGGGAGGGGGCCGGCGCTTGAGCGCCGACGCCATTGGCCGGCTGGAAACCCTGGTGTTGGGTGCCCGCCGTCCAGACCTTACCCTGCTGCTGGATGCGCCGGTGGAGCAGGCGCTGGGACGCGCGCGGCAGCGCAATGCCGGCGCCGCCGCGGATCGTTTCGAAAGCGAACGCGCCGAATTCTTCGAGCGCGTGCGGGACGTTTATCGCGCACGCGCGGCGGCCGAGCCCGGCCGGATCGCGGTGGTTGACGCGAGCCAATCGGCCGATCGGGTCGCGTTGCAAATCCTCGAACTGCTCATGGCGCGATCATGGATTTCTTGAGCGCCGATTCCCTGCCGTGGCTGCAAGGCGCACAGCAGCGCCTGCGCGCGGCACTCGCCTCGAGCCGACTGCCGCATTCGCTCTTGCTGCTGTCGGCGCCCGGACTCGGTGCGGAACAACTGGCGAATTGGATCTGCGCTCTCGCCTTGTGCGAGTCGCTGGGGTCCCGCCCGTGCGGTGAGTGCGCATCCTGTCGCTTGCTGCGGTCGGACAGTCATCCGGATGCGCATCTCGTGCGCATCGAAGAGGACGCACAGCAAATCAAAGTCGACCAGGTGCGCGCCCTGATCGAATCCTTGTCGCTCAAGAGTTATCGCGGCGGATACAAAGTCGGCGTCATCGAAGGCGCCGAGGCGCTCAACGCCAATGGCGCCAACGCTTTCCTGAAGACGCTGGAGGAGCCCACCGCGGACACGGTGTTGATCATCATCGCGAGGCCGAGCCATCGCCTGCCGGCAACCATCGCCAGCCGCTGTTTGCGGCTGGCGTTGGCGCCGCCCCCGGCGGAGGTTGCCCTTGCATGGCTCGAGGCCCACGCGCGGGCGTTCCCCAGGGCCGGCGCCGAAGCTGCCGCCGCTCACTCGTGGGATGCGGCCCTCGGCCTCGCCGGGGGGGCACCCCTGCTGGCCTTGGAATTGGATTCATTGGGGATTGCGGCGCTCGATGAGGACATGCGGGAGTCCTTGAGGCAGGTGGCCGCCGGCTCCGTGGATGTGACTTTGCTGGCCGACCGCTGGATGAAATCCAATCCGGGACTGCGCATCACCTGGCTTGAGAACTGGATCACACGGCGAGTATATGAATCCCTCGGCGCCGCCTTTTCGCGTCAAAGTGCGGAACCGGTCCGCTTGCCTGCCGCTTTACTTAAGCCCAAGATAAGGGCGCTATTCGAGCTGCTGGACGCCGCCCGCGAGTTGCGGCGTCTCGCGTCGACCGGCATGAATCAACAACTGGCGCTGGAGGCATTGCTGCTCGGTGGTCGAACCGCGCTGGCTACTTAAGGCTTATTGTGGGAATGATAGGAATTGCGAAGTCCAAGTAACAAACCAGGTTTGCTGACGCTCACGATCAAGGATAAGAGCGCGCTGTACCTTGCCTACATGCCTTTCGTGAAGAACGGCGGCCTGTTCATTCCGACCAACAGCAATTACCGGTTGGGCGACGAAGTGTTCATGCTGCTGAATCTGATGGGCGAAGAAGAGAAACTGCCGGTTGCCGGCCGGGTGATCTGGATGACTCCCAAAGGAGCTCAGGGCAAGCGCACCGCCGGCATCGGCGTGCAATTCAGCGATCAGGACCGCGGCAATACCCAAAAGAAAATCGAGAATTATCTCGCCGGCGCCCTCGGCGGCGACAAACCCACGCACACCATGTAAACACGCGCGTTCCGACGGTAAATCCCTGGGATTCGCGAAACTAGGGAGTCCGGGGTGCGTCGGGCGGAACTACCTGAATGTAGACGGACGGGGCCGGGGGCGGTGAGGGTGGGCGAGCCGCACGCAGCGACTTGATGAAATAGGCCGCCAAGGCCAACGCTATGATGGCGAACACGATCGCCAGGCCCCTGTACTCTTCAAGCATGGATCGCGCCTTGTATTCTCGAATGGCACCCGGCTCAGGATAGCCGTTCGACTCCTCTCCGCGAAACGATCGTGGCACGCGATCAACCTCTGTGCGAGCGGGCGGCCTCGGTGGCGGCGAGGCCACCCTTCAATATGTACGCTTCGAACCCGCGTTCGCTCAAGATGTATGCGGCGGCGGAGCTGCGGCGGCCCGTGTCGCAGCACACCACGTACTGGGTGTTCTTATCCAGGGCGTTGAGCTTCAATCGAATGAAATACAGGGGAATATTCACCGCGCCGTCGATGCGGAAGTTTTGGAATTCGCTGGGCAGCCGTACGTCCAGCCACTTGCCGCCGCCGGCGACGATTTCCTTGGCCTTTTCGTGATCCACCCACTGCAGCAGAGGTTCGTTGAGCAGGGTCTGAAAGTCGGTCTTGCCGAGCCTCATGAGCGTGCCCTCGGTGGACATGGTCACGGTTGCATTGCGTTTCGCCTCGGCAATCAAGGCTTCCTCGCCGAAGCTGTCGCCCGGGCCCAATTCAGCGAGCTTGATTCCTTCCTTGTTGAGCGGCGTCTCGCGCGTCACCACGCATTTCCCCGCCACCACGACATAGAAATAATCGCCTTCGGTTCCCTGCTTGATGATCACATCGCCCAGGCGATAGTTGATGCGCTGCATGCGCATGAAAATCGCCTGGATGTTCGCCGGCGGGATACGGTGGAAGGCTTTGGTCTGCAACAGCGTGGTCATCCAGTCGCCGGTCACGTCGAGCCCGTCGCCCCGCAGCTCCGCGACTTCGTATTGGCCGGTCTGGTCCCAGGTCAACAGCACGTCGAGTAAATCGCTGTCGATCATGATGTATTCGAGATCGACCGCCGCCCGCGCGGTGAACTTTCGCGGCAGGCCCGGAGCGAGCGCGGCACGCGCTTCAGGAGTGCCCGCGCGTATCGTGCCGATGAGCCGATCGTCCGCCCGAAGTTCGACACTGCCGGCCACGAGGTAGAAGGTGCGCTTGTCGGTATCGCCTTCCTTGAACAGGACGCGCCCGGCCCCCAGCTCGCGAATGTGAGTCTTGCGGGCGAGTGCGTGCAGATTCTCGGCCTTCAAACCGTCGAGCGGCGAGAAAGTCCTGAGCACTGCGAGATCGAGAGGTCGTTCGTCCATCGAAAAATTCGTCGGCGCCTATGTTTCAACCCTATGATTTTGGCTGCGAATCCTACCATACGCGACGGCAGATCCGACCACTAGTGGGTCACAGAGAATCACGGTTCAGGCCGCGAATTGCTGCCAACCCGGATCGGGTCTGAAGCGCTCGCCATAGCGGCGCGCCAGTTCCTCCAGCCGCGCAGTGACGTTGGCGATGCCTCGGGACTTCGCGTATTGCAGCGGGCCCCCGCGAAAAGGCGCGAAGCCGGTGGCAAATATGGCGCCTGCGTCCAATAAATCGGCATCTTCGATGATTCCCTCGCGCAGGCAGGCCACGGCCTCGTTGAGCATGGGCAGTATCAACCGATCCTCGAGATCCGCCGGCACGGCGAATTGAGGCGACTCCGTCTTGACCGGTTTGCCGTCCCGCCACAAGTAGAATCCCTGCCCGCTCTTGCGGCCGAATTTTTTCTGCTCCACCAATTGGACCAAGATCTCGGGCACGCGCCGCTGGAACGCCTCCGCGAGCACCCGGCCGACGTGGAGCGAGACGTCCAAGCCGACCACATCCGTCAATTCGATCGGGCCCATGGGCATGCCGAACGCCTTGCCGACCCGGTCGATGACGGCGGCGGGGACCCCGCCTTCCAGAGCGAACAGGGCTTCGTTGACATACGGCGTCAAAATGCGGTTTACGACGAAGCCGGGCGCGCTTTTGCAGGGCAGCGGCAGCTTGTCGAGCTTGCGGGTGAACTTGAGCGCGTTCTGCACGACCTGCGCCTGCGTGCTCGTTCCCTGGACGATTTCCACCAATTGCAATTGCGCGACGGGATTGAAGAAATGGATGCCGATCAGGCGGCTGGGGTCCT
>WNFL01136364.1_pt1 | contig 23110 bp, 20 predicted proteins | sample 5400361 | NCBI WGS metagenome assembly WNFL01 (sample SAMN13153351, study PRJNA577476) | soil metagenome | isolation source: 40 cm soil on Douglas fir-dominated hillslope | place: USA:California | collected 2013-09-17
TTCCCGCCGCCGCCGCGGGCGCCCCCGGGCGCTCCCAACGTCCTGCTCGTCCTGCTCGACGACGTCGGCTACGGCTGGATGAACACGTTCGGCGGGCTCATCGAGTCGCCGACGCTCGACCGGCTGGCCAAGCGGGGGCTGCGCTATTGCCAGTTCCACACCACTGCGCTGTGCTCGCCCACGCGCGCCGCGCTGCTCACCGGCCGCAACCACCACACCGTGGCGACCGGCTGCATCCAGGAACTGGCGACCGGCTACCCTGGCTACTGCGGTCTGATTCCCAAGAGCTGCGCCACGGTGGCCGAGATCCTCCGGCAGAACGGATACGCGACGGGTTGGTGGGGCAAGAACCACAACGTCCCGGACAACCAGACCAGCGCGGCAGGGCCGTTCGATCGCTGGCCGCCGCATCTGGGCTTCGACCACTTCTACGGATTCATCGGGGGCGAGACGGACCAGTTCTACCCGGCGCTCTATCGTGGCACGACGCCGGTGGACGCGCCCCGGGCGCCGGAAGAGGGCTACCACCTCACGCGCGACCTCGCCGACGACTGCATCGGCTGGATGCGGCAGCAGAAGGCGATCGCGCCCGACCGGCCTTTCTTCGTCTACTTCGCGACGGGCGCGGCGCATGCGCCGCACCAGCCGCCGCTCGACTGGCGGGGCCGCCACGAGGGGAAGTTCGAGATGGGCTGGGACGAGTACCGGCGCATCGTCCACGAGCGGCAGCTCAAGCTCGGCGTCGTCCCCGAAGGCACCAAGCTGACCCCGCGGCCGAAGGAGATCCCGGCTTGGGAAGACGCGAGCCCCGAGGAGAAGCAACTCTACTCGCGCTTCATGGAAAACTACGCCGACTTCCTCGAGCACACCGACTTCGAGGTGGGGCGGCTGGTGGACGCGATCGAGCAGATGGGCCAGCTCGACGACACGCTGATCCTCTACATCGCCGGGGACAACGGCGCTTCGGCCGAGGGCACGCTCACCGGCACCATCAACGAGATACAATCGCTCAACGGCCTGCAGCCCACGCTCGAGCAGGTCCTCCCGCGCATCGACGAGATCGGCCTGCCCGGCACGTCGCCGCACTACCCGGTCGGCTGGGCCTGGGCAGGCGACACGCCGTTCCAGTGGACGAAACAGATCGCCTCGCACTTCGGGGGGACACGCAACGGGATGGTGGTCTCGTGGCCTGCGCGCATCGCCGACCACGGGGGAAGGCGGTTCCAGTTCCACCACGTGATCGACGTCGCTCCGACCCTCCTGGAGGTCGCCGGGATCGCCGAGCCGGCCATGGTGAACGGCGCCCCGCAGCACCCCATCGAAGGGGTGTCGATGGCGTACACCTTCGCGGACGCGGACGCGCCGAGCACGCGGACGATCCAGTACTTCGAGATGTTCGGGAACCGCGCGCTCTACTCCGACGGCTGGATGGCGTCCTGCATGCACGGGCGTCTCCCCTGGATGATGAGCGGATTGGTTCCCTTCGGGCCCAACGAGCGCTGGGAGCTGTACGACGTCGCGAACGATTTCAGCCAGTCGGAGGACCTCGCCGCCAAGCATCCGGAGAAGCTTCGCGAGCTGCAGGATCTCTTCATGGCCGAGGCGGGGAAGTACAACGTCCTCCCACTCGACGACCGGGGCGCGGAGCGGATGGACGTGACGCTGCGGCCGAGCTTCTTCCACGGGCGGAAGAAGGTCACGCTCCCGGGCGACATGGTGCGCCTGCCGGAGGGGAGCGCGCCGAAGACGTGCAACGTCAGCCACACCCTCACCGTCTCTGCAGAGATACCGAAGGGCGGCGCCGACGGAGTGCTCGTCTGCCTGGGCGGTGACACGGCGGGCTGGACGCTCTTCGTGCGCGACGGGCGCCTCGTCTACCACTACAACTGGTTCGACATCGAGCGGTACGAGGTGACCTCGACGGAGAGGTTGCCGGCCGGAGAGGTGGAGCTCTCGGTCGACTTCCACAACGAGTGCGACAAGCCGGGCGGGCCGGCCTCGGTCCGCCTCTTCGTGGACGGGAAGCCGTGCGGCGACCTGAAGCTGCCCAAGCAGGTGCCGGGCAGGTTCAGCGTCGAGTCGCTCGACGTCGGCGTCGACAAGATGTCCCCCATCTGCAAGGGCTACCCGCGCAAGCAGGGCTTCGCCTTCACGGGCAAGATCCACGGCGTCACCTTCGAGTTCGAAGGTCCCGGGGCCGAGCTGTCGCTCGAGGAGCGCCACGAGCAGGCGCTTCGGATGGAGTAGCAGCGATGGAGACCCAGACGCGCGCGGACCCGGAGCTCGACTCGACGGAGCTCCTCCTCGACCTGGCGGCCGCGCTCCACGGAGCCTACCTGCCCGCGGACGAGTTGGAGCGGCGCATTCGCGAGGTAGCGCGGGGGCTGCACGTCGACGGCGAAATCTTCACCTCGCAGACGCTCGCCGCGGTCGATCTGCAGGGCTCACCTGGCGCGCGCCTGCGCCGGATCGCGTTCAGCCCTCACTGGAACCTCAGCCGGCTCCATGCCCTGGTCGACCTGTGCGACGGCATCGCGGCGGGGCGCATCGGGCTTGCCGCGGCGCGCCCCGAGCTGGACCGGATTGCCTCGGCTCCGCGACGGTATCGGCACGCCCTGGTCGTCGCCGCGTCCGCCGTCTACGCGGCAGCCGTCGCGGCCCGGGTGGGCGGCGGCGGGTCCGAGATGCTCGCCGCCGGTTTCATCGGCATCGTCGCCGGGGTGATCCAATTCGGAGGGCTGCGCTTTCCCTCCTTGGACCTGCAGAAGAGCTTCCTCGCCACGTTCGCCGGAACCCTTGCAGCCGTCACGCTCGGGCAATCGCTTCTCCCCTTCAATGCGGAGCGCGCCATCTTCGGCGCGATGACGCTCCTCATCCCGGCGATGGTGGTGACGATCGGCGCGCACGAGGTGGCTACCGAAGAATCGGTGGAGGCGGGGTTCGTCCGCCTCGCCTACGGGCTGTTGCGCTTCCTCATGCTGGCCTTGGGCACCGTCGCGGCCGCGAAGCTCTGGCTGCTCTTTGGCGGGCTCCCGGCCCCGGTGCCCGCACACGGGCTTCCGACGGCGGCGGTGGTCGCCATCCTGGTCCCCGGCGGCCTCGCCCTGGTCGTGGTCGTGCAGGGAAGGGCACGCGACGCAGGGTGGATGGTGGCGGCGGTGCTCGTCGCCTGGGGCGCGGAGAAGCTGACCAAAGAGGCCTTCGGCAGCGACGGCAGCCCCTTTCTCGCCACCTTTGCGTTGGGCGTGTTCGCGTATGTCCAGGCGCGGCTCCCGGGGCATCTCCCCGCAACCGTCATCTTTCCCGGCCTCATGCAGATCGCGCCCGGATTCCTGGGCGCGGAGACGGTGGTGGCGCTGCTGCGTCCCTCGGCGGCCGACGCCGGTAAGACGTTCCTCCACGTCCTGTTGGTCGCGCTGCAGATCGTGACGGGGCTCATGGCCGCATCGCTGGCGCAGGGGAGCGTCGCTCGGCGTGCGACAGCAACGTGACCGCCGGAAAGGGCGCGACGGAAGCGTCGTTGAGCGCGATCCGGGAAGAGCAGGCCTCGACAGCCCTCACTCGGGCAACGACACGTGGTAGGCAAGGCCCCAGATCAAGACCAGATCGCCCTTCTTTACTGAGTCGAGGATCGGCTTCGAGTCGAAGCGGTAGGCCGCGCCTAGCTTCAGCTGGATCTGATCGACGAGAGGGACGTAGAGACCGACGCCCAGTAGGGCCTCGAAGTGCCGGGGGGACACGAGGTCCTCGCGCAACTCCAGCACCGTGCCGAGCGCGGTGCTGCTGCTGAAGAGGTGGGCGTAACCGACGAGGGCCCGAGGGCCGGCGCGGGTGAAACGATCTTCCGGGACCGTGGTCCCAGGCGGCGCGTTCGGGGGAAGCGTGGCGTACTCCTGATCCGCGAAAGCGCCCAGCTCGAGACGCACGACATCGTTGAGCGCGCCTGGGGCCAGGCTGCGTGCGTTGGTGTAACCCGCACCGAGGAAGCCGCCGTAGAGGAGGGCGGAGGCTACGAAAGGCCTGCGCTCGATCTCTCCCGCGACGTGGAGGGAGAGCGATCCACTGAGGACGTGGTCTACCCTGAGCAGTCCGAGACTGCTCGAAGCGACCGTCTGGCCCCGGGCGCGCTGCAAGAACTCCAGCGTCCGCCCCGTCACCGCCCAGGCAGGCGCCCACTGCCAGCTGACGGTTGCCTGCGCCTGCAGGGAAAGGGTCGAACTGTTGCCCGAGGTGAGGCCCCCGCCGACCGTGAGCCACGCGTCCAGGCTATGATTGGGCTGGGGTCGAAGGGCCCCCGAGAAGGGAATGGCTCGCAAGATCTCGGGGTCGAGATTGAGCATCTTGACCAGGTCCCTCTCGCTGACCTCCTCCTGGCTCTTCTGCGAGGCTCGGTCCTCGCCTCCCGTCTCGTCCTCTCGGCCGCCTGCCGGTGCCCCGGCGGCGCAGACGGTCAGGGCAAGGCATTCGATTGCGATGATCAGCCTCGGGCGTCCGGCGGCGATCACGGCTACATGGACGCCGTGCGCTCCGCGAACCATCCGCGGGCGATCTCCTCGAGCGACGCGGCGTCCTCGCGCTCGGCGACGACGTCCGCGCGTCCCCACCGGCCGGGGATCCCGTGGAGAGCGAGCAGGCCGATGGACCGCGGCAGGACCGGGGCGGAGGCCAGGGAATCGCCGCGCGGCTCGAGGCCGAGCAGCACGCGGAGCCCCAGGAGCGGCGCGCCCGCGGCCCACGCCTGTGGGCTCGACGCGGTGGGGTACTCGACCGGGAACACGGTGCGTGAACGCTCGTAACCCGCGAAAACCTCGGGCAGGCGAAAGCGGAAGAAGATCGACGCCTGCAGGATGGAGGCCCGCGGCGACGAACACGGAGTCGTGCGGCCACACGGTCCCGTTGTGGTACTCGATCGGGTTATAACCCGCCTCGCCCTCCGCCATCGTCCGGACGCCCCACCCCGAGAAGAGCTTTGGGCCGAGGAGGTGCCGGGCTAGCGCTTCGGCCTTGCCCTCGTCCACGATTCCGCTCCAGAGGAGATGGCCGACGTTCGAGGTCAGGCTGTCGACCTTCCGCTTCCTCCCATCGAGCGCGAGGGCGAAGAACTCGCGCTCGGGAAGCCAGAAGTCTTCGTTGAAACGGCGCTTCAGCTCGGCTGCCTGCTGCTCCAGGCGCGCGGCCAGCGCCTCGTCGCCCCAGACCTCCCGGGCAAGGCGGGCGGAGCGCATCTTGGCGTCGTATACGTAGCCTTGGATCTCGCAGGTCGCCCTGGGCGACGGCGCGACCTCGCCGTTGGCGAACAGGATGGAGTTCCAGGAATCCTTCCAGCACTGGTTCTCCAGCCCCGCATCGGTGTTGCGCTGGTACTCGACGTAGCCGTCCCCGTCGCGATCGCCGTAGCGATCGATCCACGCCAGCGCGGCGCGCGCGTTCGGCTCCAGATCGCGCACCAGCTTGGCATCGCCGGTCCACCGCTCGTACTCGTCGAGCAGCACGAGGTACAGCGGCGTCGTGTCGGCTGCGCCGAAGTACGGCGCCTGCGGCCGCTCGCCGAACCGCGTGAGCTCGCCGAAGCGCAGCTCGTGCAGGATCTTTCCGGGCTCCTCCTCGCGGAAGAAGTCTTCCTTCCTCCCTTGCGCGGCCCCCAGGACGCGCAGCGTGGTCGCGGCGAGCTCCGGCGTGAAGGGCAGGCTCTGGTAGCTGGTCAGGATGCTGTCCCTGCCGAACAGCGCCATGAACCACGGCAATCCCGCCGCCGGAAGCGAGGCGCCCGGCAGGATGTCCGCCTGGAATCGCAGCGCCGCGAGATCGACCAGGCTGCGCCAGTAGAGGCGCCGCACGGCATCGGGCTGGCTGGTGACGCGCGGAGCGTCCCCCATCCATCCCTCCAGTCCCTGGCGCAGCTCCGGCTTCGCGACTGGCGCCCCCTTCACGTACTTGGGAACGATCACCTGATCGCCGAGCACCGGCTGGACGGCGATGCGAGTGTGCCACTCGGACCTGGGCTCCACGCGTAGACGGAAGAGGAGGCCTTCCGCGTCGATCTCCGCGGGAGCATCGGTTGCGATGCGGGTCTCGCGCACGAAGTCCTCGCGCCGGTATCCGAGCACGATCTGCTCCTCCCGCATCTCGCGGTAGAGCGTGCCCTTCTTCTCCAGAGCGTCCTTCACCTCGAAGAGGTCGGCGAAATCCGAGCTCACCCGCAGGCGCAGGCTGACCTCGGCCGGCGCCCCTCCGTGGTTGAGGACCGCGATGTCCTCGACGAACCCGTCGCCGACCAGCCGCCGGCGGATGACCGAGAGGTACGGGTTCTTGTAGATGGTGCCGGTCTTCGGGGCGAGGAAGAATTGCGCATAGTAGTACTCGATGTCGTCCGTGGACAGCACGTCGGGCGCCTTCCCGTCGACCTCGAGGATCCAGCGGGAGAGGTGGCGCGTGTCCTTGAAGAAGAGCCCGTGGGCCTGGTCGGGTGCCGCGTCGATGTCCCCCGCGCGGTTGGACACCACGAACGTCGAGCCGTCGAGGATGCTGATCGTGTCGGTGCGCATCGATTCGCCTCACGGAGGCGCTGGCTGGCTGCCGTCGCCGCCGGTCGCTGCAGCTGCTTCACCTTCCTCGCCTTCCTCGGCGGTCGCGGCGACCATCGTCTTCTGCTTCTCTCGCGCCTTCTCCAGCGCGTCGCCGATGCTGAAGCTGGCCGGCCTCTGGCGCGGCGGGAACTCCTCGAAGGTCTTCAGGAACTGGCCGACCAGGGCCTGCGCCGGAACTACGAGGAACATGCGATCGGCGAGCCATTTGCCGTAGAACACCGTGGCGTCCTCGTCGGCCCTTTCGAAAGGGTCGCTCCGCAAGTTGAAGATCTTCGGGAAGCGCAGCGAGACGAACGGCTCCTGCCACACGCCCAGCCCGTGGGCGCGCTGCTCCGCGAAATTGATCTTCCAGTTCTCGAAGCGCAACGCCATCAAGTCTCCGTCGTCGCTCCAGTAGAAGAAGCCCTTTCGCGGCGATTCCTTCACCTCGCCCTGGAAGTACGGCAGCAGGTTGTACCCATCGATGTGGACCTTGAAGGTCTTCTTGCCCGCCTTGTGACCCCTCTTGAGCTTCTCGACGATGTCGGGCTCACCCGCGGCCGCGAGCAGGGTGGGCAGCATGTCGGTGTGCGAGAAGATCTCGTTGCAGATGGTCCCCGGCTCGATGACTCCCGGCCAGCGGATGGCGCACGGCACGCGCCAGCCGCCCTCCCAGTTGGTGTCCTTCTCGCTGCGGAAGGGCGTGGAGCCGCCGTCGGGCCAGGTCATGACTTCGGCGCCGTTGTCGGTCGAGTACATCACGATGGTGTCGTTCGCGATGCCCAGCTCGTCGAGCTTGTCGAGGAGCGCTCCGACGTGCCCGTCGTGCTCCACCATGCCATCGGGGTAGAGCCCCAAGCCGGTCACGCCCTGCGACTCCTTCTTGAGATGCGTGAACACGTGCATGCGCGTCGAGTTCCACCAGACGAAGAAAGGCTTGCCCTGCTGGTGGGCGCGCTCGATGAACTCGAGGCTCGCGGCGAGGAACTCCTCGTCGATGGTCTCCATCCGCTTGGTGTTCAGCGGGCCAGTGCTCTCGATCTTCTGCGGGCCGTCCGGCTTGGCCCAGCAGTGGAGCACGCCGCGCGGCCCGAAACGCTCCTTGAACCTGGGGTCCTTCGGATAGTCGGGGTTCTCCGGCTCCTGCTCGGCGTTGAGGTGGTAGAGGTTCCCGAAGAACTCATCGAAGCCGTGCGCGGTGGGCAGGAACTCGTCGCGGTCGCCCAGGTGGTTCTTGCCGAACTGGCCGGTGACGTAGCCCAGGGGTTTCAGTAGCTCGGCGATGGTCGGGTCCTCGGGCTGCAGGCCCAGCTTGGCGCCGGGCAGTCCAACCTTCGTCAAGCCGGTGCGGATCGGCGATTGCCCGGTGATGAAGGCGGCACGGCCGGCGGTGCAGCTCTGCTGCCCATACCAGTCGGTGAACCGCGCGCCCTCCGCCGCGACGCGGTCGATGTTCGGCGTGTGGTAGCCCATCAGGCCTTGGTGGTAGCAACTCGGGTTGAACCATCCGATGTCGTCTCCCCAGATGATGAGGATGTTGGGCTTACCTCGTTTCGCCATCTGCTTCTCCTTTGTCCTTTCAGCTCAGAACGCGATCTCCGGGCCGATACCGAGCCGGACTATCGAGATCGTGTTTCCCTGGAACCCGCCGCCTTCCCAGGAGAAGTCGGCCGCGAGCCCGAGGGCGGACCTGCCGCGGAAGGTGATCCCGAAGCCGCCGCGGCCAACCGCTCCGACGTTGCCTGTCTCGCCGATGTAGAGCCCCGCGCCCAAGCGGAACCGCAGGACCGGGCCGCCGCTGTAGCTGCCGACGCGCAGGACGAGATCGACGATGGGCTCGAGGAAGTTCCGGTTGACGTCGAGGTACGGCCCGTTCAGATCATAGAGACCGATCGCTACTCCGAACGCGCGTCCTCCGACCTCGATCTCGCCGCCGAAGAAGAGCGGCACCTGCTTGTACTGGTACAAGCTCGAGCAATTGGCGAGCTGGTAGCCGTAAGCGCAGTACAGGCCGTTGGTCACCCCCGCGGCCCCGAAGAGCAGGCGCGCCGCGCCGAAGTGTTGCGGCGGCGGCAAACTTCCCGGCGGCGGCGAGCTTTCCGGCGGCGCCGAGGCGGAAGTCTGCGGCGCCGAAGCGGAAGTCTGCTGCGCGGCGGCGGCGCTCCCGAGCACCAGCGCAGCAGCGGCCAGCGAAACGGCGATCTTGCGCATGGTTCCTCCTGCAGCGTCGTCGCGAACGACAGCCCGTCGCGAGGGACTCGGATCCAGGCTGCTGCTGCCCTGGGGGCGGCGTCATCGGGAGAGCCTCCGGGCCGCGGCGGCGGAACCCCCCAGGCTTTGCAAGCCCACGCCGGGCAGCCAGCAGAGGCCGGGTCGCCGTGGACGAAGGCGTTCCTTCGGGGACCGTCTGTTCCTCATGAGGGTTTGACCTCATCCCCGGTCGGCGCGCCGTCGCCATCTCTCTGGCACGCAGACTTCGCGGGAAGTTCCGCCGCTGCCTCGGGCGGCCAACGGGTCATGAAGGTCGGTCAGTAGAGGAGGTCCCGATGCGAAAGCTGAGCCTGGCGCAACCCGAAAGGCCCCGCATGCCGGCGATGCTGGACATGGTCTGGATTCCCGGCGGCACCTTTCGAATGGGCTCGGACGAGCACTACCCGGAGGAGCGGCCGGTCCATCGGGTCAGCGTCGATGGATTCTGGATCGACCGCCATCCGGTCACCAACGGACGCTTCCGGCGCTTCGTGGAGGCCACGAAGCACACCACGTTCGCGGAGATTCCTCCGGACCCCAAGGACTATCCGGGGGCCTTGCTGGACATGATCTACGCGGGGTCGCTCGTCTTCGTGAAACTGCCTCACCGCGTCGATCTCCGTGACTGCGGGCAATGGTGGGCCTTCGTGCGCGGCGCGAACTGGCGGCATCCGCGCGGAGCGAACAGCTCCATCGACGGGATGGACGGCCATCCCGTGGTGCACGTCACGTACGGCGACGCCGAAGCTTTTGCGACTTGGGAAGGGAAGGAATTGCCGACCGAGGCCGAGTGGGAGCTCGCCGCGCGCGGCGGTCTGGACGGGGCGGCGTACGCGTGGGGCGACGACTTCATGCCCGGCGGAAGGCCGATGGCCAACACCTGGCAAGGCGAGTTCCCCTGGCAGAACCTGTGCGAGGACGGCTACGAAGGGACCTCGCCGGTCGGCGCGTTCCCGCCCAACGGGTACGGGCTGTACGACATGATCGGGAACGTCTGGGAATGGACCAGCGATTGGTACCGAACGCGGCATCCAGACGAGAAGCAGAAGGCCTGCTGCGTCCCCCGCAACCCGCGCGGAGGGAACGAAAGGGAGAGCTACGACATGGCCCAGCCGGCGATCCGGATCCCGCGCAAGGTGCTCAAAGGCGGGTCGCACCTGTGCGCGCCGAACTATTGCCGGCGGTACCGGCCCGCCGCGCGCTTCCCCGAGCCGATCGATACCTCCGCCTGCCACGTCGGATTTCGTTGCATCGTCCGCGCGCGGCGCGGTGAGTGAGGACCGCGATCTCCGGCGATCAGCTCGGCGCGGCGGCCGCAGCCTGGTGGCCGGCTTTCGATTCCCGCCACGGCTCTGCACGAAGCACGACGCGCTCGACCTCGCCTCGTCGAGCGCGCGAGGCGAGGACCTGTGCGACGGTCAGCAGCGTCTGCTCGCCGAGAGCCGGGACCTCTCCGCCCGCCACGGCGACGACGCCGGCACCGCGGATGCCGAGCAGGTCGCGCAAGTGCCCGAGCGACGCGGCGAGCTCCCGCGCGGCCGTGGAGCGATCCTGCGCAGCCGCGTACATTCCCAGTCCGTCGCCGAAGGCCGCCAGGGCGCGCCGGGGTCCAGCCGTGACGCGGGAGATCGCTTCGACCCAGGCGCTATCCCGGCGGTGACGGCCGATCGCGACCACCGCCAGCTCGACGAACCCGGAGGAGCGCCGCGCTCGCCGGAGCTCGACACCGAAGAGCTCTACGAAGCTTTCCTTGGTCAAGACATTGGCCAGGTCGAAGAAGGGCACCACGCTTTCCTCGCGGATCGTCGCGGCCGCCCGTTGGCCGAGCATCTCCAGGATCGCGAGGTCCTCGGCGTCCAAGCGCGCGGGCCGGTCGTCGAAGGCGCACAGTGCTCCGAAAGGGACGCCGTTCGTCGAAGAGAGGGGAACGGCCGCAAACGAGCGGAGCGGCAACGCTTTCGCTTTCGCGGGCACGCTCGCGAAGGCGGCCGCGTCCGGCAGCAACAGCGACGAAGTGGTCTCGAGGACGTCCCGGCAGAAGGGCAACCGGTCGTCGGCCTTTGCGCCGACTGGCAGGACGGTCTCGTCGCTCGATGCGGCCACCCGCAAGCTCCCGTCCACCAAGGCCACCAGGATGGCGTGACCGACTCCCAGGTAAGCGCTCGTCCATTTCGCTGCCCAGCCCGCCCTTTCGCGGAACATCGGATGGCTGCTGCGCAGGTCCCGGAAGAATGCCTCGGCCTCCGCGGCGGCCCGGCTCCTGAGCTTTCTTGCCCGAGTCGCCACCTGCTTCACCAGCTCTGGCGCCGCCGGCCGGCCTGCCAGGGCCCCTTCCACCGCCTGCTGAAGGTGCTCGATGCTGAAGGGCTTGGCCAGAAATCCCCACGCCCCGCGGCGCAGCGCTTCCGGCTGCAAGTGTGGGAACCCGGAGCAAGCGATCACCGGCGGGACGGGTGGGGCGAAGTCACTCCGCAGCTGGGTGATCAGGTCCAGCCCGGCGGGGCCGCCTTGCATCATGATGTCCGTCACGACTGCGTCGATCGCCTCCGAGCGCAGGACCTCGAGCCCTCGTTCCGGATCCGCCGCCGTGACCACGTGATGACCGAGCATCTCGATGGCGAGGGCCATGAACTCGCGCAGATCTTCGCTGTCGTCGATGAGCAGGACACTCTTGCCGGGCTTGCCGGCGTTCGCTGGCTCGCGCATGGGGTGCGGCGTTCCCGAGGGAGGGAGACCGGACGGCGCCGTACCTCGGCGCCCGCCCGATCTCGCCCCGGGATGGCTCGGGTGAATGGATGCGTTTATTTGGACGGAGCGGACCCCTGCTTGACCGTCTCGACCTTGAGCACTTCTCCGGTCTTCGGGTCGAAGGAAGCGCGGATCTGGTCGCCCGGCTTGAGCTGGTCGATGCTGATCGCCTGACCATTGCTGGTGACGGTCGCCTCGGGCGAGACGTGGGCCTCGAAGACCACCGTGTGACTGCTGGGATCGACGTCCTTCACCCGGACCGTCACCTTGCGCTGCTGCGACTCGGGGACGCTCGTGGACTTGGATCGAGTCGTCGTCGTTGTGCTGGGAGGACGCGCTGACGGTGCGCTCTGCTGCCCCCAGCTCGGACCCGCAATGGCCATGGCCAGCGCCGCCATGCCACCGATCGGTAGAAACCATCTTCGCGTCATCGTCGTTGCTCCCGTGCGTCAACGCGCACTGGCCAAGACTGCTTCCGGCTGCCTGCGCCGCCCATAGAGTCGACTCCCGACTGCGGGCGGGGATTCCATGCAGGCCACGGGCGGCCTTCATGCTTCCACGAGGCCGTTACGGATTGCGTAGCGAACGAGCCCCGCAGCGGATTCGACCCGGATCTTGCGCATGATCTTCGCACGGTGGGCCTCGACGGTCTTCAAGCCGATGCCCAGCAGCGTGGCGACTTGCCTGTTGCTCTGCCCATCGGCGAGCAGCTGGACGATCTCGCGTTCCCGCCCGCTGAGCAGGGAAAGCCCTCCTTCGGGCCACGAAGCCGCGTCTCCGGCCAGCTTTCGCAGCACGCAGTCGAACGACCGGGCGAGGAACAGCGGAAGGCGCCGGTGGGCGGCGTCCACGGCCAGGACCACGTCCTGCGGCGACGTCGACTTGGCCACGTACCCCCAGGCGCCGGCGAGCAGCACCTCGCGCACCATCTGCTCGGTGTCGTGCACGCTGAAGATGACCGTGGCGATGGACGGCCGGTCCCGCCGGATCTGGCGTGCCGCGTCGATCCCGTTGAGCTCCGGCATGGTGACGTCGAGCACCGCGACGTCGGGGAGGAGCTCCGCGCTTCGCTCCACCGCTTCACGTCCATTCGCACACTCTGCGCAGACGACCCAGCCGGGATGCGCCTGGAGCAGCGAGCGCAATCCACGCCGCACCATCTCGTGATCGTCTGCCAGCAGGATCCGCATGCCTCCCTCCGCTCACGCCGATCCGATCGGGAAGGTCACGGTGAATCGGGTCGTCCGGCGCACGGAGCTCACCTCGACCCTCCCGCCGTGCGCAGCGGCGATCTGCGCCACGATGTAGAGCCCGAGGCCGACGCCACTCCCGCGCGGGGCGGCGGGCGCACGCCGGAATGGCTCGAAGATGGCGCTCGACAGCTCGGGTGGAATGGTGGGGCCGTGGTTGACGACCTCGATCTGCGCGGCCTCCCCCCTCCTGCGCGCGTGCACGACGATCGGAGTTGCGGGGTCGCCGTGCTGGAGCGCGTTCCCGACCAGGTTGGAGAGGAGCTCGATGAGCCGGAGCCGGTCCCACGAACCGCTGACCCCTTCCTCGGCGGCGAGCCTGAGCTCCCGACCGGGATGGCTCATGCGGAGCTCCTCGAGCGTGTCGCGGCAGAGCTCCTCGAGGTTGACTGGCCCGCGCTCGACCACCATCGGGGCTCCGAGCTGGAGGGTGGCGCCGTCGAGCACCCGGTCGACCAGGGTGGCCATGCGCTTTGCCGCCTTGTAGATGCGCTGGGCGATGAGGTCTTCCGCTGTTCCCAAGCGCCGGCGACGCAGCATCTCCACGCCGAGCACGATGGCGTTGATCGGACCTCTGAGGTCGTGGCTGACCATGGCCACCTGCAGCTCCCCGTTGCCGTCAGCTTCTGAAAGCATTTGCGTGCCTCCTTCTCCAGCCGGACGGGTGCTACCGCGGCAGTTCCGGAACGGGCATCGGGTGGAACCCGTGGAGCGCTTCCGGGGCGACCCGATCCAGTTCCGGGGCCTGTCGACGCTGCCCCCTCCCGGCCACCTTGCCCAGCGGACGGTCGGCGGCCGATCGGGAGAGGCCCGTAGGTGGAGGGGGATTTGTCCGGGGGTCCTTCGTCACGCGTCGACCATGTGGTTGCGGACTGCGTAATGGACGAGCTGCACGACCGAGCTGAACCCGAGCTTTTGCATGAGATGTGCCCGATGCGTCTCGATGGTCTTCACGCTGATTCCGAGCAGCTCCGCCATTTCCTTGTTGCTCTTGCCTTCGGCGATGAGGTGGACGATCTCACACTCGCGCGCAGTGAGGGCCTGGCCCGTCTTTCGCGCGCTGTTCGCGCGCGGCGCGGAGTCGGCACCGAACCTCGGCGGCACCCGGGCAGGGCCACGGGCGTGCCACGAAGCCGATTCGATCGCCGAGACCAGTTCGCTCGCGGACTGGGATTTGAGGAGGTAGCGCCGCGCGCCTGCCTCCAGCGCTTCCACGGCAAGCTGCTCGGAGGCGTACACCGTGAACAGGAGCACCTCGGTCTCGGGCAGCTCGCGGCGGATCCGGCGAGTGGCCTCCAGACCGTTGAGCAGCGGCATCGCGAGGTCGAGGATGGCCAGGTCCGGTCTGAGCTGCCGGGCCAGCTCCACTGCTTCGATGCCGTTGCCAGCTTCGCCACACACCTCCCACCCGGCGCGTCCCCGGAGGAGATCGCGCAGCCCAAGCCGCACGACGCCGTAGTCATCGGCGATCAGGATGCGCATGTCGCGAGCGTCTCGGAGCGAGCGGGACGGTGGCAACTGCAATGAGGCCCTTGCCCCGGGGGCGGAGCTCGAAGCTGCCGCGGACGACGTGCAACCGCTCCCGGATGCCGCGGATGCCCAGTCCTACCGATTTTTGCAGGGCCGCGCGCTGCTCGATCGAAGGGCTGCTCCCTTCGTTGGATACCTCGACGACGGCGAAGCGCCGATCGCGCCGCAAGCTGATGTGCGCCGTATCGCTGCCGGAATGCCTGTAGACGTTGGTGAGACACTCCTGGATGACGGCGAACAGCGCCAGCTCAACGTCTCGCGGCAGCCGGCCGAAATCCACCGAGACGAGCAGGTCGGTCTGAATGCCGCTCCGCTTGACGAATCCGGAGACGTACCAGTGGGCGGCGGAGACGAGCCCCTCCTCGTCCAGCAGGGGAGGGTGGAGAAGGTACGACAGCGTCCGTATCTCCGCGACCGAATGCTCGGCGAGCTCGCGGGTCTCCCTGAGCAGCGCCAAGAGCGAGGGGTCCCCGGCGTGGGAGGTTTGCTCGGCCCTCGCGAGCGCGAGGCTGATGGCGGTCAGGTTCTGCGCCGTCTGGTCGTGAAGCTCGCGCGCAATCCGGCGCCGCTCCGCTTCCTGCGCCCGGATCAGACGGCGGGAGAGGAGGCGCAGCGCGCGAGCGGAGCGCTCGGCCTGGGTGACGTCCAGGTGCACCACGAGCAGGTTGAAGGACCGGCCCAGGTCGATTCGCGTCGCGCTCAGCTCGGACCAGTGGTTCGGATGGCGCGAGCGGAACCGCGACTTGAAGCCCCTCCCCGAACCGCTGATCATGGCTCGGATTTCATCGGCGATCTCGGATGCCTCGGGCGAGCGGATGCCTTCCCAGAGGCGCAGGTAGGAGTCGCCGACCCGGGGGAGGGTCCTGGCATTGTCCGGCCCGCGTCCCCGCAACCACGCTTGGTTGGCGGAAAGCACGCGCGCCGCCTCGTCGAGGATGGCGATCTGTTCCGGAAGGGCGTCCATCGCACCCTGCAGCGAGATGGTCGGCGGAGACTCAGTTCGCCGGGCGGGAAAGCTGGGTGCTTGACGACGGTGTCGCGCGTTCATCGGGACGACCAGACCAGCGCGACCGGCCCTAGCTCTGCGCTGATCCATGCTGCCTCGTACGGACCTCTCGTGCGGCGGAGGATCTCCGCGCTCTTGTACGATGCCGCGACCTCCTCGAAGTTGGCCAATGCGTGCCGGACGATACGGGTGGTTGGATTCGAGTCGTCAGGCATACCCCCTCCTGTTCCCAGTCGTGGCTCGCCTCAGAGGAAAACGCCGTGGATGGTGGGAGCGGGACCAGCGATCATGCTGTACGGCTAATAGGCGACCGATCGGAAGGCCGTTGGACGATGGGCCAACGGGTGCTTGCTTACGTGTCGGGACGCGTGACGCTACGCAATATCTCGCGATTGACACCAATTTCTTCCTTGCTCCCCGCGTCTTGACTTCGTGTATGGAATTTAGACAGTCTCCCGTGAGCCATGGATGATGACGTTGCTACCGTGCACGTCGTCGACGACAGCGAATCGGTCCGACGCGCCATGTCCAGGCTTTTGAAGTTGGCTGGCTACCGGGTGAAGACCTACGCATCGGCGGAAGCCCTCCTCGCAGAACCCCTGGCGGCCGATGACGCGCCCGTCGTGGTCCTCGCGGACCTCGTACTGCCGGGGCTCGACGGTATCGCCCTCGCCGTGCGCCTCGGCAGTACCGGCGCGGCGCCGCCGGTCGTCTTCCTCAGCGCTCGCGGCGGCGTTCCGTCGAGCGTGCGAGCCATGAAGCAGGGCGCGGTGGATTTTCTCGAGAAGCCGGTGCAGGAGCAGGAATTGCTGGACGCTCTGGGCCGCGCCGTCGCTCGGAGCCGCGAGCGGATCCTGGAGCGGCAGCGACTCGCCGATCTGCGCCGGCGCTACGCGACGCTCACCGCGCGCGAGCGCCAGGTGCTCGCCCTGGTGGTCACGGGGCTGCTCAACAAGCAGGTGGCGTCGGAGCTCGGCGTTTCGGAGAAGACGGTGAAGGTGCACAGGTCGCGCGCCGTCGGAAAGATGACAGCTCAGTCGCTCCCCGATTTGGTCCGGATGGCCTCGCAGCTGGGCATCGAGGTGGAACCCGCGAGAGGCGGAGTGGCACCTGAGCTCGGGACCTTCGGGGGTTCCCCCGGGCTGCGATTAGGGATCGTCCCGACCTCGCCGCCGCGACGGCGTGGGTATTAGGGGTTTCTTCATTCCCGAATCAGGGTTGCTCGCCGGCGCGCGTGCGCATCTTTCGCTGCAGCCATGCTCCATATCCTGATCGCCGACGATCACTCCATCATGCGCCTCGGCGTCAGGGCGCTGGTCGAGGAGCACCCGGGTTGGGAGGTGTGCGGCGAGGCGGCGAACGGACGGGAAGCAGTCGAAATGGCGGAACGCCTGCGCCCGGAGATCTGCATCGTGGACGTCTCGATGCCCGAGCTCAACGGCATCGAGACCACGCGGCGCATCCGGGCCGTGCTGCCCGGGACGGAGGTGGTGGTCCTCACCGTGCACGACTCCGAGGACCTGGCTGCCTCGGTCCTCGCGGCGGGAGCGCGCGGGTACGTTCTCAAGGAGGACCTCGCGCAGGACCTCACGGCGGCGAAGGTGGCGGACTCCGTCGTCGATCGGCTCGTGCACGGCAAGCCAGCGGCGCAGGGCGTGCTCGGGCTGCTCACGCCGCGCGAACGTGAGATCGTGCAGCTCATCGCGGAAGGCCGGCGCACCCACCGTATCGCGACGCTGCTCGGGATCGCCGACAAGACCGTGGAGACCCATCGCACGGCCATCCTGCGCAAGCTCCACCTCAAGTCGGTAGTGGACGTCGTCCGGTTCGCCATCCGCAACGGCATCGTCCCTCCTTGACCTTCCGTTCGCCCCGAGGAGCGCCGGATCTTCCCCCGAGCGCATTCGGGAAATCCCCGGGCCACCGCTTGGCGTAGTGCCGCACGCGGCGCAGTCCTACCGGAGGCCCTGGTGGCGCGGTGGAGGTTGCGGTGCTCCGAGCGAAGACCCTTTGCATTGCATCCTCCGCCTTGCTCGGCTTCGCGGCGGCGGGCGCCACCACGACCGAGGACACCTCGTCGCGCCTCGAGAGCCCGCGCGCGATCGAGCGGCACGTCTTCCAACCCTCCGTTCTCGTGCCAGGCCCATTCGTGGTGACCTCGTTCGGTACCGCGACGCTCGCCGGCTACGGCGAGGTGCGCTCGGCCGCGTTCGACCTCGCCGGACGCCAGGTCGGGACTCGCACGTACCAGGTGGCGGCGTTCGGTCAGGGCTTCGACTTCGCACTGGCCATGACGCGCGACCTGGGCCTCCTGATCTCCGCGCGTGGCGCGGCCTACACCGGGATCTCCGGCCTAGGGGCGCTGGTCGTAGGCACCACGGGGCAGTACGACGTGCACGCAGGCCTCATCGCGGGCCACACCTTCGGCGCGGTGCGCGGCGCGATCGTGTTCGATACCGGCGTGTGGCCCGAATTCAGCCTCCTGGTGGCCAACGCGGTGATCGACGCCATCCAGACCGGGCGATTCGGCGCCGTCCCCGCCCTGCAGTCCACGTCGCGCTACTTCTTCGCGCCGGGCGCCTCGCTGGCCGCGGCGCTGCACCCTTCTTTCGGCCTGGTGGGCGAGGCGCGCTTCTTCTGGTCGCGGCTGGCCAGCGGCGAGGACGATCTCTCCGTCCGCCGCGGGCTGATCCTGGGCGGCTCCGCCGACCTCGACCTCGATCCGCTCGTCGGGTTCCCGCTCGGGATCCAGGCCGTCTCGCGGTGGGAGACCCGGGTCAGCAACAGCGGCATCCGGCGGGCCTTGCAGATCGGCGGCGGCCTCTACTACACGCGCCGGGTGCGGCTCCAGCTCGGTATCGAGGTGGTTTCCCGCACGGGCCAGCTGCGGCCGGAGACCCAGCCCACCCTCGATGTCTCCGCTGCCATCGCCACGATCCGCATGCGCTACTACTGGTGAGCGCTCCTCGGGGAGGACCGCGATGAAGGCACGGGTGCCGCGCCGGGAGCTTCTTGGCTTTCTCCTCGCGCCGGTCTTGGCGGTGGGTTGCCGTCTCAACACGCTCCCCCCGACTTCGGGCTTGGCCGAGCGGGCGAACCTCTCGGTGGTTGGTTCCGAACTGCGAGTCAGCGTGCGCGCGCTGGTTGGTCCGTACGTCGCCGCGCTCGAGTCGTCCGCGGACGAGGCTGCGTTGCGCTGCCCGGATCCGGCCGTGCGCGCCGGCGCCCTTGCCTGGAAACTCCAGGCAGTGCCGCTCGCGCAGGACGCGCTGCTCCAGCCGGATCCCCTGGTCGCGCTGATCGATGGCTGGGCGTATGCGGTCCAGCTCCGCGACCTGCTCGCGGGCGAGCGCGGGCGAGCCGCGCTCGGAGCCTGCAGCGGGGCCGCAGCCGCTTCGATGGGGCGCGTGGCCGAGCAGGGCCGTGCGATCGTGGCCGGCCTGGCGCCCGACGACGTGGCACGCGCGGACCGATTCGTCCGGCGCTGGGCGTCGGAGCACCCGCTCCAGGCGCTAGCAGCGCCCCGCGCTACCGTTGCAGCGGCGCTCGCGCCGGCGACGGCGCGCAAGGAGCTGGGCGCCCTGGCGGCGGTGGGAACGATCGTCGAGACGATGGACGACCTGATGGTCCGCATCGCCGCGTATCGGGAGACCATCCTGAAGGAGGCGCGCTGGACAGGCGAGCTGGCCGCCGCACAGGTTGGAGCGAGCGATCTCGCCGCGCGTGCCGCGGAGGATGCCGGCCGCATCGCGCTGGCCGCCGACCGCATGAGCGCCCTCGCGGCGCGCGTCCCCGTGCTCCTCGAGCGCGAGCGCGAGGCGGCCCTCTCGGCGGTGCGCGGGGAGCGGGAGGCGGTGCTCGCGGACATCGATCGCCAGCGGGTCGACACGCTCCGGGCGCTGCAGAGCGACATGGACGCGGCCTTCGGCCGGGTCGACGGACTGTCGCGCGGCGCCATCGACGAGGCTGCCGCGCGCGCGGAACGCATCGTGGATCGCGCGTTTCTACGCACCGCCGAGCTCGTGCTCGGTGTCGCCGCGCTCACCATTCTCGCGGCCCTGGTGGTCGCGCGCGCTCTGGGCGTTCGCACCCTGACGGCGCGCCGCACCTGAATCAGGGGAGATCGGTCTGCTGCTGCGGGTTTGTCCGCCTGGCCTGGATTGCTGCCGGACACGAACCTCCAGGGGGCATGGAGCTCACGGGCAGATCCGGCGACGGCGAGCACCGCCACCCGAGGCTGGCGTTCGTCGTCGGTCTGGCTTGCTGGGGCGCAGACGCCGCCGCGGCGAGGGCGCGCGCGTGGTCTTCCCGCTCCGAAACTGCGCCCACGCCCGCCGCGCCTGAGCCGCCTGGCCCGGGCCAGCTCCGCGCGCGCGGGCTGCTCCTCGGACTGGCGGTCACGATTTCGGCCCGGGGGCGCTCCGCGCTGAAGCGGGGTGGCATTGCCGCCACGCCAGTGGTGCGTGGCTTCCTACGATGCGGCCGGACTGCGCTGAAGATCCCAGGCGTGAGCGGCACGATGCGTCGTGCGGCCGCTCTCCGCGAACAGGCCGCTCTGCGCGTCGAGCGGATCGCGGCGAGCGGGGAGCTCGAGGCGGCACGCTGCCAGCGGCTGGCCAGGATCGGCGTCGCCGAGATCGTCGACGGCACCCTTGGGGCCGTCGCGCGCGCCTCCGAGATACGCGAGGTGCTGGTCGAGCAGTCGGCTGGCCTCATGGGCGAGGCGGTCGTCGAGGTGAGGCGCCAGGCGGAGCGTGCCGACTCGCTGCTCGAGGATGCGCTGCGGTCGTTCCTGGGCCTGCGCCGGCGGGGCGCGCCCCCGGCGAACGAGGCGAGCGCAGCAAGTCACGCCTGATGGCGTCGATCGGCGCCGAGCCAGTCCCCGGTGAGGCGCTGGAGCCGGCAGGCCTGGTCACGCGCTTGCTGGCGGACGCCGTGGATGCGCTCGTGCTGGCGGCCGTGTTCCTCGGCGTGCGCTTCGGCCTCGCCGCGCTCGGTGCGGTCCTGGTCGTGTCGCCCCGTTTCGTGCACGTGCTCGGACTCGGCATTCGCTGGGCGGCGAGCGTGCTGCTCGTCCCCGCCTACCACGTGCTGTTCTGGACCGTGGCCGGCAAGACGCCCGGAAAGTGGCTGCTCGGCCTGCGCGTCGTGACGAGCGAAGGAGGCGCGATCCGGCCCGGCCGGGCGCTGCTCCGGTTCGTGGGGTTGACGATCTCCATCGCGCCGCTGCTCGCAGGCGTGCTCGCCATCGCCTTCAACGCCAGGCGCCGCGCCTGGCACGACCGCATCGCGGGGACGCTCGTCGTTTACGACCGCAGCCCGGCGGCGCCGCGCGTCCGGTTGCGGCTCGCGCCGGCGGCCCGGTTGCACGGCTGACACCATCGTCACTTCGCCATCGCGCTGCTCTTCGCCCGGAGGCCCTGTTGCAGCTCTTCCCACTGCCGCTCCGCCAGGACCGCCTGCTGGCGCTTCTGCAGCGCCTCCGCATCTGCCTGGGCCTGCTTCGCGGCTGCGTCGCTGACGGCCTTGTCGAAGCTCGACGGGTCGTACTTCTCCGCCGCAGGCACCGCAGCGGATTTGAGCGCGCGCAGTTTCGCCTGATCCACCTGTGCGCTCGCGGTGTCGAGGCGCCGCTGCGCCGCCGTCGCCTCTGCCTGGCAGGCTTGCTTCAGCTTCGCTGCGTAGTCCGCGTGCGCCGCCGCCTCCCGTTCGTGGATGGCCGCGCTTTGGCTCGCTCCCTGTGCGCGATCCAGGGCGGCGGGATTCCGGGACTCGCTCGCCATCTTCGCCTCGGCTTCGGCCCGCTTCTTGTCCGACTCGACTGCCGGAACGTCCGCCTGCGCAAGCTCCTCCTCGTGATCGGCCTCTTTGAGGCGCAGTTGCGCGCGGGCCAGGTTGTCGCGTGCGGCCATTTCGTTCCGCTGCGCGGTCTCGACGACCGCCATCTGCTGCGGACTGAGCCGTCCGTAGTCCACGTCGGCGATTTTCGGGGCCTCCGCCTTCTGCGAAGCACAGGCCAACAGGAGCGAGCCTCCTGCGAGCGCGACGAGCCTGTTCATGGCTACCTCCGATCCACCTGCTGGGACTGTGACGATTGCGGAGTCAGCGGGCGGATCGCCATCCGGGCCCCCCCGTCCGGCCTTCGGGAAAATCCCCTACCCGGGGCGCCGCGGGTTGCCCAGGGACGAGGCGTTCAGCCACTGGCGAACGGTGAGCAGCGGCGGCCGCACTCGTCGGTCTGGTAACAGCCGGGTAACAAAATCTTTGGGATTCGGTGGGAGGAACGCGGCCCCTTGGGATCCGGCTTCCGCGCTAACCGCGCGATTCGATGAGGGTAGGGGACTCACCGCGACTTGCCGTCGTAGTAGCGGACCGCCGGGCTGCCGGACGGATAGAAGACTCCGAGCAGGCGCAGCTCGGTATCGCTCGTGTTCTCCACGCAGTGCATCTGCCGGCGCGGCAGGTAGATGCAGCAGCCGCGCTCGATGGGCGCCGACCGGTTGCCGGCCCACAGAAGGCCGCGTCCCTGGAGGATGCAAAGCACTTCTTCGTAATCGTGGTAGTGGGCCGGCGCGCGCCCGGGAGGGATGGCGCCGACGAATTGCGTGACCTGCGATCGCCCGATGTGGTGGTCGAGCAGCACGCTGTACCAGCGGTCGCCGGTGGTTTCCGAGATGCACTCGTCCAAACGCACCACGACAGGCGGCGCGCGGGTGGCGGCGGCCTCCGCCGACTCGCCCGGGTCGGGGCAGCGCGAGCTGACCAGCGTCATCGGCGTGGAAGCCTCGATCTCGTAGCGCGCCCCGGGTGGAACGTAGAAGCCGGTGTCGGTCCCGATGGGTCGCGAGACGCCTTCAAAAAGCAGCGCGCCGGCGCCTTCGAACACATAAAGGACCTCGTCGCAGGCCGCGCCGCCCAGTGAGGGTGAGCGGCCGGGGGCGAGCTCCAGAACGCGCAGCGAGATGGCGGCCGCGCCGCTTTCGCGGCCGGCGTGCTGCCAGACGCGCAGGGTGCCGTGCTCACGCGCCGCCCCTTCCCGAAGCCCGCTGACGCGGCAGCGGCCCGTCAATTCGATGGGCATGGCTCAGATCCTGCCCGACGCGGCGGCGGAAAGGGAAGTATCATGGCCGGCAGAGGAGCCGCGGCATGGACGACCGGAAGAGCCAGGGCATCGAGGCCACCAACCAGGCCTTCGTCCGCTACGACCAGGTGAACAAGAAGCAGGAATACCACCTGGCCGAAGGGCGGCATCAGGAAGCGTTCGACGACCAGACGCGCATCCAGACCTGCGACATCGGCAGGTTCCTGCACGGGAACGAAGCGGACAAGAAGGACTTCGCGCGCGAATTGGGCGGGGCGCTCCGCTCGATCGGCTTCGCCATCCTCGAGGGCCATGGCATCGCTTCCGCGCTCTACAGCGAGGCCGAGCAGCGGACGGAGCAGCTCTTCACCGCCACCAGCCTTGCCGACAAGCTCCGCTTCCGCGCCGAGCGGCATGGCTCGGTCAACCAGGGATACTTTCCCATCAAGGAGACGAGCGGCATCCATCCCGATCTGGTCGAGGGTTGGGTCTTCTGCCGCCGCGCCTTCGATCTGGACGGCGATGCCGCGTTCCGCTGGCAGGATTACTGGCCGCGCGCCGATGCCGAGCCGTTCTTCCGCCAGCTCGTGCAAGCGCATGAAAAGCTCATCCTTCCGGTGATGCAGAGCCTCCTGCGCGATCTCGGCTGTGATCCGCATCTCTACGACCGCAGGCTCAG
>WNFL01379887.1_pt1 | contig 23109 bp, 20 predicted proteins | sample 5400361 | NCBI WGS metagenome assembly WNFL01 (sample SAMN13153351, study PRJNA577476) | soil metagenome | isolation source: 40 cm soil on Douglas fir-dominated hillslope | place: USA:California | collected 2013-09-17
AGGAGTAACTCATATGGATGGGGAAACAGCTCTTGAATATGTCAGGTCGCGTCATGGTGTGGGAAGTGAGGGGACAGACTTTGCGCGGTCCCGCCGTCAACAAAAAGTAATTGAAGCTATAAGAAGTAAAGTTCTTTCCACCTCTACGCTTTTTGATATTAATAAACTTATTGGGCTCTATGATATTACAAAATCCAGCATTGATACAGACATACCACAGACAGAATTTGGTGCTATCTTTTCACTCTTCCAATCTGCAAAAGGATCCAAAATTACCTCTGCTGTTATTGATTATGGAGATGCAGCTACAGGGAGGCCTGGGCTACTGGTAAATCCACCAATCAGCAGTAATTATAATTCCGGTTCTGTTTTACTCCCAAGGATTGGAGAGGGTAATTATGAAGAGATTCAAAAATACGTAAATTGTGAAATTATTAGTGGCGATTGTACTGTTTCTGACAAGCCAACGGTAACACCCAAGCAATAAGATTCAAGATTCATGATTTAAGATTTAAGAACAAATAATTGTTAGATTGCTAATTGCTCTTTTTTATTTGCTTAATTCATAATTCATATCGCATAATTCATAGCTATTATGAAAGTCAACGCATCTATTACGGATTTTCCATTACATACTTCTCTTGAAACTTTTTTTAGAGAATTAAAAAATTCTGGTGCTGATGGTGTTGAATTAGTTATTGGAGCAAAATCAGCATGGTCCTTTGGAAAAGTAAAAGAATTAAGTAAAAAATATAATCTGCCCGTTATTTCTTTACATCAATCTCCATGGTCTGGGCTAGGATTATTTTTTGAAAAAGAATTCTCAAAAGCTATAGAAACACTTGAAGTGAATAAAATAGTTTTCCATCCGCTTGCATTTACTTCATTTGATTCTTCTTCAATGAAGAAGTATTTTAAAAAACTACAAAAATTACAAGATAGATATGGAGTAAGAATAATGTTGGAAAATGTAGAAAACGTTTCAGTATATAAACCTATTTTTAATAATATTAATAGCGTTACAGAGCATTTGAAAATGCTTTATAACATTGTGAATGATAATAATTTTTTAATAACATATGATACAAGTCATGGAAGATTTATAAAACCTCAAGAAGAAGACGTATTCCTAAAAATATTCCCTAAGATTGGAAATATTCATCTCAGCAGTTTCGCACCTGGGAAAGAACACTTAGCACTCTATGAAGGGATATTCGACACTAAAGGTTTTATTGAATATCTATATCAGAAAAAATATGAGGGATTAGTCACATTAGAAATAAATTATTATTTATTTGAAAGATTTGTCAGACCGTATGATTTCTTAGCAATTAAAAACTCAGTGGATATTATTAAAAGTGTAATTGATAAATAGCGGTTTCCCCATTTCTATAAACTTGAGTCCCAAGCTCCATAAATTTTTTCTCAAAAACATTATATTTTTTTCTTTCCAAGTCACCAATAAAAACAAACTTAATGTGATATTTGTTTATTAGGATTTTAGTAGCTGAAAGATCAGTGCTTTCATATAGAGTCTGGACATCTGTTATTCTTGGAGGTGCAATATCGTATGTCCCCCTCCATAACCATTCATGCACCGTCCATCCAAATACTGTCGGAAGGCCTGTGCTTGAAGAAACCCTTTCATAATCGGTATAAGAGTCCCCTTGTGCCTCAAGAAGTATTGGTTGATTTTTTATATTCTGATTAATCCATTGTATTGCTTGATAGTCTGTGGGATAAAGCTTATACAAATATTTGTTCCCGTCCAGTCCTTGAGGAGAATTTAAATTATTATAATAGGAATTAATAGCAAAATAAGGGTACATCATGACTAGAGCGATAAGAGAGGTAGAAAGTAGTAAGTAGAAAGTAGTAAGTAGCTTATTATGCATCAGTTGCTTGATGTCGGAAAATATTCTCATGATGACAAATCCACTAACTAGAGAGAGCATAAGGAAGGCTTGATAAACAAGTTTAAACATAGTATTTGCTCGAAAGTATGTATCATAAATATCTTTAAGATATACGAATTCAGGAGCAATAATGAGAAGTGATGAGACAATAATTAATCCAAAAATAAAGATGTCTATATTAGTAATTTTTCTATACTTTCCTTTTGTGTAAATAAAAATAATATATGTAAGGACAAAAAAATAGAAAAAACCATGAAGAATAAATATCTGCCACCATGGAGAAAGTTGACAGTGATTTGGTTCAAAAAGAAGTGGTCCAAAATGCCCAAAATGAGTTAGAAAAGAAGGCGCACAATTAAGACCTATTCCAGAAACAAATGCTTTGAAAAAAATGGAAAAAGGGATGGAAAAGATAATAAAGCTTATAAAGATAGTTAGGATTTGATAAATAGTAAATCTAAGATAATTGAAATAGTAATTTATTATTTGGGATTTAATTGGAGATTGGTTAACAGAGAATTCCCACCCTTTTAATAAAAGCAACACTGTGGCAAGAATAAAATAAATTGCCCCGTCCCATGCATTTGTCATGTATAAAACGGCAAGAAGAAAACCTATGAAAATGAATGAGGAATTATGAACTATGAATAATGGAATACTTTGCAATAAGTTAGATAATTTAATACCTTCAGTTGTTGAATTTGATTTAGGATTGAGAATTAACACAATTAGCACTGCAATGGTGAGAAGTACAAAAGGGATATCAAGGACATGTCCATGCAAATCTGAAACCACAAATGAGTAGAGTGGAAATTCATGTATGGTGTGATAGATAAATCTAGTTGCATTTGGGTACCAATATGCGTTAGGAAAAGTGGAAGGAGAAAATGCTAAATTCCAGAATGGGACAGGATGGTCAACATCATATGGCTTAAAAAAGGTGTATATTGTATGAATATTTCCAGCAAATGTTAAGATTGCTGCCGTAATCAACCCAGCAACACAATTTCCAAATGCAAGACTCCAGCTTGAAGACTCATGAATAATTCGTGCAGTCTTTTTAGAATCTTGTCCTCCAGAGGCGGATCCGATTTTGGTGGAAACCTTATTTTTCTTGAACAGGTGCCACAAATTTCCTCCAATTGAAAAGCCCTGTACAAATGTAAATGCAAAAATTGTAGCTACCATTAAATTAAAAGTAATAAGTGAAGGAAGACCCGAAAGCTTGGTAAGGACTGCAGTTGTAAGATGGCCAAAATAGTAATAATTAATTGATAGAGGAGTATACCACATGTCTTTTGGAGGAAAATAAGTACTACGCAGAATTGAATTAATAAATCCAAAGTCCATAAATTTCTCAAGACCATGTATATCCGGCTGGAATGATCTTATGTAGGCCCAGGAAAATATTGCAGTAAGAAAAAGGCCCTCTTCAATAATAAAAATTGGCGAAAATAAGTTAGAGAATTTCTCTTTCTTCCACAATAAGAAATTTAAACCTGCAGCTATTCCTAGAAGAATGGATAGAGAAAATTGAGAGAAAGGAACTATGTGAAGAATACCTAAAATGAATGATACGTAAGAAATAATTATGATTCCAATTACTTTCCCAAAGATATATCCCTTATCAAAAAAAGAAGAAAATATTTTTATTGTAAGTGGCAGAAAGCAAATAGAAATAAAAAAAAGTACAAGCCACCATGTAAATAAAGCAATGATATCTGAAGCTATCATACGGATTCAAGCAATTGATTTATGTGAGTAATTGCAAAAAGGTTTTTATCTAATTGCTTTTGCGTATGATTGGCGGGGTGAAGCCAAAAGAAAAGTGTTTCAGGATTTGTCCCTGCAACATACTTTAAGAGTGATAAATCATCATCTACATATCTATCTATTTTGGCTTCTTTTATGGCTTCATCTTTAAATATATGAGGTTGGATATTGTTGTAATTAAAGTAAAGCTTTTTAAAAATTTCATCAAAATGATACTTCTTTGAAAGTTTATCTGTCCTTCTTTTAAGAAATTCAAATCTACTGGAGATTAAGAAGAGATTATTATTTTTGTCTTTTGCAAGCTGTCCCAGGAAATCAACATTTTCTTTAATGAGAGGACGAAGAATAGGATGATGAGATGCTTTACGAATTAGCTGTTCAGCTTTTCCGGGAATTCTATATTTAAGAATTCCATTGTCTTTTTCCTTGTATAACTTATCAATAAGCCAATCAGGCATAAAGGGTGGATAGTTAATGAAAATTTTGTCTAAATCAAATCCAATGTTCATAATTAAGTATTAAGTATTAAGTATTAAGTATTAAGTATTAAGTATTAAGTATTAAGTATTAAGTATTAAGTATTAAGTATTAAGTATTAAGTATTAAGTAGGAATAAAATTTCTACTACAGATAAAGGGTGACAGGAAGGAATTCCTTGGCAGGACCCTCACCATTAAAGGTAGAGAATTTTATTCCGATCAAACATTATATGAATTTAATTTTAAAATCTTGTAAATAAATTAAGGATTTTGAAATTCCATCCAACTCTATGCGTTAAGCCTTTTTTTCCTATAATTTCATTTCTGTGTTCTTCATACCACTTATAACTTTCAAGAAGGAGCTGGCTATTGGATTTTTTCGGATGCCATCCTAGGAGTTTTTCAGCTTTCTCAATTGAAACATATGAATCAACAGGAATTGTTTTATAATGCCATGCAGCAATTGGTGACAAATCAAGTTTTTCTAAGACACCTAGCATTAGTTGGGATGGAAGAACTGGAAAACCAGTGATTTTTGATTTGGATTTTGCGTAACTGATAACAGATCCCAAATCTGATTTCCAAGTTCCAAATTCTTTAGCGCCTATGTTGAATACTTCATTTGTTGCTTTGCTTTCCAAAGCTTTCATTATAGCCTCTGCAACGTCAGTTACTGAAAGCAATTGATATTTATTTTCGCCATTTCCTAAAAGGTACACTCGTCTACCTGTGAATATTGCCTCAAACCATAATTGAAAAACTCCAAGGCGTTCTGGTCCTAGAAATGTTTTAGGTCTAATGATATTTATCTGTAATCCTTTTTTCATATATTCTCGACACAAATCTTCCCCGGCAATTTTTGACTCACCATAATATCCAATTGGGTCTAGTGGGGCTTCTTCAGTTTCAGGTAAATGACGGGGGACACCGTATACTGCAGTTGAGGAAATAAAAACAAGGCGTTTTACTTTATTTTTTAAAGAAGCTTCTAAAACTGTTTTAGTCCCATCTATATTAATACTAAAAATAATATCTTTCTTAACTTGAATAGGAAGTGCAGCAGCGGCATGCACAACATAATCTATTCCTGAAAGTACTTTTTCTATTTTATCCTTATCTCTAATATCGCTTATTACTACATTTACTTTTCCAATTAGGTCTTTTGCGTCAAGTGGAGCTAGATCATAAAGAGTGACTGTATATCCATTTTTGAGGAGAGCCCTTGCTAAATGACAACCTAGAAACCCTGTCCCCCCTGTAATTAATACTTTCTTTGACATGTAAACGTTATTGTATCATTCACTCAGCTTTAATCTCAAGCGATTTTTTAAAGACCATTACTATTGGGTGATCATATACGGTAAAAGATTCATCTGCGCTCTGGTCATCAATGACAAAAGACCAAGACCCAAGGGTCATTGTGGGATAAATAGAAAACTCTGCAACTTTGTTAAAGCCTAATTTCCCACTAAATAATTTTTTGTAATATTGGGCTGTTTGAGTATAGCATCTGAAAGGCGGAAGATGCACACAATCAGTCATTTTTTGGAGTGGAACGTATAACCTATTGGATGCAATTATAATGTAATCTGTTTCGGACAAAATTTTGTTAACTCCTGACCATTTTTCAGGTGAATCGGGATCATATAGGGGAAGAGTTAGCATATGGTAATTTTGCTGACCCAAAAGAGGAAGCCCATCGTCCCAGTGTTCAATAGCAATTGCAGAACCCACAGGAACATTTTTCAGAATCCAATCAGTGGCAAGAACTCTAGTGTTAGGCCTTGTATAAATGTGCATAAAAGATAATGGCCATATGAGAATACAACCAATAAATACGAGTACTACCAATAAAGACCAGTTACCAATTTTTTGTTTCAAAATTTTAAATAGTCTATAGGATAAAAGTGCACCAAAGAGGGAGAGGAATGGGTAAATAGGCAACATATAACGCATAAAACCTACTGCAAAATGTCCAACAACTAGGAAATAAGATGCAACAAACGCAAGAATAATCGTTTCTTGCGCCCATTTGTTTTGTTTATTCTTCTTATATATGACATAAGCTATGTGTCCAATTCCAATGAATGAAAAAAGAGATATAAAAGGACCTTGTCCCCAAAGAAATATATTTCTTAATTCATATAAATAGGGAATTTTTCCAACATATTGCAAAGTATATGGAAATATATATGCGTTGTGTGTCATTTGTGACTGTTCATTTGTCTGACTAATGAAAGTTGTAAGGTCAATGAGGCTATATGGCTCAGTGATAAAAAACACTATCATGCCAACAATAAGAATAGTTAATCCATCAAAAATCAATCTTTTAAAAACAATTGGAACATGGTGCTTCCATTTTGATGGATGATGAGGATATCTTAAAAAGATTAGTAGAAAATCAGCAATTAGAGCAATAGTTATGGAAGATAGTAGCGCAATAGCGCTATTTTTCGTTGCCAGTGCAAGTCCTAAAATTAATCCTATGAGAATTGATTTTACCTGGTTAGGTTTATCATAAAAAAGTATAAGAAGAAAAACAGCAGAGGTCATTAAGAATGTTAGAGGTATGTCTACTGCATAAAAATGCGATGTCTGGATAGGAAGAACACTTATGCTGTAGAAAAAAGCTGCAAGTAGACCAATGGATACTGAAAAAAGCCTTTTCCCTAAAAAGAAAATAAGTAAAATTGTTCCTAAATCAAATAAAGCTGATATCCCTCTTCCTAAAATATTAATTCTGTCATACGTAGCAATGGATGCATTAACTGTTGATCCAAGGTTGCTGACAAATCTCAATAGGTATAAAGGAAAACTTCCATAGGCAAAAAAATGTGGGTTAAGCGTACTTTGGGTTGAGAAAAAATTGTTTAATGTTGAAGGAGTTTGTAATGGCAAAGTATACATCACTATTGCTCGCTCATCAGGGTGCAAGTGAAATCCTTGATCCCAATTAATACCATAAAATCTCAAAAAAGCAGCAAAGATAATTATGCAAAATAAAATTACAATATGTACGGGTTTCATAGAGATAATTTTTAAATTTTCAGTTTTCAATTTTCAATCAAATATCAATATCTAATATTTAATTTTGCAAATTGTGTTTTGAAAATTCATTGTAAATTGTAAATTAATAATTGAAAATTTCTCTAAATTAATAGTTCAATTCCTTCTGATATTCATTAAGTATTCATTAAGTAATAGTTGTTTTGTCTTTTTAAAAATGAATACAGTGGGTCTATCAAAGACACTTGCTGTTTCTTCAACATGAAAAATAGGGTCACCCATATATACTGCTTTGCAGATTATACTACATGGTGTTTGGAATATTTTTGTAAAACCTAACTTTCCATTAAATAATTTTGCATAGAATAGGTATCCATATGGGAAGTTTTTTCTATTTATTACTCTACTTCTTATTACTCTTTGGCTTGGTAAGATAATGTATTCATGCGTAGCTAGAGAATACTCAAGATTATTCTTGATGGTGAGATCACCATTATCAAGGTCATAAGTGTTAAATAAATCAATATGATGGAAGTATTGATTAAAAGGAATAATACCTAGGTCGTAAGTCTCGCTTAGAATGCTAGCATTATATGGAATATTTTGATTAGCAAAGGTTGCTGCGGTAACTGTTGTATAGTTATTTAAATATGTCGAAAAGAAGTAAAAAAGAGGATAAATGATACAAATACATATTATGAAAATTGAAACAGTTTTTAAAATGATTTTTTGATGGATAATCTTTAAAAAATCATTTATAGATATTCCTAGAATAATTATCATGAAGGGTAGAGTTGGGATCATGTACCTTGTCCATTTTACGAATAAGAAAGCTTGAGAAATGAAAAGCAGTATATAGAATGTAATAAGTAGAAAGTATATTTTATTTTTTGTTTGGACAGAACGAATAGATATGTAAATAATTGAAGGGATAAACATGACAGAAAGAAAAGGATTAAGTAAAAATGGATAGACAAAAATAAATTGGAAAAATATAGGAATACTATTTAAAAAACTCCCTGAATAAAAAACAGGTAAACTTCCAAGAGCTACACTTGATTCATAGGTCATGCTATTTCTGAAAGAAGCTAGGTCCAAAAATATAAAGGGATTAGTTACGGCATAAATTACTCCTGTGACAAAAAGATACAAGACGGCATATTTTAGAAAATTAATTAAATATATAAAATTAGGTATTAATATTTTCACTTTAATACGTAAATTTAAGTTAAGAGATTTAAAATATGCGTGGTGATTATGGAGGGAAGTTATTATAGAAATAATTGGTAGTATTAGTAAAACAATGCTAGAGACTTTTGTTCCAATAAGTATGCCGGTTATTATCCCGGCAATAACCATGTTGGCAAAAGTAAGATCTTTTAAAATTTTTATACAAAAATACAACAACCAGACAGAAAAAAAAGTAAGCCACATTTCAAATGTCCCGAAATGGGAAAACTGAATAAGTCCGACACTTGTAACAGTCAAGAATACTGGCCAGAATACATTTTTGGGATATATTTTTTTAGCTAAAACAAAAACGGACGGAATAAGTAAAACTGAAAGAATAAATGAGAATAATCTGCTGAGAATGATTGCTTGCTCAAAAGTTATAAATGTTTTCTTGAAAAGATTAATTATTAGTCCTGAAAAAAAAATAATATATATGGGCACTGTGCCGTATGCAAAAAAATTTGGATTTAACTGCTTTGGAAAAGACAATTGAGAAATTGCGCTGGCAATATTTCGTTCATCTGGATGAAAGTAAAAAGGAGAACCCCAATCCAGATTATAGAATCGCAGAACAATACCTAACAGTATGATGAAACTAAGGAGTATATTTTTTTTCCTTAAAATAAAGTCCATAAAATTTCTAATTTATCTAATTTAATTAATCTAGAAAAAGAGCCAAAAGGGACAAAAGGACCAAATGTTATTTTTTGGAGCCTTTGGTGTCTTTGGAACATTTAAACTCTCCTTGTTCTGAATTTAGTAATTAGAAATTATTTTTGCTATCTTCTCGCCTAGTTCTACTGCATAATTTGTTCCTCTATCCCATGGATACACTTGTTGCATATTGGCAAGATAAACATTTTTCAGAGGTGTTTCAAATGGTGGAATCATTTTGGAGTAATTTATTGGAATAATTGGTTGAGCAAAAGGGACGCTAAATTTTTGAAAACCTATAATTGATTCTTTATACTCTGGTGAAATCTTTTCTAGATATTGATCAAATTCTTTTAATAATTCCTCCTTGGTTAATGTGAAATACCTGTGTTCTTTTGGAAGATAATTTCCTAAATATACGAGATGTTCATTATTATAATGTTTCTGGTCCATGAAATTTGTATGTTCAACAATTGCTAGCACTGGGGCATTTTTGTCACAAACACTAAGCCAATATGTATTTTCTTTAAAGAATGGTTTCTTTAGTCGAAGCACTAATATAACAGCTCCAATTCCTTGAAGTGATGATAATTCTTTTTTATAATCCTCTGGAAGGGAAGGAGCTAACTGTATAAAAGCAAATGAAGGGAGTGTCACAATAACTTTATCAAAGCTCAAATTCGTCATTCTGGCTTGTCCAGAATCAGTTTTCTTTTTAGATTCTGGAGTCGTCCGCCCAGGCGTACTCCCCAGAATGACATTTGGATATCCTTCCTGATCTTCGATTTTTTCTATATTACTATTAAAATAAATTTTTCCACCCATGGATTCAATTTTTTTAGAAAGGGCATTTGCAAATTTCAAGAATCCACCCTCAGGATATGCAAGTGACGGAGTTCTTTTTGTTATTCTAGCCCAAAACCATGCAAGTGAAATAGTAGGCATATATTGGCCAAATTTTGCAACAAGAAGTGGTTCCCAAATCATTTCATATGCTTTTTTACCCATTGCCTTAGGCAGAACTGAATTAGCATGAAATTTTTCAAGAGGTTTCCAAAATGGATTGAATTTAAGAAAACCCAGAACTACTCCCATACGGATTCTCTCATGAACAGCTAATTTCTTAAAAGTTAAAAGTGAAGGAATAGAATCTAACTGATATATCTTGTTATCTATATAAACTGAAGTTTTAGGACGCCTGATTAGTACAGGATAATTAATTTCCTTTGCCAGATTTAAAACAGAAGTATCATTTGTAAACCAGTGATGGTAATATTTTTCAAGACTCCAATCCCAACCTTTCTCCTGGTATCCAATTGCAAGTCCTCCCGGCTCTGAGTCTTTCTCAAAGATAGTAACATCATGTCCTTTTTGTAATAATCTGTAAGCTGCTGAAAGGCCGGTAAAACCAGCTCCAATAATTGCAATTTTCATGTTTAAGGGCCTATCGGGGTCCTGCCGCTTGTTTCCTCCCACAGGTGCTCGTTCGCCTGGGCGAACTGCGCGCCAGTGGGGCCCTCCACTCGCGTCACCCCTATCGACTTACTGCTAAATTCTTAACTCAGAATAAAATTTCTACTACAGATAAAGGGTGACAGGAAGGAAGGGATCCCGCTGACGCGCAGGACTTAGTCCGAAGGACTACTCGTCCGAGCATCTGCGGGAAGGAATTCCTTGGCAGGACCCTAACCATAATAAGTAGAAAATTTTATAATATTTATCACAATGCGCGGGACAGGAGCAATAATATAATACCTATTCCCAAAGTTGCAATGCCAACAATTACTCCCAGATTAAGAGGCATATCATTTCCCGTTGCAGCAATTGCCGGGGTTGGGCCCGATTGAGTTAGGGTCGGACTAATTTGAGCAGGTGCTGTTGTTGGGCTAGCTGGCGTAGGTGTTGCTGAAATAACAGATGGGATTAATGTTGGCGTAGGCGTTGTTGCCTGAGCAATTATTACGGGCGTAGGTGTTGCCGTTGGTTTTATAGTAGGGGTAGCTGTTGGTTTAACTGTAGGAATAATAGTAGGCGTAGCAGTAGCTGAAGTGGGGGCCGATGTAGGCTTAGTAGTAGGCCCCGATTGAATCGGGGTAAGCGTAGGTATTTTAGTTGGTGCTAAAGTCGGTGAAGTAGGATTTGAGGTAGGAGTAGGGCTTATATTTTGCGCACCTGGAACTTGATTACCCTCTGCAAATACCGTGAATGATTGAGTAATAGTTTGAAGAATTCCCGACGCATTCTTGGTAACAATAGTTATTGTATGTTGTCCCGGTTCAAGTGGTGTTGTCGGCCTGAAACTCCAAAATCCACTAGTATCTGCCTTTACTTGTCCTTGGACGTTTTGTGAGTGAATAGTAACTGTAACTGTTTCATTTGGAAGTGCACGCCCCGTAAATAATGGCTGTTGATCTGTGAAGGATTCATCTTTTGTAGGTGTGGTAATTTTCGGAGTAGCCACTATAGAATTATCCAAAGAAAAAGTTGGGAAAGATGATGATGTTGCAATGGGTGTTGAAAGAGGTTGGGTGGTTGCAGTGAAATCATAGTCATTAGAAAGAGTAACTGTTGGTACGCTAGGTAATTGTGTGATGGAAATATTTATATGAGATGTTTTACTTGAGTCAGTAACAAGTAGCTGTATTTGACTTGTTAAGGTAAATTGTACAAATGCTGAAAGGTTAGAAATTCTTAGAGTTGAAAGATTTATCGAATATATACCATTATTATTTGTTAATGTTGAAATTGTTTGGCCATTATTAGTTGTTACATATACTAAAGCATTAGGATCTTGAGTTGGGTTTGATAAAAGGATGGTTCCTGATAATGTTGGTCCTGTAGGACCTCCTGTCTGGCCCGGAACATTAAGAGTAGGACCTGTAGTTGCTTGGAAAGGTTGATTACTGTTAAGAAACGTTGTAGTGCCTGAATTTATTGAAAAAGGGTAGTTTATAGATGGTTTGAGGTTATTTACAGTAATGCTATGAACTGAGTAGGGCTTAGGTACTCCAGATGACTGATCCCTATCATCCAGGATAATTTGTGAATTTGTTTTATCTTGACCAAGTGAGACAGATCCAGTGACGGAAGCATCTGTAGTATAAGTTACAGTAAAAGATGAGTCTGTGATATTAGTTATCCTCACATCTCTTGGATTTTCAGATGGAGCGGCAACTCCAGCAAATTTTCCTCCTGTCCTAACCATGTAAGAAGTAACAATAACTCCAATCACAATAAGCACTATGCCAAAAAGTGTTGGGATTCGTTTTGAAAGTAGAGACTTCATTGTATTAGATTACCTCCTTGTGATGCTTGTTGTCCAGAAATATTTGTAGGAAAGGCACTTGGGGAGGCATGAGGAGTTATCACATTTTCCGCACCTGGGGTCGTGTTGGGAGCTGTATATATAGGTTCCACATGCTGACGGCTCTTTAGCAATTTTATTGTGTCCTTATCAAATGAAGCATTAATTGGTTGAATTGACTGATTTACGCTTTCTGTAATTTTTGATGAGATAGATTGATGATACACGTTAAATATTATCCATGCCAGTACAACAATACAAGCGGATACTAATATAAATAATACATCTTTTTGCTTCATAGTTCTATGGTTTAAAATATGCTGTTAATCTGACAGAAATATGCAATTGATCATTGTTAATAACGGCTTCAGTGTTAGGTAAAGTTACTCGCTGCAAATTAATTGCTTCAACCGTTAAAATTCTATCAAAGGATGTTAATTCTGTTATAAAATTAGAGATATTATCAATAGTACCCTGTCCATCATAGCTTATTATGATTGGGATAAAATCAGGGTTTTTTGATGAAGCTGTATCTACGGGATTTAACTGTATTACACTTGTTGCTAGATTATTATCTAGGGAAACCTGTTGAATTTGTCCAACAACCTGGGTTAGTTGAGGCGACATAGGCAAATTGTTATTTATAACAGGAATATCCGGCTGTAAAATTACATATTGTGATTGAAGGGAATGTAGGTTAGCGATTTTTTCTGATAGTTTCTGGTCTACAAATCGGTCATCAGTAATTTGTTTTTGTAAATCCGCAATAGTAGACAGCGTAGGATTAATTGCAAAAATACCAAAAAACGCGAGTGCAAATAGTGTAAGGCTTAGAGTTGTAAATGTTCTTGTCTTTTCTCCCTCAATATTCGGAAGCATTGTCAGAAACTTTGCGCTTTCTTGTTTGATTTGTTCTCTTACCTCAGACGATGAAAAATGTAATTGCTTTTGCATACTTATTTAGGCTTTGCTGAACCATTTCCTAAAGTCGCTGTAATAGTAAAAGCTACTATGCCTTTTGAAGCCTTATTTTCTAATCTATCGAGACTAAGAGCTTTTATTTTCTTATCTCCTTTGAGAATTTCAATAAAAGAGGAGAGACTATCAATAGAAGAAGATGATGCGTCTAAGTGAAAAGCATCTGGTGTGAAAGCAACACTTTGTACTGTTATATCAGTTGGAATAAGCCCCATGAGATTATGGTAGAGATCTGATTGCGAGAAAGACTTTAAGCTTAATGTTCTGCTAACTTCTAATCTATCTTGAATATTACGAAAATTATCTTCACCTTTTTTTAGTTGTGCAACTTCAACTTGCTCTAATTTTATATTGTCATGTAAATCAACAAGCTGTTGATCAAGTTTAAACCTATACAAAAAAGCTGCCAGAGCAACAGCTTCAGTTGTAATTACGATAATCCTGCCTATTGTGAGAGACCAAGTTACAAATGTTTCAAAAAAAGACGTTTGATGTCTTCCCTTATTCAGGTTGATTGTGGGCAGTTTTGACATAGCCTCATTTTAGTCTATACTACTATACTTTAATTATCAATAATGTTCATCTGAATTTATCTGAAATACTGAATTTATCTGGGGCTATTTCTTTTTAGAGGTTTTGGCGGATTTTGAGGAAACTTTTTTTGGAGCTTTTGCTTTTGTTGTAGCTTTCGCAGAGTCTTTTAACTCTGGTTTTGACGCTGGTAACTTTCCTAGCTTTGAAAGAACAGATTTAATTCTCGCCGCTTTATTTTTATGAATTATATTTCGTTTTGCTGCTTTATCTGCAAGTTTGGTTGCAGCCACAACGTTTGAGGCAAGAGGTTGTTTTTTTGCTTTCTTAATTGCATCATGCAATAAATCACGAACTGATTCATTTCGCAAAGTTCTAACTTTATCTTTTCTTAATTTTTTCTGGGCCGATTTTATAACTGGCATAGTTATATTTTACCATGCTATACTAAAAGACGCAAGCTAAGTCAAGCGACGATCCCAATATCTGTACTAATATGCATAAAAACTTCCTCCAGAAAAGTCTGAATTTTCTCCTAAAGCAACAAACCAATATTTTATCTGCAGCTTTTATTATGATGCTTACATTGGGATTATCATTTTTGCTTGGTTTTGTGCGCCAGCGCATGCTACTTAGTAATTTTGGAGCATCAAATGACCTGGGAATTTACCTTGCATCATCACGCTTACCGGATTTACTATTCCAGGTTATTATTGCAGGAGCACTTTCTAGTGCCTTTATTCCAATTTTTTCTGATTTCCTTGTAAAAAATAAAAAAGAGGAGGGGTATCGTTTTGCCTCAACCCTTCTTTCAATAGGTCTTCTGGGCTTTTTTACCATCTCTATTTTTCTTTTTATTTTTGCCCGTGAGTTTTCTCATTTGGCGTATCCTGGTTTTAGTAATTCTCAAATTGTTCTCATGGCTAATCTTATGCGTATTATTCTAATTGGAGAAATGTTTTTTATAGTTGGAAATGTGTTATCAGCAGTTTTACAATCTTTTAACCATTTTTTTATACCCGGTTTTGCATCAGCACTATATAACTTTGGGATAATAATAGGCATAGTATTGCTTACACCGTGGCTCGGAATTTATGCACCGGCATGGGGAGTTGTACTTGGCGCAGTGCTTTTTGTAATTATTCAGATCCCTATTGCAAGAAAAGTAGGATTTATTTACAGGCCATCACTTTCTATATATGAAAAGGGGATAAAAGAAGTGTTTCATTTAATGTGGCCTCGGACAGTTTCAATAGGAATTTTCCAAATCGGCAGTCTTCTTACAGTAACCCTAATTTCTTTTTTACCTGATCCAGGGAGAATATTTGTAACATTTGATTTTGCCTCATTAGCAAATGCACCTATTCTTGTATTTGGACAAACCATTGCCCAGGCTGCGTTTCCAGTTTTGTCTAGGGAACGGGAAAAACTTGAAGAATTTAAACAAACTTTTCTAACTAGTTTTAACCAGATGCTTTATCTCGTACTTCCAGTATCTGTTTTACTTCTAGTACTTCGTATCCCAATCGTAAGGTTAACCTACGGGGTATCTAGGCTCGATTGGCCAGCAACAGTAATTATGGGTAGAATTTTGGCTGCATTTTCTATTGGCATCTTTGCTCAGGCCTTGGCTTATCTTGTGTCTAGGGGATTTTATGCTCTGCATGATTCAAAATCTCCACTAATTGTCGGAGCAATAACAACCGGGACAATGCTTGCAACAGGAGCTATTTCAGTTTTTTTCTTACATTTGGGAGTAACAAGTATTGCATTGGCGTATTCTTTTGGTAGTATTCTTAATGTTTTTTTACTTTTTATACTTCTAGTGCGCAAAATTGGTGGGTTTGACAAAAGACAATTAATAATTGCAGCAATGAAAATATTTTCAGCAACATTTTTTACTGCAATTGCATTATATGTACCTATAAAACTTTTGGATAGACTGGTATTTGATACAACAAAGACAATTAATTTGTTAATGCTGACCGGAATTTCCTCTTTTGCTGGACTTTCTTTATACCTATTTTTGACATGGCTTTTTAATGTAAAAGAGGCAAATACATTTATCCTTCTATTTAGGAAACTTGGTAATTGGCGAGAGATTCTGTCTAGAAGCGAGGAAGTCATTGACACCCCCAAACTCTCCCAATAGCCGTATTAAGCGAATTCATGATTGAATTCAGATAATAGTTATGGTATATTTTCCAAAATATGGCAGCAGAATATTTTAAAGATTTACAAAGAATTGCAAGAAGACTTAATCAACTTGATCATGCTGACTTAGCAGGTAAAATGAGTGAAGATTTGGATGCGATTGCAAGGCTAGGTTTGCAGCCAGGAGAAGTTGGGATTGATCATCCCAGAACATCATTGGCAACAAGGATACCTGAAGCTAAAGCTAGAACAATTAGGAGAGAATATAAAAGCTATTATCCTGAAGAATCCGAAAATTCTGAAGAACCCAGATTAAGCCTAGATGCGATGAGCGCAATGAATCATGCCCGAACAGAAGGCTTTAGGCTAAATCACAATTATATAGGCACAGAACACATACTTTTGGGGCTGCTTAGTGATCCATTAAACCCCGTAGCACAAATATTGGCTCACCCTGAGGAGAATGGTAGCGAAAGAAGAGAAAAACAACATGATGACGTTTTGAACTTATTGAGGGCAAGAAGTGCAGTTGAATTCATAGTTGGTTTTGGGGACGTGGTAACATCAGGCCCCGTCGGATTATCTCCAAAATCACGGATAGTTTTGGACATAGCTAGGAACGAAGCAAGAAAAAGAAAGTCAGGTACTGTGGATAGTATAGATTTGTTTGCGGGACTCGTTGAAGAAGGAGATAGTATTGGAATGGGCATACTTGAAAGCATTGGTATTGATCTTGAAAAAGCGAAACAAATGGCAGAAAGCCTCAAAGAACCCAAGGAATAGCTCTTCTATTAAAAATTTAGACAAGCGTAAAATTCTCTCTAGAAGTGAGGAAGTCATTGACACCCCCAAACTCTCACAATAGCTAGCTAAGATATATCTAATTTAGTCCTGTAGTTTGATTATAAAGGTCATTTCCTGATATAATTCGTCTATGGATAGGAAGCAGAAAATTACTCTTATTAAGTCGTGGAATCTATTTTCCAAACTATCTGATGAAGAAGCAGGACTTATTGGGGATGTCACCTCAGAAAAGATTTTCAAACAAAACCATGTATTTATTGAAGAAGGCTTACCTGGTGAGGAAGTATATTTTATTGTTTCAGGGTTGACTAGAGTCTATAGAATGACTGAGGACGGAAAAGAAATCGCTATCACTATGAGGACTCCCGGAGAAGTTGTGGGAGAAATGGCACTTATTGATGAGGGACCTAGGTCGGCAAGCGTTCAGACTATTCAGGAAACTAAAGTTCTAGTTTTAAGAAAACAACATTTTATTGATATTTTACATAAGCATCCTTCTGTAGCAGTGAATTTGATTAAAATACTTGTCGGAAGACTAAGGGAAAACATGTTTGTCATGGAAGAATCAATAGCAAAACAATTGTCTGAGAGAATTTTGCGAATTTTGCAGATTTTAGCCTCATATTTTCCTAATAGAGAAATAACTCTATCTCACGAGGAGCTAGCAGCTTTACTTGGTGCTTCAAGACCACGCGTTACTGAGGCACTTCATAAATTAGAGAACGGAAAAAAAGTTACTCTTTCTCACAAGAAAATCCGTATATTGTAAATTGTTCCCCAGAGAACAGAAAGCATTTCCTATCTTTTCTAAACTGCTTTTAATATGGCAGTTAACATAGAGGGACGTTTACAAAATCATGAAACAGTTTCTTCGGAAGTATTATTTAATGCTGTAATTGATACCGGCATAGAGCATGCAATAAATTTAATCCGTGAAAGACATGAGGAGTTAGGCAGTAGTGAAGATCCTGACAAGAAACTTTCTTATCATATAGTCCCGCATACTATTGGAGTTATTAACAGGACTGGAGAAATTTTAAGTGCCTGGCACAGAATTGACCCTTCCTTAGTCAGTGCAAGAGATATTAGTCTAGGGAGATTTAAAGCTGCTTTCCATGACACAGAACAAATTTCGGACACCAAAGATGCAGATGGTCAGTTATTACAAAAAAGAAAAAGACATACAGGCGAAAATGAAACAAAAAGCGTTGAAGATGCAATGCAATTTCTTAGGGATGCTAATGCATATTGTAAGGAGCATTATAATACTGAGCCAATAAGTGAGGAGGAAATAGAGGCTATGGGTGGTATTATGATAACAAAACCATCTTTTGATGGTGAATTACATACTGTAGTTCAAGATAATTTTGGCAATTTTTCATTACTAGATAGAGCATTGGGATTTGCTGATTTAGGAGGAAGTGGAATGCAGGGAGCAGAAGTTGCGCTTTACGAGGCGGCAACTATTTTTGATGAAGATTATCTAGGTTATAGACAACATTCAAGAGAGACAGAAAATGGCCAAGTGTTAAGAAGGGAAGTTGGGCAAGATATGAGAAAAAAAGAGGCATCTCTTCATAATGATTTAACTGCATGGATAGGCGCACAAGTGCAATTCACAGAGGGAAGGAGAACTCACTTAGAGCAAGAGGTTTTGACACTTCCAGAAACGCTTCGTCAACCAACAAGAAACCTATTTACTCACTTCGATGAATCCTTAGAAGCATTAAAAGGATTCGGTGCAGTAATGGCAGAAAAAACAAATTTCTCTGATTGGTCAGGTAGCTTAAATGCTATCATTAATAACCCTCCTAAAGCGCTAACTCAATTAGTATTACAATAATGTCTCCTGGAGTAGTTAGATATCTATTACGATTTAGTGTAATCCTATTCTCTTTACTACATCTGTGGTACAATTAGCCTCATTATGATTGATCAAACCCAAATTCGCAATTTCGCCATAATAGCTCATGTTGATCACGGGAAATCAACTCTTTCCGACAGACTTTTAGAATTAACGGGTACTATTACAAAAGAAAAAATTGGCCTCCAGGAACAATTTCTAGACCAAAATCCTATTTCTCGTGAACGCGGAATTACTATTAAGCTCGCCCCGGTGAGGATGCTGTGGCATCCTCAAACCCAGAACTTAGAAATAAGAACTAAGAATAATAATTCCGAATCAATTCTAAGTTCTCAGTCCCATGTTCTTAGTTCAGATTCAATATATATATTGAATCTGATTGATACTCCGGGTCACGTAGACTTTTCCTATGAAGTATCCCGTACATTAGCTGCATGTGAAGGGGTAGTTCTTTTAGTTGACGCCACCAAGGGTGTTCAGGCGCAGACTGTTGCACATTTTAGAGCTGCGAAAAAACAGAATTTAGTTATTATTCCAGCCATAAATAAGATTGATATGGCAGCGGCTCGAGTTGATTCCGCAGTAAAGCAACTGGAAAGCATGGGATTTAAAGAGGAAGAAATTTTTCTTATCTCAGCCAAAACAGGTCAGGGTGTTGAAGAATTACTCCAGAATGTTATTTTAAAAATTCCTCCCCCATCTGGATCCGAGAACATGAATTTGCGTGCACTTATTTTTGATGCTGTTTATGATGAACATAGGGGGGTAGTAGCCTTTGTCAGGATTGTTGACGGATCTATCAAGACAAATGAACATATAGAAATGTTCCAAACAAAGACAAAAACCAATGTAATTGATACTGGATATTTTACTCCTAGTCTTGTTTCATCAGTTCAATTATCTGCTGGAGAAATTGGATACATTGTAACTGGTGTGAAAGATATAAGGCTAGTGAGAGTCGGAGACACCATTACTAATATTGAAATCAAAGGTCAAAATGCAAAAGTCGAACCCCTTCCGGGATATGCAATGCCTAAACCCATGGTATTTTTTGGAGTCTACCCAAAATCAACAGATCAATTGGTCGCGCTTAGAGAAGCAATACAAAAACTTGCTCTGATAGATGCATCTATTTCATTTCACGATGAGTATTCTGCATTTTTAGGAAGTGGATTTAGGATTGGATTTTTAGGGCTTTTACATGCAGATATTTTTAGACAGAGACTATCGCGTGAATTTCACTTAGAGCCACTTTTTACTATGCCACACGTTCTATACGAGACTCATCAGGATTCCTCAGGGCAAGAAAGTCTGTATAAAGAGCCTTATATGCATCTTTCTATTTTTGTTCCTCAGGAGTACTTAGGTGCTGTTATGACAGTGTGTCAGAAAAAAAGAGGAGTAATGAAACATATGGAATATCAGGACCTGCCTGCCGGCAGGCATGGCACTAATGTTATTTTGGAATACGATATGCCATACAGCATGTTTTTAAAAGGTTTGTCACCTGATTTAAAATCCGTTTCTGCAGGATTTGTAAGCTTAGATTATGAATTGACAGACTATAGAAATGCAGATGTAGTTAATATAGAAGTAAAAATTAATGAAAACCCTGTAGATATACTATCTGAATTTGCTTATAAAGATGAAGCAGATTACATTGCTCGGGACAAAGCAAAAAAATTAAAAGAAGCCTTACCCAGACAACAATATAAGCAAGTAATTCAGGCCACAATAGGAGCCAGAATTTTAGCAAGAGAAGAAATTCCGCCCTTTAGAAAAGATGTTTTGGCAAAAATGTCAGGAGGAGATAGGACAAGAAAAGATAAGCTACTCGAAGCACAGAAAAAAGGAAAGTCCAGGATGTTTAATGTTAGTAAAGTTGAGATTCCTCAAGAGGCACTTTTTGACATGATCACAACTGATTAGCGCTATAGGTCATTGACAAAGAAAATATTTTAGGGTATAACTTTAGCAGTCACTTCCTCGGAGTGATTTTTTAATCAGTAGATTCTGCTCGCCACAAAGTTATGAAAGTACAACCATTATTTGACAATGTGCTTATTGAGCCTTTAGAGGCAGAAGAAAAAACCCTATCAGGTATTATTTTACCCGATAGCGCTAAAGAAAAGCCACAAATTGGGGTTATCAAAGCAGTTGGTAAAGGAAAAATGGATAAAGATGGTAAACTAATTCCGATGGTTATTAAAGTAGGAGATAGAGTAATGTATAAAAAATGGGGTGGAAATGAAGTCAAATTGGATTTAAAAGAAATGACACTAGTTTCGCAAGAAGATATTCTGGCAATCGTAAGTTAATATATGGCTAAGCAAATTAAATATAGCGCAGATGCAAGGGAAGCTCTTATTAAGGGAGTTAATCAACTTGCAAATGCAGTTGTCACTACTCTTGGACCTAAAGGACGTAATGTGGCCCTAGACAAAAAGTGGGGAGGACCAAGTGTAGTTCATGATGGTGTTACAGTTGCCAAAGAAATAGAGCTAGCAGATCCATTTGAGAATATGGGGGCCCAAATGGTCAAAGAAGCAGCCTCCAAAACAAATGACGTTGCCGGAGACGGTACTACCACAGCGACTCTTCTTGCTCAATCCATTATAAATATTGGCTTTAAAAATGTTACTGCAGGTGCAAATCCTATGATTCTCAAAAATGGAATGGAAAAAGCAGTTGAAGCAGTAGTTTTAGAAATTAAAAAAATGGCAACTCCTGTTAAGAATGGTGATGTTGCAAAAGTTGCGACTATCTCAGCCCAGGATGATAAAATTGGTACCCTAATCGCCCAGGCTCTTGAAAAGGTCGGTAAAGATGGGGTTGTGACTGTTGAAGAAGGCAGAGGATTAGAAATGTCTATTGATTACAAAGAAGGAATGGAATTTGATAAAGGATATGCATCAGCCTATTTTGTAACAAATTCTGACAAAATGGAAGCTGAAACTGAAAATCCTTATATACTTATTACAGATAAAAAAATATCAGGACTTCAGGAACTACTTCCTTTCCTGGAAAGCTTAGTTAAAGTTTCCAAGAATTTAGTTATCATTGCAGATGACATAGAAGGAGAAGCCTTAGCAACATTGGTTGTAAATAAGTTAAAAGGTACTTTTAACACTCTAGCTGTAAAGGCACCAGGCTTTGGCGACAGGAGAAAAGAAATGCTTGAAGATATTGCAATATTGACAGGCGGTACAGTTATTTCAGAAGATACAGGTAGAAAGTTTGAGTCTGTAACTATTGAAGATTGCGGAAGGGCGGATAAAGTATGGGCAGATAAAGAGAATACCAGAATTATTGGTGGTAAGGGAGATCCAAAAAAACTTCAGGCAAGAATTGCACAAATTAAAAGGGCAATAGATGCTTCTACTTCAGACTTTGATAAAGAAAAACTCCAGGAAAGACTAGCCAAGTTATCAGGCGGAGTTGCAGTCATTAATGTAGGCGCAGCAACAGAAATTGAAATGAAAGACAGAAAAGAGAGAGTAAATGACGCAGTTGCAGCCACAAAAGCGGCACTTGAAGAAGGAATTGTCCCAGGGGGTGGAGTTGCGCTTCTTAAGGCGCGTGCTGTTCTTATGACACTTAGGAAATCATTAAATAGCGATGATGAGAAAACAGGCGTTGATATTTTATGGAAAGCATTAGGAGAACCTATAAGAGCTATTGCTAAAAATGCCGGAGTCGATGATGGATGGGTTTTAAGAACAGTTGAAGAAAATAAGACAGGAAAGAATTTTGGTTACAATGTAATGAGTGGAAAATTTGATGATATGGTAGTTGATGGAGTAGTAGATCCAGCAAAAGTAACAAGAAGTGCCGTTCAAAATGCAGCGTCTGTTGGAATGATGGTACTCACTACAGAAGCATTAGTAACAGATATTCCTGAAAAAAATAGTTCTTCAGGTCCCGCAATGCCAGGCGGAATGGGTGGCATGGGCGGAATGGACTACTAGGCCAATACCACAATAACCTTGACACGCAGTCTCCCCACTGTTAGAATTCCAACAAAATGGCAGCAGAACGATTGCCTCTAGATGGTCCAGTAGAAAATGCTTTTCATAAAAGGCCTCTTTTAAGTGAAAGAAGGTTACCAACTAGTAATCTCGCTGAGGTTTATGTCCCCCCAGATAAAATTGCCGAATTCATTGCAGAGCACCCATACATGGAATATAGAGAGCTTGAGAATGGGACAAGAATATTTGGTCTTGCGCGACAATACCCTGATGTGGTTGGTGCTGCTTTCTCTTTTACATTCGCAAATGGCGGAGCTTGGAAGAGTGATACGGAATCACAACTTTCTCATTATGTAGAACATATTGCGGCATTAAACATTAAAGACCATGCGATTGCAAATTTTAGTACATATAATGCAAGTACATCTTCAAGGGAAATGTCGTT
>WNFL01333055.1_pt1 | contig 23105 bp, 19 predicted proteins | sample 5400361 | NCBI WGS metagenome assembly WNFL01 (sample SAMN13153351, study PRJNA577476) | soil metagenome | isolation source: 40 cm soil on Douglas fir-dominated hillslope | place: USA:California | collected 2013-09-17
CGCCGGTGCTGGTCTCGCTCGTGAGCATCGCAGCCACCGCCGACCGGGTAACAATCGCGTGGCAGCTCGCGGGCGGGGTCGCGGGCAGCGCCACCGTGTCGCGCCGTACGGCGACCCAGCCCTGGGCGATGCTGGGCTCTGCCGTGCCCGAGGGCGCCGAGGGCCTGCATTATGAGGACCGTGCGGTGGTTCCCGGCTCTCGCTACGCCTACCGCTTGGGCTGGCTCGAGGGCGGCCTCGAGAAGTTCTCGGCCGAAACCTGGGTGGAGGTGCCGGCGCGGTTCGAGCTCGCGCTCGAAGGCTTCCGACCCAATCCTGCCTCGGGCTCGCCTACCGTAGCGTTCACGCTTCCGGACGCGGCACCCGCGATGCTGGAAGCCTTCGACATCGCGGGGCGACAGGTGCTGGCACGCGACGTGGGCTCGCTCGGCCCCGGACGACATCTTCTCAAGCTCGAGAGCGGTGGCCTCGGTCCGGGGGTGTACCACCTGCGGCTGCGTCGGGAGGGAACGGCGCTCGCGGCGCGCGGGCTGGTAGTGCGCTAGGTCGGAGACAAGCAATGCGGGCGCGGGTCTAGGGCTGGCGGCTCAGCGCTGCGCCCCGAACTCCCAGGGCTCGACGCCGTCCTCGAGGGTGACCCCGAGCGCGCTCACGATGCGGTTGACCAGGTTGTACCAGGCCGCGATCTCGGTGGCCTTGACGATCGCCGCGTCGTCGAAGCCGTACTCGCGCACCCGCTCGACGTCCTCGAGCTTGCGCTCGGCGGGCTCGCAGGTGAGCGCCACCGCCCAGTCGAGCAGCACGCGGTCGCGGGCCGGCAGGTTGGCCTCGCGGTAGTCGAGCGCCACCGCGCGCGCCAGTGCCGGGTCGCCCAGCGCCTTCGCCAGGTGCGGGCCGTGGTGCGCCACGCAGTAGCCGCAGCCGTTGGTGGCCGAGACCACCAGCGCGATCAGCTCGGCCTGGGCGGCGGTGAGCGGGGCGGGGTCGTCGAGCAGCGCCACGCGCAGCCCGAACATCGCCTCGAGCCCGCGCGGGTCGAGCGCCACGGTCTGCCAGACGCGCGAGACCTTGCCGCGGCTCGCGTGCGCGGCGATGCGCTCGTAGACGCGGCGCAGCGGCCCGGCCGCGGTGTCGGGCGGCTGGCTTCGGGTCCAGCTCATCGGGGGCTCGGCAGCATGCGCGCGAGCCTAGAAGCGCGGCGCGGCCGGGTCAATCGCGGCACCCGCGCTTGCCGGCGGCGGCGGCGTTCCCTAGGCTGGGGCCCGTGCCCGCGCGCTGGATCGGAATCCTGGCCCTCGCGGCCCTGATCGTCGGGGTCGGCTTCGAGGTATGGCTCAAGCGCAACCCCCCACCGCGACCGGTCAAGGTGATCCGCTACGAGGACCTGATCGGCGACTCGCTGGCCCAGGCGCTGCGCCAGGCGCGCAACGGCAAGCCCGCCGCCGCCGACACCAGCGACAAGTCGCGCTGGGTGGACGAGGTCAAGGGCTTCGACGTCGCCGATCTCACCCCGACACGCCGCGCGACGTTCGTGCGCTTTGCCAACGCCGAGCGCTGCACCTGCGGCTGCGGCTACACGCTCGCCGGCTGCCGCTCCTACGACCCCACCTGCCCGGTGAGCGAGCCGCGGGTCCAGAAGCTGCTCGACTCGGTGCGCGCGGGGCGCTATTCGAGCGGTCCCTAGGGCCTGCGCGAGGACCTCGGGCGCGGTTGACACCCCCGCGAGCCGGGGTCTAAGGTCGGTTTGCTTCGGCCCCACGCGCAACTCCCGGACGCGGTGAGCACGGCCTTCAGGGCGGCTTGCCCCGCCGCAACCCGCGCCCTTCAAGAAGGAGGCTGGACCATGCCGTTCCCCAAACTCGAAGCCAAGAAGTTCGCGTCCATCCGTGAGCTCACCGGTATCAGCGCGCGCACGATGGAAGAGCACTACGAGCTCTACAAGGGCTACATCGGCAAGACCAACGAGATCCAGGAGAAGCTGAACTCGGTGGATCGCGGCACCGCGAACCAGATCTACAGCGACCTGCGCGCGCTGCGCGTCGAGCTGTCGTTCGCGACCGGCGGCGTCAAGAACCACGAGACCTACTTCGCGCACCTGGGCGGCAAGGGCGGCACGCCCTCGGGCCGGCTCATGGACATGCTCAAGCGTGATTTCCCCTCCTACGACGCGTTCCTCGCCGATTTCAAGGCCTCCGGCCTGGCGGCGCGCGGCTGGGTGTGGCTGGCGTACGATCACGACTGGGGCACGCTCACGACCGTGATCGGCGACGCCCAGAACACGTTCCCGCTCTGGAACGCGACGCCGATCCTGGCGCTCGACGTGTACGAGCACGCGTACTGGATCGACTACGGCCGGGCGCGCGCCAAGTACATCGAGGCGTTCTTCAACAACCTGGACTGGGGCGTGGTGGAGTCGAGCCTGGAACGGGCGCTCGCCATGCAGGCGGTCCACAAGTAGGCGACATCGGAAACGGGGCGCCGCCTGGCACCCCTCATGACCGGGCTTTGGGCCGCGCGCAGCGCGGACATGAAGCCCGGTACGGTTTTCGGAGGATGTATGGTCATCAGCATGCTGCCCGTCATCGGCCGCACCGCGCCGGATTTCACCCTTCCGGCGACGACGGGCGAGAACATCTCGCTCAAGCAGTTCAAGGGGAAGAAGACCGTCATCCTGTACTTCTATCCCAAGGACGAGACGCCGGGTTGCACACGCGAGGCCTGCGACTTCCGCGATCACTCGGCCGAGTTCGAGCAGCACAACGCCGTGATCCTCGGCATCTCGACCGACTCGATCGAGTCGCACCAGCACTTCCGCGAGAAGCAGAAGCTGCCGTTCCCGCTGCTCTCCGACGCCGACGCCAGCGTGTCCAAGATGTTCGGCGTCTACAAGCAGAAGAACCTCTACGGCAAGAAGTCCATGGGCATCGAGCGCACGACCTTCGTGATCGACCGCACCGGGCGCATCGCGCAGATCTACCCGAAGGTCAAGGTCGAGGGTCACATTCAGGATCTGCTGGAGTTCGTCGGGGAAGACTGAGCCCAGGCCGGCCTTGAGCGGGGGCCGTCAGGGGGGGCTTGATGGTGCAATTCTCGCCGCAGCTGCCCGTTCCCGTGTTTCCGCTGCCCAACCTCGTGCTGTTCCCCGACGCGGTGGTGCCGCTCCACATCTTCGAGCTGCGCTACCGCACCATGGTGCGTGACGCCCTCTCGGGCGAGCGCGTCATCGCGATGGGGCTGCTCAAGCCGGGCTGGGAGGGCGACTACCACGGCAGCCCGGAGTACTACCCGCTCGGCTGCCTGGCGCGCTTCGAAGAGGTCGAGTGGCTCCCCAACGACTGCTACAGCCTGGTGGTGCGCGGGCTCGGGCGCGTCATGATGGGCCGGGTGGTGCGCGAGTATCCCTACCGCGCGGCCAAGGTCGAGGTGCTGCCGCAGGAGCCCTGGTCCGAGGACGACCCGCTGGTGTTGAGCGAGAAGTACGCGCTGCTCGAGCTCTACCGCCGGCTGCTGCCGCTCGCGCCCGTGGTCCCCGCTGCGGGTGAGGCCGGCCCCGCGGCCGACGATGCGCCGAAGCCCGGTGCCGACTTGAGCTACGCGGCGCTGGTGAGCGCGGTGTGCATGATGGTCGAGGCCGGGCCGCTCGAGAAGCTCCAGCTGCTCGGCCTCGACAGCGTCATCGAGCGCGGCCGGCGCATCCAGGAGATCGCGGCGCGGCGCCCCCAGGCCAAGCCGCGCCCCGCGCCCGGCACCGGCGAGAACAACTAGACGCCGAAACGGGGCCGACCCTCCAGGGGCCCGCCCCGCGGCTTGAAACACGCGCTGCTTCACGATCGGACGTTGGAGTCCCCCGATCCCACAGTCCATCCCACCGATCCACAGCGCACTTCGATCGCACCAATCCCGGGGCCGGCCGCCGTGGCCTGCCACGGTGCAGCATTCGACTGCTCGAGCGAGGTGATTGCCTGCGGCCTGCGGTCCGGACGCCTTCCTCACGGGGAACTTCGGCAGCGAGGCGTGTTCCGAACCTTTACTGGGGACTCAAAGCGTAAGGGGCGGGGTCGGCCAATGCAATCATCATCTGGATTCCACGCGTCTCGATTTCGAGCCCTTGAACGGCCGGGGCCGCGCCCGACGGGCCTGCTTGTCGGCGCCGCGTGGCGTGGCTAGACTCCGCCTCTCATGAGATTCCCCGCCGAGCCCTTCCGCATCAAGGTGGTCGAGCCGCTGCGGCGCGTGGAGCGCAGCGAGCGCGAGCGCCTGATCCGCGAGGCCGGGCTCAACATCTTCGCCGTGCCCGCGGACAGCATCTACGTGGACCTGCTCACCGACAGCGGCACCTCGGCGATGAGCGACCGCCAGTGGGCCGCGCTCATGATGGGCGACGAGTCCTACGCCGGCAGCCGCAACTTCTATCACTTCGAGGCGGCGGTCCGCGCGATCTTCGGCTATCGCCACGTCATCCCCACCCACCAGGGCCGCGTCGCCGAGAACCTGCTGTTCTCGACCATCCTCAAGCCCGGCGACGTGGTGCCCAACAACATCCACTTCGACACCACGCGCGCCAACGTCGAGCACCAGAAGGCCGAGGCGGTGGACCTGGTGATCGACGAGGGGCTCGACCCGCGCGCCGACCATCCCTTCAAGGGCAACCTCGACCCCGCCAAGCTCGAGCGCGTGCTGCGCGACCAGGCCGGCAAGGTGCCGCTCGTCATGCTCACGATCACCAACAACTCGGGCGGCGGGCAGCCGGTTTCGATGGCCAACGTGCGCGCGGTGCGCGAGGTGTGCCAGCGGCACCGCGTGCCGCTCATCTTCGACGCCTGCCGCTTCGCCGAGAACTGCTGGTTCATCCAGCAGCGCGAGCCCGGCTACGCCAATAAGCGTGTGGGCGATATCGCGCGCGAGCTGTTCACGCTCGGCGACGGCTGCACGATGAGCGCCAAGAAGGACGGGCTCGTGAACATCGGCGGGTTCCTGGCCTTGAACGACGCCGACTGGACCGAGCGGATCACCAACCTGCTCATCCTGATCGAGGGCTTCCCGACCTACGGCGGGCTCGCCGGGCGCGACCTCGAGGCCATGGCGCGCGGGCTCGAGGAGGTGCTCGACGAGGACTACCTGACCTTCCGCATCAACCAGGTCGCCCACCTCGGCGCGCGGCTCGACGAGGCCGGGGTGCCGATCGTGAAGCCGGTGGGCGGGCACGCGGTGTACATCGACGCGAAGCGCATGCTGCCCCACATCCCGCAGTCGCAGTACCCGGGGCAGGCGCTGGTGGTGGCGCTCTACCGCGAGTTCGGCGTGCGCGCGGTCGAGGTCGGCGGCCTGATGTTCGGCCATATCGATCCCACCACCGGGCAGATGGTGTGGCCGGCGCTCGAGCTGGTGCGGCTCGCGGTGCCGCGCCGGGTCTACACCACCGAACACATGCGCTACGTCGCCGACTCGGTGATCCAGCTCCACCGCGAGCGCGACCGGCTGCGGGGCCTGCGCATCGTCCACGAGGCGCCGGTGCTGCGCCACTTCACCGCCCGGCTCGAGGAGCTGGAGGGCGCCGCGGTCGCCGGCGCCGCCACGAGGTGACGGTGGCGCTCAACCGCGGGTTCGCGCTCACCTGGCTCGGCCACAACACCTTCAAGCTCGTTACCCGCGGGGCCAAGACCGTGCTCATCGATCCCTGGGTCGAGGGCAACCCGGCGTGCCCCAAGGAGCTCAAGACCTTCGAGAAGCTCGACGTCATCACGATCAGCCACGGCCACGGCGACCACATGGCGGACGCGGTCACGCTGGGCAAGAAGTTCAAGCCGGTCGTGGTGTGCAACTACGAGATCCACGTGTTCCTGCAGCGCAAGGGCGTGACCACCACGTCGCCGATGAACAAGGGCGGCACCCAGGAGGTCGCCGGGCTCAAGTTCACGATGGTGCACGCGACCCACTCGAGCGGGATCGAGGACGGCGGCCAGACGGTCTACGGCGGCGAGCCGTGCGGGTTCGTGATCACGCTCGAGGACGGCACCCGCATCTACCACGCCGGCGACACCGCGGTGCACTCCGACATGGCGCTGATCGGCGAGATCTACGCGCCCGACGTGGCGCTGCTGCCGATCGGCGACCTCTACACCATGTCGCCGCGCGAAGCCGCGGTCGCGGCCCGGCTGCTGGGCTCGCGCATCATCGTGCCGGCCCACTACGGCACGTTCCCGGCGCTCACCGGCACCCCCGAGGCGCTGCGCGAGGAGCTCAAGAAGCAGAAGGTGACCGCCGAGGTCGTGGTGCTGAGGCCGGGCGAGGCGCTGACGTAGGTGCCGCGCGGCGCCGGTCCCGCGCGCCGCGGCTTAGGTCGAGAACACCGCCAGCATGTCGTAGAGCCCGTGCACGATGATCGCCGCCGTGGTGCTCGCGTGCTTGCGCACCAGCCCCAGCGCCACGCCCAGCGCGAACACCAGCACCATGCCGAACCACGAGTACTGGACGTGGAGGGCGGCGAACAGCAGCGAGGTGCCCGCGATGCCGAGCTTGGGCTGGAGCCCGCCGCGCAGCGTGATCTCCTCGCCGATCCCGGCGCTCAAGCCGAGCAGCACCACGCGCCCGGGCGTGAGCGCGTGGGCGATGAGCTGGGACATGTCGTGATCGAGCTTCCATAGCGCGGGAAAGTAGCGATGCTGGACCGCCTCCGCGCCGGCGTTGAGCACGACCAGCGCGATCGCCCCGGTCAGGATGACGCCGCCGTGCCGCATCGTCGGCCGCGTGAGCCCGAGGCGGGCGAGCGTTGCGCGGAAGTCGCGCCGCACCCAGCAGCCCACGCCGCCGAGCGCCAGCAGCACGTAGCCCGCCAACGCCCCGCTCAGCTTGGCCTTGCCGAGCACCGCCTCGGGATCCTCGAGCAGCGCCGGCTTGAGCGCGTCGAAGGCGAACCAGGCCGGGACCGCGAGCAGCAGCCCGGCCACGGTGACCTGGGCGCCGAGGCGGAGCGCGTGGGAGGGATCGGCGTGGAAGCAGCGGCGCGCGAGCGCGCGGCCGATCTCGGGGACGGCACTCGCGCCGAGCACGATCATGCCAGCGGCCGCGAAGCCCAGGGCGGCGAGGCGCGCGGCGTGGGGGAGGTTGCTGGGCAGCACCACGGTGGCGAGGTAGGCGAAGAACAGCACGCCGCCGAGCGGCGGAACGAAGCCCAGGATCTGCCACGCCTGCCGCCACAGCGGGTCGAGGTCCGCCGCGTGGGCGGCGGCGAACAGGGTCCCGAGCGCCACCAGGGCCGCGGCCTCGGGCTGATCGAGCAGCAGGCCGCCGAGCCCGCACACGAACAGGATGACGAGCCACACCGCGAGCCCGCGGCGCGCGCGCCGGGCGACGGCGACCTCGGCCGGGGGGCTCTCGGCCGGGACGAGGTCGCCGGCCAGGAAGCTCCCAGCTTGATTCCGCTCCTCCATCGGGCGAGCATAGCGGCCCATCCGAGGAGCGTCCACGCATGAGGATCACGGTTCTCTACTTCGCCCAGGCTCGCGAGCGCGCCGGCTGCGCCAGCGAATCGCTCGAGCTGCCCGAGGGCAGCCGCGTGGCCGAGGCGCGCGCGGCGCTCCAGCGCGCGCACCCGGCGCTCGAGCCGCTGTGGCCACACCTGGCGTTCGCGGTGGACGGCCAGATCGTGAGCGATGCCAAGCCGCTCCAGGGCGGAGCCGAGCTGGCGCTGCTGCCGCCGGTGAGCGGGGGGTAGGGGCGTGGCGGCGCTGCGCGCGGCGCGCAAGGTGGCGCGGCGTGGCTGAGCTGACCCGCGCGCCGATCGCGCTCGAGCGCCTGCTCGCCGAGGCGGCGCTCCCCGACTGCGGCGCGATCGCCCTGTTCCTCGGCACCACGCGCGACCATCACGCGGGGAAGCGCGTGACGCGGCTCGCCTACGAAGCCTACGAGCCCATGGCGCTCGCGGCACTCGAGCGGCTCGAGGCCGAGGCGGTGAGCCGCGACGGGGCGGCGCGCTGCCGCATCGTCCACCGTCTCGGCGACGTGCCGATCGGGGAGGCGAGTGTGGCGGTGGTGGTCACCGCGGGCCATCGCGCGCCGGCCTTCGAGGCATGCCGCCGCGCGATGGACGACCTCAAGCGCGGGGTGCCGATCTGGAAGCAGGAGTTCTACGACCAGGGCGGCCCGGCATGGGCGGAGGGAACACCGCTCGCCTAGGGCGCGCGCGGCTTGACCCTGCCTCGGAGCCTACAGTAGCGTTCCGGTTCGGTTCCCCACCGGTCCTGGCTCTCCCAGGAGGATCCCTGATCCGCCGCGCCCTCGCCGTCCTGCTCATCGCCCTGGCCGCCCTCTCGACCTCGTGCTCGATCCGCCGCATGGTGGCCAACGGCATCGGCAACTCGATCGCGAACGGGCCCGACGTGTTCGGCAGCGACGAAGACCCCGAACTGGTGCGCGACGCGCTGCCGTTCGGGCTCAAGACCATGGAGTCGCTGCTCCTCACCGTGCCGAAGCACCGCGGGCTGCTGCTCACGGCCTGCAAGGGCTTCACCGAGTACGCGGCGGCGTTCGTCCAGATGGAGGCCGACCGCATCGAGCCCGGCGACTACGCGGGCGCCACCGCGATGCGCGAGCGCGCCCTCAAGCTCTACCTGCGCGGGCGCGACTACGGCCTGCGTGGCCTGGCGCTGCGTAACAAGGGCATCGCGGCCCAGCTTCAGCTCGAGCCCGTGGCCGCGGCGTCGCGCATCGGGGTCAAGGACCTGCCGATGCTCTACTGGACCGCGGCGGCCTGGGGCTCGGCGATCGCGCTCGGCAAGGACCGCGCCGAGCTGCTCGCCGACCTGCCCGCGGTGCGATCGCTCATCGAGCGCGGGCTCGCGCTCGACGAGGCCTACGACGGCGGCGCGATCCACGAGGCGATGATCATCCTCGAAGCCCTGCCGCCGGCGATGGGGGGTTCGCCCGAGCGCGCCCGCTCCCACTTCGTGCGCGCGGTCGCGCTCTCCAAGGGCCTGCGCGCCAGCCCCTACGTGACGATGGCGCAGAGCGTCTCGGTGCTGACCCAGAACCGCGCCGAGTTCGACCAGCTCCTCAAGCAGGCGCTCGCGGTGGATCCGGACAAGGATCCGACGCAGCGGCTCGCCACCCTGGTGCTGCAGCGCCGGGCGCGCATGCTGCTCGAGCGCGAGAACGACCTGTTCCTCGATGCCGACACGACGACCACCCGGAGTCACCCATGAGACTGCTTCGCACGACGATGCTCCTCGCGCTGGGTCTGGCCGCACTCGCCGCCGGTCCCGCCCCCGCCCAGGCCCCGGTCACGATCAAGCTCGCGACCCTGGTGCCCGACGGCTCGGTGTGGGACAAGGTGCTCAAGACCATGGGCGCCGAGTGGAGCCAGACCACCCAGGGCCGGGTCCAGCTCCGCATCTATCCGGGCGGCGTCGCCGGCGACGAGCCCGACATCGTGCGCAAGATGCGCATCGGCCAGATCCAGTGCGCGGCGCTCACCACCGCCGGCCTCGCGGCGATCGACCCGTCGTTCAAGCTGTTCTCGATCCCGATGTTCTTCGACTCCTACGACGAGCTCCACGCGGTGCTCGCGAAGATGGAGCCGACGTTCAAGCAGCGCCTCGAGGCCAAGGGCTTCGTGCTGCTCAACTGGGGCCACGGCGGCTGGGTCTACTTCTTCACCCGCCAGCCGGTCGAGACCGTGGACCAGCTCAAGAAGACCAAGATGTTCGTGTGGGCGGGCGACGAGGCGATGACCTCGCTGTGGAAGGCCAACGGCTACCGGCCGGTGGCGCTGGCCGCGACCGACATCCTCACCGGGCTCCAGACCGGCATGATCGACGCCTACCCGACCACGCCGCTGCTCGCGCTCACCCTCCAGTGGTACCGCTCGACCCCCAACATGGTGGGCATCGGGCTCGCGCCGCTGGTCGGGGGGCTGGTCATGACCAGGCAGGCGTGGGGGAAGATCGCGCCCGCCGACCAGGCGAAGCTGCTCACGGCCTGCCACGCGGCCGAGGTCAAGCTCATGACCGACGTGCCCCGGCAGGACACCACCGCGATCGGCGAGATGGCGCGGCGCGGGCTCAACGTCACGAAGGTCTCGCCCGTCGCGACCGCCCAGTGGCGCGCCGAGGCCGAGAGCTTCGCGAAGTCGCTGCGCAGCGCGATCCCGATCCCCGAGATCCTCGACATGGGCGAGCGCGAGCGCAACGCCTTCCGCGCGCGCACCAGCGCGACCCCGCCAGCGGGCTCCGCCGCGCCGCGCTCCCTGCCGGCGCGGATCGAGGGCTTCGCCGCCAGCCTGGCGCTGGCGCTGATGGCGCTGCTGCCGCTCGCCGAGATCGTGTGGCGGACGGCCTTCAGGGCCGGCATCCCCGGCTCGGGCGCGTTCGTCCAGCACCTCACGCTGTGGGTGGGCTTCCTGGGCGCCGGGATCGCGGCGCGCGATGGCCGCCTGCTCTCGCTCGCGACCGGCACCATGATCCCGGAGGGGCGCTGGCGGCGCGCGGCCGCGATCGTCGCGGCGGCGATCGCGGCGGGCGTGGCCACGCTCTTGTGCCGCGCCGGGATCGGCCTGGTGCTGGTCGAGCGCAGCTCGGGCGAGTCGTTCGCGGGCGTGCCGGTGTGGGTCGCCCAGCTGGTGCTGCCGCTCTCGTTCGCGATCATCGCCCTGCGCCTGGTCCATCGCGCCGCGGCGGGCTGGACCGGGCGGTCGTTCGCGGCGCTCGGCATCGTGGCGGGGGGAGGGCCGCCCGGCCTGGCCCGGGGTGGCGCTCGTGCTGCTCGGCACCGTGCTGGGCGGGCCGATCTTCGCGCTCCTCGGCGGGATCGCGGTGCTCATGTTCCTCCAGGCCGGCACGCCGATCGCGGCGATGCCGGTCGAGACCTACCGGCTCGCGGTCTCGCCCACGCTCGCCGCGATCCCCTTGTTCACGCTCACCGGCTACCTGCTCTCCGAGAGCCAGGCCTCGAAGCGCCTGCTGCGCGTGTTCCGCTCGCTGTTCGGCTGGGCGCCGGGCGGCACCGCGGTGGTGTGCGCGGTGCTGTGCGCGTTCTTCACCGCCTTCACCGGCGGCTCGGGGGTCACGATCCTGGCGCTCGGGGCGCTGCTCTACAAGGCGCTGCGCCACGAGTCCTATCAGGACCACTTCTCGCTCGGGCTCATCACCGCCTGCGGCTCGCTCGGGCTCCTGTTCCCGCCCTCGCTGCCGCTCATCCTCTACGGCATCGTCGCCAAGGTCCCGATCGAGGACCTGTTCATCGGCGGCGTGCTGCCGGGCTTCCTGCTGCTGGGGCTGGTCGCGGTCCACGGCATGCGCGAGGGCATCCGCAGCAAGACACCGCGCGCGCGCTTCGAGTGGCGCGAGGTGGGGGCGGCGCTCAACGAGGGCAAGTGGGAGCTGGCGCTGCCGGTCATCGTGCTGGGCGCGATCTTCGGCGGGTTCGCGACCCTGGTCGAGGCCGCGGCGCTCACCGTGCTCTACACCTTCGTGGTCGAATGCTTCGTGACCCGCGACCTGTCGGTGCGGCGCGACGTGCCGCGGGTGCTGGGGGAGACCGTGCTGCTGGTGGGCGGCGTGCTCGTCATCCTGGGCGCCGCGATGGGGCTGTCGAGCTACATGGTGGACGCCGAGGTTCCGGCCCGGCTGGTCGAGCTGACGCGCCAGCACGTCCACTCGCCGCTCATGTTCCTGCTCGGGCTCAACGTCTTCCTGCTCATCGTCGGCTGCCTGCTCGACATCTACTCGGCGACCGTGGTCGTGGTGCCGCTGATCGTGCCGCTCGGGATGGCCTTCGGCATCAACCCGGTCCACCTCGGGATCATCTTCGTCGCCAACCTCGAGCTCGGCTACCTCACGCCTCCGGTGGGCCTGAACCTGTTCCTGTCCTCCTACCGCTTCAACCGCCCGATGCTCGAGGTCACGCGCGCCTCGCTGCCGATGCTGCTCATCCTCACCTTCGGCGTGCTCGTGATCACCTACCTGCCCTGGCTCACCACCGGGCTGCTGGCGATCCTCCACCGCGGCTGACCCCTAAGGCTACGCGGCGCGGCGCGGTGGTGGTCCGGAAGTCTCCGTCCCGCTTCCGGTTACGCTCGCGTCCCCGGCATGTTCCGACTCATGCCCGGCCTCCCCGGGGCCGATAACCCTCCTGCTCGACCCGCGCCATCGGATGACTTCGGTCCGGCGCGGGTCCGCAGCCGCGTTGTCGACGAGTCCCATCGGGCGATCGCCGCACTGGAGCGAAGACCATCGTGTTCACGAGCCGAGCCTGGTTCCGGCTGTGCCTCCCAGGGCTGGCCGCCGCGTGCCTGCTGCTGCCCGCCGCGGCGCGCGCCGAGGGGCCCGCGTTCTGCCGCGACGTGTGGCTGCCCGTCGCCCCGGCGCGCGGGCCGGCATGGCTGATGAGCGGCATCGGCCGCGCGCACTCCGCGATCACGACCCGGTCCGGCGAGGCGCAGCGCTATTTCGATCAGGGCCTGGCCCTGCTCCTCGAGGGCTGGCCGGCCGAGGCCGATCGGTCCTTCGCCCGCGTGGAGCAGCTCGATCCCCAGTGCGCGATGGCGCAGTGGGGCCTCGCGATGGCGGCCTTGAGCCCGGCGCGACGTGATTCCGCCGTGGCCCAGGCGCGGCGCCTCGCGGCCGGCGCCAGCGCGCGCGAACGGGACTATGTCGAGGCCGTCGCCCTGCTCGCGGCCGGGAGCGCCGCCCCGGGCGGGCCGGCCGGCGCGGCCGAGGGCTACCGTCAGGTGCTGCGCCGGATCGTCGCGTCCTCTCCGGCGGAGATGCCCGCCCGGCTGCTGCTCGCCCAGTCGCTGGTCTCGGGCTACGGGGCCGACGGCACGCCCGGTCCGGGCACCTCCGAGGCGATCGCGCTGTGCGAGGTCGTGCTCCACAAGGATCCCTCGAGCGCGGGGGCGCACCACACGCTCGCTCACGCCTACGAGTCGAGCCCATGGCCCGACAAGGGCGCGCGCGAAGCCGGCCTGTTCGTCAAGGCCGCCCCGGCGGTGGCCCACGCGCACCACCTCGCAGGCCGGCTCGCGCTCCGCACCAACCACGGCGACGACGCGATCCGGGCCCTCGAGGCTTCCGCGACCGTGGACGAGGCCTACATGAACGGGGGCGACGAGACCTCGGAGCATGCCTCGGGGCCCTACAGCCGCAACCTCGCGCTGCTCGCGATCGCCTATACCCAGCAGGGGCGCTACCGCGACGCGATGCGCACCGCCACGCGGCTCATCGACTGGTCGCGCCAGCCGGGCGAGGCCGAGGGCGCGACCGCGCTCGACGGGCGGCTGGCGGCGCTCCGGGTCATGGTGCGGTTCCGGCGCTGGACCGACGTGCTCGACGGCCGCTCGCTTCCCGACGACGGCGGCTTCGAGGTCATGAAGCCGTGGCGCCACTACGTGATGGGCCGCGCCTGGCTCAACCGGCGCCAGCTCAACCGCGCGTGGTCCGAGCTCATCGCGCTCGACCGCAGCGTCAGGCGCCTGCGGCCCCAGCTTCCCATGACCGCGGCACTGCGGCCGCTCCAGGATCGCCAGGTGCTGGCGCTGCAGGTCGCGCCGCTCGACCTCAAGGGCCGCATCCTGGCCCGCGAGGGCATGGCGGAGGAGGCGATGGCCGCCCTGAAACAGGGGCTCGCGCTCGAGCGCCAGGCCGCGGCCTTGGACCCGCGGCTCTACCTGCTGCCCATGGAGGAGGCGCTGGGCGACGCCGCGCTCGATCAGAATCGCTGGAACGACGCGGCGACCGCCTACCGCGCGGCGCTGGCGCGCGAGCCCAGCGACGGCATCCCGCTGATCGGCCTGGCACGCGCCCTCGACGGCGCCGGGAAGAAAGAGGAGGCGGCCCAGGTCCGCTCGCAGCTGGCGGCCCAATGGGCCCACGCGGACTCCATCCCGTTGCCGGCGCCCGCCATGAATGGGGCCGCGACGGTCGCTCCGGCGGTCGCCACGGGCGCGGCTCCCGCGCCGGGAACCCCGGCGGCCATCCCGGCACTTTCGGCGACCGCCCCGATCCCCGCGGGGACGGCGCCCGCCCCGGTGGCCGCGGTCGCGGTCGCGGCCGTCGCGCAACACCCGGCCACCGCGCCCCGCCCTTGGGCGGCCCCCACGCCGGTCCCGGCCCCGCCCGATCCGTGGGCCGCGAAGCTCAAGAAGACCAAGGTCAACGGGGTTCAGCTCGCCTACGTGGACGTCGGCAAGGGGCAGCCGATCGTCCTGATCCACGGCGCGCTCTCGGACTACCGGCAGTGGGCACCGCAGATCGAGGCGCTTTCGAAGCACTACCGGGTCATCGCCTACAGCCGCCGCTACCACTATCCGAACCCGCCGGCCGACGACCACGCCGACTACTCGTACGAGGTCAACGAAGCCGACCTGGTCGGGCTCATCCGCGGGCTCCACCTCGGCAAGGTCCATCTGCTCGGCCACGGCTACGGCGGCTTCGTCGCCACGCTCGCGGCCCGCGATCATCCCGAGATGGTGCGCACCCTGATGCTCGCCGAGCCGGGCGTGTATTCGATGATCCCGGGCAAGAAGGATCGCCGCGCCGCGATCGAGGGGCTCCAGGCGGCCGCCGCCTCGTCGGGCGAGGCGGCGCGCGGCGGCGATCTCGAGGGCGCGGCCAAGCGGTTCTACGGCGTGATCCAGGGCAACGCCGCCGCCTACGACTCGCTGCCCGAGCCGCAGCGGCGGATCATGCGGGACAACGCCGGCACGTTGCTGCTCGGCATCGAGGCGCCGCCGTCGTTCCCCTGCGAGCAGGTCCACCGCCTGGTGACGCGCACCCTGCTCATCGAGGGCGACGCCACGCCGCGCAACGAGCTCGCCGCGGCCGAGGGCCTGGACCGCTGCCTCCCGAACCGCTTCCGCGCGCGCATCCCGGGCGCCTCGCGGGTGGTCAATCGCGGCAACCCGGACGCCTTCAATCAGGCCGTCAGCGAGTTCATCGAGGCCCCCGAGGATCCGACCCACCTCCCGGCGGACGAGCCGTAGGTCGGCCCGATAGGGTCGGCAACTTGCCCCGGGGCAAGTGGTGACCGGGGGGCAAGCGGCCTGTCAGTGAGCGGTCGAGTCGGCCGGGCCGCCCTTTCCGGCCGGCGGCGTCGCGGGCTTGGGCGCGGTGGCGGGCCCGAGCTTGGGCTGGACGACCTGGACGCTCCCTGGCTGGATTCGAAGCCGGCACGCCGCAGGCCCTCGATCGTCCCCGGGGGCGGGCCCTTCTCGGCGGCGCCCGCGACCGGTGTCGCCGCCGGCCGGGGCTCGCCCGCTCGCGACACGGCCGCGGCTCCGGGCTCGAGCGGCTCGATCTTCACCAGCGACAGCGGGCCCGCCGACTTCTCGACCATGCCGTAGCGCGGCCCGCGGTTGTAGACCACTCCGCCGCGCTCCGCCATGTTGCGGACCAGCGAGCCCTCGGTCGCATGGCTGCCGAGGTCGGTCTGGTGGGCGAGATGGCTCGCCAGGTTGGTGCTGCCGAGCGAGGCGAGCGGCACGTAGGACCAGATCCCGCCGCGAATCTGATCGTAGGTGTCCAGCGGGGCCACGATCGGCGACCAGCCGGCGTAGTCGCCGTTGATCTGCCACGTCACCCACGCCGGTCCCCAGTCGCGTCCCGGGATCCACACCCAGCCGTAGTAGCGGTCCCAGGTCCAGCTGCCGTAGTGATAGGTCGCCCAGCCGAACGGCTCGGCCGAGATCCAGGTCCAGCCATAGATGTCGCTCGGCGCCCAGTAACCGTCCTCGTACGGGCGCCAGGTAATGAAGTTCACGTTGGGCCGGAACACGTAGCCGAAGGGCTGGACGTAGACCCAGTCGCCCTGCTCCTGGAGCGCGTCGTAGAAGATGCGGTACTCGGGTGCCAACCCCATGCGCTCGACCGGCTGCGCGTGCGTCACCGGCGTCAGGCCGGCGGTCGCGCACGAGATCTGGGTGAAGGCCGCGAGGGCCGCGGCGAAGCGAAGTCCGGAGCGGGCGAAGCGAGATGTGCGTGGCATGGTCAGAGGCCCTTGTAGTCGGGTCCGTCTCCGCCTTCGGGCGTGACCCAGGTGATGATCTGATACGGGTCGGCGATGTCGCAGGTCTTGCAGTGGACGCAGTTCGACGCGTTGATCTGGAGCTTGAGCGCCCCGGCGCTCCCGTCCGGCACCATCTCGTAGACGTTCGCCGGGCAGAAGTGCTGGCACGGGTTGCCGTACTCGGTGCGGCAGCGGGTCGCGCACACGCTGGTGTCGGCCACGATCAGGTGGACGGGCTCGTCCTCGTCGTGGTGGGTGCCCGAGAGGTAGACGTCGGCGAGCTTGTCGAAGGTGACCGCCGGGGTGCGTGTCGGCGAGCTTGCGCATGCGCTGGTGTCCGGGCAGGTTGCGCAGCCGGTCGCCGCCCAGGTCGCGGCCCCCGAGCAGCATCTGCACCCCGGTGTTGAACATCCCGGCGAACAGGCCGTGCTCGAAGCCCTGGTGGAAGTTGCGCACCCCGCGCAGCTCGGCGGCCGCCCACGAGTCGGCGACCCGGCGCTCGTAGCCGGCCAGGCGCTCCTTCGAGAAATCGCCCGCGAGCAGGCACTCGAACAGCGTCTCGGCCGCCAGCATGCCCGACTTGATCGCGAGGTGGATGCCCTTGAGTCGCGCGCCGTTGAGGAACCCGCCCGTGTCGCCGCACAGGAGCAGGCCGTCGGCCGCGAGCTTGGGCATCGCCCAGTAGCCGCCCTCGGGGATCGCCTTGGCCCCGTAGGCGACCGGCTTGCCGCCCTCGAGCAGCGGGCGCACCAGCGGGTGGGTCTTGAAGCGCTGCAGGTTGGCGTGCGGGTCGGTGGTGGGGTCGCGATAGTCCAGGCCGGTCACGAACCCCACCGACCAGTGGGTGTCGTCCATGCCGTAGATGAAGCCGCCGCCGAAGGTCTCGGCCGGGAGCGGGAAGCCCATGGTGTGGATGATGCGCCCGGCGTGCACCCTTCCCGGCGACAGCTCCCACAGCTCCTTGACGCCGGTCGAATAGACCTGCGCGTTGCGCCCCAGGGTGAGCCCGAGCGGGATCTCGAGCGCCTTGGCGACCGTGCCGCGCGGGCCCTCGCATAGCACCGTGGCCTTGGCGCGGCACTCGGCGCCGGGCTGGTAGTTGGGCTTGTGCCCGCCCTGCTTGTTGACGCCCTTGTCGCCGGTGCGCACCCCGGCCAGGCGTCCCTTCTCGAGCAGCGGGCTCGCGGCCGGCATCTCGGGCACCACCATGACGCCCTTCTCCTCGGCGATGCCGGCCATCCAGGCGGTGAGGCGGCCGAGCGAGAGCACCACGTTGCCGTGGTTGTCGAGCATGGGCGGGACGAGCGGCAGCCGGAACTGCCCGCGGTCCCACATGAAGTACACGTCGTCCGCCGTGACCTCGCTCGAGATCGGGCAGCCGCGCTCGCGGAAGTCGGGGATCAGCTCGCGCAGCGCGCGCGGGTCCATGACCGCGCCCGAGAGGCCGTGGGCGCCGACGTGCTTCGACTTCTCGAGCACCGCGATCGAGATCTCGCCCAGCTTCGTCCCGGGGGCGCCGGCGGCGATCGCCTGGTCGTGCTTCGCGATCAGGTTGGCGAGGTGAATGGCGCCGCCCAGGCCGGCCGGGCCGGCGCCGACGAACTGGACGTCGAACTCGAGCACCTCGCGTTCCATCAGCGCTTCGCCTCCGCGGGCGCGGGCGGCTCGGGGTGCGCGTGCGCCTCGGCCTCGAGCCAGCGCGCCGCGTCCATCGCCGCCATGCAGCCGCTGCCCGCCGCGGTCACCGCCTGGCGGTAGGTCGCGTCGGCCACGTCGCCGGCCGCGAACACGCCCGGGACCATGGTGATCGAGCTGCCGGGCTCGATCGTCAGGTAGCCGCGCGCGTCCATGGGCAGCTGGCCCTTGAGGAATCCGGTGTTGGGCTGGTGCCCGATGGCGATGAACAGCCCGTCGATCGTGTGCTCGCTCACCGCGCCGCTCTTGAGGTTGCGGATCTTGACTCCGGTCGCCTTGTTCGGATTCTCGGTGCCCAGCACCTCGGCGACCTCGGAGTCCCAGATGAACTTGATCTTGGGATTCTTGAGCGCGCGCTCCTGCATGATCTTCGAGGCGCGTAGCTCGTGGCGCCGGTGGACGACGACGACCTCGAAGCACAGACGGGTCAGGTAGGTCGCCTCCTCCATCGCGGTATCGCCGCCGCCCACGACCATGACGCGCCGGCCCTTGTAGAACGGGCCGTCGCAGGTCGCGCACGCCGAGACGCCGTAGCCCATGTACTTCTGCTCGCTCGGGATCCCGAGCAGCCTGGCCGAGGCGCCGGTCGCGACGATCACGGTCCGGCCCTCGTGGAGCGTGCCGTCGGCCCACACCTTGAAAGGGCGCGCCGAGAAGTCCACGCGCTCGGCCTCGGCGGAGATCATCTCGGTGCCGTGATGCGCGGCCTGGGCGCGCATCTGCTCCATGAGGTCGGGGCCCATGATCGCGTCGCGGAAGCCGGGGTAGTTCTCGACCTCGGTCGTGATCGTGAGCTGGCCGCCCGGCTGGTAGCCGCTGATGAGAAGCGGTTTCAAGCCCGCGCGCGCCGCATAGATCGCGGCGGTGTAGCCGGCCGGGCGGGAGCCCAGGATGATGACGTCGTGGGGGGTCGCCAAGGTCGTCTCCGCGAAGGGGGTGCGCGCCGCGCGTTCGAGAGTCTAGTCCAGCCCGCCCGGCGCGGTGAAACCGGTTCGCCTCCGCCTCGGGCGCTCCCTTCGGATGCGCGCAGGGTCGCCGCGGATGTCCGGCGCCGCCCTGGGGCGCGCCGTTACAGCTCCCGAACGCTCTGCGCCAGCGGCTGGCGCGCGGCGTGCAGCGAGGGCAGGAAGCCGCCCACCATCCCCATCGCGGCCGCAAACGCCATGCCCACCGCCATCGCCACCGGGGTGACCCGGAACGCGAACGCCACCTCGCTGAACGAGGAGAAGTTCGTGGTGCTGGTCACGATGCCGTTGATCGGCAGCGCGAGCAGGCAGCCGAGCGCCCCGCCCAGCAGGGCCAGGAACAGCGACTCGGCCATGAACGAGACCATGACCGCCCAGGGGCTGAAGCCGAGGATGAGCAGGGTCGAGATCTCGCGGGTGCGCGCGCTCACCGCCGCGAACATCGTGTTCATCGCGCCGAACACCGCCCCCACCGCCATGATGATGACGATGAACACGCCGGCGACGCGGATGGTGGTCGCGAGCAGGCCGGCCTGGTCGTTGTAGAACTCGCGCTCGCGGTGGACGTCCACCCCCAGGCGCGGGTCGGCCTCGAGCTCCTTTTTGAGCGCCGCGTAGCGCGAGGGGTCCTTCATGCGGAAGGTCACGCTTTGGAACACGTCGCCGCGGAACACCGGCATCAGCACCTTGTTGTCGCCCCAGATCTCGGACTCGAACGACGAGCCGCCGGCCGTGAAGTGCCCGACCACGGTGAAATCCTGCTGCCCGAAGCGCATCTTGTCGCCGATGCGGCAGTCGACGAAGCGGCCGGCGATTCGCTGCCCGACGATGATCTCGGCGGCTCCGGGCTCGAACATCCGGCCGTCGATGATCTTGACCCGGCTGCGGAACGTCAGCGCCTCGGGATCGATGCCGCGCACGGTCATATTGGACGTCCCGGGCTGCCCGAGCCGCGGCTTGTTGGTGAGCACGACGACCTCGGCGCTCACCTGGGGGCGGCCGTCGGCGCCGGTCGCCACGTCGGGCAGGGCGCGCAGGATGTTGGCCGCGTCGCGCGTGACGCCGCTCGAGATCTCGCTGTCGGCCCCCTTGCGCATGATCAGCAGGTTGTCGTCCGAGCCGGTCTCGAGCAGCGCCGCCTGGAAGCCCGAGGCCAGCGCCAGGGCGCCGATCAGGATCGCGACCGTGAACGCGATGCCGAGCGCGGTGGTGGCGGTCGCGACCGGACGGTGGAGGATGTTGCGGACGTTGTAGGAGAGCGGGATCGCCATCAGGGCCTCACACGCGCCGCAGCGCGTCCACGATACGGAGCTTCATGGCCTGCCACGCCGGGATGAGCGCGCTCACCGCGCCCAGCACCACTGCCACGGCGACCCCGGTCCACACCGTGGCCCACTCGACCCGCATCGGCGGCAGCACCGCGAGGTCGAGCTTCTGGACCAGCGACTTGGCGAGTGCCGCGCCCAGCACCCCGCCGCCGAGCGTGATGACCGCCGCCTCGGCCAGCACGATCGCGAACACCGTGCCGTCGGTGTAGCCCAGGGTCTTGAGCACCGCGAACTCGGTGGTGCGCTCGCGGAACGACATCATCATGGTGTTGGCCGCGACCAGCAGGATCGCGAACACCACCGCCAGCCCGATGATGCGCAGCACGAACGGGATGTTGCCGTACATGCTGATGAACCCGGCCTGGAAGGCGCGCTCGGTCTCGGTGTGGGTCGCGGCCGAGGAGTTCTCGAACATCGCGTCCACCTGGCGCGCGATCTCGGCGGCGCGCTCGGGCTGCGACAGCGCGAGGTGGTAGACGCCCACCCAGCTCTGGCCCCCCATGCCCTTCTCGTTGAGGTAGTTCCAGTGGAAGAACATCGTCTCTTCGCGCATCGAGCGCACCTTGGCGCGGTAGACGGCGCGGATCGTGAACGGCCAGCTCCCCGGGTAGATCGTGCCCTTGACCATGACGGTCTGGCCCAGCTTCCAGCCCATCTTCTGCATCAGCTTGACGCCCACCACGCACGCGCTCCGCTCGCTCATGAACGAGGCGAGCTTGGGATCGAGCCCGGGGGCGAGCCCAACCTGGACCTGGGGCGGCGAGGCCTCGACGATGTCCACGTCGTTGGCGTACATCGGGAAGTAGGTCTCGGCGTCCACCGCGAACTGGGCGTAGAAGTTGTGCGGATCGATGGGATCCTGGCCCCCGAACCAGTTCGAGAGGCTCACGGTCTGCACCCCGGGCAGCGCGGCGATGCGCTCGCGGTAGGCGATCGGGAGCGGGAACACCAGCGAGATGCCGTTGCGGGTGATGAGGCGCTGCTCGCTGCCCACCTGGATCGCGCCTTTGAGCGTGTCGAGCACGCCGCCCAGCGCCACGAACAGGAACAGCGCGGCGGCGACGCTCATGATCGTGAGCACGGTGCGGATCCAGTTGCGGGTCAGGCCCACGAACAGGCAGGTGAAGGGCGACAGGGGTGTGCGTGCCAGCAACCAGCGCAGCCCGCCACCGACAAAATCGATGGACCGCAGGATCGCGTCAAGCCTCATGGTGAACACCACATCAGGCGCACAGAGTCCTCCTCCTCGTCAGTTCGACAGCACGCCCTTGTCGAGTTGGACCACGCGGCCGGCGCGCTCGGCGGCATGCGGATCGTGGGTCACCATGACGATGGTCTTGTGGTGGTCGGTGTTGAGCTTGCCGAGCAGGTCGAGGATCTCCTGCGCCGACTTGCGATCGAGGTCGCCGGTCGGCTCGTCGGCGAGCAGCACCGAGGGATCGCTCACGATCGCGCGCGCGATCGCGACGCGCTGCTCCTGCCCGCCCGAGAGCTGGCGCGGGTAGTGCTGGATGCGGTCGCCGAGCCCCACCAGCTCGAGCGCGGTCAGGGCGCGCCGGCGCCGCTCCTTGCCGCTCATCTTGACCAGCAGCAGGGGGAGCTCGACGTTTTGGATCGCGGTCAGCACCGGGATCAGGTTGTAGAGCTGGAAGATGAACCCGATGTTGCGCGCCCGCCACCCGGCGAGTGCCCGCCCATTCAGCGCGCCGAGCGACTGCTCGGCCACCCGCACCTCGCCCGAGGTGGGCTGGTCGATGCCGCCGATCAGGTTGAGCAGCGTGGTCTTGCCGCTCCCCGACGGCCCCATCAGGGCGACGAACTCGCCGGTCGCGATCTCGAGCGAGAGCCCGTCGAGCACCGGGATCTCCTGCCGATCGCGCAGGTACACCTTGCGGACGTTGCTGACCTGGACCGACGCCATGCGTTCTCCCCCGGGAACCCTACGAACTCGTGACGCGCACGCGGTCGCCGTTCTTGAGCCCCGCGGGCGGGTGGATCACCACGCTCTCGGCGCCCTGGAGGCCGCTGCGGATCTCGACCGTGCCGTCGTGCTCGGATCCCGCGTCCACCGGGCGCGAGACCACCCTGCCGTTCTCGACGATCCACACGCTCACCGACCCGCCGCCGCGCACCAGCGCCGCCGCCGGCACCGCGACGTGGCGGGGGCTCGCCGCCGCCGGCGTCTCGTCGCCGCGCAGGAACAGCACCTTGGCGCCCATCTCGGGCAGGATACGCGGGTCGCGGTCGAGAATCGAGACCTTCACCTGGACCGTGGCCTTCTGGCGATCCGCGGTCGGCACCACCTGGCGCACCCGGCCCGCGAACGACGTGTCGGGGTAGGCGTCGAGCGTGGTGCGCGCCGACTGCCCGCCCCGGATCTGGGCGATGTAGGCCTCGTTGACGTCCACCTCGACCTCGAGGGTCGCGAGGTCGGCCATGGTGACGATCGCGGTGCGGGTCAGCCCGCCGCCCGCCGAGGAGGGCGCCACGATCTCGCCCACCTCGGCGTCCTTGCGCAGCACGGTGCCGTCGAACGGGGCGCGCACCCGCGTGTTCTCGACGTCCACCTCGGCCTGCTGGACCAGCGCGTGCGAGGCGTTGAGCTGGGCCTCCAGCACGTCGGCGCGGGTGCGGGCGTTCTCGAGCTCGGAGGCCGAGAGCACGTTCTGGCCCGCGAGCGTCTGGGCGCGCTCGAGATCGCGCCGCGCCTGGGCGCACTGGGCCGCGACCTGCCCGACGTTGGCGCGCGCCGAGCGCAGCGCGGCCTGCTGATCGGCGCTCTCGAGCCGCGCGATGACCTCGCCGCGGCGCACCGTCGAGCCCTCGTGGACGCCGAGGTACTCCATGCGGCCCGCGATCTTGGACGCCACCGAGGCCTTGGTGCGCGCGACCACGTAGCCGTTGGCGGTGATGCCGGCGGCCGAGGGCACGCCGCCGCCGCTGGCCTCGGCGCGCGCGATCTCGACCCGCACCGGGCCGGGCCGCAGCATGAAGACGATCGCGGCGCCCACCAGGGCCGCCGCGATGACGAGCAGCAGCAGGCGCGGCGCGCCGCGGCCGGCGCGGGCGGCGGACGGGGCGGGATCGTCGCGCCGGATGCGCAGGCTCGACAGGTCGG
>WNFL01341297.1_pt1 | contig 23081 bp, 15 predicted proteins | sample 5400361 | NCBI WGS metagenome assembly WNFL01 (sample SAMN13153351, study PRJNA577476) | soil metagenome | isolation source: 40 cm soil on Douglas fir-dominated hillslope | place: USA:California | collected 2013-09-17
CTTGCAAAGCGTGGATTACAACTGCGGAGACAACAGTCCATGCCCGTCGTCTACGAAGCTGTTCGAATGGACGTTGGCTTTCGAGCCGATCTGATCGTAGAGGGAAAGGTCATAGTTGAAAACAAGTCGATTGATGCAATTGCTCCAGTGCATAGAAAACAGCTTTTGACTTATTTGCGGTTGACCGACAAACGGCTTGGCTTGCTCATTAATTTCGATGTCGAGTTCATTGAAGATGGAATTACTCGAGTGGTGAATAATCTTTGAGTTCTTAGTTTCACGCTGAGGCGCTAAGTAATTACGTAAGGCGCAAAGGGGTTGACGCAGAATGCCCGACAGTGACTCACCAGAGAAAGCGCCACCCACCGGCGACATGTCCGCCGCGGAATTTCGCCGTTTCGGTCACGAGATCGTCGACTGGATCGCGAATTACTTCGAGCACATCGAAGACCTCCCGGTGCTGGCTCAAATAGAACCCGGCGATCTGAAAGCCGAATTGCCTGCCGCTCCGCCGGGTCAGGGCGAGTCAATGGAGGCGATTCTCTCAGATGTCGATCGGTTAATCGTTCCAGCCCTCACGCATTGGAGTCATCCTTCCTTCTTTGCCTACTTCGCTACCTCGACCTCGGCGCCGGGAATCTTTGGCGAGTTACTGAGCGCAGCCTTCGACGTGAAGTCGATGCTCTGGCGCACCTCTCCCGCGTCTACCGAATTGGAAGAAGTGGTGCTCGACTGGCTGCGACAGATGATCGGCCTCGACCCTGGCATGAACGGCATCATCTATGACACCGCCTCCGTTTCGAGCATGCACGCAATCGCGGCCGCGCGCGAGGGGGTCGAAATGCGCATCCGCGAAGAAGGCATGAGCGGACGCAAAGATCTGCCGCTGCTGCGGGTCTACGCGTCCGACCAATCGCACTCTTCGATCGACAAGGGAGTTATTACGCTTGGGTTGGGACAGCGCGCTTTGCGCAAGATTCCGTCTGATAGCGAGTTTCGCATGGACGTGAATGCATTAAGAGAGGCGATTGATGATGACAAACGCGACGGCATTCTTCCTTTCTGCGTGGTCGCGACCGTGGGGACAACTTCGACTTCCAGCATCGATCCGGTGCCTGAGATTGTCGAAGTCTGCGAGGAACACGCGATGTGGCTACATGTCGACGCAGCTTATGCAGGTTCGGCCGCGATCGTTCCCGAGATGCGTCATATCCTCGATGGCTGTCAGCGCGCCGACTCGCTGGTGCTCAATCCGCACAAGTGGTTATTCACTCCCTTCGATCTTTCGGTGCTCTATTGCCGCCACATGGACCTTTTGAGCCGGGCCTTTTCGTTGGTGCCGGAATACCTGCGAACGCCAGAGCAGGCAAAAGTTCGCAGTGGATCGGATTATGGCGTCCAGCTCGGCCGCCGTTTTCGCGCCTTGAAGCTTTGGATGATAATTCGCTACTTCGGTCACGAAGGATTGGCGGCGCGCATTCGCGAACATTGCCGTTTGGCGAAACTGTTTGCGTCCTGGATCGAATTTGCGTCCTGGATCGAAAAATCAAAGGATTGGGAGATGATGGCGCCGACACCGTTTGCTCTCGTGTGTTTTCGCGCACACCCGCGCGCGCTCACTCAAACAGTAGCGGAGGGTAAACGCCTGGATACGCTTAACGAAGGAATCATGCATGGCGTTAACGCAACCGGCAAAGCATTCCTTTCTCATACCAAACTTTATGACAAGCTCACTCTGCGGCTCTCGATCGGAAACATACGCACCACGGAGCGACACGTGCGACAAGCGTGGGAATTACTTAACGAGCAATTACAGCTGCTTTCATAGGAGCACTGCGCGGAGTGTGCGAACTTATTACTGGGAGCACGGACGCCCTCGCCCGCGATTGAGCGCGCAGCGCGAACTGTTCAAACGAAAATTGCGTTCATCAAGAGTAAGCGGGCGAGGGCGGCCGCGGTCCCAGTTACTAACTTGAGTGACACAGCGGTGAAGAACAGCGCGGTGACAAATTCATGCGAGCGATCATGAAACAAATTCGAATAGCAGCGGTCAGCACCCTGCTGTTCAGCACCCTAAGCATCTCGCTCTCGCCTTCGGTTTGGCCCCAGGCTCGCCGTCCGATGGTGCCCGCAGATATTCTCCGCATCGCCAACGTCAGCGACGCGCAGATCTCGCCCAGCGGTGAGTGGGTTGTCTACACGGTTTCCACGATTGAAGGAGACCAGACTATTAGCATCCTATGGCTGGTTCGCGCGGGAGAAAGACTTTCCAACATACCGCCCACGAACCGCCAACCTGAACAACGCCGCAACTGGGAATCCCCGGGAATTCCCGCCAGACCTTTGCTACCCCCCGGTTGGAGCGGAGCGAATCCACGTTGGTCACCGGACGGCAAGAGCATCGCCTTTCTTTCAAGTCACGAAGGACAACACGGGATCTGGGTGTCCGGGCCCGAGCGGCGAATCCCGCGATTAATCGCGACCGTGCGAGACACAAATTTCTTCGTCACCTATGCGGGCGAGTCCTTCGCCTGGTCGCCTGACTCGCGCATGATTGCTTATGTCTCGGCCAGTGAAGAACCGGATGGCGATGTTAGTGAAGGCGCGAGCAGGAACGACGATCCACGCGTCATCGATCGTATTCAGTACAAGTCCCGCACCGCGTTTTCTGATCGTTTGCGCACGCACGTTTGGGTCACCGATGTCGAGACTGCGCAGCCGCGCCAGCTCACTTCGGGCCAGTTCTATGATCACGCGCTCAGTTTTAGCCCCAAAGGTGACGAGATTGCTTTCCTCTCTAACCACGAACCTGATCCCGACGCGAAAAATAACTCAGACATCTTTGCCGTCAACCTGCAGTCACAAGTGCGTCAGATCACTGACACGGCCGGCTGCGAGTATGAACCGGCATGGTCGCCTGATGGAAAATGGATCGCTTATACGGCGACGCAGCGGGATATCACTACGATCGACAGCGTAGCGGAAGACACTCATGTTTGGGTCGTCGAAGCGACCGGCTCAAACCGTCGTGAACTGACCGCTGAACAGGATCGTCGCGCGCGCAGCCCGCGCTGGTCACGCGACAGCCGGACGGTGTTATTTCTCGCGGGCAATCGCGGCCTGATTCGCATTCACAGCGTCGCTCTGTCCTGCTCAGGCTCCGACTGTCTCGGAACTTTTCCCTCAACTCCTGATCCTTCGATAAAGGAGGAGCGCGGCAACTACGTAATGCCTGGCTCTCCCAACCTGTTTCAGGTTGGCAACTTCAGTGTCAATTCAACTACGACACCGGCCTTTGCTTTTACGCTTACCGATCCGTTGCACCCCGCTGAAGTTTGGCTGGGTCTTCCAGGTCATAACGAAACCATTTTAAGGTTAAGCGGACATAATAATGCGGCCGGATCTTTTCAGGTGGCTGAAGCAGAGAGCATGGTCTTCAGAGGCCTCGATGGCACTTCAGTCCAGGGCTGGCTGATGAAGCCACTCGGCTGGCGCGAAGATCGCAAGTACCCGATGATTCTCAGTATCCACGGCGGGCCTCATGGAATGTTTGGCTACGCTTTCAATCCCACGTTCCAGATATACGCAGCGCACGGTTACGCCGTGCTCTATCTCAATCCGCGCGGGTCGAGCGGCTATGGCCAGAGATTTTCGGACGGCACACTCAACGAATGGGGCGGGGGCGATTACCGGGACTTAATGGCCGGAGTGGATGAAGCCCTGCGCCGTTACTCCTGGCTCGATGCAAATCGCATGGGTGTGACCGGCGGCAGCTATGGTGGATTTATGACCAACTGGATCATCACGCAGACGCCGCGCTTCAAAGCCGCAGTTTCCGCCGCCAGCGTCAGCAATCTGGTCAGCTTCTACTCCACTTCACTTTACCAGGATTTGATCCATGCAGAGTTTGGCGGCTTCCCCTGGGACAATTATGATCAACTCTGGCAGTGGTCACCGCTGCGTTATGTCAAACAGGCTCAGACGCCGACACTCTTCATTCATGGCGAGCAGGACAATGATGTGCACATCACGCAGGCGGAAGAGATGTATATGGCGCTCCGTCGCCGCGGTGTGGAAACGGTGCTGGTGCGCTATCCGCGAGAAGGCCACGGCCTGCGCGAGCCCAGGCATCGGGTCGACGCTTTAGAGCGGACGCTGGCATGGTTCGATCGGTTTTTGAAGTGAGAAATTCCCGGGACCCGCCGCGTGTAAGTGAAAGATCAGTAAATGCCTTTTCTTTACGTCTTAGCGCCTTTGCGTGAACCATTCACAGGCCAAGGCCCAAAGTCGCAAAGAAGAAGAGCGGCCTGGAATGAAACTCAGACTGGATTTGTTAGGAATCCAATGAAACCTTGAGAGGATCAACATGCTGACCCATATAGTAGTTTGGCAATATCGCAGCGACACTTCGCAAGACACTCGCGATGATCATGTGACGCAGTTGCGGTCGCTGAGTTCCGTCGTTCCGGGAATTGAAAGTTTTGCGGTCGGTGTCGATACTCTACGTTCGCCGCGGTCTTACGACACTGGGCTGGTAGCGATCTTTCGCGATCGCGCCGTTCTGGACGCCTACTCTGTCCATCCTGATCACGTTAAGGTCGTCGAGTTCGGCCGCGGCATCTGCGACTCAATGGCCAAAGTCGATTTTGAGGATTAATGGGAGCGCAGGCATCTTGCCTGCGGTCCACCGGCATCTTGCCGGGTCTTATCATTTGCACCGAACTCGGATGCTCGCGACTGCCGACGCTGTCGGGACTTAGTCTATGAAGCGAAGGATTCTTATCTTCATCCTGGGACTCATCATCGTGTCCCAGATTCCTTTTGCCTATCGTCGTTACCGCCTCAGGCGCCTGCGCGATACGATTCAGCAACTGGCTCCCCAGCGGTTTGCTCCGTCAGACGAAAGCCAGTTTGTCGATTACCAGGGCGTTATTCACGTTCATTCTTCTCTCGGTGGGCACAGTACCGGAAACTTTGCTGAGTTGATCGCCGCGGCCAAAGCGAACCGGCTGGATTTCGTGATCATGACGGAGCATCCACAGCAGGACTTTGATACAGCGGCGATGACTCTGAATGGAATGCACGGGGGCGTACTGTTCCTGAACGGCAACGAGGTGGCGACATCGAACGGCGATAGATTGCTGTTGATTCCAGGTTCACCAGACGCCGCGTCTGCCGGCACCAGAACGACGCAGGAAGTGATCGATAAGCAAAGATCCGGTGGCGGTCTTTCTCTCGCAGCTTATCCGGCTGACTCTCAGAGCTGGCAAACAACTTCCGTCGATGGAGTCGAAGTATACAATCTCTTCACGAACACTCGCGGAATCAATCCGGTCGTAATGTTCTTTGATGGACTCTGGTCTTACGGCAGCTATCCGGAACTAATGTTCGCCAACTTCTTTGCTCGGCCCACTGAGAATTTGAAGCGCTGGGATGACGCCATCTCTGCCAGTAATCGTAAACTGGTGGCCACCTCAGGCAACGACGCACATTCAAACGTCGGCCTCAGCCTGAACGACGCTTCAGGCAAACAATGGCTGGGGGTTAAGCTCGATCCTTATGAACGAAGTTTTCGCACGGTTCGCACGCACGTGCTGATTGGAAAAGACAAGGAACTGAGTCGCGAATCCCTGCTCGAAGCGATGGCGTTGGGTCATTGCTACGTATCATTTGATATCTTCGGCGAGGAGAAGGGATTCAGCTTCACTGCCAACGGCGTCGGACCGCAGAAAATCCTGGGAGACGAGATCGATCTGGCGAAGGGACTGAGTTTGAAAACCAGCGCACCGCTAAATGCTCGTTTCACGCTCTTGAAAGATGGTAGCGTGATCGATCAAAAAACCGGCACCGTCGCAGAGTTCTCGATCACTGGGGCCGGGGTCTATCGGGTTGAAGGATATCTCGATTCGCTTCCCACTCCCGTTAAAGGGCAGCCCTGGATAATCTCTAATCCAATTTATGTCAGAGTCAAACCCGCTACAGCTCCTCTCATCTCCCAATAAGACTCAATAAAATAAGCCTCTTGAACGCTTTGGTCCCCTTGTGTTAATCTGTGTTGGCCCGGCTTGGCCACTCCCCTGGGTGCTCTATTCTCACCTTCACAGACAAAAACTGATGGCAACTAGACTCAGCCATTTCGAGATCGACTGGTGGATCATTCAAAAGCGCGCAGTGCATATTGCTGTGGCGGTCCTGATCCTGTGTGTCATCGGCTCTGGCGTGGGGCTTTATGTGTGGAAGTATGGCAACCCTCTCAAGAATGTCGCCCTGAACTCCGCTCCGCTGGCTGGGGCCCGCTTCATGTCTTTCGAGGGTGATGTACGAGTGGTCCGCGCGGCCACGCGCCAAATAGTAGTCGCGAACAATGACGTTCAGCTTTATCCCGGCGATACCGTGCAGACTCAGGCCGACGGACGCGCGCGGATCAGCATGGCAGACGGTTCGACTGTGGTAGTCAGGCCGAACAGCACGATCATTATTCGGGACAACGCGAGTGCCGAAGACGGCAAGCGTTCCAATGTTCACGTCGTGGTGGACAGCGGTCAGATGCTGGTGCGCACACAGCCACAGAGTGAAGACAATAAGAATGTGGTTGAAACGCCCAAGACTCAAAATCAAATCACTGGACAGACCCAGGCGAGCTTTGGTGTCAATCCGGAAGGCAGTGAAGAGATTCGCGTCAACAGCGGCAATGTCGAAAGCGCTAATCGCGCCGGCGAGCGCCTGTCACTAAAAGGCGGCGATTATGTTTCCGTCAACCAATCGGGAACGATCTCCAAGCCCGAACATCTTTTAGATGTACCGCACCCACTACAGCCGCGTGATCTGGAAAAGATTCTCGCGGGCGGCAGTGGTTCGGCAACCGTAGCCTTGCGCTGGCAAAGACCGCAATCGGGCGTGCCCTCTTATTACCGGGTGGAACTGGCGACTTCGCCTTTCTTTGTTCCTGCCGGAAAAGTCATGGAGCGCGATCAGTTGGTGGTGACGCAGTTCAATGCCAGCGACCTGCGTCCGGGAGCGTATTTCTGGCGTATTCGGGCCACTGCCTCTTCGGGACAAACAAGCGACTGGAGCGAGCCGTTGAAGTTCATCGTCAGCACTCAGGGCGCCAACATGATCGCCGTGCCTGTCGCGAATCTGTCGGCTGTATACCTCGGCGGCAACGTTTACATTGTGCGCGGCACTACTTCACCGGGAGCCAGCGTACGCATCTCAAGTCGTGAAACAACGGCCGCCGGCGATGGTCTTTTTCAAGTTCAAATCAGTACTCCGCCCGGAATGCGGGAAGTAACCATTGAAGCAACGGATTTGCAGGGTAACAGCACTCAATACCGGCTGCCGCTGAGCGGATCAAGCTAGTAGCAGAATCGATTTAGCAGAGACTTCAGAGCCCCGGTAAGCAGATACTCCTCAGACCGACTGTCACCCAACGTTGGAGGACCGGCCGCCGGATGAACAAGCAGATAATATTGCTCACGGACGCTGACAGGGCGCCCGCGACGGAACTCCTTGAAAGCCTCAACTCGGCAGGCATTTCGGTCTTGACGCACAACCTAGCCGAGACGCGCGCGGCGTCCCAGGTGTACTCCGAAGGCTCGCCTCATCCGCTGGCCGTCCTTTACGAGATTTCACCTCTGGCGAATCCGAAGGATCTCTCTCTGATCGTGTGCCGCGTGCGCGAGTTGTGGCCCGGGACTGCGATTGTTGCTTGCCGTCGTGAATTGCCCGGACCGGGTACGAGCAGTACCACTCCGGACAATCAAGCGTTGAAACGCCTCGGCTTTCGCGCCGTTGCCGACAGTCCCCCGCAGTTGCTCGCGCTGCTGAGACACGTCGAAGACGTCGTGAGTACCGGCGAACTGAAGCTGCCGGAGGGATTCAAGCGCATCCCGGACAGCCGGGCTTTTACGCTGCCGAGTTCCATTCGCAGTGAACATCTCCGTGGCGCGTTCGCGCTGCTGGCCTCGCTTCATCTCGCATCGGATCAGAAGGAAGCCGGCGTGACCGCGCTTGCCGGAGTTGCCCGATTAGTTCCTGCCGATCGTTGGTCAATATTTCTGGTTACGCAGAACAGCAGCCCTGACGCATTGAAGTTGGAATCTTTTGCCAGCCGTAATTTCGCTGGGGCCGGAGCTTTGCTGTTTGATGAGGAGTGGCAGCGCGAATTAATCGCGAGGAATGTTGAACCACCAGCCGAACCGGAATCAAAAGCCGCGTACGAAGCCATTGCCAAAATTGAAGCGATTCTAAAAATTGAAAGCGGCCGTCGCATCATTGCGCTGCCACTTGTCAGCGGAGAGAGAGTTGTGGGCGCGCTGGAAGGCACGCGAACTCAATCGGGCGCGCGATCGTTCTCGCGATCGGAAGCTGCAATACTAACGAAGCTGACAACTCCGATAGCCTCGGCGCTTTTGAATTCGGTGCGCATTGCCGAGGCTGAACGCCTGTCGCTGACTGACGATCTTACCCGTTTGCGCAATGCGCGCTATCTGCGGCAGTTTTTGGTGAACGAAATCAAACGCGCGCGGCGCTATCGTTCGAACGTCGCAGCGCTGTTTCTCGATCTCGATGATTTCAAGCAAATCAACGACTTACACGGACATCTGGCCGGTTCCCATGCGTTGATGGAACTGGCTGCCGTGGTCCTGCCGTCGGTGCGAGATACAGATTGCGTGGTGCGCTACGGTGGCGACGAATTCGTGCTAATCCTGACAGAGACAGGAGTCGACGAAGCTGTCCAGGTTGCCGAGCGCATTCGCACAAAGATCGAGACCCACCGGTTTAGCGGAGGACGAGGGTTGAAGTTCTCTCTTACCGCGAGTTTCGGGGTCGCGGTCTTTCCCCTTCACGCGCTGTCTCCGCAGCAGCTAATTGCCTGTGCCGACCGGGCAATGTATCAGGCAAAAGCGGCAAACAAAAACTGTGTTCGCGTCATTGCCGACTCTGAAAGGGTCAACCAGGACGATGGCCCGGGGTCTTCAGTGACGGCGCAAACACAATTTCAGAGAATTCCCGGCGAGAACCTAATTTCATGATAGCGTTAGCGCGCGGATAGTTGTATCTTGTTAATGGTTCTGCTTCGATAGGTTCTTTGCGGATTTGCCAACCGACTTCGCGAAATCTCGCGGCATTAACCAAAGCCGAGATTGACCGTTCAGATCTTCAGGCGAATTCATTTTACAGTCAGGACCAGCGACCTCGCGATTGACCTCGGCACTGCCAACACTCTGGTTTACGCCAAAGGGCGCGGCATCGTCGTCTCGGAGCCTTCGATCGTCGCCATTAACAAAGTGACCAACGCCGTCGAGGCGGTGGGGCGTGACGCGAAAGAGATGCTGGGACGCACGCCCGGGAACATCGTTGCCATTCGCCCCATGAAAGACGGCGTGATTGCGAATTTTGAAGTGACTGAAAAGATGTTGCAGCACTTCATTCGCAAGGCCCACAACGGCAAGACGTGGGTTAGTCCGCGCGTGGTCATCGGCATTCCATCCGAGATTACGCAAGTCGAACGGCGCGCGGTGGAAGATTCGGCCTATCGCGCCAAGGCCTCTGAAGTTTATCTGGTGGAAGAAGCGATGGCCGCGGCGATTGGCGCGGGGTTACCGATCACTGAACCACACGGCAACATGGTGGTGGATATCGGTGGGGGAACCACGGACATTGCGGTAATCAGTCTGAGCGGAATTGTCTATTCTCGTTCTGTGCGCGTCGCGGGCAACGAGATGGACGAAGCGATCACACAGTACATCAAACGAAAATACAACCTGCTGATCGGCGAACGCACGGCTGAGGCGATCAAGATCGAACTCGGCTCGGCCTTTCCGCTCGATGAAGAACTTTCGTTTGAAGTACGCGGTCGAAACCTAATCGAAGGAATTCCCAAAACGATTAGCATCAGCGACGAGGAAATCCGTGAAGCGCTCGCGGATTCCGTGTCCACGATCATCAACGCTGTGCGTGTGGCCCTTGAACGAACGCCGCCCGAACTCTCGGCCGACATAGTTGAGCGCGGCATCGTGCTTACCGGTGGCGGCGCGCTTTTGAAGAACCTCGACAAGCGGCTCTCGATCGAAACCGGTCTGCCGGTTTCGGTGGCCGAAGATCCGCTGGCCTCAGTGGTGCTTGGAACTGGCAAGATGCTCTCAGACTTCGATCTGCTAAAGCGGGTGAAGTGGGACAATAGTTTGACGAGCGGAACCTGAAACACATTGCCGATTTCCGATTGCCGATTTGGGATTGGAACAAATTGGCCATCGGCAGTTGGCAATTGGCAATGAACCAATGGCCGCCATTCGCACTCAAAGAGAGATTCGCCAACGCGCCCCCTGGTGGTTGTTCGGGCTGCTGTTGGTGAATTTTGCTTTGATGACCTATGACGCGCGCGACGACTCAACCAAACAACGCAAGATTCGTTCGATAGCCAGCAGCATCATCTATCCCGTCCAGCAGGGCGCCTCGAGCGCCGGTAATTGGATCGGCGGCCTGTTTGGGAATTTCGGCGAGCTGCGCCGTGCTTCGACTGAGAACCAGGAACTGCACCGTCAAATCGATCAGATGCAGGCTGAGCTGCGCGACACGCGCGAGCGCGCGGCTGAAGCTCAACGGCTGGAAAAGCTATTCCAGCTGAATGAAAAGAGCACCTACCAGTCAGTCGTGGCACGCGCAATTGCCCGGGATCCTTCGATGTGGTTCGACAGCGTAACGATTGACAAAGGCCGTTTGGCGGGCGTCGAAGTCAATATGCCGGTCGTGACCGCCGGAGGAATCGTCGGGCGCGTGGTATCTACCAGTCCCTGGAGCGCGCAGGTGATGCTCGTCACCGACGAGAAATCAGGGGCCGGGGCTATCGTCGGTCAGCTCGGACAATCGAATGCTCTGGGGTCGGTCAAGGGCATGGGCGAAAATGGTCTGTTGGAGATGCGCTACGTTGCCGGGACGGAAAAGGTGCAAGTGGGGGACAGTGTCACAACCACCGGCCAGGACGCAATCTATCCGCAGGGTTACAACGTCGGAGAAGTCGTCGAGTTAAAACCGGGCTCTGCGACACAGGCGCAAGTTATTCACATTCGACCAGGCGCTGGGCTGGAACGGTTGAAGGAAGTCGCCGTGCTGATGTACCACCCGCCCCAGCGCACTGAATCCGATCAAGCTCTCCCCAACGTGGAAAAGAAAACCGTCAAGCAGTGAGCAACTTGTTAGTGAGCAGTGGACGGTGAGCAGTAAGATAAGAACAGCGGATCACCAACGATGCCCCTATCGAGACAACCGTATGGACGAGCCTTTGAACTCTGATTGTCCGGACTCGTCTCCGCATACTGCATGCTGCTTACTGCTTAGCACTTTCTGCTCACAGCTCACTGCCAACTGCTCACTACTTAAGACATGCGTCAACTGACAATCACTGTGTTGCTACTCGTGGCCATCGCTTTGCAATCGGCGCTGCGGTCCGTTTGGCAACCACTGGGATACGTCGACCTCACATTGATTCTGGTTGTCTATTTCGCGCTCCAACGCCAACCGCTGCAAGCTCTGATTGTAGGTGCGGCGGCGGGACTGGCGACCGACTTTATCAGTGGCCGTCCGGCATTGCTGGGCGCCGGCGGATTCTCAAAAACGCTGACTGCTTACGCAGTCTATTTCGTGGCCTCGCGAGTAATGATGGACACAACGATACTGCGCATTCCGGTTCTGGCAGGTGCCAGTCTAATTGATAATTCAGTGTATGTGGGAATGCATCGACTGTTGGGCCAGATACCACCGATGCCCTTTATTCAGTCCCTGTCATACAAGCTGGTCGGAACCACAATTGCCGGGACGCTCTTGCTCTATGGTTATGACTCTTATTTTAGCGGTAAGGCTCGGCAGCGGCGCCAATTCACCGTTCGGCGCCGCGTGGCTCGCGGCGGAATGGGCAGCTTGCGAAGAAGAATCAGATGAAATTCGTTGACGATTCACAAAACCTGCGTGTGCGGCTGCGCCTGATTCAGGCGCTGATCCTGGTCCTGCTGGGCCTGCTTGGCGTGCGGCTTTATCTACTGCAGATTATCAACGGCGCGCACTACGCTGAGATCGCCGAGAACCAGCGCATCCGCCTGCTCCCAATCCCGGCGCCGCGTGGCGTGCTCTTCGATCGCAACGGCAACGTGCTGGTCGATTCCAGGCCGATCTACAGCATATTTCTCTCGCGCGAGGACACTAAAGGCATCGATCGTTATTCGCTGATAAAGCCTCTTTCGGACGGGCTTATGCTGGACGGTGAGATTTTGCGCGAGCGTTTTGATCAGGTTAAGTCACAGCCTGCGTTTGAATCGATACTTATTAAAGAAGGCGCTTCGCAGGCTGACATCGCCTGGGTGGACGCGCATCAATTGGAACTACCGGCGCTGCGGGTCGACCAAATCCCACAAAGGCGCTATCCGGCCAACGGTATGCTGGCCCACGTCGTGGGTTACGTCGGCGAGATCAGCCCTGAACAATTGAACAAACCAGAGTTCCGCGAGAAAGGGTACCGGCCGGGCGACATCATCGGACAGGAAGGATTAGAGGCCGTCTATGACGAATACCTGCGCGGCCGAGACGGCTTCCGGAAAGTAATCGTTGATAGTCGCGGCCATATTCAAAACGAAGTTGAAAGGATCGAGCCGCAATCGGGCCAGGACATTGTGACTACCATCGATCTTGATCTGCAGCAGGCCGCTGAAGACCAACTGCGCAAATCCCCACAGGGACGGGGTGTGATCATTGCCATGGATCCCAACAACGGTGAAATTCTGGCCATGGCTTCGGCTCCCACGTTTGATCCCAATCTCTTCTCGCAACGGATCACTACCAAAGAAGGCAGGGCCGAGTACCAAAAGCTGCTGAACGATCCGGACAAGCCTTTGATCGATCGGGCAATCCAGGGGAAATATCCCCCGGAATCGACCTGGAAGCCTTTGATGGCTACGGCGGAACTGCAGCAGGGTGCAATCTCGATTGATAGCTCGAACCTGGTCTGCGGCGGTGGGATTACTATCGGCAACAAGTTCACCCGCTGCATGGGCGGTAATCATGGATCACCCAACGTGCACTTTGCCATAGAGCACTCGTGCGACGGCTACTTCTATCGTCTGGGTTTGAAGATGAAGCTCGAGGGCATTCAGGCCATGGTCGATGAATTCGATCTCAACAAGCGCACCGGGGTTGACCTGCCTCACGAGGTGATCAGCACAACTCCTTCGCGCGAATTCAAGGCCCGTAATTATCCCAGCGATCCCGAATGGAAAGATATCGACACGGTTTATTCTTCATTTGGCCAGGGAGAGGACGTACTGACTCCGATTGCTTTATTGCGCGCGCATTCGGCGATTGGGATGAAAGGAAAGATGTATGTTCCGCACTTTTTGAAAGAGGTGCGCGGGATTGCCGCAGTTGGCGGCGACCCCAATAGTCCTGATTATCGGCCGGAACGACCAGCACGGACTTTCGATCGCCCGCAACCCAAGGTTCTTCCGATTCCAATCGATCAGAGCGATCTGGTCGTTCATGCTATGTGGTCGGTGGTTAACGGTGCGGGCACCGCCACCGGAATAAAAATGGTTGGGTTCGACATCGCGGGCAAGACCGGCACTGCCCAGGTAGTCAGCCTCGGCAAAGAAGGTGCCGAGCACAAGGATCATTCGTGGTTCGTTTCATATGCGCCGGCCTTTAAGCCGGAGATTTCCTGTGTCGCCATGATTGAAAACGCCGGCCTGGGCTCGCGCTTTGGAGCGCCGTCGGTGCGTGCGATTTATGACGTTTATTACGCCAAGACCCGGCCGGCCAAGGAGAATCCGACCAATAACATCGCGATCAGAATTCGCTAACCGCTTACGGCCTACTGCTTACTGATTTATGGTTGCCATTCTGCAAAGACGTAAACTTCGTGATTTTGACTGGCTGATTGCCGTGCTGGCTATCGCCATTGTCTGCTTTGGCGCGTGGGAAATTCATAATGCGCAACCCACCGAGACCTATTGGCAGAAGCAATTAATCGGTCTCGGTATTGCCCTGGTCGCGATGGTGGCGATCGCTTTCAGCGACTATCGCCGTCTGGTTGAACTCGCGCCGATCCTTTATGTGCTGGGACTGGGGTTGCTGGTCATCGTACTGATACCCGGAATCGGGATGAAGATTAATGGCCAACGCTGCTGGATCAGGCTGCCCGGCCCGCTGGGGCAGTTTCAACCGTCTGAGTTTGTAAAAATTCCCGTCGTCCTGATGCTGGCGAGGTATTTCGGGAAGCATCGCAGCGGCTTGTTAACCTGGAAAGAACTGTTCATGGGCTTCGCTATTCTTGGTTTGCCGATGGCCTTGATTATGCTGGAGCCTGATGTGGGCCAGGCCATTACCTACCTGCCTTTGCTGGCCATCGTGTTGTTCCTGTCTTCGATGCGCATGTGGGTTGTCGGGGCAGTACTCTTTGCGTGCATCGCCGGGGCGCCGCTCGCCTACACGGTGGGAGTAAAGACCGGCTTGCTTCATGGCTACAAGCTCGAACGCATCAATGTGATTCTCGATCCAGAGAACGCCGACAAGCGCGGCTTCGGCTACCACACCTGGCAATCGATGGTTACCGTGGGCGAAGGTGGGCTGGTCGGGGCTCGTGGCTCTGAGTATTCGCAAAGCAGTCTCAAGTTTCTGCCTGAACCGCATACGGATTTTATCTTCGCCGTCGCGGCCGAAACGACTGGTTTCGTCGGTTGCGTGCTGCTCCTGGCATCGTACGCGTTGCTGCTGACGCGCTTGATTACCGACGCCCGGCGATCGCGCGACCGCACCGGCATGCTGGTGGTCATGGCAATTGTGGGCGGACTCATCTTTCAAATTTTCATTAACGTCGGAATGGTTTTGGGCTTCCTGCCGGTGATCGGCGTGCCGCTGCCTTTGATGAGCGCGGGTCTTTCTTCGGTGCTGGCTACATTCATCGCTATCGGTTTCGCGCTCAGCGTGCAACTGCGACGATTCGTCAACTGATACTCACTATCTGAAAACGCGACGGGCTATCGATGACCCATCGTTTGGGGCGGGGTATACATTCCGGTGCGGATTGACGCGCGCATGGAAGTGGTCAAGAAGTGCCCTGGAGTTGAAAGGTTTTTGGATCTGGTTACGGAAGGTGAAGATTAGTAGACGGTGCGTTTGCAGACACACTAAAGGCGCAAGAGCTAAACTAAGTTCGTTTAGGCTGCTTGCGCCTTTTCGTGGCTAGACTGGGCGTTTATTTTCTGCGCCTGTGCGAAGCGGACTGCAGCTTCTTTACTTGCCCCTTCAGTTCGGCAATTTCCTTCTGCTGCTCTTTGATCGCATTCAACATGGTCCAGAGGATCGGATCACTGTTGACCATCAGATAGCCGGCGCTGTTCTTTGTCACAGCTTCAGGAATGATCTTCTGCAGTGTCTGGGCACCGAAGCCGATGTTCTCTGTTTCCGACTTAAGGCCCAGGGCGTTGTCGGATTTGTACCGGTACCGGATTGGTTGCAACTGCATGAGAGCTTTGAGTCCGGTATTAAAACGGCCGTTGATGTTCTTCAGTCGTTCATCCGAAAAGACCGCCCAGGTTCCACCGCCGGGCTTGCTGGCTGTCCCGTTGACCGACAGGGTATCGGTGGGTAGGGACGTCGCGATGCCAACGTTGCCTGATGTATCAACAAAAACTCTGGCAACACCGGCGGTGCCGTCAAAGAGGCTAAAGTCGCCAGCTGCTGACAAAATACCCGTGCCAATCAGCCAACGCCGGGAAGGGTTCTTAAAATCCATACCAGCCGCCGCGGCACCCGTTGTTTCAATCCTTGCCTGTACAGTTGAGCTATTCAACACATGGAATTGCACAGCGGGACTGGCAGTGCCAATGCCAACACTCCCGGTGGCCGAGATGTCGATGCTGCTGGTTGGCGCGCCCGGCCGAATGCGGAAGGGCAAGCGAGAACCGCCGGTCACGTCGCGAACGAAAAAGTTCGCTTCGTTGCCGGCCACGTCCCACGTCTGCGCGTTAAATCCACCCGCGTTGGTCTGTTCCCAACGGTGGGCCGGCGTATTGCTGGTGGCCGTATGCAGGTCCAACACCGGTGTGCTGGTGCGGAGTCCCACGCGCCCCGCGCTGTCGACAAAGACCGAGTTGGTGGGCGCCCCGGCAGTGATGGTGAAAGGCACTTTCGATCCGGTGATGTCTTCAATCGAAAACTTGTTCGCGCCACCGCTCGCGGAATCATTAGCAGTCAACTGCCAATCATTGGCGGGAAAGCCAGCCGAGGTCGAAGTGTCATCGAACTTAACTCGAGTGTTGTTCTCTTTCAGCCGGACCGTGTCGAACCCAAAACTTTCGTTGTTGACACAGTCAAGGCCGATGCACGCACTGCCCTGCACGATTACATCGTCGGGAATCACCTGATCGGGCATAGACAACAGGGACAGACGATGGTTGCGAAGTCTGGTCACTGTATTGCCGGAGATAACTCCTGCAGTCCGCTGCTGCTGCGGAGTCTGGTCGAAACCCCTGGTTGATGAAGTTCGGCGGGAAGTGGGTTCTATCTCGTTGCCAACGTAAAGGGCGCCATTCTGCACCGCAAATGATCCGGACTGGACCACCGATTGCACGGACGATGCTCTAGCATTGGTGCGGCCGTTCTCATCCTCAACAGAGCCACCAACACGTGGAGCGGACAGCAGGCGGTTGTCCTGCTGCACCGTGGTTAACCTGATTTCATAGGTGTATTGACCGTTGCCTAACGCGGCGCCGGCCTTGTCAAGAAGCGCGAACGAGAGACCGGAGCCCCCTTTGAATTCGCGTCGATACACATTGCCGTCCGGCGCCGAGATGGTCAAGGTTGCACTGGAGTACAGAGCCGATGTCTCGAATCGGACTCCCATTCCCTCGGCCCTGACACTGGCGACCTTCGTTTCTGCTAACTGGTTCGCAGTTTGGCCCAGCGCGGCCGCCTGTAAACACGCCAAAGCGAGCGCGACGAATATCACTAACACAAAAGACTTTTGGTTCTTCATTTCAGCTTGCCTCCTTTTTCGAGTAAGAACCATAGCACCAGAATAAAGAGTGGAAGGTAGGCTTAGACATTAGGACCTTCGGTCACTATCTAATGAACTATGGTAAGTTTATTGACGCTAGCAAGCCCTTTTAGCAAACAAGTCCGGGCAGAGTCAAGGATATTCCTGAGGTTCACTCGCACCCGCACTTTTGAGATACTCGGCCGACAAGGTGGGGCATGACGTACAAGCGTGTCTTAAAGCTGTTTCCCTGGGTCGTCATGGCCTCGCTTTGCCTGCTGCCGATTGCGGTGGACAGTCATTCAGCCCGGAGGCAAATAGGAAATCGCGCGTCGTCACCGATCTTCCGCGAGCTTCCCGACACGGCGGGCCTGAAGTTCCGGCACTACAATGGCATGACTGGGAAATTCTTTTTGCCAGAGGTAATGGGCGCGGGTGCGGCCCTTTTTGATTTTGACAATGATGGCGATCTGGATGTCTTCCTTGTTCAAGGCGCTACGCTGGAACCGGGGGACCAACCCGCGCACACGCTCGTCCCATGGCGCGGGCCTGGCGAGCCGCGCGGAAGACTGTTTCGAAACGATCTTGTCGTTACGAAAGACGGCAGCCGCACGCTTCAGTTCACGGATGTAACCGAGCAAAGCGGCATCGTAGCCAATGGGTACGGAATGGGCGTGTCAGTCGGCGACATGAACAACGATGGTTGGCCCGATCTGTATCTTACAAACCTGGGTTCTAATCAGATGTATCTCAATAAAGGAAATGGGACGTTTGTCGACGTAACCAAGAAGAGCGGGACCGACGATCCACGCTGGAGCACGAGCGCTGCCTTCTTTGATTACGATCGCGATGGTTGGCTTGATTTGATGGTAGTGAACTACGCCGATTTTTCTGCTGCCAACAGTCCCACCTGTTACGCGGTGACTACCGCGAAGGACTATTGCACGCCCCGTGTTTTTCGGGCTCCCGGGAATCACCTTTTTCATAATAAGGGCGACGGTACCTTTGAAGATGTCACGGTAAGCGCTGGCCTGGAAAAAGAGTTCGGCCACGGGTTGGGTGTGGTCACCGCGGATTTTGATGGTGACGGCTGGCTGGACATCTACGTTGCCAACGACGGCGATCCAAACCAACTCTGGATTAACCAAAAGAACGGCACCTTCAGGAACGAAGCGCTTTTGGCAGGCTCCGCCATCAATAGAGATGGACTGGCAGAGGCCGGCATGGGCGTCGACGCCGGAGACTTTGACGGCAATGGCACCGAAGACATCTTCGTCACTCACTTGATGGACGAGACCAATACCCTCTACACGAATCTGGGAAAAGCCTTATTTGAGGACCGCACCCGCGAGGCGGGATTGGGAATGCCCGGACATCGATTCACCGGCTTTGGCACGCTGTTCTTCGATTATGACAACGATGGGTGGCTCGATCTGCTGGTCGCGAATGGGGCTGTTCAATTGTTGCCGGAGCTAATACGCAAGGGTGACCCTTATCCTCTGGGCCAGCCGAACCAGCTCTTTCATAATGACGGCAGAAGAAAGTTCGTCGACGTCTCTGGCACGGCCGGCGAGGCTTTCCAACTTCTCGAAGTCAGTCGCGGCGCAGCCTTTGGTGATATCGACAACGACGGCGACACCGATGTCCTGATCAACAACAATAACGGGCCGGCAAGGCTGCTGCTTAATCAAGTCGGCAATCGAAATCATTGGCTGGGGTTGCGATTAATCGGCAAGGACTATGACCGTGACATGTTAGGGGCGCAGGTCGAGATTGTCATCTCGAAGAACATGACTCTGTGGCGGCGAGCCAGAACTGACGGCAGCTATCTTTCGGCGAATGACCCGCGCGTGCTCGCCGGGCTAGGCAGTTCGGAGCACGTAGAGACCGTGCGCGTACACTGGCCGAATGGCAGCATCTCTGAATGGAAAGATCCGCCCGTTGATCAGTACCTCAAGTGGAGGCAAGGCGCGGTGCCGCCGAAGAAATGAACCGCGTGCTTCAGAAGAGCGGTGCCCGGGTCTTGCAGCCTACGGCACTTTGTGCCGCGCTGCTGCTTATCGTTGCGTCGGTTGCCGCGGCTCGTCCACAACGAACCGCGCAGGATAACAATGTTCTGCCCCCATCCAGGTCGAACCTCGTGCCATTGCATTGGCCGGACCTCACAAAGTTGGAAGCAGATGTTCGCCAGCAACTGGTATCGGCCCAAAATGCGCTGACTGCCACTGCAAGAGCCTCGGGGGCCACGGATGCAGCGCTCAGCGAGGCCTACGGCGCGGTGGGAGAAATCTATCAGGCGTATTCGCTGACTTCTCCGGCCCGCGAATGTTACCTGAACGCCAGCCGTCTGACCCCGAAAGATTTTCGCTGGATCTATTTGCTCGGAAAGATCGATCAGCAGGAAGGTCAAATCGGCGAAGCCATTCGCCACTACCAAATCGCGCGCACCTTGCAACCGGAGTACGTCGCCGTACCGGTGAATTTGGGAAACATCTACCTGCAACTAAACCGGCTGGAAGACGCGAAAGAGAACTTCAAGGCAGCGCTGATCATCGACGAAAGGAGTGCGGCGGCGCTTTACGGGCTGGGACAGGTCGCTCTGTCGCAACGTAGTTATGCTGAAGCGGTCGATTATCTTGAGAGAGCGCTGATACTGATACCCGACGCGAATCGGATCCATTATTCCCTGGCCATGGCCTATCGTGGTCTGGGAGACATTGAAAAAGCCAGAGCCCATCTGGCCCAACAAGGCCCAGTCGGTGTGCGAGTGGCAGACCCCCTCTTTGACGGGTTGCGGGATTTGATCGCGGGAGAGCGGGTGCACCTGATTCGCGGAAAGTTGGCCATCGACGCGAAGAGATACGCGGAAGCTGCTGATGAATTTCGCAGGGCTATTGCCGCCAAGCCGGACAGCCTCAGTGCGCACCTCAATCTGGGGGCGGCTCTAACTCAGACAGGAGACTTGGAGGGAGCAAAATCGCAGTTCGGGGAAAGTCTTCGCATCGATCCGAACAACACCATCGCTCACTATAATCTGGCCACTTTGATGGCAAAGGAAGACCAGCATGAGCAGGCGATCGCCCATCTTCGATCCGTCTTGAGCGTTTCCTCCAACGATTTCGGTGCGCGATTCCTATTGGCCCAGGAACTGAGGAATTCCGGACGCTTCAAAGATGCGCTGGTAGAATTCTCGCGCGTGGTAGAGGCCGAGCCCGACAATGAAGAAGCACTACTAGAAGAGGTGGAGCTTCTGCTGCGAGAAAAGCAGTACAAGCAGGCGCTGGACGGCCTGGAAAAGGGTCACGCACAGCATCCACAAAAAGGGCAGACGGCGGTAATGCTGGCCTATCTCCTTGCTGCTTCGCCCCAGTACGATTTGCGCAATGGCGCTCGGGCGCTCGAACTCGCGCAACTGGTCTACAAAGCAACTGGCCTAATGAACCACGGCATAGTGGTAGCCCTGGCTCTCGCCGAACTCGGCCGCTGCGACGAAGCCTCCTCCTGGCTGAGACTGATGACCGCCAAAGCCTCGGAAGCGGGCAAATCAGACGTCGTCGAGAAATTGAGAGCCCAGTTGAATAGAACCGAGCGCGCGCGACCGTGTCGCCCAGCAGCTGACATAACCTTCTCAGACCAGTCGCTATCGCAATAAGACCCGCGGCCGGAAACATCTTCGTAATCGAAGTCACGCGGCAAACCGAGAGTCCCCATTCATCCTCATCGGTATCGGCCTCGCCGTAACGCTTTCCGGCGGCGCGCATCGTGGCTCTTCCCATCACCCATCGCCTACCGCGCACTATTCACTGTGCAGCACGTCGATTCATGTTGCAGTGGCCACCTTGTTAGGAGTTAAATACGCGCACTAATGATCGGGCAGATCCTCGGCAACTATAAAATCACTCAAAAGATCGGCGCCGGCGGTCAGGGCACGGTTTATAAAGCCATCGATCAAAAGCTCGGCCGCACCGTCGTCGTAAAGGTGCTGCCACCCGAACTCACCGTTAAGGAAGCCAATCTGAAACGCTTTGAGCGCGAAGCGCGGCTGGCTTCGTCGCTCGATCATCCGAACATCTGCACTATCTTCGATATGGACGAGGCCAACGGCCTGCACTTTATCGCGATGCAATACGTCGAAGGACGGAACGTGCGCCAACTGGTGAACGGGAGGCCACTGGAACTGGAGAGTACTTTGCGGATCGCGATTCAGGTGACTGAGGCGCTCGTTGCGGCGCACGCGCGCGGCATCATTCACCGCGACATCAAGTCCGGCAACATAATGGTTACCGACGCAGGCCAGGCAAAGATTCTGGACTTTGGTCTGGCTAAACTGCTCGACGAAAGCGAAGCGGCGACGAGCGGGATTCATCAGACTGAGTTAACAGAAATAGGAGTTCCGTACGGTACGGCCACCTATGCCGCGCCTGAACAAGCGCGCGGCGACAAGGTCGATGCGCGCGCCGATATTTTCTCGACCGGAGTACTGCTTTATGAAATGTTGACCGGCACCTGGCCGTTTCGCGGGAAGTCAACGATCGATGTGCGTCACGCAGTGATTTACGATCAGCCGAAACCGCTCGCCGCGGCCCGGCCGGGCCCGACACCCGCGCGTCTGCAGGAGATTCTGGACAAGACGCTACAGAAAGATCCGCGTGATCGCTATCAAAAGATCGGCGAGCTGCGCGATGCTTTGCGCGGCGTCTTGCATGAGGTCGCCTCAGGTGCTCAGTTTGAAGAAGCCACCGCGCCGCGTCACGTGGGACACCTCGGTGGCTCCAGTCCGGTCGGACGCGCGATGCGCTGGCTGCGCAAGTTAGGTGGCGGCAGCGATATCCAGACCAGCGCGCCACAACTTTCGTCAAAACAGCTAACCGATCCGCAGGAAGGATCGATGACCACGATCGCGGACCGCGAAAAAAAGAGCGTCGCGGTGCTGCCTTTTAAGAATCTCAACAACAATCCAGAGTCGAGTTTTTATGAATTCTCACTGGCTGATGCGGTAATTACTGAGCTGGCGCGGATCCGCTCGCTGGTGGTGCGCCCGTCTTCGGTGATGTCAAAGTATCAGGGCCAGGCAGCCGACCCGGCCGACGTCGGCAGAGAATTGAATGTCGACGCAGTGCTGTCGGCCGGTTTTATCGCGGCCGGCGAACGCTTCCGGGTCAACGCGCAGCTGCTGGACATAAAAAGCGGCGAGATTATCTGGAGCGATCGAGTCGACGCCTCAGCGAACGACATTATCGCGGTGCAGGACGAGATTACGAAAAGCATCGTTGATGGCTTGCGGCTCGAGTTGAGTCCGGACGAGCAGGCAGGGCTGGCGCAACCTGCTACCGTCAACGCCGAAGCTTACGAAGAGTACTTGCGTGGCCGAGATCGATTTGCGCGCTTTATCTTTCGCAGCGTGGCGGCCGATGACTGTGATGCGGCGATCGAACATTTCAGTCGGGCCATTGAGCTCGACCCCGAATTCGGCCTGGCTTATGACGGTCTGGGCGCCTGTCATGTGAACCGCGTTTTCAAGGGTCTGGGTGGGGCGGAAGACTTTGCCCAGGCGGAAGCGGCTTTCAATAAGGCTTTGACGATCAACAGCAACATCATCGAAGCGCGCATGTTGATGGTTTTCGTTTACCTCTGGCGGGGGCAGAAACAAAAAGCGCGCGAGGAGGTGCGGCGGATGCGACGCGAGGCACCCAACGAAGCGGTGGTGCATTTCGTGAAAGCCACGTTGCACCGTCTCGACGGCGAATACGACCGGGCCCTGCGCAGCTACGATCGTCTGGTGCATTTGGATCCGGCCGCGTTCGTCGTGGTTAGCTATAACCGCGCGCTGATCTTTCTTTACAAGGGCCAGACCGACGACGCCATGCGCGAATTGGACCGGGCGACTTCGGTCGAAGCGAACAATCCGCTGTTGCGCATGTTCCGGGCCATCACGATGTACTACCGCGGAGAGGTCGAGGCAGCGCGTGATTTGTTACGCGAAGTGCTGACGCAAAATCCTAACCTGCACGGCGTGCGGCCGTTTCTGGCCATGTGCCTGAGCGCTCTGGGCGATCAT